>Ga0068859_100008186_pt1 | contig 10604 bp, 10 predicted proteins | sample KBSSwiS22_FD_66585 | JGI IMG/M metagenome (GOLD analysis project Ga0068859, IMG submission 66585) | Switchgrass rhizosphere microbial communities from Kellogg Biological Station, Michigan, USA - KBS Switchgrass S2-2 | ecosystem: Host-associated > Plants > Roots > Rhizosphere > Soil ... | reverse complement strand
TCGCTGCACTACGTGGACGCCACCGGGCGCGCGGACATTCCCGGTAAGACCTCGTTCGTGCGTGGCCGGATGTCGGGCACCGGTAAGGGCGCGATCTACGAACGCGACACGGGGGTCTTCACGCTCCTGGCCGACGCACACGTGATCACGGCCGCGTCGCCGGACGGCAGCGGCGCTGTGGACGCGACCTCGCGGACGATGACCTTCAATCGCACCGGCAACGCGCTGCTCTTTGACGATCAGGCCCGCATCACGCACGACAAGGACGCGATGTCCGCTGATCGCGCCACACTGTATCTGACACCCGACCACGAACAGTTTCAGGTCATTGAGCTCCGCGGCAATTCTCGAGTGACACCGACCCCAGGCCAGACGTCGTCGACGCCGACCATGCAGGCGCGCGATATCGACCTGGCCTTTTACGAAGGCACGCAGGTGCTGCAACGCGCCGTGCTGACTCGTGGCGCCTCGATGGTGTTGGTGGACGGTACGGCCCGTCGAGCAATTTCCGCCAACCTGGTGATGCTCACGACGGCACCGGACGGTAAGACGCTGACTCATCTCGAAGGCACCGAGAACGTCGTGGTCAAGACGCCGGCGCAGAACGGTACGCCCGAACGCACGATCACGGCCGCTTCACTTGTCGCGAACGGCGAGGACCAGAAGGGGCTGACGGCGGCGCAGTTCACGGGCGGCGTCAAGTTCGTCGAGGTGACGCCGGGCGCGGGAGGTCGCGCGAGCGCGACAAGGACGGGGACATCGCGGCTCCTGAACCTGAAACTCGCCGGCCAGCTGGACGCGATCGATGAGGCGCAATTCCAGCAGAACGTGAAGTTCGACTCCGGCGACGTGTCGGGCGACGCCGACCTCGGCATCTATCAAGCGGCGAAGGGCAAGTTGACGCTGAGGCCGTTCGCCCAGGACGCCAAACGGCCTCCCCAGGTCACGGACGGCTCGATGACCGTACGGGCTGTCGAGCTGATCGACGTCGACCTGAACACCAACGATCTGCACGCCGTCCGCGACGTGAACACGAACACGACGGCGAAGAAAGCCTCGAGCAAGGGGTCGGATACGGGCATCTTCAACGATCACGACCCGACGTTCGGACAGGGGGCTGAATTTTGGTACACCGATTCAACGAAGCAGGCGCGCTACGTTGGCACGGAGGCAAAACTGGCCAAGGTCCAGCAGGTGCAGCGATCCGCCGAGCAGAAGGACAACTCCGTGACAGCGCTGGAGGTGAGTCTGTCGAGTGATACCAATGACGTCACCGCCAAGGGGCGCGTCGAGTCGGTCTTCGTACTGAGCGACGAGAAAGCGGCCAAGCCGACGATGAATACCTATCGAGTCAAGGCGGACTCGCTCGACTACAAGGACGCGGTGCGCACGGCTACCTACGTGGGCATGCCCGCGACGATGACGAGTACAGACGGCTCGACGAGTTCACAGCAACTCGTGCTGACGCTCGGCGCGGAATCTCGCACGCTCGAGCGTCTGGAGGCCACCACTGACGTCAAGACCCGTCTCTCGACGACGCGCGACGCCGTGGGCGACGTCCTGGTCTACGAGGCGGATCGTGATCGGTACATCTTGCGCGGACTGCGCGGACGGGCGATTGTGATTCGCGAGGCCGGTCAAAAGCCGAACACGTGTTCCATCGTTCGGGCCACTGTGGGCTACTTTCTGCACGCCGACCAGGCACCGGAGTTCCCGGGAGCCGAGAACCCGGGCAATGTCGAGCGAACGGAAAAGACCGGCGCGGACTGCACCGCGGAGTTGAAGCGATAAATGTCGACGTTACGCACCGACCGCTTGACGAAGACGTACAGCGGACGCACCGTGGTCAGGGATGTAAGTCTCGACGTGTCGTCGGGCGAGGTGGTCGGACTCCTGGGGCCGAATGGCGCCGGCAAGACAACCACGTTCGGCATGGTCGTTGGACTCACGGGACCGGATCTGGGGCAAGTGCTGCTCGACGACCAGGACGTGACGAGCGATCCGATGTACGTCCGGGCGCGGAAGGGCATTGGCTATCTGCCCCAGGAGCCCTCGATCTTCCGTGGCCTCACGGTCGAGCAAAACGTGCTGGCCATTCTCGAAACGCTGCCGATCGATGGCGCCACGCGCCGAACTCGGCTGGCGGAATTGCTCTCGGAACTGGGGCTCACGTCGCTGGCCAAAGCGCGCGCCTACACGTTATCCGGCGGCGAACGTCGGCGCGTGGAAATCACTCGCGCCCTGGTGAATCACCCGAAGTTCATCCTGCTTGACGAGCCGTTTGCGGGCATTGACCCCATTGCGGTCGCGGACATCCAGAAGATTGTGGTACACCTCAAGGACCGGGGCATCGGCGTACTCGTGACCGACCACAACGTCCGCGAAACGCTGAAGATGACCGATCGCGCCTATATCGTGCATGACGGCGTGATCTTCCGGAGCGGCACGCCGGCGGCGCTGGCGGCCGACGAGGATGTGAAGCGGATTTACCTCGGGGCCGAATTCCGGCTGGACTAAGATTGTGTGCACAGGCACCTGAGACTCGATGGCCATTCACCAGAAACTTCACGCGCGACTCGTCCAGAAGCTGATTCTGACGCCGTCGCTGCAGCAGGCCATCAAGCTCCTGCCGATGACGACGCTGGAACTCGCCGAACTCCTGAATCAGGAGATGGTCGAGAATCCAATGCTCGAGGAGGTGCCCACAGAAGAGACGGCGCAGGACGCCGCGCCGGCCGAGACCCCTGAGCCCGAGAAGAAGCCCGACGAAAAGGGCGACACGTGGGACGATCAGGACTACGAATACTTCTTCGGCGAATACCTGAACGACGACAGCTATCGTTCGCGCCAGCCCCAGGAAGTGAAGGAACTCCCGCCGATCGAGAACACCCTGTCGAGCAAGGGATCCCTGGCTGAACATCTGGTCTGGCAGCTGAACCTTCAGCAGGCCGACGACATCACTCGCGAAATCGGCGCGGCCATCATCGGCAACATAGACGACGACGGCTATCTGGTGGCGTCGGTGAACGAGATCGCCGCGCTGGGCCCGTGGGACGTATCGGCGGTGGAGCAGGCGCTCGAGCACATCCAGGCCTTCGATCCGCCTGGTGTGGCGGCTCGCGATCCCCGCGAGTGTCTGCTGCTGCAGTTGAAGCCGCTGGGCTTGATGGGCTCGCCGGTCGAGACGATCATTCGCGAGCACCTGCATCTGCTGCAGAACAACCGTCTGCCAGACCTGGCGAAGCTGCTCGGGTGCGATATCGAGGAGGCGAAGCAGCACATCGAGGTCATCAAGCACCTCGATCCGAAGCCCGGCGCGCGATATAGCCCGGCCGATTCGCAGTACGTCATTCCCGATGTCTACATCGTGAAGACCGAGGATGGCTACAAAGCGGTCCTCAATGAAGACGGCCTGCCGCAACTGCGCATCAGCCCCGTCTACCGGCGGCTGCTCGACAAAGGCGGCGAGACGAGCGACGAGACCCGTGCGTACGTCAAAGACAAGTTCCGCGCGGCCCTGTGGCTGCTGAAGTCCGTCGATCAGCGCCAGAAGACCATCGTCAAGGTGGCGACGAGCATCATCAACTTCCAGCGCGCGTTCCTGGACTCGGGCATCGAACACCTGCGTCCGCTCGTGCTGCGCGACGTGGCGAACGACATCGGCATGCACGAATCGACGGTCTCGCGCGTCGTGAACAACAAGTACGTCCACACCCCGCAGGGCGTGTACGAACTCAAGTTCTTCTTCCACAGCGGCATCAGCAGCTCGTACGGCGAGAGCGTGTCGTCGGTGACGATCAAGCAGCGCATCAAGAAGATCATCGAGGCCGAGGACGCGAAGCGCCCCTTGAGCGACTCGAAGATCATGAGCATTCTGCAGAAGGAAGGCCTCGTGCTGGCGCGCCGGACCATCGCGAAGTATCGCGAAGAACTCAAGATTCCGACATCGAATCAGCGCAAGGTTCTCTATTAGTCAGGACACCACCCGCATGATGACGGTGACATTGACCGGCCGGCACATCGACATTCCGGCTTCGACGCGTCTGCAAATCGAAAAACGAATCGGCCGTCTCCACCGCGTGCTCAACGATCACGCGGTGTCGGCGCAGTGCGTGGTGACGCGTGAGCGGCTTGGAGTCGCCTGCGAACTCACGCTACATGCCAAGGGCGATCACATGCTGGTCGGGATTGGCCGGCACGCACGCCTGATCACGGCCGTGGGTGAGGCCATCGAGAAGGTCTCGCACCAGGCGCAGCGGCTGGCGGATCGCTGGAAGACGCGCAAGCGCGACGGCCGGCGGCTGCCGGAACCCGTGCTCGACGCCGCGCCGATCGACCGCGCGCCGCGCGTCATTCGCGCGCGCGGCTACAGCGTCAAGCCCCTGGGGATTGACGATGCCGTGATGGCGCTGGGCGATCAGGCGTTCCTCGTGTTCCGCCACATGGAAACGGAACGCGTGGCGGTCCTGTTCCGGCGTCCCGACGGCAACCTCGGGCTCATCGACCCGGAATCCTGAGAGCCGTGGCAGCCACCGGGCGCAGGTCGAAGGCGAGTCGTTCGCGTGACGCGTCGTTCGTGGTGGTCACCGGTGTGTCCGGGGCCGGCAAGTCCCATGCAATCCGAGCGCTCGAGGATCTCGGATACTTTTGCGTCGACAACCTGCCCGTTTCGCTGCTCCCGACCTTCGCTGACCTGACGCTGAACGCCGAGGGCGATACCCGTCGCGCAGCCGTCGTCATCGACGTCCGCGAGGGGCGCGAGCTGCTGCAGTTTCCCGCCGTCTACCGCCGGCTTCAGCGGCAGTCGCGCAAGCGCGTGCGGCTGCTGTTCCTCGAAGCGGCCGACAGTGTGCTGATCCGTCGTTTCAGCGAGACGCGCCGGCCGCATCCGTTGGCCGCGCGCCGCTCAGTGGGCGAGGGATTGGCCGAGGAGCGCCGTCTTCTCGAGCCCGTGAGGCGGCTGGCGGATCGGGTGCTCGACACGACGGTCCTCACGGTCCACGAGCTACGCCGCCGGGTGCGCGAAACCGTCGGCGGCGCCGAGGCCCTGGCGCCCTTGAGCGTGACGATTCTCAGTTTCGGTTTCCGCCACGGCGTGCCCGAGGATGCGGATCTGCTCTTCGATGTTCGTTTCCTTCCCAACCCGCACTTCGTGCCGACGCTGAAGAAGTGGAGCGGTCGAAATCCTCGGGTCTCACGCTACGTGCTTCGATCGCCGGCGTCTGGCCGGTTCCTCAGGTTGACGGCCGCGCTGCTGAGATTTCTCCTGCCGCAGTACGTCAGCGAAGGAAAGGCCTATCTCACCATCGGTGTGGGCTGTACCGGCGGACGGCACCGCTCAGTGGCGATTGCCGAGGCGTTGGCGCGGCGGCTGCGGACCGTACGCGGCATCGAGCTGCGCGTTCGGCATCGAGACGTCGGGGTGGAGTAGGGGCAAACTCGAAGTTTGAAGTTTGAAGTTCGAAGTTCAGGTTCGAAGTTGAGTCAGATCTGAAACGGGCAGGACACTCGCCGTTCGTGGTGTCCTGCCCATTTCATCAAAACGGAATGTCGTCGTCGCTCGGGGCGTCGACCGGGCTCATGTCGCCGGGGCCGCTCTCGTCGCCGTAGCTGCTGGTACCGCGGTCGCGAGACGGGCGTGCGCCGCCACCTCCGCCGCCACTCCCACTGCTCAGCAGCACGACCTTGTCGGCGCGAATCTCGGTGGTCTTCGCGGCCTTGCCTTCCTTGTCGGTCCACTCGCGCGTCTGGATGCGGCCCTCGACGTAAATCTGTTTACCTTTGGTGAGGTACTCGTGCAGGACCTCCGCGGTCTTGCCCCAGATGACAATCCGGTGCCACTGCGTGTCTTCCTTGTTGTTGCCTTCGCGGTCTTTGAACTTCTCGGTCGTGGCGAGACTGACCGTGGCGACGGGTGTGCCGCCTGCCGTGAACCGCATCTCGGCGTCGCGCCCGAGATTGCCAACCAGAATCGCCTTGTTCACACTGCCCATGTCCGGTGTCCTGACTCCTGAGAGTTCGCGCTAGCGCTTGATGCCCATCGTGTTCAATTTCTGATTGGCCATGAGCGCCTGCGTGGCGTTGGGGAATTGCTTGATGACGGTCTCGAACATCTTCTGCGCCTGAGCCTTCTGGCTCAAGTCGAGGTAACAGATGCCCTGCATATAATACGCTTCCGCCAGATGGTCCGACGTCTTGTAGTTGGTGATCAGCTTCTGATATTCGGGAATCGCCTCGCGGCATTTGCCCTGCTGATAGAACGCTTCACCAATCTGAAACTGCGATTGCGCGGCATCCGGCGCGTCCGGATATTTCTGGATGACTTCGCGGAATCCCTCGATCGCGAGGTCGAACCGGTTGCTCATGTAATCGCCGAAGGCCCGCGTGTAGATCACGCCCGCTGATGGCTGGAGACCCGGCCCGAGCGCCGTCGAATTCGACGAGGCCGGTGGTGGGCCGCCGGCGTTGGCGGGCGCGTCCGGAGCGGGAGCGGCGCCACCGGCAGTCGGAGGCTGCAGCAGACCGACGAGCGTGCTGATCTGGGCCGCCAGCGTCCGAATGCCCTCGCGAATGGCGGTCATCTCCTGCGTCAACTGCGACACCCTGACGTCGCTGTCCTGCATCTTCTCGCGGAGCGTCGACAGGTTGGTCAGAGCCTGGTCGAGTGCCACTTTCTGGTTGGCGAACAGCTTCACGTTCGCGTCCGAGAGGTCATCCAGCCGCTTGTTGGTGGCCTTGACCTGCTCGGCCAGCTGATTGTTGGCCAACTGCAGGCGGCTCACCTGTTCCTGGATCATCCGCAGGTCGGCGGTGAGCTGCAGATGCTCGCGATTCTGCGCCTGGGCGGGGGAGGCCGCCATGGCGATGAACAGAGCGAAGATGGCGACGGTCAATCGTGTGCGCATGGCGTGTCCACCTGTATCGATCGCGGACGGCTACTTGGACGTCAACATGAAGTGCGCGCGCCGGTTGTGCGACCAGGCTGTCTCATCGTGGCCCGGATCGAAGGGGAATTCCTTCCCGTAGCTGACCGTGCGGAGACGCTCGGCCGTGATGCCCAGCGTCAACATGTAGTTCCGGACCGCGAGGGCCCGGCGATCGCCCAAGGCCAGATTGTATTCGGCCGTGCCCCGTTCGTCGCAATGTCCTTCGACGGTGACCACCCACGTGGCTTGCTGCTTCAGGACGTCGGCGTTGGAGGCGATGACCTTCTTGGCCGTGTCGTCGAGTTGGTCGCTGTCATACAGGAAGTAGACGGGTTTCAACGGCGAGTTGTCGTTGATGTCCTTGATATCGCGCGCGCTGTACGGGTCGTTCGGGATCGGCCGGGCCGTCACGCCGCCGCCACCGGGAACCGGCGGAGGATCGGGCGGACGTGAGGCTGTTGTGTCGGCCCCGCCGCCAGGCGCAGACCCATTGGGGAAGGGCGGTGGCGCCACCGGCACCGGAGGCTTCTTGCCGCCACATGCGGCAGCCATGAGCAGGGCCAGGACGGGAATCAGGACAATACGTTTCATGGATCGATCCTCAGGAAAGGCAACCGCACGCGGTCACTTGGTTGTGAAAGGCTGCCAGGTCGGGTGTTCGTTGTCGCCGACTTCCGTAATCTTCTGTATGTTCTGGCCCGTGCGATCGATGATCGCCAACTGCTTGTGTCCCCATCGCGTCGTCACGAACGCGATGTGCCGGCCGTTCGGCGCGATAGCCGGGCTCTCGTTCGATCCCACGCCGTCGGTGAGAATCTTCACGCCCGGGTTGTTGAAGTCGTAGATCGCAATGTCGTGCCCGGAACTCGTCTCGATCGTGAATGCGATGAAGTTCAGGCGCGACCAGGTCGGACGATCGATCTTCTGGCTGATGGGCAGACGCTGGAGGCCGGTGCCCGCCGCGGTGACGACATAGAGCTGGTTGGCGCCGGTCCGGTCTGACGTGAACGCGAGCTTGCCGCCATCGGGTGACCACGACGGCGCGCCGTCATTGGCAGAGGGCGTATTCGTGAGGTTGTGGAGGTCGCTGCCGTCGCGGTTCACGATCCAGATGTCGTTGTTGCCGCTGCGGTTCGACATGAACGCCAACTTGGTCCCATCCGGCGACCACGCGGGCAACTGGTTCTGCACCTGATCACTTCCGTGCGCGGGTCGCGTCAGTGCACGGCCCGGTTCGGCGAGGTTGGCGACGTAGATGTCCGGGAAGCCCGAGGCGTAGGACGTGTACGCCAAGGCACCGCCACTCGGCGACCACGAGGGATTGATGTTCAGACTGCGGTTGACGGTAAATCGCTGCTGATTGGCGCCGTCGTAGTCCGACAGATAGATTTCCTTGCCCTGTCCCGCCGTGGTGGTCGGCCGCCCGGTCACCCGCATGGCGTCACGGTTCGACGAGAACGCGAGCTTCGTGCGCGCGACGCCATCGAGGTTGCGCTTCTGTTTGTGGAAGTCGTCGGCAATCGCGTGTGCGCAGTCGCGAGGTCCGCGCGCCGTCTGCATCCCACAGTCGTACTGCATCGCGAAGTATTCCTTGCCACGGCCCGCGCCCTTGATGCCGATGAGCCGCAACTCGATGGTCACGGCGGTGGCGCTCGTGAACCGTGCGGTGCCCGCGAGCACGAAGTCCGCACCGAGATCGCTCCACTGATCGAACGGCAACGTGGCGGGAGGCGCCACGGGAATCGACGCCGACCGCTTCCGCGGAATCATGTCGTATTCGCGCTCGAAGTCGATGTCGCTCCAGAGCACGTCGGCGATTGTCGTCGCAGCGGTCGCCTGATCTGCGCCGCCGCCGGTGACGACGAAGTTCGGTAGCCCGATGTGCGGATGTGCGCCGACGTTGCTGAGGGCGAGCGCGAACTCGTCCTGCGCTGTGCCGGCGGCCAGGCGCGAAGCGTAGACGACGCCATCAGGCCGACTGACCGTCGTCAGCGCCAACGCCGCGAGAAAGAGAGTGATCGCGATCCGTACCTTCATCATTGCGTCCCGTAGGGAAAAGTGAGGTGAATGGTCAGCGTGTCTTTCTTGTAGTCCGCGGGTAGCGGCAGCAGCCTCGCATCCTCGAGTGCACCACGTGATGCACGGTCGAGTACTCCAAATCCGCTGCTCTTTTCGACGATGACGTCCCTGATGCTGCCGTCGCGGTGAATCGTGAACTTTAAGACCGTCTTCCCGGATTCCTGCTGGTTCTTCTGGGACCACGCGCCGTCGATTGTCGTGACGAGCTGCGTCAGGTAGTCAGGACAACAGAAGTCCTTCAAGTCCGTGTCGCCGCCCGTGCCCGGCTGTCCACCAAAACTCAGACCCGCGCCCTGGCCGCGTGCTCCCGTGTCGACAGGCGTGTTGCCAGCCGTGATGCGCTGCCCTGTCACCGGCGCGCGCGTCGGCGGCATTGGCGGCGGCTTCGGCACCTTTGCCGGTTCAGTCGCCGCCGTTCGCGGCGGCGTCCTCGTCGGCATGGCCGGCGCCGGTGGTGCTTTCGGATCCGGCACCGGCTCGGGCCGCTTGGGCGGCGGTGCGACTTGTTCGACGGCGCGACCTCCCATGCTTTCCATGCCGGTCGACTTCGGCCCGGCCGTGACACCACCGAGCGAGATCGTCATGACCGCGGGCGGTGGCTTCTTCGCGAACCACTCCCGGGGCAGCAAGAACGCGGTGGCGACTGCGACGACGTGCAAGGCGACCGACCAACTGATCGCACGATTCGCCCGCCGGCTGTCCGCGCTCGGAATCAGCGACGACGGGTAGGCCTGCGCGCTCATGGTCACCGTCCGGCTGGCTGCGTCTGGATGTTCACGTTGTTGACGCCGCCAGCCTTCAGTTGATCCCACACCGCGATGACATCGCCGTAGGGCAGTCCCGTGTCGCCCGCGAGCATCACATCCTTGGTGTTCTTCGATTCGAGCGCCTGCCTGATGCGCTCATCCAGCGTCGTCAACGGCACCGCGACGCCGTCGATTTGCACTTGCCGGTTCTGCCGAAACGACAACGGGATCGTGACCGTGACCGGCCCATTGGTGGCGACCGAGCGTCGTGACTGCGGCAGCTTCACCGGGAAGCCCTGCTGCATCATCGGCGCGGCAACCATGAAGATCACGAGCAGCACGAGCATGACGTCGACGAGCGGCACGACGTTGATCTCGGCGAGCGAACTCGAGACGCGCGAGCCACGCCCGCGGCGACGGCCGCTGCGATTGGAGACGGACGGAATCGGCTCCAGCTTGGGCATGACTAGGTGAAGTTGCGCTCGGCGATGGTCAGGAACTCCATCGAGAAGTCGTCCAGATCGTTGGCGACCTTCTTCACGCGGCTCGTGATGTCGTTGTAGAAGTAGACGGCCGGAATCGCGGCGAACAGGCCCGTGGCCGTCGCGACGAGCGCTTCAGCGATGCCGGGTGCGACAACACCCAAGCTGGTGGAGCCCTGCGCGCCAATGCTCTGAAACGACATCATGATTCCCCACACCGTACCGAACAGCCCGATGTAGGGCGTGATCGACGCGGTCGTTGCGAGAAACGCTACGCGGTATTCGAGCTTGGTGACTTCGACCGTCGATGCGCGTAGCAAAGCGCGGTCGACGGCTTCCAGACTCTTCAGGGTTGGACGGGACGTTTCGCC
>Ga0068859_100008182_pt1 | contig 10607 bp, 9 predicted proteins | sample KBSSwiS22_FD_66585 | JGI IMG/M metagenome (GOLD analysis project Ga0068859, IMG submission 66585) | Switchgrass rhizosphere microbial communities from Kellogg Biological Station, Michigan, USA - KBS Switchgrass S2-2 | ecosystem: Host-associated > Plants > Roots > Rhizosphere > Soil ... | reverse complement strand
CATCGGCGCCGACCGGCGAACCTCACCAGCAAGACCCAGCAGTTCGCCGGCTCGCGTGCGGTCGAACAGCAGGCCAAGCGTCGCAATATAGCGGTTGGGTCCAATCTGCTCCCGTTCGACGACAATCGAGCTGACCAGATTGTCCAGGGTCGAATCCGACAAATTCGGAGCCTGGCTTGCCGGCTGCTTGTTCATTTTAGCCCAAAGCGCCTTGAAGCCTTCGCGCTGAGCGATCCGCCAGCCGGCATAGCGAGCGGAATCTGCGTCCTTGCCACCAACGTCCACCTTGATTCCGCTGATTTCCAAGGTTCCGGTGCTGTCGACCGGCAGGATTCCGCGTTCCCCGCTTTCCATTTGCGCGACCAATGCCCCGCCCATTCCGGCAAGGGCGAGCAGGGCAGCAGCGATGATGACGGCAGGCCGACGAAGAAACATCTGCGCGCTTTTGGCGACAATGGCGTGGAAATCCAAGTCAGATATGGCTAGTCGCCCGCCGCATGACGCAAAAGCCACTCACTTATGCCGATGCCGGCGTATCGATTGCCGCCGGCAATGCCCTGGTGAAGGCCATTGCGCCGCTAGCGAAAGCGACGGCCCGGCCCGGCGCCAATGCCGAGCTCGGCGGATTCGGCGGCTTTTTCGACCTCAAGGCGGCGGGCTATGAAGATCCGCTGCTGGTGGCCGCAAATGACGGGGTTGGTACCAAGCTCAAGCTGGCGATCGATTTTGGCAAGCATGACGGAGTCGGCATCGACCTGGTCGCGATGTGCGCCAACGATTTGATCGTCCAGGGCGCCGAGCCGCTGTTCTTTCTCGACTATTATGCCACGGGGAAACTCGACAACGAGGTCGCTGCGGCAGTGGTTGCCTCGATCGCCGAGGGATGTCGCCAGGCCGGTTGCGCGCTGATCGGCGGCGAGACAGCCGAAATGCCCGGCATGTATTCCGACGGCGACTATGACCTCGCCGGCTTCTGCGTCGGCGCGGTCGACCGGGCCAAGGCGCTGACCGGGACCCGGGTTGCGCACGGCGACGTGATCCTCGGGCTCGCCAGCTCGGGCGTCCATTCCAACGGCTTTTCGCTGGTACGCCGCCTGATCGAGGTCAACGGCTGGAAGCTCGACCGCCCGGCCCTGTTCGACCAGGAGCGGCTGCTTGGGCATGCGCTGCTCGAGCCGACGCGAATCTATGTGAAAAGCCTGTTGCCATTGGTGCGCGAGGAAAAGATTGGCGCGCTGGCCCACATCACCGGTGGCGGACTCCTGGAAAATATTCCGCGCGTGTTGCCGGAGGGTGCCCATGCGGTGGTCGAAGCGGACAGCTGGTCCCTGCCTCGCCTGTTCGCCTTCCTCCAGGCCGGCGGCGCGATCGAACCGGGTGAACTGGCGCGGACGTTCAACTGCGGCATCGGGATGGTGGCGATCGTCGCGGCGGAAGATGCTGCCGCAGTGACCGAGCAGCTGGAAGCGGCGGGCGAGACGGTGCATCGCATCGGCCGGATCGAGCCGGGCGAGACCGGCTGCACGGTGAGGGGCAGCGCCGACACCTGGAGTGCGCTCGAAGACTGGTCGGCAAGCCACCATGGCTGAGCGGTCGCAGGTCGCGGTGCTGATTTCCGGCCGCGGCTCGAACATGGCCGCGCTGATCTATGCATCCCGAGCCGACGACTGTGCCTTTGAAGTGGCGCTGGTCACCGGGGACAAGCCAGATGCACATGGCCTTGAAATCGCCAGCGCGGAGGGCGTGCCGGTTCACCCGCTCGATGCCAAATCGCTTGGTGCGGGCTATTGGGACGAGCTTCAGCTCTTGCTGGAGAAGGCCGGAATCGACCTGGTCGCGTTGGCGGGGTTCATGCGGATCATCCCGGACGATTTCGTGACCAAATGGGCGGGACGGATGGTCAACATCCACCCCTCGCTGCTGCCCAAGCACAAGGGCCTCAACAGCCACGAAGCCTGCCTGGCCGCCGGGGACAAGCGGAGTGGCGCGACGGTTCACCTGGTCACGTCCGAACTGGATAGCGGCGACATCCTCGGCCAGGTGGAGGTCGCGGTACTTCCCAACGACACCGCCGACACGTTGGCCGAGCGCGTGTTGGTGGCAGAGCACCAGCTCTATCCGCGCGTGCTTGGCCAATATCTTGGCCGCACCCAAGATTTCGAGTGGATCACCAGCAAGGTGGGCGAACTGGCGCTCACCCTCCCTGAAACAAGCTATCAGACCAGCCATGGCTCGCCCGGCTGGAAGGTTGGGGCGAAGAGCAGCAGCAAGTTCTTCGCCATCATGTGGAACCGGCACCATGGCGAGGAATCGATCGGCGTGCTGGTCAAATGCAGCGGTCAGGACGAGATGGCCCAGCTGATCGAGGCCGAGCCGGCCCTCTACTTCCGACCTGCCTATTATGGCCCATCCGACTGGATCGGCATCGCGCTCGATCGGCCGCGGGTGGACTGGGACCATGTCGCCGCATGGCTGCAGCGCAGCTGGCAGGCGGTGGCCCCGCCCCGCCTGACCAAAATGGCGCGCGCCGCCGACGAATTCTGATCGACGGCCCCTTCGGCTCAAAGTAACTTCGCGCCTGAAACGAGGGGAGCGAAACAATGATCGCCTTGCTGATCTTTGCCGAAGCGGCCGCGATGCCGATGCCGGCCTTCCTTTCCGGTTGCTGGGAACAAAGGGCCGAAGCCGGGCAATGGACCGAGGAATGCTGGACCGACACGCGCGGCGGGGTGATGATCGGCGCAGGCCGTACCGGAAAGGGCGACGTTGTCGAGCATTGGGAATGGATGCGGATCGAGCGGGGTGCCGATGGCAGCGTGACTTTCTACGGCTCGCCTAAAGGTGCGCCCGCGGTCGGCTTCAAGGCCAGTGATGCCGACGGCAAGTCGGTCACCTTCGTTAACGCCGCCCACGACTATCCGCAGCGCGTTCGCTATGTCGCGACCGATACCGGCCTCGACGCCGAAGTTTCGTTGGCGGACGGGAGCAAAGCCGAACGGTGGAGCTACAAACGCACGGCCGGGGCCGCTAAATAACCACCCAACCGAAGTGAGTTTGCTTGTCGATGAGTGAAATTTCCGGAACCGAAGCCAAGAAGCGTTCGAGACTGCGTTGGGTGACGCTCGGCGAATCCATCGCCATTGCCGCGCTCATCATCTCCGGCCTCGGCCTGTGGCGAGAATTTACCAAGCCGGATGACAAGCCGGTCGTGGTCGAGAAGACGTCCTCGATACCGCTGACGCTGCGCGGCCGTGCCCAGGATGAGGGCCGCTCGCTCGAAATCACGCCGGTTGAGAATAGTCACGCGCTGCAATCGCTGACGATCACGGCAGGCGCGTCGAAGATCGAGCTGGGCAGCGACGGCGCCCTTGATGCCAAGACCGTCGAAGATGCGCTCGGCAAATCCGTTGAGAAAGACGAAGCGACGCATCGCCTTCGTGTGCGGATCGAAGCCAAATATGTCGAAGCCGGCGCGGACAAGACCGCCACCGGCTCCTACATGCTTGCATATAGATGGGAGGGAGGCGGCCTGTTGGGCGGCCGCTCGCTCCGGTTGGCCGGGCTCAGCCGTTAGCCGACGATCTCGACATCGTTGAAAAAGAAAGCAATTTCGATCGCCGCATTCTCGTCGCTATCCGACCCGTGGACCGAATTGGCCTCGATCGATTCAGCGTAGAGCTTGCGGATTGTGCCATCGGCGGCGTCGGCCGGGTTAGTAGCGCCCATCACGTCGCGGTTGCGCTTCACCGCATCCTCGCCCTCGAGGACCTGAACCACCACCGGGCCGGAGGTCATGAAGGTGCACAGGTCGTTATAGAACGGCCGTTCCTTGTGGACCGCGTAAAAGCCTTCGGCCTGGTCGCGGGTCATGTGAATCCGCTTTGACGCGATTACGCGCAGGCCCGCTTCTTCCAACAGCTTGGTGACCGCACCGGTCAGGTTGCGGCGGGTGGCGTCGGGCTTGATGATCGAAAAGGTGCGGGTAACCGCCATTGGGAAGCTCCAGGATTGTCAGGGGTTGGAATTGGCCGCGCCCCTAGCGGCTCAGCCCTTCTTCGTCCAGCGCCCGTCTTCCAGCGCCCAATAATTGCGCTCGACGCCATCACGGCCAGCAAGCAATTTCCAGGCCAGACGCGCGCCTTCCAGCGAATCTCCATCAAATAGATAAAAGGCGCGGTCGTATCCCAGGGCCGCCTCGCGCCATTCGCCGTCGGCGATCAGCATGTTGCGTGCAAGATTGGGCGCGTCGGTTCCGGTCGAGAGCAGGATCGGCTGGGCGGCGTCGTCCGCCCCACCTGACAAGCCATGCGGCAGGAAACTGGCCGCGCCCTGGTCCCAGAGCTGACGATCGAGCCTCGCCAACAATGCTTCGTCGTCCGCGACGACCAGCAGCCGCTGCTGCTCGCCCAACAATTTGCCGGCGATGGCGCCAATGACAGTGTCGGGCTGCGCGGTGCCGAGCTGATAGAAGTCGACGCGCACCGTTCCCGATCAGCCCTCGGCCGTGTCGGCGATGTACTGGTCGAGCAGCCGAACGCCGTAGCCGGTCGCGCCCTTGTCGTAGGTCGGCTTGGCCTTGTCCGACCAGGCCATGCCGGCAATGTCGAGGTGCGCCCATGCGACACCGTCATCCACGAAGCGCTTGATGAACTGGGCGGCGGTGATGGAACCGGCCTCGCGCGGACCGACATTCTTCATGTCAGCGATCTGACTGTCGATCAACCGGTCATAAGCGTCGGCCAGCGGCTGGCGCCAAAGCTTGTCGCCGCTTGTGTCCGCAGCCTTGATGAGCGCCGCGGCCAAGATCTCGTCGTTCGCGAAGATGCCGGCATATTCATGGCCGAGCGTGATCACCATTGCCCCGGTCAGGGTAGCGAGATCGACGATTGCCTTGGGCTTGATGTTCTGCTGGGTCCAGGTGATCGCATCACACAGCACCAGCCGGCCTTCGGCGTCGGTGTTGATCACTTCGACCGTCTGTCCAGACATCGTAGTGACCACGTCGCCCGGCCTCTGGGCGTTGCCGTCGGGCATATTCTCGACCAGCCCGCAGATGCCCACGACATTGGCCTTGGCTTTACGACCCGCCAGCGCCTTCATCGCGCCGACCACCGCGCCGGCGCCGCCCATGTCCCACTTCATCGCTTCCATGTTCTGGGCCGGCTTGATCGAAATGCCACCGGTGTCGAAGGTCACGCCCTTGCCGACGAAGGCGACCGGAGCGTCACCGTCTTTGCCGCCGTTCCATTTCATCACCAGCAGCTGGGGCGCGCGGACCGAGCCCTGGGCGACGCCAAGCAGGGCGCCCATGCCAAGTTTGGCCATTTCATCGGCGCCAAAAACCTGGACGTCGAGGCCAAGTCCCTTGACGCTCTCCTTGACGCGCTCGACGAACGTTTCGGGGTAAATGATGTTGGGCGGCTCGGTGACCAGCTCGCGGGTCAGCGACACGCCGTCGACGACCGCAGCGTAGCGGCTGGCATAGCGATCTTCACTGCCAGGTGCGCCGCCGACGATGATGATGCTGGTGAGAGTCGGCTTCTGCTTATCCTTCAGCTTGGTGCGGTAGCGATCGTAGCGCCAGCTGCGCAGCGCCGCGCCCAGCCCAACGCGAGCTGAAGCGTCGGCATCCAATCCCAAACCCGTAAGGTCAATCACGGCCTGCGTTTCACCAGAAGTCAGGAGCCGCGCGACGGCAGCGCCGCCCAGCTTCTCCGGCGCATCGCCAGCCTTGGCATCATCGCCAGTACCAATCACCAGCAGCCGGCGGCCACCATCGCTGTCGAGGAAGGTTTCGGCCACTCCGCCAGTTTCGCCTTCGAACCGGTTCCGCTTCAGCGTGCCTTCAACGGAGGCCTTGGCGGCGCCGAGGCTGTCGAGGCCAGGCCGCAATGTACCGGCGGCAGGGAGCACCAAAGCGAAATCGCCGGTCGGGCGAGTGTCGGAAAAGCGGATTTCCATGGAATTCCTCAACATGACTCAGGACGAAGTTGGGGCTCCTTAAGCTGTGCACCGCATCATGGCAAAGGGTCGCATGGCCGCCTTTGTCGCCAAAGGCGCATTGCCGCCGTCGACCCAAGGTGCAATAGGCTGGGCATCTACCCTTTTTCGGACCTTGCGGGGCGAGTTGGCAGTGCGATCGATTGGCCTGTGTTTGACGGCGCTCCCAATGCTCCTTTCCCTGTCCGCCACGGCAGTGGCGCAGGAGGCGGTACCGGCGCCAACGGCGGCCCAGCCGGCGGCTGAGCCAACGATCGACTTCAGCGCGGACCAGGTAACCTACGACACCAACGCGGAGTTGGTGACAGCCGAAGGCCGGGTAAGAATGTCGCGCGACGGCAATTACCTTGCTGCGGATCGCGTCAGCTGGGATCGCAACAGCGGCCGCGTCGTCGCTGAGGGGAATGTCGTTGCGGTTAATCCGGCCGGCGATAAGCTGATCGGCGATCGGGTCGACCTCACCGAATCGCTCAAGGACGGCACTGTCGAGAACCTGCTCATCGTGCTCGAAAGCGGCGGACGGATTGCGGCAGTCAGAGGCACTCGGACCGGAGACCAGATGGAGCTGGTCAATGCGGTCTATTCAGCCTGCCCGGTCACAACCGAAACCGGCTGCCCCAAAGAGCCGAGCTGGAAGATTACTGCCGCGCGCGTAACCCGCGATGAGACGACCGGCCGAATCCGTTTTGCGAGCGGGCGTCTGACCATCCTCGGCGTAACGTTACCGCTGCTGCCAATATTCAGCATTGGAGACGGTTCTCAAAAAGGGGGATTTAGCGGCGCGCTCGTGCCGGGCATTCGCCTCGACCACAACAATGGGCTGGAATTGAGCCTGCCTTATTATTGGCGGGTCGATCGCAACCGCGACCTCACGGTAACCCCTCACATCTTCACCAGCTCGGCACCGGCGCTCGAAGCACGATGGCGGCATCTGACGTCGATAGGCGCCTATCAAATTGGCGCATTCGTCACTTACGGCGACATTCCCGATCCTGATGAATTCGACCTCACGCCAACAGACCGAAAAGGGATCCGCGGCTATTTCGAGGCGAATGGACGATTCCAGCTCGACCCGAACTGGACGGTGAAGGGCTCGCTCAGGGCAGCGACGGACAAGACCGTTGCACGACGGTACGACCTCACCCGCGACGACCGCCTGCGCAACTTCGTCAGCGCCGAGCGCATCGATCTGGATAGCTATGTCGCGATCGAAGGCTGGGCCTTCCAGGGCCTTCGGAGCACCGACAAGCAGGAGCGGATTCCGATTGCGCTCCCCGCCATCGACGCGCGCCTGCGCCTCGATGACCCCATTCTGGGGGGGCGCGTCGAATTTCAAGCCAACAGCCTGGCGATACTGCGAGACGAGGGACAGGACACGCAGCGCGCCTTCGCCAGCGCGCGTTGGGACCTCCGCCGGCTGACCAGAATGGGCCAGGAGCTGACTCTTACCGCCTTTGCCCGCGCCGATGCCTATCATTCGGACGAGGCCGAGGAGACGATCGTCGACATCTATCGCGGCCAGAACGGCTGGGAATTCCGCGGCATCGGTGCGCTTGCGGCAGATCTCAAATGGCCGTTGGTGGGACCGTTGTGGGGCGGAACGCAGCGGCTGACGCCGCGAATCCAACTGGTTTTCTCGCCAAGCACCAAAAACCTGGACATCCCGAACGAGGATGCACGGGCGGTCGACCTTGAAGACAGCAACCTGTTCGCGCTCAACCGCTTTCCCGGATATGACCGGTGGGAAGACGGGTCGCGCGTAACCTATGGGCTTGAATGGGCCTATGACCGGCCAAAATGGTCATTCTACAGCGTCATGGGCCAGAGCTACCGACTCTCACGCGAACCAACCATATTCCCCAACGGCACCGGGCTCACCGGTCGGTTTTCCGACATCGTTGGCCGAACCCGTGTCCGTTATGGCCGCCTGATCGATTTCACGACCCGCTTTCGCATCGACAAGGACAATCTTGCACTTCGCCGGGGTGAGTTCGACCTTACCGTCGGCGATGATCTCACCTACATCCAGGCAGGTTATTTGCGCCTGAATCGCGACATTTCCACCGCGATCGAGGATTTGCGCGACAAGGAAGAGTTGCGCCTGGCCGGTCGATTGCAGTTCCACCGCTACTGGTCGGTGTTCGGATCCACGGTCCTGGACCTCACCGGCAAGGAAGAGGACCCGCTCAGCCTGGCGGATGGTTTCGACCCTGTGCGCCATCGCCTGGGGATAACTTATGAGGACGAGTGCCTTGAGCTTGGCGTGGCGTGGAAGCGCGACTATGAGCGGATCGGGGAGTTCCGCAAGGGCAGCACTTTTTCGATTAATTTCGCGCTCAAGGGCATCGGCCGCTAAGCTTCGGTTCAGCACCGGACGGTAAAGGCAACTTCCTATAGCGTTGGCGACAAAGGGATTTTGAGGGTGGCAGTGAAGTTTTTTAGGGTTTCGGCCCGTCTGGCGCAGACGGTTCCTATGGCAATTGGTTTGGCGATCGCGACCGCGGGAGTGGCGCAGGAGGCTGCGCCAGACGTCGACACCGCAGCGAACCTGAAGCTGCCGGAGAATCCCCAGCTGTTCGGCAACGCACTGCGCGAGGTCGTCAAGGCCATGGTCATCGTCAACGGCGAGGTCATTACGCAGACCGATATCGATCAGCGCCTGGCATTGATGGCGATTGCCAACAACGCGCCAATCCCCGCCAATGAGATCGAGCGTTTGCGTCAGCAGGTGCTCAGCAACCTGATCGACGAAACGCTGCAGATCCAGGCAGCGAAAGCCGAAGAGATTGAGATCACCGATGCGGACATCGACAAAACGGTCGAGCGTGTCGCTGGCAATGTGAAGCAAACGCCGGCCCAGATGGCCGATTATCTGAAGACGCGCGGATCTTCGATCCGTTCGATTCGTCGTCAGATCCAAGGCGAAATCGCGTGGCGCCGACTGCAATCGAAGAAGATCGAAAGCACGGTCAGCGTCGGAGACGAAGAAGTTCAGGCAGTCATCAAGAAGCTGGAGGCATCGAAGGGCGCAGAGGAGTTCCGGGTCGGCGAAATCTTCCTTTCCGCCAACAGCAGCAACGATGCCGAAGTTCAGGCCAATATGGCCAAGCTGTTCAGCGCCCTGCAGCAGGGCGGCTCGTTTGTTGGTTACGCCCGTCAATTCTCGCAATCGTCATCTGCGGCGGTGGGCGGCGACCTTGGCTGGATGCGGCCCGAACAGCTGCCGGATCAATTGGCCAATGCAGTTCGCCAGATGCGCCCCGGCACGATTTCGCAGCCGATCAAGGTGCCGGGTGGATATTCGATCGTCGCGGTGCAGGACGTACGCAAGATTTTGACGGCCGATCCGCGCAACTCCCTGCTGACTCTGAAACAGATCACGGTCAATTTCCCCAAGGGCACAACGCGCCAGCAGGCCGAGCCGACGGTGGCGCGCTTCGCGCAGGGTGCGGCCAACATAGGCGGTTGCGGCGGAGCGGACAAAATCGCGAGTGAGTTCAACGGCGAAGTGGTCGAATCGGACAACGTCAAATTGCGCGACCTGCCAGCAGCGCTCCAGGACATGATGCTGAACATGCAGGTCGGCCAGGCCACCCGCCCCTTCGGATCGATCGAAGAAGGCGTTCGCACGCTGGTGTTGTGCGGACGCGATGTGGTCGATCCGTCGGCGCCGAGCTTTGACCAGGTCTATGCGCAGCTCAACGAAGAGCGGGTCAATCTCCGCTCGCGCCGTTACCTCCGCGATCTTCGCCGTGACGCGGTGATCGACTTCCGTTAAGGCGGGCCACAATGGCCACCAGCTATCGACCACTGGCGGTTTCGCTGGGCGATCCCGCGGGCATTGGGCCGGAAGTGGTCGGCAAATGCTGGGACCATCGTTCCCGCTTCAACCTGCCGCCCTTCGTTGCGATTGGCGATCCGCGCAGTCTTGCTGCCGTATGGGATGGTCCGATCGCGACCATCGACGACCCGCGGGAGGCAGACAGCGCCTTTGACGTAGGTCTCCCAATCCTGCCGATCGCATCGGCCGAGGCGGATATTCCTGGCCATCCAACGGTCGCTGGTGCGCACTGCTCGCTGGATGCGCTGGAGCTGGCCGTAGGACTTGCAAGGTCGGGATCGGCCGCGGCCGTGGTGACCGGCCCTGTTTCCAAGCATCAGCTCTACGGAATTGGCTTCACCCACCCCGGCCAGACCGAGTTCGTCGCGGAGCGCTGTGGAGTTTCGCCCGGCAATGTAGCGATGATGCTCGCCGGACCGACGCTGCGCACGGTGCCGGTCACGACGCACATCCCGTTTGCCGAAGTGATCGACGCCCTGTCACCCAGTCTGATCGAAGCGCGCGGCCGTGCGGCATTGCGCGGCCTCCAGCGCAATTTCGGCATAGCCGATCCTCGCCTGGCGGTCGCTGGAATCAATCCCCACGCCGGCGAAGGAGGATCGCTCGGCCGTGAGGAGATTGAGCTCATCATGCCGGCGATCGATGCGCTTAGGGCCGAAGGATGGCGAGTGACCGGCCCATTGCCGGCGGACACCATGTTCCATGCTTCGGCTAGAGCCAGTTACGACGCGGCATTGTGCATGTACCATGACCAGGCCCTGATCCC
>Ga0068859_100008181_pt1 | contig 10608 bp, 13 predicted proteins | sample KBSSwiS22_FD_66585 | JGI IMG/M metagenome (GOLD analysis project Ga0068859, IMG submission 66585) | Switchgrass rhizosphere microbial communities from Kellogg Biological Station, Michigan, USA - KBS Switchgrass S2-2 | ecosystem: Host-associated > Plants > Roots > Rhizosphere > Soil ... | reverse complement strand
CATCGAGATCCTCACCCCCGCCGAGCCTCATCTGAGCGGCGAGCGCAGGCGCCGCGATGCCCGACAGGGCGACAGCGCCGGCAGCGAGACGAGGCCAGCCGCGCGGCGTCATTTTGAAATCTCGACCAGACGCACGGCGAACTTGTCGCCCAGCGTGACGAGCTCGCCGCGCGCGACGGCAACACCGTTGAGACGCAGCTCGACGCACTGGCTGAGCGGCGCATCGAGCGCGATGATTGCGCCCTCCTCAAGGGCGGTGAGCTCGCCGAGACTCATCTTCGCTTCACCGAGGAACGCCGACAGCGTCACGGTGACGTTCGAGACGAGCTTCGGGTTGATGGTCAGCTGACCAGCCTTGCCGGACGCATCGAGGATCTTCGTCTTGGTTTCTGAATCGGCCACGGGCTATCCACGCAACGGTTGGAGGATCTTGAGCTGCAGGGCGGCGCCGTCGTGCCGGACAGCGCACCGTGCAACGGTGGGCTCGCCGCCGAGCGCGAGCTCGAGCGGCTGCGCGATGGGACGGTCGAGCACAATGACATCGCCGGGGCCCAGGCGGGCGAATTCGGCGAGGGTCAGGTCGCAACAGCCGAGCCGTGCAGTGACATCGACCGGCAAATCGGTGAGGGCGGACGAAAGCGGCGCGAGCGGCAGCGGCGGAGAGACGACCGCCGCCTGCGACTTAATCAGGGCGATCGTCGCCGACCGGGTGACGCCGATCTCGATGAGCGGCGCACCGGCATGAACGCCAAGCCAGGAGGTCGTGCCGTCCCGCATGACGCTCGCGAGAGGTTCGCTTTCATCCCAGAGTGCCCGATCACCCAGTCCGAACGCATCGCCAAGCTCGGTGCAAAGATCGTCGAGGCAGGCTTCGGCAAGCTCGAGAAGCAGGACGCGATCACTGGCGTTGAGACGCGTGCCGCCGATCGCCACTCCGAGCATCAGGCCGGCGAGCGCGAGCCGTGCGCCCTCGGACGCGGACACGGCCAGTCCGTCGCGATGGATGCGGCACCGTGCGCCGGCCGATTGGCGCTCGGTCTCGTGCGCCGCGACGTCGACCGGCGCCATCATCTGGCGCGCGAACCAGCGTTCCGACCAGCGCTGCGCGACGCTGCGCAGCGTGCGGTCTGCCACGTCGCCGTGCAACGCCGAGTCGGGCAGCCATACCGCCATGGGCATGTTCACTGCTCCGCTCCCTACGCCCTGCTACGCCTCAGCCCTGGCCGCGAATGCCGAACAGCTGCTGGATCATGTCGTTGGAAACGCTGATGATTTGCGACGATGCCTGGAAGCCGCGCTGGATCAGGATCAGATCCCCGAACTGGCGGGCCAGATCGACGTTCGACGCCTCGAGCCGCCGCGACAGGACGCGACCGACGCGCGCGTCCCCGGGCGCGAACAGCTCGCGCATGCCAAGGCCATTGGCATCGACGAAAAGTCCGCCGCTGCGCTGCTCGAGCTGCTGCGGATCGCGGAAATCGGCGATTGCGATCGGGCCGAGCGCCGTCTTCTCCTCGTTGGAATAGCCGATCTCCAACTCGCCCTGCTCATTGACCCGCACCGAGGTGATGGTGCCGACCTTGTGGCCGTCCACCGAGCTCGCGCGCAGCGTCGACACCGAGCCCGACGAAAATGAGGTCACGCCCTGGGAAAGGTCGAGGGTGACCGACAGCGCGGCGTCGGTGTCTTCGAAGACCAGCTTGTCCGTCGTGGGATCGACCGTGCCCGCGGTGAACTTCAGAGTCTGCGTGCCGATCGTCTTGCCGGTGGAATCGGTGACGGTCACGTCCCACTCGTCGGGCGCGCCGCCCGTCTTCTTGGCAAACTGGATCTGCCACAAATGCTCGGCGCCGGTGCTGTCGTAGACCTTGATGTCGGCGAGGCTGAAGCTGGTGGCAGTCGACGAAAGATTGTCGGAAAGCTTGATCGTCGTGGTCGCCTCGGGCGGGCTCGTCCGCGACGTGTCGATCGACAGGGTCACCGCCTTGCCCGAGGAATCGAGCGTCGCCAGCCGGTAGTCGGTGCCGGCAAGGACGATGTAGCCATCCTTGTCGACCTGGAAGCTTCCCGTGCGTGTGTAGAAGATATCGTCACCGCGGACGAGGACAAGGAAGCCGCTGCCGTCGATCGCCAGATCCAGATCGCGGTCGGTCTGGCGCAGCTCTCCCTGCTTGAAGTCGATCGCGGTGTCGGCAAGGTTGACGCCGTTTCCGGTGGCCGCGCTGCCGTCGGAAAAGGACAGGCCGCCGGCGCCGCTGACGCTCACCATGTCGGTGAAGGAGACGCTCGAGCTCTTGAAGCCGGAAGAATTGAGATTGGTGACGTTGTTGCTGACCTCCTGGAGGCCGCGCGAATAGGCATTGAGGCCGCTGAGGCCGACATAGATTGCTCCAAACATCCTATTTTACCTCCCTGATCTGCGAGATGCTGCTGATTGAGATGTCACTGATCGTCTGGTTGTCAGCGGTCTGGATGGTGATGCGCGGCTCGCCGTTCTGAAATGCGATCGAGACCACCTTGCCGGTGAGCGTGGTGGCGCCGGCTGCCACGTCGACCTGCCTGCCGAGAATGGATGTCGCCTGCAGATTGGCCTGCGCTGCGACCAGTGCCTGGAGGCGGTCGTTGGCGGTCTGGCCCTGCTGGATCTGGGAAAACTGGGCGAGCTGCGAGACGAACTCGAAATTGTCCATCGGCTTCAGCGGATCCTGATAAGTCAATTGGGTCAGGATGATTTTCAGCAGCGATTCGAAGCTGAGGCCGAATGCGTCGGTGACCGAATCCTTCGAACCGGATGCAGACGTGGCCGTGCTCGCGTCCGCTATGCTGCCGACAGGCGCCACTTGCATCGCCCGTTCTCCTCACCACTCTCGAGCCGGGATCAGCTCGCCGTTCAGCCTGATTTCCTCTGTCCGGAGACCAAGGCCGGCGAGCAGCTGGACGATCTCGGCGCGGAGGCGAAGACGCTGTTCGCGACTGAGTTTCCCGGTGCGCGCGACAAGGCGGAGCCCGTGCTCGGCTGCCTCGACGAGCAGCTGCGCGACGGTTGCGCCGCCAGCCTCGTCGTCGCGCGCAGGCGACCTTGGAGCGTTGGCGGTCCGTTGCCGCGGACTCACTTCGTCCGCCTCTTCCTGTTCCTCCGGCCCGCCGTTCGGGCCGCTGGGAGTCACGGGATCCGCCGCCCGCGGGTCATGGGGGTGCGGGCCGGCGCGGTGCGTGCTCGCCCGCGCCAGCGGCGCCGCCGCCGCCGATGCGCTGATCTGCGTTATCGCCGCGCGAAAGGCGTTCATCGCCTCGTCGATCGCGCCGGCGAGAAGGAGTTCGTGAAACGGCTTCAGAAGGGCTGCAAGCGGAGCCTTGCTCCCTTCCGACGGCGAGGGGTCGTCTGCCGCTTCGGCGATCGCCGGTGCGGCCGGGGACGCCGAGGTCTGCGGGTAGAGATCGGAAATAACGCCATGCTCGTTGAAGATCATCGCGATTGGCGCCGCGCGCGTTCGCGAATCCTGCGCCGTTCCCTGCTCCGCGCCGAGGAAGGATTGACCGCGCGGATCTGAGAGGTTGGTGGCCGGCGGTTGCGGAGTGGACTTCCCGGCAGCCTCGGGCGCCGATGTGGGCGCCGGCGGACGGACTTTCTCAGCCTCGAAGCGGGGTGACGTTCCGGGAGGAGGATCGGCTGCAGGCCGGGGCACCGTCGGCGCGACGTCGGCGCGGACGTCCGACGGGGGTAGAACGTGCGCCGACGGGATGCCTTCAGCGTGGGCCGTCCCGGTTGTGGTCGCGACCTGGGCGACCGGGCTTGGTGAAGGAAGCGGGGCGAGGCAATCCGCGGCGCGAAGGTCTGGAACCTCGGACCTTTCGCCGCAAGGCTCCTCGATCGCCGGCGCGGCTGGGATGGCGGTTGAAGGAGCGGGGGGCTGCCTCTCCGAGGGCAATTGCGGGACGGCGTCGGCAAGATGCGGTGCCTCGCCCTCGCGATCATCGGACGGCGGTGTCTGGTCTATTTCGGGCAAACTGTTGGGTGCCGATAGCTGCGGCACCGGCACGGCCACCGAAAGGCCGGGGCTCTTTGACGCGGCCGGGGCGGGATCCGGTGTTTCCGCCGGTGTGGCCGGTGGCGGAGCGGCGGCAGCCAGCGCGGCGTCCAGCTGAGCCAGAAGATCGGCAAAGCTGGTCGCGACGGGATCGCCGCCCGCTTCCCGCCCGGCCGCCGCGGGAACCAGGGGCTCGTGGCCCGCGGCCGGCGCCGAGATAGGGGAATTCACTGCTGCCACCATACGTAGGTGGTGCGGTCATTGGCCGCGGCGAGCTTGCGCTCTTCGTTGCGCCGCTCGACATCGCGCCTCATCCTTCGCGCGGACCGCTCGGTCTGACGGAGCTGGGCGTGGCGCTCAAGGAGGTCGCGCTGGCTCGACGAGCGTGCCTCGCCCTTGCGGTCGGCACGCGCCGCCGCATCCTGCGCCTCCGCTTCGCGGTCGAGCAGCCGGCGCGAGAGCGCGCGCGAATATTCGGGCGAGAAGCTCGTTCGGCCGATGTAGCTCACCCATTCCTGGTGCGCGGTCTCGCAGGACCAGTGGGCCGCATCGGAGGCGGCAAGCGCGGTCCGCTCCTCGGCGAGCGCTTCTTCGACCTTCACTTCGGCGGCGAGGCGGCGGACACGCTGGACGACGACGAGCGAAGCCATCACCCGGCAGTTGCGGCGCTTATCCATGGGCGAACCTCTGGGTGATCGCGCGCAACGAGCGAACCGTCTCCGCGATCGGGCTGTTCTCCTCGCGCGGCTGGCGGAGAAATGCGCCCAGCTCATCGCGCGCCGCGATCGCGCGGTCGACGAGGCGGTTGGTGCCCGCCTTGTAGACGCCGCTTTCGATCATCACGCGGGCATCCTCATAGGCGCCGAGGAGGGCGACGGCGTCGCGCATCGCCCCCGCCTGTTCCGGCCCGACGAGCTTTTCGGCGCCGCGGCTGACGCTGCGCGCGACGTCGATGGCCGGGAAATGGGACTGTTCGGCGAGCTCGCGCGACAGAATGATGTGACCGTCGAGCAGGGACTTCATCACCTCGACGACGGGATCGTCGACGTCGTCGGTTTCGCTGAGCACGGTGATGACCGCGGTGATCGATCCGCCGGAGCCGACCGCGCCGCAGCGCTCGACGACGCGCGGCAGGATGGCGAAGACATTGGGCGTATAGGCGCGGACCGTGGGCGGAGCCCCTGCCGCCAGTCCGATCTCGCGCAGCGCCATCGCCAGCCGCGTCACGGAATCCATCACCAGCACGACATGCTTGCCTTCGTCGCGCCAGTGATCGGCCAGGCAGAGCGCGAAATTCACCGAGCGCGCACGCAGGACGGCGCTCTCGTCCGACGTCGCGGCGACGATCGTGAAGCGTTCGGCGTCGTCGCGGCGGGAAAGCCGCCGCCAGAAGGCCTCCACCTCACGGCCGCGTTCGCCGACGAGGCAGAGGATGCAGTGATCGCACGCCACCTGCGCCGAAAGCTGCTCGATCAGCGAGGTCTTGCCGACTCCGCTCGCGGCGAAGATGCCGATGCGCTGGCCCCGGGCGAGCGGAAGCACGCCGTCGATCGCGCGCAGCCCGGTCGCCATCACCTCCTGCGGGTCGCAGCGATCAAGCGGCTTTGGCACCCGGCCCCCAATCGGCAGGTGCGTGGTGGCGATGATTGCGCCGCCGCCATCGATCGGCTGACCGAGCGCATCGACCGCGCGGCCTGCGAATGAATCGCCGACCGGCACGCAATCGCCGGCCGGCAGTGCGACGACCTTGGCATCAAGCTCGATCGTCGCCTGCTGCTCGAGTGGAACCAGGACGATGCCGCTGCTGTCGACCGCGGTGATCTCGGCAAGCACGCCGCCCTTGCCCGGGGTAGCGCGCCGGCACTCGATCTCGCAGAGCTGGCCGAGCGGCCGGCCCGGGCCGGTCGCCTCGATCAGCCCGGGCGCGACCTTGCGAACGTGACCGTAAGGCGGGGCGAAATCGGCCGCCTCGATCTGCGCGAGGAAGCGGTGCGTCTTCATGCCGCGCTCTCTTCGACGAGGATGCGGTCAAGCAGCGCCTCGAGCCTGTGCCACTGCTGGCGGGGGGTGACATCGACTTGCCCCAGCTGAAGGTCGACCGTGCATTCGCCCGAACCAAGCGTTGGGCAGAGGATGATCGGAAAGGCGGGACTCCCGCTGTCCTCAAAGGCGCGGGCAAGGCTCGCCTCGTCGGGAAAATCCTCGGCGCTGACGCGGATGGTGACGCTCACATCGCGGCGCATCCCTGCGGTGCGGCTCTGGATGGCCGCCGCAACCAGCTCCGCGTTGCGGCTGTCGTCGGCGAAGATCTTCTCGAGCGCAGCCTTGCCGAGCAGCACCGCGAGCGTTTCCCATTCGTCGAGGCGTTCGTGCCATGCCTGGAGCGCCGTCGCGAGCGCCTGGCGCAAGGCGTCGAGCCGGGCAGCTTCGTCCCGTTCGCAGGCGGCATGACCCTCCTGCCAACCGTCCTTGGCCGCCTTCGCGATGGCTTCGGCCCGCTCGGCGGCTGCATCGTCGAGGCGCCTGGCGAGCGCTTCCTTCTCGCGAACAAGCGCCTCGATCTCGGCATCCCTCGGATCGACCTGCGGCGCCGCATCGGCGGCCGAAAGTGCGGCATCGTCGTGGTTGCGAAAGGCGCGGACCGGCGCCGAATCCGCTGCCTTGATGACGAGGCTCATTGGCCCAGCCTCCCGGTGGCGAAAAACCCTGCGACCGCGCCAAACAGGGATTTCGGCTGAACATTGACCAGCTCGAGTGTGGCCAGCTCCGCGCGTTCCCCGACCTTTTCGGCGAGCCGGAGGATCGCCGCGCGGGTCGAGTCGGTGAGGCCGGCAACCGGACGCGAGTCCTGTTCGCCCTGGCTGACCTGGCGCAGGCGGGCGGCGAGCCACGGCGAGAATGAGCGGAAGGCGCCGGGGACGGCATCGACGGAATCGCGCCGCGCTGACTCCTGATCGAGGATCGCCTGGATGCTGGCGCGCTCTGCCCTCGTCAGGTCTGCAAGGACCGCACGCCGATCACGCGGCGCAAGCGCCAGCAGATCGCCGGCAAGCTCGGCGAGGCTGTCGCGCTCAGCCATTGGCGTCCTCCGCAGCGAGGCCAAGCTGGCGGCGGATACGCAGGACAAATGCAGCGCGATCGGAGGGGAGAAGAGCGCCGCCACGCATGAAGGCAAGGCCGCTAATGACGAGAATGATCACGAGGACGGCAAGGCCTGTCGCCATCGCCGACCAGCCCGCATCGCGCCTCTCCTCGTGGGCCGCGCCCGGCTGGGATCGCGCGGACGACAGGGCGGCCTCCGGGACGGGACTGACGGGCGCCACGGGGGTAAGCGGCCCAACCGCAAAGGCGACGCTGTCGCCGTTGGCGCGGTCCAGGCCTGCCGAGGCTGCAACCGAATTGTCGATCGCCTGCTGTTCGTCGGGAGCGAGCGGGCGGGTGGTGAGCACCGAAATCCTGATCGTATAGCCGCGGCGCGAGGGCGGGGTCGCCGGTGTTGAGCCCGGCGCTTCATCCCAGGCGACCGTGCCCGATCCGGCGGCCTGGGGCAGGACGACGACGCGGACATCAAACTTCAGGCCGGGGGCGCTTGCCTCGATCGCGGCGCGGGCGCGGGCGCGGTAATATTGCTGCACCGCGGACTGCTCCTCGACGTCCGGCGGCTCGGCGGACTCGGGCGCCGCGGAATAGCTGATCACGCGCCCGAGCTCGTCGAGCACGACGACATCGGCGAGCTCGAGATCGGGCACCGCCGCGGCGACCAGCCGCTGGATCCCGGCAACGCTGGCTTCGTCGGCGATCGCACCGCTCTTCATGGTCAAAGCGACCGCGGCCTTCGGCTCGCTGCGGTTGCTGCGGAAGATCGACCGGTCAGGCAGCGAGAGATGGACGCGCGCGTCGGCGATGCCGTCCATCATCATGATCGTGCGCGCCAGTTCGCCCTGCAGCGCGCGCTGATAGTTTATCTTCTGGGCGAAATCGGTGAGGCCCATATCGGACTTGTTGAACAGCTCGAAGCCGCTCAGCCCCTTCGCCGTGGCCTCCGATCCGGCGACCTGGAGCCGGGCGGTATCCGCATCGCCTTCGGCAACGAGGATCGTCGAGCCGCCGTCGCGCAGGCGATAGCCGACCCCCTTGGCATCGAGCTGGGCAACGACCGCCGACGCATCGGCCGGGCGCAAACCATTGTAGAGGACCACATAATCCGTGCGCAGGAAGGTGTAGTAAGCGAGCGCGAGCAGGCCGAACAGCAGCGCGAAGACGATCGCGATCAGGCGCAGTTGCCGGCTTTCGAACAGGTTTGCGAACGGATTTTCCATGGCGGGCTACAGCTGCATGTTCATCAGTTCGCGGTAGCTCTCGACGAGGCGCGTGCGGATCTGCATCGCCAGCTCGACCGCGATCCGTGCTTCCTCGAGCGCGTAGGTGACCTTGTGCAGGGGAACGCTGTCGTCGAGCGCGAACTGGCGGACGAGATCGTTGGCGTGGGCGACCTTCGCCTCGACATGTTCCATGCCGCCGGCAAGCAGCGCGCCGAAGCTCGATTGAGGCGCACCGGCGGCGGCGGATGGCTGCGACAGCGCGAGCCGGCCGATCAACGGATCGGCGGTGGCCGCCGCAGCGCCGATGGCGTCGATCCCGCCGATCACTGGCGGCCGAGCTCGAGCGCGCGCGTGTACATCTGCTGCGCGATGTTCAGTGCTGTGAGGTTCGCCTCGTAGACCCGCGAGGTCTTGATCATCAGCGTCATCTCGCCGGCGTGATCGATGTTCGGATAGGCGACGAAGCCGTCGGCATCGGCGTGCGGATGGGTGGGATCGTAGACCCGCCGGAGGCCGAGCGGCATGGCCTCGACGCCGAGCACCTGGACGCCTGCGCGGTTCCTGGTCTTCGCACCTTCGGACAGGACCGAGGCAAAGTCCGCGCGCGGACCCGAAACCAGCCGCATCGCGCGATAAGGCTCGCCCGACGCGGTGCGCGTGGTGTTCATATTGGCGAGATTTTCAGCGATGATTTGCAGCCGCTGCCATTCGACATCGAGCGCGGAGCGACTGATCTCCATGGCCTGCATCGGCTATTTCCCCTCGTTGATGACGGTGCGGGTGATCTGCAGCTGACGCCCGAGGAGATCGAGCAGGGCCGCGTAGCGAAGCGAAGTCTGCGATGCGGTCGCCAGCTCGAGATCGATCCGCATTTCATCCTCGACCTGGGGCGCCGGGACGTGCTCGATTTTGGGAGCGAGGCGATCGACGGCATCGGGGCCGCGCGCGGCAGCGCTGCGCAGCGCCTCTTCGAAATCGACGCGAAGCGGGCGATAGGCGGGCGAATTGGCATTGGCGATATTCTGCGCCGTGGCGAGCGCGCGCATCGCGAGGCCATCGAGCGCCTTGTTGATCAGAACGGCCGAAACCGCGTCCATCAGGGCCTCCTCATTGGACGATGATGTCCGCATGCAGCGCGCCGGCGGTCTTCATCGCCTGCAGGATGCTGATCGTGCGGCGCGTGCCGACGCGGGCCTGCGCCAGCCCCTCGACGAGATCGGCGACGGCGGTGTTCGGGAAGCTGATCACCGCGTCGGTCGCGCCCTGCTCGACGTCGAGGCGCGTGTTGGTGACGACGAGGCTGCGCACATCGCGCGCGAAGCCGGAGATGAAGCTCGGCTGCGAGGCGTAATTTTCGGCTGTGACCGTAACCTTGATGTCGCCCTGCGAGATGACGACGCTGGAGATCATCACATCGCCGCCCGCGACCACCGTCCCGGTCCGTTCGTTGATCACCACCCGCGGCGCCTGATCCGGAGCGACGGCGACGGATTCGACCTCGGCGGCAAAGGCGGCAAGACGCGACGGATCGCCGCGGAAGTGGATGCGCACCTCATCGGCGTTGCGGACGGCGGCGAAGCCGGGGCCGAACCGATCGTTGATGCCATCGGCGACGCGCTGCGCGGTTGCGAAACTGGGATCGTTCAAAAGAAAGGCGATATCGCCGTCGCCGCGCAGGATCTGCGCATCGACCGGGGTTTCGACGGTGGCGCCGCCCTGGAGCACGGCACTGGTCGGATAATTGCGCTGCTGGCTGTTGAGCTCGCTTTCGAAGCTGTAGCCGCCCGCGACGAGCTGACCCTGAGCGAGCGCATAGGGGCGCTGATCCGGGCCGAGCAACGGGGTCATCAGCAGGGTGCCGCCGGCAAGGCTGCGCGCATCGCCGATGCTCGCGACGGTGGCATCGATGCGATCGCCGACATTGGCCGACGCCGGAAGCCGCGCGGTGACGATGACGACCGCGACGTTGCGGCTGCTGATCTGATCCTCGGCGACGGTGGTGCCGAGCCGGCTGAGGATGTTCCTGAGCGTCTGGCGCGTGACTTCGTTGCGCCGCGTATCGCCCGATCCCGCGAGGCCGGTGACAAGCCCGTAACCGATGAGTGCATTGTCGCGCCAGCCATCGAACCGGCCCAGCGCCTTGAGCGGCACCTGCTGGGCGGCGGCGGGCACCGCGGCGCCGAGCAGCAGCAGGAAGAATAACAGGCCGGGAAGCGCGAGGCGGCGCATCACCCCAACCCCAGAAAGCTGAAGATGCG
>Ga0068859_100008180_pt1 | contig 10608 bp, 9 predicted proteins | sample KBSSwiS22_FD_66585 | JGI IMG/M metagenome (GOLD analysis project Ga0068859, IMG submission 66585) | Switchgrass rhizosphere microbial communities from Kellogg Biological Station, Michigan, USA - KBS Switchgrass S2-2 | ecosystem: Host-associated > Plants > Roots > Rhizosphere > Soil ... | reverse complement strand
GGTGGCGCAGGCCGAAAGGCTTGCCAGCACCAGCGGCACGGCGGCGAGTTTCAGTGTTTTGCCGAGTGCGGAAAATTCGAGAACCTTGCGCGACATCTTTGTATTCCCTTTCGACTCTCGCGCCATCCTCCTGCCGCGGGCGGGCGCAGCCATGCGGCTTTCTACCGCAATGCTACTGAATAGCGCTTGAATGCACCGCTGCGTTCCCTGCCGCAAGCGCTGCGACAGCGGGCACTTGCGGGCAGCTGGCCCAAAGCTGGTCAGTCCGCATCCGGGCGAGCCGCGTCGGCGCCGTCACCGCGCCGGCTCCGGGTGAAGTCGAAGCGGATGCTCACCCAGGTGCCGATCAGCGCCTTGCCCTCGACCCGCGGCGGGCGGACGAGGAACTGCCACGAAGCCTGCCGCAGCCCGCGCGCCAGGCCCGAGCCCGGCGGATTCTCCGCCAGCTCGCGGCAGTCCTCCACGTGGAATCGCTCGATCGTGCGGCAGGCGATCATCGCCCAGGCCCCGGGCGCATTCGCCCCGCGCGGGATGTAGGTCGCCATCTCGGCATCGGTCGGCTCGCGGACCCATTCGGCGGCATAGAGATGCGCGCCGCCCGGTCCCGCCCCGCCGCCCGGGGCCTCGGCCCCCGCGCCGGCGGGTGCGGGCGGGCCAGCCGCCGGGCCGCGCCGCGCCATTCGGCCGATGTCGGCGGCGGCCAGTTCGGCGCGGCTGAGCGGGATCAGGTTGAGCGCCGGGAGCGGCGTCTCGCTCGGTGTCGGCACCGGGGTCACCACCGGCGACGTGGCGGTCGGCGCGTTCACATGGTGGGCCGGACTCCGCTGCGCTGTGCGCTGCCGGTCGGCCTCGGGTCGGTTCATCTCGATCGCGACGAGGCGCGAGCCGTTCCCGGGCGCGCTGGGCCCGAACGCCCCCATGCGGATCAGCATGAACCCCAGGGCGGCGCAGATCGCCAGCGACAGCACCGCCGCGACCGCCCGCTCGCGCGGGGTCGGGCCATAGCGGCGCGCCTCGCTGCCGGGGTTGCTGCGGTAAACGGACAGGGTCAAGCGGCAGCGCTCCGGCGCGGATGAAACCCCAACCCTCGGCGCGCCTCGTGCCCGCCCGAACCTTTCGGAATGCTGACCGAAACCCGGATCTAGCCGCGCACCAGCCCGAGCGCGGCATAGGCCTTGTCGAGCGTGGGCACGGCGAGCGCCCGCGCCCGCGCCGCACCCTTGGCGAGGATCGCGTCGAGCGCCGCACGGTCCTGCCGCAGTTCCACGAAGCGCGCATTGATCGGCGCCAGGCTCTCCACCAGCAGCTCGCCCAGCGCCGGCTTGAACGCGCCGAAGCCCTTGCCGCCGAACTCGCCGAGAATATCGGCCACGCTCTTGCCCGCCATCGCCGAATAGATGCCCACGAGGTTCGCCGCCTCGGGCCGCCCTTCCAGCCCCGTCGCCTCGCAAGGCAGCGGCTCGGGGTCGGTCTTGGCCTTCTTGACCTTGCTCATGATCGTGTCGGCATCGTCGGTGAGGTTGATCCGGCTCATCTCCGAGGGATCGGACTTGCTCATCTTGGCGCTGCCGTCGCGCAGGCTCATGATCCGCGCGGCTTCGGGCGGGATTATCGGATCGGGCAGGGTGAAGACCGGCGCGTCCTCCGGGCAGAAGTCGAAGTTGAACTTCTGCGCCACGTCGCGCGCCAGCTCCAGATGCTGCTTCTGGTCCTCGCCCACCGGCACGTGGGTCGCCTGGTAAAGCAGCACGTCGGCCGCCTGCAGCACCGGGTAGGTGAACAGCGCCACGCTCGCGCCTTCGCGGTTCTTGCCGGCCTTGTCCTTCCACTGGGTCATGCGATTGAGCCAGCCCATCCGCGCCGTCCCGTTGAGCAGCCACTGCAGTTCGGCGTGCTGCGGCACCTGCGCCTGGTTGAACAGGATCGAACGGTCCGGGTCGATCCCGCAGGCGACGAGGGCGGCGACCATTTCGCGCGTCGCCGCGGCAAGCTCGGCCGGTACGTGCGGCATCGAGATCGCATGGAGGTCGGCGAGGAAATAGAGGCACTCGCCCCCGGCATGCTCGTCCTGCATGCGCACCCAGTTGCGGATCGCCCCCAGGTAGTTGCCGAGGTGGAGATTGCCGGTGGGCTGGATGCCGGAAACGATGCGCATGAACTCAGACTCTTAAGCAGGGGCGCGGCGACGCCGCAGGAGCAAGGCGAGGTCGTCCTTCGAGAAGGCGCCCATCACCAGCGTGGCGAGCCCATAGACGACCATCCCCGCCGAGACCAGCACCGCCAGCGCGGCAAACCGCACCGGCCAGGTTCCGTGGACATAGGGCATCAGCAACCCTTGCGCGAACCACAGCACCACGCCCATCGCCAGCGCCGCCAGCAGCAGCCGCGGCGCGCGGCGGCGCAGGCGGGCGTCGGCGGTGAAGTGCCCCCGCAGAACCAGCGTGCGGTAGAGCATCGCGACGTTCACAGTCGAGGCGATTGCGGTCGCCAGCGGCGGGCCCATGTGCTGGAGCGGCACGATCAGCGCGAGGTTGCCGACGAGGTTCACCACCATCGAGATCGTCGCATAGCGCACCGGCGTGCGGGTATCCTGCCTGGCGTAGAACCCCGGGGTGAGCACCTTGACGAGGATGTAGCTCGGCAGCCCGATCGAGAATGCGGCCAGCGCCTGCGCGGTGAAGTGCGTGTCCTGCGCCGTATAGCGCCCATAGCCGAACAGCGCCGCCGCGATCGGCTCGCCCGCCACCACCAGCGCCACCGTGGCGGGCAGGGTCAGCAGCAGCGCCAGCTCGAGCCCGCGGTTCTGCGTCTCGAGCGCCGCGGCCTCCTCCCCGCCGCCCAGCTGGCGCGAGATCGTCGGCAGGAGGACCGTGCCGAGCCCGATCCCGATCAGCCCCAGCGGGAGCTGGTTCAGCCGGTCGGCCATGTAGATGTAGGTCACCGAACCGTGTGCCAGCAGGGATGCTGCCAGCGCGGTCGAGATCACGAGGTTGATCTGCACCGCCCCGGCGCCCGCCGCCGCCGGCCAGATCAGCTTGAGCAGCCGCTTGACCTCGGGGTTCAGCCGCGGCCGCCGCAGCTTCAGGCTCACCCCGTTCTGCCGGCAGGCGAACGCCAGCCATCCCAGCTGCAGCAGCCCCGAGACCGAGACGGCAATCGCCTGGTTGCGCGCGGTCGCCAGCGGATCGGCCGAATGGAAGCCGAGCAGGGCGACGATCAGCGTCAGGTTGAGCAGGATCGGCGCCGCGGCGTTGACCCAGAACTTGTGCAGCGAGTTGAGGATGCCGCCGAACAGCGAAACGAGGCTGATCAGCATCAGGTAGGGGATCGTGTAGCGCGACAGTTCCACCGCAAAGGCGAACTGGTCGTGGCTCACGCCGTTGAACTTGCCCGATAGCGCGAAGGTCACCGGCCAGGCGAACACCTCCAGCAGTACCGTCATCACCAGCAGGACCGGCAGCAGCACCGCCAGCGCCGCCTCGGCAAAGTCCAGCCCGTCGCGCAGGCCTTCACCGTCCGGGTTGGCCACCTTCTGGTTGAACATCGGGATGAACGCCGAGGCGAACGCCCCTTCCGCAAACAGCGCGCGGAACATGTTGGGCAGCCGGAACGCGACGAGGAACGCGTCGGAGGCAAAGCTCGCGCCCACGTAGCGTGCGAACAGGCTGTCGCGCAGCAGGCCGAGCACGCGGCTCGCCAGCGTCAGTCCGCCGATCGTGCCGGTGGCCTTGAGCAGGTTCATGCGCCGAAGGCCGCGCCGGCGCGGCGCTCATGCACCCATGCCCGCTCGGCCTGAGCCTGTCGAAGGCCCAAACGCTGCGCGCGGTGCTTCGACAAGCTCGGCACGAGCGGCAAGGGTGCGGTGCCGCTCAGGCGTTGCCGGCCGGCTCGCCGGTGGTCTGCTGGGCCTGGGCAAGCTGCTGCAGATAAAGGCCGTTGAAGTCGATCGGTTCGAGCATGACCGGCGGATATCCGGCATCGCGCACCGCGTCGGCGAGGATGCGACGGGCAAACGGGAACAGCAGGCGCGGCGTCTCGCCGTAGATGAAGGCGTGCTCCTGCTCGGGCGCGAGGCCGCGCATGCCGATCAGCCCGCAATAGGCGAGTTCGATCATGTAGGCGACGCCGGCCTCGGCCTTGGCGTTCATCGAGATCTTGAGCTCGACCTCGTGGATTTCGCCGTCGATCGGGGTGGCCTGGATATTGAACTGCACTTCCAGTTGCGGCGCGTCCGGCCACTGGTACGAAGCTGGCGCGTTCGGGTTCTCGACCGAGAGGTCCTTGACGTACTGCGAGACGATCCCGGCCGCCGGGCCGGTGTCCTGGCCGTTGCCGGCGGTACCGGGATTGAGGTCGGAAATGACGTTGCCTTCATCGGCCATGGGACATGCTTTCTGGAATTGGACAGGAAACGCGGGTTTGCGGCGCGCCTAGCACCGGCAGAAGCGACGGGCAATTGCTTGTGCATGTCCGCTGGGCCGCTGGCGACATCCCCCGCTGCGACCAGGTTTGCCCAAGGCCCACCAAGTCTCCCGGCCCTCCCGCCTGCGGGTGTGACGAAGCAAGCGCGACCTGCTCCCCCTCCCGCAGGCGGGCGGGGCCAGGGGTGGGCAAGGCCCCAGCAATCCTGCCCCCGGGCGGGCCGACACTGCCCAATAGTCACGCCCCGACGCGAAAATTGCACGGGGGTGGCGATCATGCGTTGTTCATTTGTCAAGCTTACCTATCTGAGGCAGAGTGAGTCCGCGGCTGAATGCCGACGCCGCCCCAACGAAAGCGACCCCGAGTGACCGTCGAAGTCATCATCCTGGCCATGATCGCAGCCTTCCTCGGTCTGCGGCTCTACTCCGTGCTGGGCCGGCGGGCCGAGCATGAGGAGGAGACGATCCAGGGCCGGATCGAGCCGCGCGATGCCGCCGGCGGCGCCGGTGCCCGCAACGTCACCCCGAGCCTGCCCGAGCGTGCTCAGCCGCGCGCCGCCCAGCCGGTCCGCCGGGAGCTTCCCGGCGTCCTGCCGGCGGCAGAGCGTGGCCTGCGCGATATCGCCGCGGCCGATCGTCGGTTCGATGCCCTGGTCTTCCTCCAGGGCGCGCGCGGCGCCTATCGCCTGATTCTCGATGCCTTCTGGAAGGGTGACAAGGACCAGCTTGCCCATTTGTGCGACCGTGACGTCTACCAGGGCTTTGCCGATGCGATCGCTGCACGCACCGCCGCTGGCGAGACGCTCGACAACCGGCTGGTCCGGATCGAGGATGCCAGCATCGTCGATGCCGAACTGAACGGCACGCTCGCACGGATCACCGTCCGCTTCACGGCCGACGTCGCCGCGGTCACCCGCAACGCCGATGGCGCGGTCGTCGCCGGATCGCTCGACGATGCGGTCGAGGCGCGCGACCTGTGGACCTTCAGCCGCGACGTGACCGGCGCCGGCCCGGACTGGCTGCTCGACGAGACCGACGAAGCCTGAGTGCCCGACCGGGCCTGTCGAGAACGGGCCTGACGGGAAGGGGCCTGCCGGGAACGGGCTGATCACCCAGGCCATGAATACATGGGATCGCGACGAGACCGGGGGGAACGGCGTGACGGGGGCAGGACGAAACGAATCACAAGCAGCGTGGCGCCGCATCTGCGGTGCGCTCGCTCCGCTCCTCCTCGCCGCTTGCTCCGTCATTCCGTCGCCGCCGCCCGCGGGCCAGATTCCCGGCTCCGGCCCCGCGCCGGCCCCGGCGCCGCCGCCTCCCGAAACCGCGCTGCTCACGGGCGTCACCCTGGGGCCGTCTGTCGAGAGCCTCCCGCTCTCGCCGCCGCGCGCCGCCGCCGCGCTGCGCTCCTTTGCCGATTCCTGCCGCGCGCTCCTTGCCCGGACCGACACCAGCGGGCTCACCCGCCCGGATGACTGGCGCCTCGCCTGCAACGCCGCGCCGGTGTGGCCGGCCGACAAGGCCCCCGCCTTCTTCGCCCGCTATTTCGAAGCCGTTCGCGTCGGCACCGGCCAGAGCCTTGTCACCGGCTATTACGAGCCCGAGATTGCCGGCACCCGGACGAAGCAGCCGGGGTTCGCGGTCCCGGTCTATGCCCTGCCGCCCGATCTCGTGCGCGGCTGGCCGTTCGAAACTCCGTTCGAGCTGCGCGTCGGCAAGCCCCCGCTCGGCCGGTTCGATGCCGACGGCCGGTTCAACGCCTATCCCGACCGCGCCGCGATCGAGGACGGTGCGCTCGCCGGCAAGGGCCTCGAACTCGCCTGGGCGGCCGATCCGATCGAACTGTTCTTCCTCGAAATCCAGGGCTCCGGCCGCCTCGTCGCGCCCGATGGCAGCGTCATCCGGCTCGGCTATGCCGGGCAGAACGGCCAGCCCTACACCGGCATCGGCCAGGTCATGCGCGAGTCCGGGCTGATCGGCACCGGGCCGGGGCAGTATCCGGGCTCGATGCAGGGGATCATGGCCTACCTGCGCGAACACCCCGAGGAAGGCCGCGCGCTGATGCGCTCCAACCGCTCCAAGGTGTTCTTCCGCGAGATCACCGGCGATGGCCCGGTCGGCGCGCTCGGCGTGCCGATCCGCACCCAGGTCAGCCTCGCGGCCGATCCGCGCATGGTCCCGCTCGGCGCGCCGGTCTGGCTGCGGACCGACCGCAGCGAAACCACCGGCTTGTGGGTCGCGCAGGATACCGGCGGCGCGATCAAGGGCGCGAACCGGTTCGACAGTTTCTGGGGCGCCGGCCCCACCGCGCGGACGATCGCGGGCGGGATGCTGGCCAGGGGCGAGGCGCTGGTGCTGGTCCCGGTCGGTACGTGGTCGCGTCTGGCCGCCAGCGGATCGCCCGCCGCCGCCCGCAAATGAGCAAACCCCCGCGCGGGCTCACCCCCGAAGAAGCCGCGCTCTGGGCCAGGGTCGCCGCCACCGTCCGGCCCCTGCGCCATCCTCCCCGGAACGGGGAGGGGGACCATGCGAAGCAGGGTGAAGGGGCACCCTCCGTTATTCACTCCCAGACCAAATCCCCGTCGCCCAAGGTCCGCGGCCGCACGCCCGCCGCCCTGCCGCCACCCCCGCCGCGTCCGGCCGCGCCGCGCCCGCTCGACCGCCACGGCCTCGATTCCTCGTGGGACCGCAAGCTCGCCCGCGCTGCCGTTGCGCCTGATTTCACCCTCGATCTCCACGGCCACACGCTCGACACCGCTCACGCCCGGCTCGATCACGGGCTCACCCAGGCCATCGGCATGGGCGCCCGGCTGGTCCTGCTCGTCACCGGCCGCCCGCGCCCGTCCGACGATCATGCGTCGCGCGGCGAACGCCGCGGCGCGATCCGCGCCAAGCTGCTCGATTGGCTCGCCGCCGGCCCCCACGCCAGCCGCATCGCCGCCGTCCGCCCCGCACACCCCCGCCACGGCGGCGCAGGGGCGGTCTACATCGTCCTCAAACGCCCCCGCGACTGAGCCCACCGACCGGCAGAACGTCGGCAGGCTCCCGCGTCATGCACAAACACAAGTTCAGCATGACGGTTTGCGCCAATGATCCCGAGACCTGCCGAGCCAACCTCAGGCCGCCTCGCTCACCGCTTCCTCCGCCGGCAGGCGGATCAGGTAGTCGAACGCCGAAAGCGCCGCCGTGGCCCCCGCGCCCAGCGCGATGACGATCTGCTTGTAAGGCACTGTCGTCGCATCGCCCGCGGCGAACACGCCCGGCACGCTGGTCTCGCCCCGCTGGTCGATCTCGATCTCGCCGCGCGGCGAAAGCGCCACGGCGCCCTTCAGCCATTCGGTGTTCGGCACCAGCCCGATCTGGACGAAGATGCCCTCCAGCTCGACTGTGTGCTTCGCGCCATTGGTCCGGTCCTCGTAGGTGAGGCCCGTCACCTTGGCGCCGTCGCCCAGCACTTCGGTGGTCAGCGCCGAGACGATCACCGTGACGTTCGGCAGCGAACGCAGCTTGGCCTGGAGCACGGCATCGGCCCGCAGCTGGTGGTCGAACTCGATCAGCGTCACGTGGGCGACGATGCCGGCAAGGTCGATCGCGGCCTCAACGCCGGAATTCCCGCCGCCGATTACCGCCACCCGCTTGCCCTTGAACAGCGGCCCGTCGCAGTGCGGGCAGTAAGCCACGCCCTTGGCCTTGTACTCGACTTCGCCCGGCACGTTCATGTTCCGCCACCGCGCGCCGGGGGAGAGGATTATCGTCCGCGCCTTGAGGCTCGCGCCGTTCGCTAGCACGATCTCGTGAAAGCCCCCGCGCCGCGCCGCCGGGATCAGCTCCCGGGCGGTCTGGAGGTTCATCACGTCGACCTCGTATTCCTTGACGTGCTGCTCGAGCGCGCCGGCGAGCTTGGGTCCTTCGGTATAGGGCACCGAGATGAAGTTCTCGATCCCCATCGTGTCCATCACCTGCCCGCCGAAGCGCTCTGCCGCCACGCCGGTGCGGATGCCCTTGCGCGCCGTGTAGATCGCCGCCGCCGCGCCGGCCGGGCCGCCGCCGACGACCAGCACCTCGTAAGGCGCCTTGGCCGCGATCGCATCCGCCGCGCGGTCCGCCGCGGCAGTGTCGAGCTTGGCCAGGATCTCCTCGATCGTGACCTTACCCGAGGACCACATCTTGCCGTCGAGGAACACTGCCGGCACCGCCATCACGCCGCGGTCCTCGACCTCGCCCTTGAACGCGCCGCCCTCGATCAGCACCGCGTGAACGCGCGGATTGTTCAGCGCCATCAGCGCCAGCGCCTGCACCACGTCCGGGCAGTTGTGGCACGAGAGCGAGAAGTACATCTCGAAGTCGTACTCGCCCGGCAGCGCGCGGATCTGCTCGAGCACCGCGTCATCGACCTTGGGCGGATGCCCTCCGGCCCACAGCAGGGCGAGCACCAGCGAGGTGAACTCATGGCCCAGCGGCACGCCGGCGAAGCGCACGGAGGCTTCGGGATCGGCAGCGCGGGCGATGGAGAAGGATGGTACGCGCTTGTCGGTCCCGTCGAACCGGGCCGTCACCTTGTCGGACAGGCTGGCGATGGTCTCCAGCAGCTGGCGCGTTTCGGCCGAGCGCGGGTCCGCGCCGAGGGTGGCGACAAGCTCGATCGGCTCGCGCAACATGGCGAGGTATTGCTTGAGTTGGTCAGTGGTCGGGGCATCGAGCATGGCGGAGGTCCTTTCTGATCCTCCCCACGCGTGGGGAGGTGGCAGCCGTCGCTGACGGCTGACAGAGGGGTTATCGGTTACAACGCTGCCCCGCGGGGTGGTGCCCTTCGGCCCACCCCCTCCACCGCCGTGCCGGCGGTCCCCCTCCCCACGAGTGGGGAGGAGTTCCGGAGCAGGATCAGATCTTGCCGACGAGGTCGATCGACGGGGCGAGGGTTGCGCTGCCCTCTTCCCACTTGGCCGGGCAGACCTGGCCGGGGTGTTCCTGCCAGTACTTGGCGGCCTTGATCTTGCGGACCAGCTCGGCGGCGTTGCGGCCCACGCCTTCCGGGGTCACTTCGACGAGCTGCAGCACGCCGGCCGGGTCGGTCACGAAGGTGCCGCGGTCGGCCAGGCCCACGCCTTCGCGCATGTTGTTGAAGTGGTTGGTCAGCGTGTGATGCTGGTCGCCCACCATGTGATACTTGATCTTGGAGATCGCCGGCGAGGTGTCATGCCAGGCCTTGTGGCTGAAGTGGGTGTCGGTCGAGACCGCGAAGACTTCCACGCCCATCGCCTGGAGCTCGGCATACTTGTCGGCGAGGTCTTCGAGCTCGGTCGGGCAGACGAAGGTGAAGTCGGCCGGGTAGAAGAAGAACACCGCCCACTTGCCGAGGACGTCCTTCTCGGTGATGTCGACGAACTTGCCGTCCTTGAACGAGGTGGCCGAGAACGAGCCGAGCTGGCTGCCAATGATACCCATGGATCTACTCTCCTGTTGCGGTGAATTTCAGCGACAGGGGAGGGGATAGGCCCGGCTGGCCGAGTCGGGAAATGCGGATTCCCGATTAATCAGATTTGTCCTGCCGATTACCGTAAACTAATCGGTGAAGCCGATCAGTCGTGTTGGATTTCGCATGAGGGCGCCTGCACGTATTTCCTCAACAAACCTACCCGCACTGGCCCCGCTGCAGCAGCTTCTGATCCGCCAGAACCAGCGCCATCATCGCCTCCACTACCGGCACCCCGCGAATGCCGACGCAGGGGTCGTGCCGCCCCTTGGTCCGCACCTGCACCGTCTCGCCGCTGCGGTTGATCGATTCGACCGGCGTCAGGATCGAACTCGTCGGCTTGAACGCCACCCGCACCCGCACCGGCTGCCCGGTCGAGATCCCGCCCGCGATCCCGCCCGCGTGATTGGCGAGGAACAGCGGCCCCCCGTGCTCGTCGCCGGCGGGGCGCATGGCGTCGGCATTCTGCTCGCCGGTCAACCGGGCCGCCCCGAAGCCGTCGCCGATCTCCACGCCCTTGACCGCATTGATGCTCATCATCGCCGCGGCCAGCTCGCTGTCGAGCTTGGCATAGAGCGGCGCGCCCCAGCCGGCGGGCACGCCGGTGGCCTCGCATTCCACCACCGCGCCGATGGACGAGCCCGCCAGCCGCGCCTCGTCGACGATCTTCTCCCACCGCACGGCAGCCGCCGCATCTGGGCAGAAGAACGGGTT
>Ga0068859_100008178_pt1 | contig 10609 bp, 1 predicted proteins | sample KBSSwiS22_FD_66585 | JGI IMG/M metagenome (GOLD analysis project Ga0068859, IMG submission 66585) | Switchgrass rhizosphere microbial communities from Kellogg Biological Station, Michigan, USA - KBS Switchgrass S2-2 | ecosystem: Host-associated > Plants > Roots > Rhizosphere > Soil ... | reverse complement strand
AGCCGTCTGATCGATTGCAAAGACTCCTACTTTACCTGCCGGGGAATACTCCAATCCATCCTGATCAATGCCCGAAACAGGATCATTTGATCCAAACTGATAAGGCGTTAACATCGGATACTGCATCGCAATCGGATCAACGCTCAAAAACCTCCCTACCCTTCCATCATATACCCGCATGCCGTAATCCTGCTCATTGCCATCACCCTTTGATTCATTATCGTTTTCTTTTCCATTAAACCCATACCGGTATAATGATGACGAAACATGGTAGGTTCTTCCAACCATTCGCATACCAAACGGCGTATAGTCGTTCGCACTGACCAAATCTGCTGCATAGTGATCGGTTACCGATGGATCCGCGGCAGAAGGAACTGCAATCTTCCTGTCCGAAATAACGGCCAGCACATTACCCAGGTGATTGGTTAATTCAAAGAACTTGCTGCCAACCTGTACGGCGTCCGTTGTTCCATTTAGGTTGTTGGACACCGTTATACCAGGCTTCCACATGCCAAGGCGACTACTACCATACAGATGCTGTTCATCCCATGTTTGACCCGATAAGCCATTACCTGCTGTTATAGCCACAGGTATTGCACTGGCTTGTCCCTGCCATCCGTACACGCTAAAAGTATTCCCCTGCGCATCGCGGATATAACTGGTAATGTTTTTGCTGCCACCGGATACTACCTGCTTCTGTATCCGGTTGCCGGCAGCATCATAGTCGTACAAGATACTTGTCCCATCCGATTTCTCAATACTGCGTATCTTGCCATAGACCGTCCATCCTATTTTAGTAATGCCTTCTGCATTATCTTTTACTAAGTTACCGATTCCATCATAAGTATAATTATTGACTGCCTGGTCGTCGATATCCTTTTCAGCAGGGTAAGCAGTTGCGGGATAGGCAGCCGCTGGTACTGCGTCGGTTATATGCGAAAGCTGGTTGGTTAGAACCCATGCATCCGCGGGCAGCGGCTGCCCGGGTGCATAGGTTTTCCGGGTATTGCTTAGCGTGTAATAGTAATAATGATAACCGAGATCATCCATTGATAAACTCCGGTTGCCATTGCCTGTTCCATTCCTGAAAAGCTGTACAATATTCCCGTTGGCATCATAGGAGAAGCTTTCTTTGTAGTCTTCCAGTATAGAAGCATTGTTCCAGTTGGTACCACTTGTTACGGCAGACAGATCATGTGCCCGCATCTCACGCAGCCTGCTCAATTGATCGTACCCATAACTATATCCCCGGGCGTTCCCATTATCTATATGCGCAATGCTATAAGTGGTGCTGCTGATATTTCCATTGAATAGTTCTTTACCGCTGACATCATTTTCCAAGGTGGGGGCATGACGGTAGTTAATATTAAATGGCGGCAAGGCCCCGGCAATGGGTATATAATCATCCTGGCAATAATCCAATGTATAGGCTAGCGCATCCTGTCCCGATTCCGCGTGGTTGCCAGTATTGGCTAGCGGACTGCCATCCGCGCCCATATCTGTTACAACGGCCGGGGCATTGACACCAGCGAGCTGAACGCCGTTCACGCCTTTCAACCAACCCTGTAACGTATAAGCATAATCGCAGCCCTGTACCAGGCGGCTGGTCAGTGCATCACCCAGTTCCATACGGGCCAGCGGGCCGTGAAGATAATAACGGTATCCGGCGTCCTGCTGTAAAGTGTTAAACTCGCGCCCGCTGTAGGCCCGCAACAATCGATTATCGGGATCATATTCATATTTATATACAAACTGATCGCCTCTACCCTTCTGGTAAATAATACGATTTACTTTTCCGCTGGCAAGGTCATAGTCGTACTGAAAATCTTTTAACAGGTTAATGGGAGCGCCGGAAACCGATTTTTTTTGTTCCTGCCACAGCCGTTTAATGTTACCACTGATATCGTACTGGTAATGGGTAGCATTGTCATAGTCGGCTGGACTGTTGCCGGTATTGCGATAAAGAACGGCCAGCACTCTTTTACGGGAAGTGTTGTAAGTGTTCTGGTTGCCGGTGATAGATTGATCGGTTACAATAGTGGTATTGGGCTGATCGTAGATGGTTTGCGTAAGCTGTTGGTTCGTTCCGCTTGCCAACCAGTTATTAATGGCACTCCCGGTTACCAACGGATCCGTCTTAGCCAAATCTGCAGTCATGGTCGCAGCGCCAATTTTCTCTCCCACTTCCGTAATGCGGCCCAGCAAATCATATTTCGTATAGCTATACCTGTTATTGGCTTCACCCCGCGTGGAGGTCTTTTGTTCCGCATTTTGCGATACCAGCAGTCTTCCGGCCAAATCATAGAAAAAATTAGTTTCCCCAGCATCTGGATTCGATTGCCGAGTAACCATGTTCAGCGAGTTGTAATAATAATGTGCCGCCAATTGGTGCTTGGGATATACCGGTTGAAAATCTCCACTGAAAATGGTGTTACTGTTAACCGTATTCAACTGATTGATACGTTCTGTGCTGATGCCGGCAATTTCTTCTTTGTTCAATGGCAACCAGAGCACCAAACCTGCTTCACTCTGCGGCACCAGGCAGGTATTAAAAGCATTACTGCGTATTTCTGTTAAAGGAAGTCTCCGATTATACAATCTTACTTGTTTGCTGCTGCCATTAAGTCCGCCGGCGGCGGCTCCTATTACCAGGTTGGCGGGGCTGTTATTGCTTACGTTTAACGGAACGGTGACGGCCTTATACTTAAAACTGTATTCCATGGTGCCGGCTGCGGTATCCGCGGCACTCAATGCAGGTGAAGTGTCTGGTGTATAATTAAAATTATCAGTTATAAGACGGCTGCTGACCAGGTTGCCATTGATATAAATACTTACAGGATTATCACGATCGCCGGTGTTTTGCATAGCAATGTAAACCCATTGGCCACTATTTAATAGTCCGTTGATATCGCTGGTGATTTGCGCGGTGCAGGAGCGGTATAGGTTGCGTGGTACCGCTACCTCTACCTTTGTGTGCACGTTTACCGTCGGCAGCGTGTTAAAAGGCGCGGGACGCCTATAGGGTACAATTTTGCTCAACGTTTGTATCCACTGCTCTGCCCCATGAGCAGCATAGTCTACCATCAACCGTCCACTGTTGAGATAGACTTTATAACCGTCAATCCTGTTGTCTGCCGGGTTAACCGATTGCTTCGTGAGCAAAATCTGATTGCCGGAAAGGCTGTTGAAGTTTACAAATGCTTCGAGTGTAAAAGGCAATGCATTTTGTTGAATCAGCGGATTATCCGCAACGGTGATACTTGCATTCCCATTCATAGCAGGCGCGTCACCATACTCATAACAATAGTCCTTATCAGCCAGCCTGTAATTTTTTACCCGCTGCATTTTTGTTGCAGAACCGGAACCTTCATCCAAGGGCTGAACACCGGCAGGTGGTATGGTTTTCACCAGGTTGCCGGATTGATCGTAATAGAACAAAGTATAGTGATATTCCTGAGGCTGGTTGTACGCCGCTTCAATCATCAAACGGGGCGTTATGCTCAGGCATTTGGTATGGTAAGCGTTTCTGTAATCGCGCTTGATCTTTTCTATATATTCTAAATAGTCACTGTGCGCATTGGCCAGTGCAGTGCTTACCTGCTGGTTGATGCAACTGTTATCGTTCCGGGGTTGCAATGGCTGTAATGGCTTATTGCAAACAGCATACAATAACAAGCTATCACTGGTAACAGGCTTATTTTTAAAATTCAATGCCAGTGCGTTGCAGGTAATGGCATTGGATATTGTAAAGCTGATTAATGAATCGGGCCTTAGAATTATATTATATCCCCAGGCCAGCCGGAAATTGTTGAAATATCGAACAAGTGAATCATAACCCAATAAATAATCAACTGCCGGAAGATTTACAGGCGTGCACCATTGCGTGTGTTGCAGCGAAAAATATAATGCCAGCAAGCGCGCATCAACTGAATCGGGGAATACCTGTTTAAATTTCTCCATTTCCGCAAACGGCTCACAACAGGTAATAAATTGCGGTGCACAATTGAGATCAGCTATTGACGTATCACATGCGGGTACAAGCTCATTGGAAGGATAATCAAAAATAATATTACAGGCAGTTGCCAGATTTTGATAATATTCAAAGCTCAATTGTCGATGCAATTCTGTATTCAGCCAGTCCGTTAAATGAGTTTTATAAAGGCTATCTGCGTCAAGGTTGATGTTTGGATGGGTAAAATATCCCGGCTTTAATTGTTGGAAATGCAGGTAAGCTAATGCAAAGTCACCGCAGCGGATGCTATCAGGTGCTGAACTCGCTACACTACATTGCTGCAACGCACTGTAAACGTCTACTGAAGAAAGGTTAAAACCATTGTCACGATTGATATATTTGGCCAGCAATTCAAAATAGGACGGATCACCAGAAGAAACATATTGATAGCCGGCTAAAAAATTCAGTTGAGCATCTTTCAGATCGGAACAGGTTAAACATGTTTTGGATTGAACTGCACTACAACTCAACGAAGCCGGCAACAGGATCGGCACTGGAATAACGCAATTGCTTTCATAAGCCGCTTCCAGCTTGTTTATTTCGGCATCGGTCAGAGAAAAAAGAGGATCAATTTTTTTGACGATGTAGTTCGCGAAACCGCCATAACCGGTTGAAGATTGCCAGTCTCTTTTCCATGTCTGCAATTTATCATATGCGCAGGGCTGCAGGGTTCGCACTACTTCGTTTGTATAAAAGGGTTTTGAATTGAGTGGTGCGGGATAGTCCAGCAATAAATCGTTGCATACCGCCGAAAAACGTTGCCGGCCCAGTACCCGCAATAAGACGTCGCCGAAATTTTTATCGCCATTTGCTGTTACAACAGTTACTGAAGACGTGCCAAAAGGATGGTCCTGCACATTTACCTGGCAACTACCTTTACATACAGCAATAAGCCCTTTCCGAATCTGGTTGTATTCACTGCCTTTGATATCAAGATTGCATCCTTCCAGCTTCAGCATCCAGCCCTCTGCATTTTGCTCACAGCTTTCGTTGCATTCGTTGGTCATGCTGGTGCCTGCGCCGGCATTCAAATCTGCGCTTGATTTGTTTTTTACCTGATTGGCAACAGCTGATATATCTACCCCATTATAATTGCGCCGCACTTTTGTATAGTAAGGGTGTTCGAGATCGCAGCGGGCAAAATTGATGACGTAGAAAAGGTTCTGAATGCCCGGCGCCGTTTGTATTGCATCGGCCGTTGTGCCTGCGTGGAAGAGCATGCTGCCTTGTGAATTAGCGGCTATAGCATTGTTATTGTCAACCGCAAAATATTTGATCGTAATATCCCTCGGTATGTTCTGAACACCGGTATATTGTATAGCAACAGTACCATTGTTATTGGTGATCTGAAATAAAGACGCATCTGTACATGAGCCCGGAACAGAAATTGAAGAATCTGTTACTTGCATCAGCATAGCAGCGGGATCCGGAAACAAATCCGCTGAATTGCAGCTTATGTTTTTATCTTTTAGCACCTGTTTGGCTGAATAGTAGAGCGTTCTAAAAAGTGTCCATTCATCTTCTTCGCGGTTACATGCCACCGTACGCGGACAGGGGATTATTGCCGAAGAATTGTTTGCCACGATTTTATCCTGACAGTAGACACTCCAGCGAACAAAAGACATAATATCAGCGCCTGTATTCTTGTAATTGCCAAGGTTCGCAGTAAATGAAGTTTTTTTGGACGCGCCTTCGGCACCAGTAGTAAAATACGGATCATTATTTATTACAGAGAGGTAGTCATCACCAAACCAAAACATCCGCCCTCTCGCCTGCCCCGCATTGTCTGTATTGATAAACTTGTTATCGAAAGCTTCGCTTTCTGCATTTTTTCCGCAATCGGCGATAAAACAATTGCTCCTGTTTTCAGGATGGTAAGGCAATAATATATTTGCCCATTCATCCTGCCAATTATTGATAAGCTCCGATTCACTCAATTGGTTAAATGGCTTGGACTGTCCATTAATAGTAACATTGGTAGTTAATGCATTCAAGTTTTTTAAAAAAACATTGATATCACGATCGGTGAATGTCCCGGTAGCCGCATCATACAACATGTATTGACCGCCCGGCGAAACATCTTCTTTTAGCTGCAGGGTCTGTTCTTCACATGGCGAGGCCGTTTTGCCACAACCCTGCTGCAGCAAATTGCACTCGTTCAATAACTGACCGTACAGCGCTTTCATCCAGCCGATATCATTGGTATCGGGGTTGATATTATCCTGCTGAATGAGGATAGTTGTCATTCGTGCAATAAAATCTTCTTCCGTTCCTAAATCGGCCAGGCAACTGGAACAATCATTAAAGCATTCGTCGATATTTACCCGGTGCAGGTAGTCGCGCTGGAACTCAATTTCCTTTTTTACCGAAAGGTTTTGAGCCAGGTATTGATTGATATAAAAATCGATGGCCCTGCGGCTGAGCTGTAGTTGATAGATAATATTGTATTCTCCTGGCTGCGGGATAGTCACCGTTAATGATCCCTCCTGTTCTGTAGGCGCAGGATTGCAGGTTGTTTTTTCAGTAAAGACCGCCTCCTGGCTCACCGACTGTATGGCGTTGCCGCAATTATCGGTAATTTTAACCAACAGATCATAATAACAGTCAGCACATATCTTTTCGTTTTGCACTCCGTACAATACCTGCAGGCTTACTGGTGTAAACGCATATTTTAATGTAAAGCTGCCGGTGGCTGCGGCCAGAAAAGTGCCGTTGTATGTAAGCGTAAGATTTGCAGCATCGCGGACATAATTATCCCTGTCTGCAAGGCTGGTAATATAATTCGTATTTTTTAGATGGTACGATGGAATTGCCTGAAGGTTACTGGCAGGTTCGCCAGCCAATGCCGTGGCAATTGTTTTTCCTGAGGCATTTATATAAGAAACACTGGTTTGCCCGTTTGCATCGATCACCATATTTTTCAAGTAGTGCGATGCATCGCCTGCTTCGTTACCAAACAGCCTGTCCAATTCTTCCTGCTGGGGTTTACCATAAAAATACCTGGTCGTGTGATCAGCGTTCGGGTTTAATGAACCAGGCTGAAACACCGGCCCCACACCACCCTGCGCCCGCACACGACCGGTATTGTCTGGCGCAAAGCTGGTTATTGCGAAAGGATATCCCTTTGCATCAGGCACATATTTCGTAAAGTAAAATGCATTGCTGTTGTCGTCTTTCCGGGGATTGAGCGGAGAGAAATATTGAGACGCCCCTGAACCGGCATTCATGCCGGCAGGTGTTTTTATGCAATTACCAGGTGTTTCAAAGTCAGCATAACCATAGGACTGCCCTGTTGTATTACTTTTATTAAACTCATGAAAATAATGAATTGAAGTTTCTTCCGTTGGGGCAGGTAACACCCTGACAGCTGGTCGCCCCTGTGCATCAAAAATATTTTCCTGCACAATTGCCCGGCTGCCGGTATTATCATTATTCAGGGTAACTGACTGGCGGTTGCGGAGGCTACCATCAAAATAGTTCGCAATTTCCTTTCGCTTCCCTTCTTCTGAAAATGCCGCATTGTATTGCCAGTTCAGGCCCGCTTCGTGGCCATCTGATCTAAATAAACCATAGGACGATCCATTAAAATTATAGGTGCCTGCATAACTCCATGCACCTTCCATTCTTTCACCCGTTCTTTCGTCATAACGTACACCCCTTACCCGATGAAATATCCATCCTTTGTTGTATACAAGATTTAATTGATACGATGGCAGGCTAACAGTAACACGACTGCTATTGTTACGAAATGCCGCCGTTAATTCTTCCTGGCTAAAACCAAATGTGCCGGCATTCAGTTGCGCCCCAATCAAGCTATGGTCATCATAAAAAGTCCATTCAAAATCATATTGGGGAAATGCTGGGTCATTGCCGTCCCAGCTAACAACCATCTGCTGACCAGCAACATCGGACCGTTTTGTGCTTCCGGTCATTCGCATGGCGGACCTGGCTTTTATATTGGCAGGCGATCCAGCAAGGCTGTAAGCGTTAACCGTTCCCGCACTCTTGCCCGTGTTCAGCACATAATGCCGCTCAATGAATATCTCATTCTTAATCCGAAAAATGGGGGGAATTCTATCTCCCCATGCGGCACTGGTTATTTTTTTAATCGTAAGCTTTACATAATGTGCATCCCTGAACTTATAAAACGCAATACCCTGGTGAGTGCTTCCGCGTGCAGTATCGTAATTGAGTTCGAGCGAAATATTATGCAACTGCTCTTTGGTTTTATCAGCCTTTTCATATTCCAGATCTACCTGTAGCGAGCAGGAGAACATGCGGTTAAAATAATTAGCGATGGTATCATACCTCAATTCAAAAGTCAGTAGATTATCAACGCTGATATTTTTTTCGATGGTAGCCCATTTTTCAACATCGCGAAATTTATCGTCCATCACCACGCAACTGTCGCCTTTTTTTAATGCGCCTGTTAAAGACTGAATATATTTTTCTGTTTGCGACTGCAATTGAAGGCAATACACAACCGATGTTGCCACCAGTAACACTGTCCTTATATTTATCCCCGGCCAAATACACCCATACCGCATAATAAAATTTTACAACTGGTTAATCAATTGATATCCTTTGTAATTATTGTGCAACTGTATCCTGTTCTGTTGCACCGAGAAAAATTGTTTTTCTGAAAAGCTATCCCTGTTTTCTGCGGCCATTACCGGCCGCGTATAATTAATTTCAAGCACCATTGTTTTGTGTCCCGAATCATTTTCATCAGACAATTCGAGTATTGCTCTTTGCATAAATCCCGTGTCGGGGTCATAGGTAATCCTGTAATTATCATAACCAGTTAACCGATACGGGTCGGTTAGCAGCAGTTCCTGCGCGTTAGCTCCCGGAATAATCCTGGCCTCAATATTTTTTTCTTTTATCCATTTGCCGAATTGATCGAGGTTTAGTACCGGCGCCTGCACAGTGGAAGCCAAATCTTTTTTATTACCGATTATTATTACCCTGACCGATTTGTCGGCCGACACATAGTACTTTTCATTCAGCAACAGGTCAACAGACCCTATGCTGCAATTAAAATTGCGCCCCTTTATCAGGTACCTGGCCGGTATCCGTTCTATAATTTTCGCAGGATTATTTTTGATATACATTTTCATGACTCCATTAAAGCTGATAGCGTAGCCCTTGTCATACGCCGTGTATATTTTTTGAATGGCGGCCAGGGCATCATCCTGGGCATGGGCAGCGTACACCATCAACAAACTCATAGAGCCTTTAATAAGCAGCTTTGCAGCAATCCGCATAAACATTAGTTTTTCAGTCTATAAGTTGACCGGCTTTCCTTTACCGTCATAATGCCTTTCTCCGTTTCTTTTTTTATTCTGATCAAAATGCCTTCGTCATCGTACTCATAAAAAGTGGCAAAATTATTTTCATCCATTTCCGCCCAAAGACGCATACTGCGATTGTCGTAAGCATAAGTTTTCACCTGGGCATCAAAAGGATGAATACGGATGTCATCGAACCAGGCAGTAGCATTACCTGGCCTGAATTTTATTTTTATAGTATTGGCCGACACAGGTATCGAAAAAATTATTTCAGTTTTTCGCCAACCCTCTATCCTGGGACCTGCTTTTATTGTGCTGAAGGTTTGCCCATCGCTTATTATTTCCACTGCCGCTTTTGAAAGGTCGGTTGACGGACCGATCTGCACGTTATTGCCATCATCCTTTATCCATACACTCAGCAGGTATTGCTTTCCGGCAACCGGCTTGAAATCGTTTATGATTCCCTGTTCTGCCAGCAACATAGCATTGCCCTCGAAAGTGTACAGATCTTTATTATTTGCCGGTGTTATTGTTTTGATGATACTGGCTTCTGGCGCTGTACTGCTAATCTTTAGAGAATTCCTTCCGGTGTGTGCATAGGTTGCATCGGGCGCTATGCTGGCGGGATACTTCCTGCTCAGCTTTCGTATGCTGAAATGCCCGTCGAGATTGCAGCTGTCTGTGCTATTGCAATTGCCGGTAAGAAAATCGTAGTCCTCAAAACCGTCATAACCGATATCTGTATATTTTGCATTGGCTGCGATAGCAGTAACGGCCGATTGCAGATAGCCAAATTGTGCAGTGCTATACCGGTTTATTATATCCTTGTTTTCTACCTGCCCGCCATACCGGTTGAAAAGCGTTGCTTCATTTGCTTTTACCCAGTTGGCATCTTTATCGGTGCGATCGAGTTGCGCCACCCATTGTCCATTATTGTATTGCCAGAAGGAAGAAAATGAAAGATAGGTTCCTGATTTGCGGATATCTGTCTTCTCCAATACATCGGTATCTCCGGGTTTGATATAGGGCAGCTTGTTTTCGCGATCAGTATGATAAGCAAAGGATGACTGTAAATGCCAGTTACCCCGCAGGCCGGCTGTATAAGGATTGAATACCCGGGCGATCGGTATGTCGCAATAGGTCCTGCTAATTTTCGTAGCATACAACCTTTTAACCGTACTGCATTTAAGATCGCAGTTATTATCGACAATCAAAGTGCCTGCACATATGGGGTCAAAGTCAGTGATAGCTGTTCCAGACGCATTGCTGTGATAATTGAATCGTTTACCCACCAGGCATTTGGTAC
>Ga0068859_100008176_pt1 | contig 10613 bp, 7 predicted proteins | sample KBSSwiS22_FD_66585 | JGI IMG/M metagenome (GOLD analysis project Ga0068859, IMG submission 66585) | Switchgrass rhizosphere microbial communities from Kellogg Biological Station, Michigan, USA - KBS Switchgrass S2-2 | ecosystem: Host-associated > Plants > Roots > Rhizosphere > Soil ... | reverse complement strand
TACCCAAGGCTCGCAAAGCCTCGCCTTGGGCTTAACTCTGATCGCTGCTCCGCAGCTTATCAACTCTCTGTGAATGAGAACCTCGACCAGGTGTGAAAAGCCGTGGTGAAGGGAACAATCCACATCAAATCGTCGTCCAAGAGTTAATGGCCCCCAACGCGTTATCGTCTCCTTAAGGGAATCCCCGCATAGTTATGTTTGAAATCATCGGAGAATAAAGATGTTCGAGACCACGGAATCGGCTCCCAGGGACAGATCGTTGGTTGGGTTAATCATCGCCTCGATCCTGCTTCCGCCGCTGGGAATCGTGCTGTTGTGGATGCGCCGGGGCACCGCCACGGCCACGAAGATTGGCGCCACTTCTCTAATCGCGGTTTTGGGGGCTGGCTATGTTTTCCTCTTTGTTCAATGGCGTCGGGGCTCGAGCGATGAACATTACACGGCCTTGGAGCAGCATCGCGCTCAACAGCAGCAGGGAACTACTCAAAGCCCAGTGACGGCGGGCCAACCGAATGCGCCCACAACCTCAGGTTCGCCCACCGGAACATCGAATGAGGTCGCTTCGGCCCACGCCGCCCGAAACTACTGGACTGATTTCCGCGGGCCAAACCGCGATGGGCGCTACGAAGAAATGGAAGTCTCAACGGCCTGGCCGGCTCAGGGACCCCCGCTGCTCTGGAAACAACCAATCGGTTTGGGCTTCGCTTCGTTCGTAGTGGCCGACAAACGTGCTTACACGATCGAGCAGCGCCGGGGTAAAGAAACTGTAGCTGCTTATGATGTCGACAACGGACACGAGCTTTGGACACAAAGCTGGAACGCTCAATTCAACGACTCGACCGGCGACGGCCCCCGCGCGACTCCGACCTGGGATGACGGGCGGATTTATGCGTTGGGCGCGACTGGAGAGCTTCGTTGTCTCGATGCGAAGACTGGCGCCGTAATCTGGGGCAAGAACATCCTCAGCGAGAATCAGGCTTCAAACCTGGATTGGGCGATGGCTGCTTCACCGCTGGTGGTTGACGATAAGGTCATCGTTTTGCCCGGCGGATCAGCAAATAATTCCGTGGTCGCCTACAACAAGATGACCGGAGCTCTGGTGTGGAAGTCGCAGAATGACCGCCAGGCCTATGTCTCGCCGATGCTGGTGACCCTCGCCGGCCGCCGTCAGATCGTAGTTGTCAGCTCCTCAAGGGCTTTTGGACTTGAGCCAGGCAATGGGTCGCTTTTGTGGAGCTATGACTGGAACACGGACATGGGGATCAATGTCTCGCAGCCGATCATGGTTGACGCTAATCGATTCTTTATCTCATCCGGTTACGGCAAGGGCGCGGCGCTGGTCGAAGTCACAGGCAGCGGTAATGCCTTCAACGCGCGCACGGTCTGGGAAAACGTGAACATGAAGAATAAGTTCAACAGCTCAGTGTTGCACCAGGGCTACGTCTACGGCCTGGACGAAGGCATTCTCAGCTGCGTCGATGTCAAAACCGGCGAGCGCAAATGGAAGGGCGGGCGTTACGGTTATGGGCAGGTTCTGTTGGCCAGCGGTCACTTGATTGTCATTACCGATGCAGGAGACCTGGTCCTGGTTCGGGCGACGCCTGATGCGCACACCGAAGTCGCCCGCTTCTCGGCGATTCAGGGTAAGACCTGGAACTATCCGGCGATCGCCGGTGGCCGTTTACTGGTGCGAAATGGGAATGAGATGGCGGCCTACAATATCGCGAGATGATTATCCGCAGATTACGCAGAAAGAAACTGAAAGGGAAAGAGAAGTGAGAGTTAGAGCAATGAGCGTCTCACGTCCTCTTCTGTCTGGCAGTTTTGCGTTTTGAAAATCTGTGAAATCTGCGTAATCTGCGGATTCACCTCAGGGGTTTCTCTTGAAAATCCGCTTCGCTTCGTACGACACGTTGGGATTATCGACGTACATGGCGATGACCAGTTCGCCATTGATAATCGTCCACTTCCTGACGTCCTGAGTCGTTACGGGTCCCTTCGGCGATTCACTAGTCACCACGTTGGTTATCAGCAGTCCGTTCCCGCTCGGCATCCAGGCCGCTGTCCGCTTCCCTTTAGGTGCTGGTTGGCCCGGGGGAACCTGCGGAGTGAAATCGTACTCTTTACCATCCAGCACATAGCTATCCTTAACCGTTCGTTCGTTACCGGGTTGGATCAGTTTTGTTTCCACAATTAGCTCGGCGGCTGTCTGAGTGATCACCATCGTTTGGTTCATGTTTCCCGGAAGGCCGAAGCTTCTGGCTCGATCCATGGTCCAGGAGCCACTGAAATCAGGTTTCTGCGCAAAGACACTTGCGCAACAAGCCAGCAACATTCCGAAAACTAAAAGTTTCAATAACGGTCTCATTGGTCAACTCCTTCAGAAAGTAATCGTGATCGTGGCGCAGGGGAGACTAGCTGCGGAGCAGCGATCAGAGTTAAGCCCAGGGCGAGGCTTTGCGAGCCTTGGGTACGAATCCATCTAACGGATCGAGCCCCGAAGGGGCGACTGAAATCACCGCACTCTCTATCGCCACTTCGCGGCTCTCCAAATCTAACGACTATTACCCAAGGCTCGCAAAAGCCTCGGCTTGGGCTTAACTCTGGTCGCTGCTCCGCAGCTTGCCACCGGGCTAAAGCCCGGTGTTAATGAGAGTCGGCTTCTCCTGGACATTGCGGCCAAGCCTTTCATTTCAGCTACGCTCGCCTTTCTGACTCGCCGAATTTTACCAGCGAAAGCAACGGCCCGGTCATAAAAGTTGTCACCAACGCCATCAGCACCAGCATGGCGAAGGTGCGGGCCGAAAGGATTCCCAGATCATAACCGATACTCAGCACTATCAGTTCGACCAGGCCGCGAGTATTCATCAGCACGCCTAACGAAAACGAATCCCGCCAGCCCATTCCCGTCCAACGCGCCATAAACATACTCCCACCCAGTTTTCCGGCGATCGCGATGACAATGACTAATCCACACAGCAGCCAGCTCTGCCAATCGTTCAGCATAGTGATCTGCATTCGCAGACCCGTGAACGCAAAAAAGAGCGGCAATAGAACGACCAGACTCAAAGTCTCGAGCTTCGCCTTGAGCATGCTTCGGACTCCGGCGGTGGCGGGCATGACAACGCCTGCCAGAAAGGCCCCGAACAAAGCGTGGATGCCGATGACTTCCGTGATTAAGGCGGAGGCAAAAACAAACACCAGGATCAGTGCCACCAGACCGCGGCGATGCCGTTCATCATCGGTGGTCAGCTTAACTAACCGGGCCAGCACCGGCTTACTGAAAAAGATCATGATGCTGATGAAGGCGATTACGAATCCGATGGTGATAATTGCCGGCAGCATTGCGTCTGCGCGTGCGATCGCGATCACCAAAGCGAGCAAACACCAGGCAGTTACATCATCAAAAGCGGCACAGGTGAGGGCGATACCGCCGAGGGTCGTCTTTGACAAACCGCGGTCTGCGAGGATACGGGCCAAAACCGGAAAAGCCGTGACGCTCATGGCGATCCCCATGAAGAGGGCGAACGGAGTGAACGAAGTTCTCGCGGGCAACTCGGACTTGTAAACCAACAGGGCCAACGTCACCCCCAGGAAGAATGGAACGACAATACTTGCGTGGCTGACCATGATTGCCGCCGTCGCCTTTTTGCGCAGTTCGCCAAGCTCCAATTCCATCCCGACGACGAACATGAAGAGCACGACGCCGATTTGGCTGAGCAGGCGCAACGGTTCGAGCGATGCTGCCGGAAACAGGAAGGCCATCGTATTTGGAGAAAGTTGGCCCAACAGGGATGGGCCGAGAATGATTCCGGCCACGATCTCTCCCATCACTCGTGGCTGGCCCATCATCAGAAAGAGTTTGCCCACGAGCCGTGACGCGATCACGATTACCACCAGTTGCAGCAGCAGAATGCTCAGGGCGTTTCTGAGGTTCGCGGAAAGTAATCGAGCGACACTGATTTCGCCAGGCGACGATCCTTCTGGTGAGCTGGCCCGGGAAACAGTGTTCACCGGCGCTTCACGCTTCTGATCAAGAGCCGAACCCCTCTTCAACACAAACCAGACGCCAGCCCCGCAAATGACGAGCAGAATTATGTAGACCAGTGAATGCTTGATCGTGATTGGTTGGGGATTCGACAATGAGCGCCTCGGGTTTAGCCGGAGAGTTTAGGCGACGGCAAGGATGCCCGCAAGCGCTCTTCGCCAGCGTTGTAATTTGGCGTTGCGAGTCACAAAGTTGATGTAGCCAACGGCAGGAGAGTCATCCGGTCGGCGTAGGGCAGCGGGGACCCGCTACAGTTGTCTCAATTCGGTCGCAGCCACTCGATATTAGACGTGAACCTTCAACGAGCTGCGGAGCAGCGGTCAGAGTTAAGCCCAAGGGCGAGGCTTTGCGAGCCTTGGGTACTAGTTGGGTTAGATTGGCGGAGCCGCGAAGCGGCGATAAGACAGTTAGTAAACGGGCTCGGATTGATTGCCAGTATTCTGTGTCGCCCCTTCGGGGCTCGATCATTTTAGGGGGCGTTGACCCAAGGCTCGCAAAGCCTCGCCCTGGGCTTAACTCTGACCACTGCTCCGCAGCTCGTTGAAGTCACGCCTAAGGTTTCGCCACGAAACCCGCAAAAGTGCGACCGTACGGCTCCGATTGCTCATCGCCATCTATGATGTTAATTTTTTGTGGGTGTGAAACTTAACTGTTAGCCGCGGCGTCTTATCATTTGAGTCAACCTCCCCAGGGGTCATTTCCCGTACACTTCGAGGCCGGATTTCAGAATTTGGATACAGGTTCGCGAATTTATTCATGACGATAGATACAACCAGGACGGGGACCGAAGTCGGAAATTACTTTGTCTCGAACTATCCGCCGTTTTCGCAGTGGAAGCCGGAGTTCGTCGGCGAGGCGCTGGCGGCGCTCGACGAGCCGCCGCGGGTTGACGATCCCCTGGGGCTTTACATCCACATCCCGTTTTGCCGCAAGCGCTGCAAGTTCTGTTACTTCAAAGTGTACACGGACAAAAAAGCATCTGAGATTGAGGTCTATCTCGACGCGCTCATCAAAGAGAACGAACTGTACAGCCGCACGAGAGCGTTCCAGGGCAGGCAGCTGAGGTTCGCTTACTTCGGAGGCGGGACGCCGTCATACGTGAGCGAGAAGCAGCTTCATTATCTGGTCGAAGGCCTTAATCGTCACGTGAGCTGGGCGAACGCCGAAGAGGTGACGTTTGAATGCGAACCGGGCACGCTGCAAAAATCAAAGCTGGAAACTTTGAAGGAGATTGGCGTCACGCGTCTTAGTCTGGGGATTGAACACTTTGACGATGAAATTCTCGAGGCGAATGGGCGGGCGCATCTTTCACCGGAAATTTATCGCGCTTACGATTGGGCGCGCGCAGTGGGCTTCCCGCAAATCAACATCGATCTCATCGCCGGGATGATGGGCGAGTCGGAGGAGAAATGGCGCGACACAGTCCGGCGCGCCCTCGAGCTTGAGCCTGATTCGGTAACCATCTACCAGATGGAGTTGCCCTACAACACAGTCATCTCGCAGGAGATGATTCAACAAGGTGTGACTTCGCCGATCGCTGACTGGACCACGAAACGTCGCTGGCTGAATTACGCCTTCGAACAGTTCCAGGAACGCGGTTACGAGATCGCCAGCGCCACGACCATCGCGACGACGCGTAAACCCTGCCGCTTTATTTACACGGACGCGCTTTGGCATGGTGGCGACATGATTGGGCTTGGCGTCTCGTCGTTTTCACACTTTGGCGGCGTGAATTTTCAGAATGCCCACAGCTTCGAAGAATACGTTCGCATCCTGAATGACGATAATTTGCCTGTGCTGCGCGCAGTTTCATTAACCCCAAAACAACGCTTGATTCGCGAGATGATCCTGCAACTAAAGACGGGGTGGTTGGACGCGGGATACTTTCTCAGGAAGTTTGGCGTTGAAGTGTGGGACGAGTTTCGCCCCGTTTATGAGCGATTCAAGGGGGAGGAACTGCTCGACCGTGACAACGGCACGATCAAATTAACGCGGCGCGGCTTGCTGAAAGTGGATGAGATCCTCTGGGAGTTTTTTGAGCCTGAACTAAAAACTGTTCGCTATGCATAGGATATAGGACATAGCAGTCCTATAGGTCCTATAAGTACCATTTCTTAGAAAATAAATGACTGACAATAACTTTGACGTAATCGTAGTTGGCGGTGGACCAGCCGGCAGCGCCGTCGCCAGCATTCTCGCGCGCGAAGGTTGCAAGGTGGTGTTGTTTGAGAAGGAAAAGTTTCCCCGGCATCACATCGGCGAATCGCTGATGACTGATACTTACTGGACCTTTCAGCGCATGGGATTTCTGGAAAAGCTGAAAGCGAGTCCGTTCACCCAGAAATATAGTGTGCAGTTTGCCAACCAGGCGGGAAGAGAATCTCATCCGTTTTATTTCTTCGAAGCCGTCCACAATGAAAGCGCGGTCACCTGGCAGGTCAATCGCGCGCTGTTTGACAAGATGCTGATTGAGCACGCTGCCGAGCAGGGAGCCACCGTTCACCAGGGAGTTACCGTTAAGCAGGTCCTGTTCGAAGGTGACAAGGCTACGGGCGTTGAGGTGAAAATGGAAGACGGCTTGCCCCACAGCTTTTATGCCAAAGTCGTGATCGATGCGACCGGGCAAAGCGCGATGCTGTCAAACAAATTTCGCTGGCGGGTACGCGATCCTAAACTCAAGAAGGCGGTGCTCTATTCGTATTTCAAGGGAGCGCACCGGGAAAAAGATCTGAACGGCGGCGCCACTTTGGTGTTGCGCACGCCGCCCGGCAGCGGGGGTTGGTTCTGGTATATCCCGCTCGAGGACGACATCACCAGCGTCGGCATCGTCGCCAATCCTGATTATTTGCTGAAGGGTCGCGGTCAGGATCTGGCAAAGATCTTTGAAGAGGAGATTGACAAGACCGAAGCCTGCCGCCGGCGCGTGGCCGAAGGAAAGCGCGTCGATAAGATCTATTCAATCCTGGATTATTCGTATCGTTCGAAGCAAAACGCCGGTAACGGTTTTATCATCATCGGCGACGCGTACGGTTTTCTCGATCCCATCTACTCTTCGGGCGTTCTGTTGGCCTTGAAGATGGCCGAGTTGGCCGCTGATGCGATTCATGACGGGTTCCGCCACGATGATTTCTCAGCTGCCCGTTTGGGACAGTTTCAATCGAAACTGGATCGCGGAATTGAATCAATGCGCAAGCTGGTTTACGCGTTCTATAACGACGGATTCAGCTTCGCGCAGTTTTTGCGCAAGTATCCTGAACACCGGGTGAGCATCATCAATCTTTTGATCGGCGATGTCTTCAAAGAGGGCGTCGATGAAGTCTATGGTCCGATGTCGGAATTCGCCGAGATTCCACCGCCGTTGTATGAACAGATTGATGGCTCGCCGGTAAAAGTCGATCCTGAAGAAGCGCTGTCGGCGAAGTACACATACTTCGACGATCGCCAAACTTCTTAAGCTCGACCGGTGGGTTTTAGTCCGCGGAGCGGACGTCAGCATAAAGCCTGGGGCGTCGGCCCCAGGAGCAAGAACAAAACGGAATTGAGCCCGCGAAGCGGGCGATAGCTCTCGCCATTGACGTCGACCAGATTTTTCGGGTGCCGCCCGCTCCGCGGGCTTGGTGTAATCTTCCTGACACGATCCTGGGGCTGACGCCCCAGGCTTTATGCTGACGTCCGCTCCGCGGACTCTCAACTTATGAATTCCCGCCGCATACTCGCCTGGCTGCTGCGACTGATGGGTTCGGTGGAGATCCTCGCCTTCTTTGCCGTCTTCATGCCGCGCTCGTGGATGGAAGGGTCGCACGCCTGGCTGGGGCTGGGCGAGATGGTTAGCGGCCCACTGATCATGTTCATGATCCGGCAGGCTTCCTTCACTTATGGCATGCACGGAATAACGCTGTGGGTGCTGGCTTCCGATGTCTCTCGCTTTCGCACTCTGGTAATCCTCAACGGCATCGCTTACCTGTTGGCCGGTCCTCTCTTCTTTTGGATCGATTACTCGACTGGAATGCCCTGGTGGTGGACGGCGATTGATTCGCTGGGCTGTGGTTCGGCCGGAGCAGTGCTTCTTTTCCTGACCGGGCGACGGTCTAAAGGTTAGCGAGTCAGTACCACCCGCGTCAGCGGGTGGGATCAGGAAGGAACCTCGAAAGACGGGGCGCGCCCTTAACCCACCCGCTTACGCGGATGGTACTGACCTCGGTTATGGCGCGATAGCCCAGGAGGTCAGCGAGTTCTCATCCTTGATCAAAATGCGCCGGCCCAGAACCAGTGGATGGGCCCAGGTCGGACTCGCGGCGACGGTGTATTCAGCAACTGGTGAATAAGTCTTTCCCTCAACCGCCTGCACAATCAGCTTCGCTTCGTTGGTGAGGAAGAGAATCACTTTGTCGCCCAGATTCAGGATCGCTGCGTTCTCTCCCATCCGTCCAGGACTTTGCCAGGCTGTCTTTCCCGTCTCAGCGTCGACGGCGAAGAACTGGCCCTTCTGGCGCGCGGTCATCCCGTACACAGTGTTGCCCTGCAACACCGGCGTGCTCATGTAGAGTTCGGCATCCTTGTTAACCCAGACCTGCTGCGGAACTATCTCGGCGCCTTGCTTAGCCAAACGAATCGCTGCCAGGCCCTGCCCCTCGCGCGAAAAGATGATTAGATCTTTGTAGGCCAGGACCGTGTTGATGTTCTCGTCATATTGAGTCTTGGAAGGTAGTTTCCAGAGGAGCTTCCCGGTGGCGAAATCAACACCCACGAGATCCTTCTGCATGAAGGTGACAATCTGTCGCGCGCCCGCCAGGGTAACGATCATCGGCGAGGAATAAGCCGGACCATCCATAGCGTTGGACCACTTCGTCGTTCCCGTCTGGGCATCGAAAGCGATGAGGGCCCCTTTGTCAGGTCCACCCACATGCGCGATCACCATGCCGCTATCAACCAGCGGCGACATCGAGGTTCCAAACAGTGGTGAAGTTTTTGGATAGTCCTTCGAGAATTCTCGTCGCCATTTCAGCTTGCCGGTGTTCGCGTCGTGCGCCGACAGGATGCCCGAAATACCCAGGGTGTAAACGACCCCATTGCTAATGACCGGCGTCGACTTTGGGCCTTTGCCGTGACCCTTTGCCGCTTCGTGCATCTCGTACGGGGCGGATTGACCGCTCGAGCGCCAAAGCTCCTTTCCAGTCACCGCGTCCAGGGAAAGCAGGACTTCGTCTTCACCCTGGCGCGCGAAGACATAAATCTTTCCATTCGCTTCGACCGGCGAGGCGTGACCGATGCCAACTGTGACCTTCCACTCTTCCTTTAATGCCTTCGGCCAGGTTGCCGGAACCACCGCGCTCTTGACCGTGCCGTCGCGATTCGGGCCGCGCCACTGAGGCCAGTCTGCCCGCAGAGAAGTAGACGACGACAACACGGCCGCCGACAGGATCAGAGACTTTAGCGACAACTTGGAAAGACGCATGGGAACCCTCCTGGATTAGAACAAAAGCTTGACGCCGAACTGCAGATGCCGGGGATCGCGCGCCGACGAAATACGCCCGAATGTCGGCGACCCGAGAAAGTTGTCCGGCAGATTAAAGTTCGGATGATTGAAAAGATTGAACGCCTCGGCGCGCAGCTGCAGCTTGAGACGCTCAGTCAACGCCGTGTTTTTTACCAAAGAAGCATTCACCGCATGGTATCCCGGACCATCGAGTATGTTTCGTCCGGCGTTCCCGAAGGTGCCGGGCGCAGGAAACACGAACGCGGTGGTATTGAACCAGCGCTCGGGCGTCCGGGCTGAAAGATTCGGATTCCCAACCAGGTTCGGCCGATCATTCGCGCCGAAGCCCAGCGTCGATCTGCCAGTGCCGCTGTTGTCGATCTCCTGAAGCAACGCAACGGTAAATGGACGGCCCGTCTGCACCGTCACAATTCCGAAAGTTTGCCAGCCCGTAAGCAGGGCCGAGACCCAACCGCGATCCGCTAGATGGGCTTGTCCTTTACCAAACGGCAGGTCATACGAGTAGCTCACCGACAGACGGTTCCGTACATCAAAGTTCGATCGTCCGCGTTCGGCGCCGGGGTTGTTACTGTCCTGCGGGAAATTTGGATCGCCTGCGCTGCTGAAAAAGTTTGAGGCATCGTCAGTGGACTTGGACAGCGTGTAGGACCCAAGCAAGGCCAAACCCGCACTTAACCGCTGCTGGAACCGCACCTGCAGGCTGTTGTATTCAGAGCTGGCTCGCGACTCGAGAGCGGTAATGTCATCGAAGCGCGGATTAGGCCGCGGCACAAATGGCAACCCCGGCGGCAGGACGCTCGGCTGCGGCTGATTAATGTCGCGCGCCGAGAGCAAGCCGGTCCCTTTTGATCCAACGTAAGCAACTTCGAGCACGCGGCTGCGACTCAGTTGCTGTTGCACACTGGCGCTCCAGTGCTGCATGTATGAAGTGCGCAGGTCGCGCTGAATCGCCAGCGCCGAATCCGGTAGAGCGAACGGGAAGAATGACGGAAATGGGTTATTCACAGTCAAAGGCAATCCGGGTAGCGGAAAGAACAAATTGAAATCAAAGTAGGGCGCGTTGAAATA
>Ga0068859_100008173_pt1 | contig 10615 bp, 11 predicted proteins | sample KBSSwiS22_FD_66585 | JGI IMG/M metagenome (GOLD analysis project Ga0068859, IMG submission 66585) | Switchgrass rhizosphere microbial communities from Kellogg Biological Station, Michigan, USA - KBS Switchgrass S2-2 | ecosystem: Host-associated > Plants > Roots > Rhizosphere > Soil ... | reverse complement strand
CTTTTTCAAACGAAAGACCATAGCCGTCTGTAGCGAGTTTGATACCGAAAACATTTTGTTTTTTAAAAGCCGGATCGCCTTCTTCTTCCAGTTTCAGCAGGGCATTGATGCGTTGCCTTTTTTCAGCCTTGCGATCACGTTGCTGGGGAATGCGTTTTTCTGTCGTGGGTTTATCCTGGGCCTGTATGGTAAATGCAATAAAAAAAAGTAGAGCAATGGCTAATAATTTCTTCACAACTTTGTTGTTTAATCTATTACCGTAAATTTAGACAAAAATAACCCATCGACAGCTGATTTAACATTTTTATCTATGACCACTACCATTATTTATACCGGCCAGTTGCGCTGCAGTGCCACGCATAATCAAAGCGGAACAGTTATTGAAACCGATGCACCCACCGATAACCGCGGCAAGGGAGAACGTTTTTCTCCTACGGATTTGCTTTGTGTGTCGTTGGGTACCTGCATCATTACTACTATGGGCATCAGGGCAATTGATATGGGCATTAACCTGAATGGTACCACCCTCCAGGTGCAGAAACACATGCTCGGCGATCCACGACGCGTGGGAGGCATCGACATAACACTTGGCTTCCCTGAATCTTTGCAACTGGAAGAGAAAGATCGTATCATACTGCAACGGGTTGGAGACAATTGTCCTGTGCAAAAAAGCATACACCCTGATATTAAAACAAACATAGTATATAACTGGGTTGAGCAACATGTTTGATATTAAGATCCCATTATTGTTGCAGACAGTGGAACATCGATGGAGCGATGGTTGCGTCGCACCCTTGTGCTGCATATCGTTGGGCAACTGTCGGACGAACAGTTCCTGATGTGGTTGTGGTCACAAAGACGGTGATAGAAAATAGCTGATCGGTGAGGACATCGATCAGGGGGCAGAGTTATTCAACCCCTGCGGGGTTGTGGCGTTTGCCGCATTGAATCCCCGGGCACACCCCGGGGTTAGTCAGGTTACGCCCCTCCGGGGCTATAAACAAGATGCTCCCCCGTAGCAGGGAAAATTGTCTACCTTGCGTTTCCAAAAATTACTCACGCCTCACGCCTCACGCCTCACGCCTCACCATTCACGCTTCACAGCGCTTCTTTCAAATTACTATTGATCAACAATTCTTCGCCGGTTTTTTGTGTAGCCCGGGTTTTCAACTGCCGCAGGTATTCATCTCTTACCTGTTTGGCAGTTTTATGATCACCGGTATGGCTCCAGCCGGGTGGCATGATGATATATAATAATTTATTTTTTATGCCCGGTGCATGCCAAACATCCCGCAGCAGGGCCGCCAATTCGCCAAAATACACGTCCCAGAAATTTTGGGGATTCATTTTGCGGGTGATGCCATATACCGGCCGTTCTTCTTTCTTTTCATATTGAAATGTTTTAAAAACCCGATCCCAGATATTTAGGAGATTGCAAAAATTGGTATCCATGTACAAAGGATTTTTTGCATGGTGCACGCGGTGATGCGAAGGGGTTAATATAATCCTGTTAAGAAAACCCAGCCGGCCATCCCTGATAATATTTTCACCAACATGGATAAACGCGCCCCAGGTTCCATCGATAAACATGATTAAACCCAGCAGCAATGGATTTATGCCCATTACAATACAGATAGTAGTGCGTATTACATCTGCATACGGCCCTTCCAGGAAAAAATGCGCATAGGTAACGGATAGATTCATCTGCTCTGGTGCATGATGGGTAGAATGCAGGCACCAGAAAAGCCTTACTTTATGACCCAGGTAGTGATAAATGAAATGCGCAAACTCCCATACGATATAACCATATATCAGCCAGTACCAGGTAAAGCTGGTTTTAATAATTGCAAAAGGAGTAAAAACTTTTATGCAAAAAACAACCGCAGCAATGGAAATAAACCGGCCAATAAACCGGTTGAAAACAAAAATAAAAAAAGTAACCCGGTACTCTTCGATCTTAAACCTTTTGTAGAGCAACGCACGGATAATTTCAATTACAAGGATCAACGGGATCAATGGACCGATAGCGCCTCTTATACCTGCCCAGGTTGACAAACTGCTGTAATCGTTGGTTTGCACCATTTTTATCCAGTGATGGATACCAAAAAAGCCCGTAAGCTCATCACTTAGAATTTTCCATATATCCATAGCAAAATCGTTTAACAGTAATGTATAAAATTACATTTTTATTCTTTTACTTCGCGGCCGGCTTTCCCGATGGCTGTGTGTCGAGAACCGTCAGTAGTTAGCCAGGGTTTTTCGCCGGTAGTGGTCCTCGCACATAACCCTGTAGATCATGTAACTCATAATACCATGAATATTTCAATTGCAACAACAACCGATATCCCATCCCTGGTTACCCTGGTGAATAGTGCCTACCGTGGTGAAGGCGCAAAAAAAGGGTGGACAACAGAAGCCGATCTGCTGGATGGGATACGAACAGACGAAGCTTCGCTGACGGCAATGCTGCACAAGACCGGAGCTACCATGCTGCTTTACCGCAACGACGCCGGTTTGATAGCCGGTTGTGTATACCTGGAACAACAACCAGACACGATGTACCTTGGCATGCTTACCGTATCGCCTTTGTTGCAGGCGGGCGGTATAGGCAAACAGCTATTACAGGCTGCGGAAGATTTTGCAAAAAGAAACGGAGTTGACAATATTTCCATGATGGTAATCTCCGTCAGGCACGAACTGATTGCCTGGTATGAAAGACATGGATATACAAAAACAGGAGAGACCAAACCTTTTCCTACAGACCCTGCATTTGGCATACCCAGGCAGCCGCTTGAATTTGTGCAGATGAAAAAAATGATATAGCGCTATTTTATCCGGCACGCCATAAGGCAATTCAGGTATGGTATATGAAACATTGCCAATTGAAATTCAATCATCGCTTTTGTTTCAGCAACGCATTGCCCACCGCACAGTCCAGGCATCTTTTTTCATCACAATACCGTGTTTTTAACTCAAGCAATGCCTGTGAATGAGAAGCGTTTTTTGCACCGATGCCGATTTCATGCCATCCCTTTGTGATATTGTTTTTTTCAGCATCCGTTTCGGTCAGCCATTGGATTGCCTTTTCTTTTAAAGACTGTTCTTTGTGATACAACCCGCACGCAAATAACAGGGGCGCCACTGTATTAACTATAATACTATTGATCATATTGCTGCCAAGATTTTTTACCTGGTAGCCACCCGGCTCATCAAAACGATAATGATAATGCCAGTAGTCATTGGCAGAAACATTCAGCAGCATGCATAGCTCTCTGAGTGAGGATATTTCTTTTATTGCCGCAAATAAATGCATCGAAGAATGCAATAACATGGCGAGCTGCGAAAGACGGATGGTAGGGAAAGCGGCGGGCCGCATGCGTAAAAAAAAGACATTGCCCGAAACTTTCCGGAGTTGATACTTATGCTGGTGAAAACGGTATTCACGCTGCAACAGCAATGCATAATCGTCTGTAAATGGCTGGTCAAGTAAGCCCGCCTGTCCCATCAACATCGCCTCCAGTACGGCCACCTGGTTTTTATGTCTGGCAAGTATGCTTAATGGCAAGGAACGCGCAATATTTTCAAAAGCGCCGGCGTTGACGCGCATACCAAAATTATTGGCGAGCAATTGCCAGCAGGTCTCTTCCCAATGCTGCTTATTTGTTTCCAGTAACTGTAACACATAACCGCTTTTGCGCAACATCCGTTCGGCCAGTAATCGCTCCGTCCATGCGGTCCATACCAAATCATTCACCTCTTTAATGGCACCGGCGCAGGCAATAAAACCGGGTTTTTGCATCCATTCGTTATATTGTCCAAGTAATATGGCCGCTATGCGGTTTTCAAGTACCAGTACGGGCACAAACAATGAATGCCCGGGCATATCATGCTGCCACACCACATGCAGGATTACATTTTTATAGTTGGTATCCTGCTGGTGTCCATGCCTGTTCCAGTCGGAACTATAAACGTGAAGCTCAATATTGCCTGCCAGGGTAATGCCATCAATTTTTATAGCAGCTTCCAGGAAATCGGGCCCCTGGTTGGTATTGTATTTACCGGGATGAATAATGTGCAGGGCTGAACCCTCGGTTGTACACAGCTGGTGCCGGTTAAAATACTGGAACTGCCAGATAAACTGGAGAAGACGTTCAGTCATGTTCATAGTTCATAGTTCATAGTTCTTAGTCCATAGTCTATAGCCCTGGAATTGCGACTATACGCGGCTAAATTATTTCCGTGTCAATATTATTCCGGAAAGCTGTAAGGCACATGTTTTTTTCAACAGAAAAAGAATGTATTATAAACGACGAAAGCCGGGTTGATTTGCTGAGTTTAGCGTCTGGTTTTGCCATTGGCTATCAGCGTTGCGGATAAAGTTTTTGAAGGCGATCGGAGTTCCTGGATCCTGCTCAGCGGAAACAAAAAAGAATTGTGACGTAGCCGGGTAAGACGCACGACTACGAACCAAAGACTGAGAACTAAGAACTAAGCTCAGCCAGCGCGCGCGCTACCCGGCTTACCGGCAGGCCCATTACATTGTAAAAGTCTCCTTTCACCCCTTTTATGCCAATCACGCCAATCCATTCCTGAATAGCATAGGCGCCCGCCTTGTCGAAGGGTTTGTATTTATCGATATAAAAAACAACCTGGTCCATCGTGAGTTCATGAAACCATACTTCCGTAAGGTCTGCAAATGCAATTTCTTTTTCTCCTGAAAGAATTACAACGCCGGTTATCACCAGGTGCTTCTGGCCGGAAAGCGACCACAGGATATCAATGGCATTATCGCGGTCTTTGGGTTTGCCTATGATGCGGTCATTCAGTACTACTACCGTATCGGCGGCAAGAATAATTCTTTCGTGACTTAACTCATCTTTTACCGCCAGCGCTTTGTTCCTTGCGATGTATACCGGCACGTCTGTGGCGGGCAAATCGGAGGGATACAGCTCATCGGTTTCTTTTATCACCACGTCAAAAGGCACTTCTGCCCATTCCAGCAATTGTTTCCTGCGCGGCGATTGTGAGGCCAGTACAATTCTTTCCATATATCTATAAATGCCATTTAAAAAAAATCATGGAAATGATACCCGTGAGCATAACCAGTTTGATTAAGGTACTGATGGCATGAAACTGGGCACTGGTCAGTGCGCGGTACAGGTTACGGAGAATAACCGTTAATGGAATAGCCACCAGTACCAGGGCAAAGAGCGCGGCTACATACCATCCATTTAATACGGCATATACCAGCAGTACTGACACCGCCAGTATCAATACAATCAACCATACACCGGCAAATACTTTCGATGCCGGAATGCCCCATACTATGGGCATGGTTCTGCAGCCAAATGCCTCGTCGCCCTTGATATCTTCCATGTCTTTGATTACTTCGCGCACCAGTGAAATAACAAAAGCAAAACCGCCATATAGCACCGTCAGTTTAAAAATCTTGGTGAGTGCGGCACGGTAAAAAGGTTGCTGGTTAAAGGTGACAAGGTCCAGCTCACTGATATATAAAACAAATACCACCCAGGCGGTCAGCAGGGAAATAATAATATTGCCGATTAAGAATTTTTTCTTGAAAGTAGTTGAATAAAGCAATAGCAAAAACACGGTAGCCAGGTTAACCGGGCCAATAACCCAATTCCCGATTTTCCAACTGACGATAACCGTTATGATTACGCCCGCAAATGATAGGCTCATATGCCAGAAAATGGCCCAGCGGCGCTTGATATATTTTTGTATGATGATACTATCAGGCTTGTTTACCTGGTCTATATTCAAATCAAAATAGTCGTTGATAATGTAGCCGGCTGCTGCAATCAGAACGGAAGCAGTTGTTAGCCATCCAAAAAAAGGCCATGACAAGAACCATGCGCCGCCCACTGACTGAGCATGGTAATTGGGCAGTATGATGCAATAGTAAAAAAGGAACTGTGTAAGTACAATAAAGACAAGGTTGGGCCAGCGTATCAACCGCAGGAAAGCTCTGGTTAATTTCATGTAATGGATGATTCTGTTTTCAATAGTCATATTGCTTACAATCACTGAGAAACTGTTATACACTGGCAATGGATACATCCTTGTGCCAGTGCCCGCCCAGTTTCAACACTTTCTCAATAACCTCCCGCACGCAACCCCTGCCTCCGGCGTGCCCGGCAATGTATTTTGAAACATTCTTTACTTCTGCTGCTGCATCCGCCGGGCAACAGGGCAACCCGCACTCCAGCATTGCTTCATAATCGGGTATATCATCACCCATAAACAATACGGAGGAAGGATCGATATTTTTTTCCTGCAGGAACGCGAGCAAAACCGATCTCTTATCCGTTGCATTAATGTAAACATCGGTAATGCCCAACTTGTACAACCTTTGCCGTACACCCTCGTTTCCGCCGCCGGAAATAATAATTACGGGGAACCCTTTTTTTACCGCCAGCTGAAGGGCATACCCATCTTTTGTATTCATGCTGCGTACCATTTGCCCGTCATCGAGTAAAAGTATAGATCCGTCTGTAAGTACCCCGTCCACATCAAACGCAAAACATTTTACCTGCCTGAACTGATTCAATAAACTCATGCTCCTGTTGTTGATATTGTTTGCCAAAGTTTTCGCACACTTGCCGCTTGCGTCTGGTTGCGGCAAAGTTACCGGTTCGATCACTAAAAATGCCGGCTGATTTGCCGTTGACCGGCCTGGTCTTGTGACGATTGAATAAAGCAAGTTTTTTTGATAATAATCACCTAACTTAATACCGGTTTTTTGCAAATCATCTTTTGTCAAAACACTTATTTATGAAAAAAAAATCAAAGCGGCTTTCCGGCATCGCGCCTGCCATCATGTTCCTGCCCTTTATTTTTATGTCTGTTAAACCAGCCAGCCACTCAAAAAACAATCCCTTCACCCATGCCGTTCCTTTTTTGCAGGAACCCAAATATACTATTGAAGAAGCAGGCACGCCGGCCCGTTACCTCTTGTATGTTACCGATTCGGCGACCAGCACGGCAGAAATAACCAAGAAATTTATTCATATTATTCCCGTTGAACTGGGCGGCTTTATGAAAAAAAATGGCCTGAAGATGGCCGGTGTGCCGTTGGCCTGGTATTATTCAGATAAGCCTCCCTTTATTTTTGATATTGCGGCGCAGGTCGACAAATTGCCGGAGCACACGGAAGGAAGGATCCAAACAAAAACGCTGCCCGCAGGCAAAGCCGTAGTGGTTCATTTTTATGGACCCTATGAATTAACATCCAAAGCCTATGCAGCTGCTCAAAAATGGATGGAAGACAATCATAAAACAGCGGCCGGTGCACCCTATGAAGTTTACCTGGGCGATCCTGGAATTGAAAAAGATCCTTACAAAATATTAACAGATATTGTTTTCCCGGTGCAGTAACATTTTGTTTTTACCACCTAACCTGTCTTTCATTATTGAAATACCAGCTCCATTTTTACATCGGCTGTTTCAAACGGGGAATCGGTCACGGGAACATCTGTAAAGCCAAACCGTTTGTACAAATGCAATGCTGTCACCAACTGGTGGTTAGAAAACAAGATGATCTTTTTTGCACTCAGTTCCCTTGCCTTCCCCAGGCAATGAACCATCAGCATTTTACTGATACCACGGCCCCGGAATAAAGGCGCCACCGACATCTTTGCCAGTTCATATACACCGTCATGTTCCTTTGCCAGGGCTGCTGTGCCCACAACGTTTCCGTCTTCGACTGCCAAAAAAACATAACCACCCCGGTTGATAATTGTGCCGCGGGGATCATTCAGTACTTCCAGGTCATGGCTTTCTGCCAGGTTGTAGCGGTATAGCCATTCCAGGTTAAGCCGGCTGAAATCATCTGCATATTTGTCTTCAAAATTGATTATCTCAATCATAATAGTAAGATAATGAAGTAAATCAAAACATTGCTGTCGCTTAATTTCTAAGTATTCGTTTTCCCGGTCTGCCTCAAGCCGGCAGGGCTTCGTACCTGCAACGCCGCTACGTTTTCCTCTTGGGCTATAATTCAGCTACAGCAAGGATTTCAGCCGTCGATTCTTTCAACTTTAGGATAAAGCTACGCGGAAACCGAAGGTTCATCAACACCTTTAAAAATCAATAATTATGTTGATAAAGCCGAGGCGGCTTATGCAGATACTGGTGATGTTCGGTCTACACCGAGCTTTCGTTTACGCTCAAGCGCTGAAATGCAAGCCACGCTTGTGTTTAAACGAACTAATATGTTTTCTCCGGACACCAATGTATATCAAAATTAAACTGTACCAGGCCGGGCTAATGCCCTTAGGCAGATTGGCAATACTCAATTTGTTTTTATATACCCTTCCAGTTCATCCATCATGTCTTTGCTTCCGATGAACAGCGGAGAACGCTGGTGTAATTCGGTTGGCTGTATATCCAGTATTCTTTGCTTGCCGTCTGTTGCTTTTCCGCCCGCAACTTCTGCAATAAAGGCAAACGGATTACATTCATACATCAGCCTGAGTTTGCCGCTGGGTTTGTCTGCGGTGCCCGGATACATGAATATGCCGCCTTTGAGCAAATTGCGGTGCACATCGGATACCATACTGCCGGTATATCGCTGCGAATAGGGGCCACCGGTAGCGCTATCTTTTTTCTGGCAGGCGTCTATATACCCTTGTACCCCTTTGTTGAAATGAAAAAACTGGCCATGGTTCACAGAATAAATTTTGCCGGAGCCCGGGCATTTGATCTGTGGATGGCTCATGCAGTATTCTCCAATAGAAGGGTCCAATGTAAAGCCATTAACACCACGGCGGGTGGCATATACAAACATCGTAGAAGATCCATACACAATATAACCCGCTGCCACCTGGTTTTTACCCGGCTGCAGGAAATCATCTTTGGTAGCCGGTTTGCCCCTGGGCGAGACCCTGCGGTAAACGCCAAAAATGGTACCTATTGAAATATTTACGTCGATATTGCCGCTGCCATCGAGCGGATCAAACATGCAGACATATTTTGAATTGTTACTGATCTCATCGTCGAAGGCAACAAAGTCGTCCAGTTCTTCGCTTGCAATACCGGCACAACTGATACCATGCTGCAACACGCGGATAAACTGGTTATTGGCAAACAGGTCTAATTTTTTTACTTCCTCACCTTGTACATTTACAGAGCCCGCGTCGCCCAGGATATCAACCAGCCCGGCTTTGTTTACTTCGGTGTTTACCCTTTTTGCAGCAAGACCGATGTTACGCAGCAATCCACTCAACTCCCCGGTGGCATTCGGAAAATCGCGCAACTGCTGGATGGTAAATTCATCAAGTGTGATCAGTTTCCTGTTTACAATACTCATACAATTAGTTTTAGGCAATCATTGAAAAAAACAAGGCTGTAAATATAGTGTATAAACAGGGCTGTTGTTCACAGGATGGAACAGGACACTGCCTCTTACCTGAAGGAATTCCTGTTACATTTGCAGGAAAGCCATCATCTTGACAAATAAGCCAATTCATTATACCATTATTATTATCGGCGGCGGGCCTATCGGTTTGGCCTGCGCGCTGGAAGCAAAAAAGAACGGGTTGGATTACTGTGTTCTTGAAAAGGGGCCCCTGGTAAATTCACTTTACAACTATCCATCCAACATGACATTTTTTTCCACCTCTGAGCGGCTGGAGATAGGAGCTGTGCCCTTTGTTTCCAATAATCCCAAGCCCACACGGGCAGAAGCGCTGGAATATTACCGGCGGGTTGCTGCCTCGAATCAACTGAATATTCATTTGTATGAAACAGTGCGATCCGTAAACAGTAACGGCATCGGCACAAAAAAAATATTTACCGTTTCTACCAGCAAAGCTGTTTACACAGCAAATAATATTATCATCGCAACCGGTTTTTATGATATTCCCTATTTACTGAATGTGCCGGGAGAAGAACTGCCCAAGGTTACGCATTATTACAAGGAACCCCATTCCTATGCTTTTCAGAAAGTGCTGGTGGTGGGTGCGCAGAATTCGTCCGTTGACGCTGCGCTGGAGACCTGGCGAAAAGGCGCTGAAGTAACGATGGTAATCCGAAAAGAAGAAATCGGATCCAGGGTTAAATACTGGGTAAGGCCCGATATCATTAACCGGATACAGGAAGGATCTATCAAAGCCTATTTTAATTCAACGATAAAGGAAATCAGGGAGCATGAAGCAGATATTCAAACACCCGGTGGCCTGGTTACCATCGCCAATGATTGGGTGATTGCCACCACCGGTTATCAACCCAACCTTGATTTTCTGCGATCGATAGGTATTGAATTATCAAATGATGAAATACGCTGCCCCACCATCCATGAAGAAACACAGGAAACCAATATCAGCAACGTTTTCCTGGCGGGGGTTATCTGTGGCGGAATGAATACCCACCGTTTATTTATAGAAAATTCGCGCGTGCATGCAGATAAAATCATCCATGCTATAAAATCAAGGCAAACAGCTGCCGTTGAATAATTAAATAATGTATAAATGAAGGCGCCCTGGTCGATTTCCGACAGGCCATACCAGACCCCACCACGCGATTAGCCGCAATTAGGAACCCGGATGCCTGTTACAAAATTGTACCCAACTGCTGCCAATATGATAGTTTAATT
>Ga0068859_100008172_pt1 | contig 10616 bp, 10 predicted proteins | sample KBSSwiS22_FD_66585 | JGI IMG/M metagenome (GOLD analysis project Ga0068859, IMG submission 66585) | Switchgrass rhizosphere microbial communities from Kellogg Biological Station, Michigan, USA - KBS Switchgrass S2-2 | ecosystem: Host-associated > Plants > Roots > Rhizosphere > Soil ... | reverse complement strand
ACGCCCAACTGGCAGAGCCGGCTGCCCGGTCACGTCTATGCCGGCGACGCACCCCATGGCTTTGCGACGATGGCCGAGACGATCGGAATGCTCGCCGGCTATGCGCAGACGATCGCCGCACCGGTCGAAGCGCGGACCAATGTCACTGCAGTCGAACGCCGCGACGGCGGCTATCTCGTCCGCACGGACCGCGGCGACTGGACTTGCCGCACGCTGGTGATGGCGAGCGGCGCGTGCAACGTCGCTTCGCGGCCGCGCTGGGCTGGGACGCTGGATCCAACGATCCAGGCGATGACGCCGATGGACTATCGCAACCCGGACCAGCTCGCACCCGGGGGCGTGCTCGTGGTCGGCGCGTCGGCAAGCGGCGTCCAGATCGCGCGGGAGCTCCAGTTCGCCGGCCGGCAGGTCACGCTGGCCGTCGGCGAACACGTCCGCGTTCCGCGCAGCTATCGCGGTGCCGATATCCAATGGTGGATGGAATCGTGCGGGATCCTCGATCGCCGGATCGAGGACGTCGACGACGTCGTGCGCGCGCGCAGCGTGCCGTCGCTGCAGCTGATCGGGAGCGAACCGCGCGAGACGATCGATCTCAACAGCCTCCAGGCGATCGGCGTCACCATCACCGGACGCGCCATGGCGGCCAGCGACGCCGTGATCCAATTCTCCGGCGGGCTCGCAAACGTCTGTGCGCTCGCGGACCTCAAAATGAACCGGCTGCTCGACGAGATCGACAGCGCACTCGAACTCACGGGCCGCGGCGAAGCCGTCGAGCCGCCGCAGCGCTTCGCGCCGACCGCAGTGCCCGCCGAGCCTGCGCTGACACTCGACTTGCGCAAGGCAGGCGTCGGTACGGTGATCTGGGCGACCGGCTACCACCCCGATTACAGCTGGCTGCGCGTGCCGGTGCTCACGCCGCGCGGTGCGCTCCGGCACGATCGCGGAGTCGTGGAGTCGCCGGGGCTCTATGCGCTCGGCCTGCCGTTCCTGCGCACTCGCAAGTCCAACCTCATCGACGGTGTCGGTGCGGATGCCGAGGCACTGGCCGCGCATCTCTGCCGATTCCTCACCCGCGGCGCGCTCGCCGCCTGAACCCATTTTCTCTGGGAACATGCCATGACGACGTCAGCCTTGATCAAACGCGCGCTCGAACGCGCCGATAAGCTTGTCACCGACAGCCCGCAGCGGGGACAGCGCACCTACGTCAATCGCGCGGTCCTATCCGACGGCACGCGCTGCACGGTCGAGGAAAAGGACCATGTCTTCGTCACCGACGTCGGACGCGGTCTCGGCGGCAGCGACGAATGGCCGACGCCGGGCACATTGCTGCGCAGTGCGCTGAGCAGTTGCGTGGCGATCGGGATCCAGCTGTGGGCGGCGCGGCGCGAGATTCCGGTCGAGCACATCGAAGTCACGCTGGAAGCCGACAGCGACGCGCGCGGCATCCTGGGGCTGTCCGATGCCGTCTCCCCCGGCTTCACCGGGCTGCGCGTCCGGATCGACGTGCGTTCGCCGGCACCGGCGGCGGCGGTCGAAACGGCGATCGCCGACTCGCTCCGTTACAGCCCGATCTGGGACGCAGTCGGCAACGCGCAGATCATCGCTCACGACATCCGTGTCGGCGGCGCGAAGGAGCTTGCGGATGGAGGCGTCGATGGACGCTAATCTGCAACGCCGCATCCAGCGCTACGGCTGGGACAAGGCGGCCGATTTGTACGAGACCGGCTGGCGCGAGAGCCTGGCGCGCGTCCAGGCCGAACTGCTCGAGCTGGCGGCAGCCGAGCCCGGCGAGCAGGTGCTCGACGTCGCCTGTGGCACCGGACTGGTGACCTTCCCGCTCGCCGAGCGCGTCGGCCCGACCGGTCGCGTCTTTGCTACCGACATCTCCGAACGCATGGTCGAGGCGCTGCGCGCTCGGGCCGAAGCGATGGGCCATACCCAAGTCGAGGCGCTGCGTGCCGACGCCGAGGCGCATCCGATGCTCGCCGATGCGAGCATCGACCTCGTGACCTGTGCACTCGGTCTGATGTATTTCGCCGATCCGCTCCAGGCGATGCGCGAGGCAGCCCGGGTGCTCAAACCCGGCGGCCGTGCGGTGTTTGCGGTGTGGGGCGCGCGAGCGAACTGCGGCTGGGCGGAGATCTTCCCGATCGTCGATGCGCGCGTCCACTCCGAAGTCTGTCCGATGTTCTTCAGGCTCGGCACCGGCAACACGCTGGCGCGCGAAGTCGAGCGTGCCGGCCTGCGGGTCACGGTCGAGCGGCGCATCGCCACGACCTTGCCCTATGCCGATGACGCCGCGGCACTATGCGCGGCCTTCGCCGGCGGTCCCGTGGCGCTGGCCTATCACCGGTTCGACGCCGAGGTTCGCGACGCCGCCCATGCGGACTATCTCGCGTCGATCGCGCGCTATCGGACCGACCAGGGCTATCGGCTCCCGGGTGAGTTCGTGGTGTGCGCCGCAGTGCGGCCGGCGTAGCTGCGCCGCGGCGGGACCCGAGCCGCAAGGCGGCACTGGCGAGCGCGTTCGCACGCCCCTAGTGTCGCGGGCAATGCGTCCGCTGTTTGCGTTCTTCCTGTTCCTGCTGCCCATGCCCGCCGCGGCGCAACCGGCCGCGACCACGCTCGCTCCCGATAGCGAAGCGCGCTGGATCGACTTCGAGCTGACCGCCGCGAATCACATTCGCTTTGCCGCGACGATCAACGGCAAGACGGCACAGGCGATCCTCGACACCGGCGTCAGCGACACTGTGGTCACGCCCGAGTTCGCCGCCCGCGCCGGGTTGCGCGCCGCGGTTCGGGGGCGCGCCGATGCCGTGGGCGGCGCTGTCGACATCGCCTGGTCGGCGCTGCGCGAGCTCGAGATCGGCGGGCTCGCGCGGCGCGGTGGGCGGATCGGCATTGCGGTGTTGCCGCCGGCCGCGACCGATCCCGGTTCGCGCACCGACGCGCTGGTCGGCAGCGACTTGCTCGCCTGCTGTGCGCTTGAGATCGACTATGACCAGCATCGCTTCCGACTGCTGCCGTCGGGCCGGCTGCCGTTCCGCGGCGCCACCGCGCCGCTCGGCTATGACGCCAGCCAGCGCGTCTATGTCAGCGCACTGCGCATCGACTCGAGCCGCGTCGCACCCGTGCTGGTCGACACCGGCGATGCGGCCGAGCTCACGCTCGCCCGCGCCACCTGGACCAGTGCCAACCAGCCGGCGCCGCGGGGCACAACCAGCGGGCTGGTCAACGGTCTCGGCGGACCCGCCGAAGCGGAGGTGATCACCAACGACGCCGTGCGTGTCGCCGATCTCGCGCTGGGCGAGGTCGAGATCTGGATCGAAGGCGGCGACGGCCTGTCGGCACGCCGCGGCATGGCCGGGCGAATCGGATCAGGACTCCTCCGGCGGCTGCACCTGTTGCTCGATCCGGGCGCAGGACGGATGGTGGTTGCACCGGGCGCCGGCAGTGCGCGCACGCCGCCGCGATCGACCAGCGGCCTGGTGCTCGTGGCGGAGCCGGGCCGGCTCGTTGTCCGCTATGTGATGCGCAACTCGCCGGCGGCCGCGGCGGGCTGGCGGCCGGGCGAGCATATTTGCGCCGTCGACGGAGTGGCCGTGCCGCCGCGCGCAGAATTGCCCGCCGACGACTGGACGCGCGGCGCGCCCGGTCGCGTGCTGCGATTGGCAATGTGCGACGGCAGTGCGCGCAACCTCACGCTGCGCCGCTTTTACTAAGCCTGTTTGGGGATGCGCCCTCCGGGCGCATGCGGTGCCGGCCCGCACCCCCACCCGGCCACCCATTCAGGATATGCTATGGGTGGCCGGGTGGGGGAGTGGGCCGGCACCGCCTCGAAATGCGCTCTTCCGCGCATTTCCAAATGGGCCCTTGGCCGCTCCGCTTACTTGGCCAGCTTCTCGATCTTTTCCTGGAGCTGGGCGAGCTGCGCCTTGAGCGCCGATACGTCGTCGTCGGTCGGCTCGGCAGTTTCAGGCCGGGCGGCAGCAGGTGCGCCCGGCGCGCCGGCCGGCTTGAAGGCGTTCGCCGCCATTTCGAACATCGCCATGTTGCGCTTTGCAAGCTCGGCAAACGGCGAATTGGCGAAAGCGCCTTCGACCGCCGTCTTGAACTGCTCCTGGTTGCGGCGGAAGCTCTCCATCGAGGCCTCGAGATAGCCCGGGACCATCGCCTGCATGCTGTCGCCATAGAGCGCGATCAGCTGGCGTAGGAAATTGACCGGCAGCAGCGTCTGACCGCGCGCCTCTTCCTCCATGATGATCTGCGTCAGGACATTGTGGGTGATGTCGTCCTCGGTCTTGGCGTCGATCACCTTGAAATCGCGTCCCTCGCGCGTCATCGCCGCGAGATGGTCGAGCGTGATGTAAGACGAGGTTTCGGTATTGTAGAGGCGGCGGTTCGCGTATTTCTTGATGATGACCGGACCGTTGCCAGCAGCAGATTTCTTCATGGGAACCTCGCGCGTGTCTGACGAACACCTAGCAGAGTTGATTGCCGCACCGCAACAAGCGCCGCGGCCTCTTCCTCTCTTTTTGGAACTGTTGCGCAGCGAAACCGCAGCATCCCCCCAGCGCCGCGCCGCAGCGCTCGCCGGACTGCGCGCCTATCAATCGGCAGACCGCGGTGCAGCGCGACCGGTGCCCTCGTCCCTCGCGCAGTCGGGGCGAGCGCGGCTGCGCGACTATGGCGGCAGCGGCCGGCCGGTGGTGTTCGTGCCTTCGCTCATCAACCCGCCTTTCATCCTCGACCTTTCCGAAGAAAATTCGCTTATACGCTTCGTCGAAACGCGCGGTTTTCGGCCATTTCTGGTCGATTGGGGCGATCCCGAACCCGGCGATCGCGACCAGGACGTGACCGCGCATGTCGAGCAATTGCTGCTGCCGCTGCTCGACGTGTTCGACGAGCCGCCGGTATTGATCGGCTATTGCCTGGGCGGCACCATGGCACTTGCCGCGGCCTGCGCGCGCCCCGTCGCCGGCCTATGCCTGATCGCTTCTCCTTGGCGCTTCTCGGGTTTCGGGCCCATGCTGGAGAAGATCGACGCGATCTGGCAGCAGGCCGAGCCGATGTGCGCGAAGCTCGGGCTGGTCCCGATGGAAGTGCTCCAAGCCGGCTTCTGGACGCTCGATCCCGCGCGCACCGTCGCCAAGTTCGAGCGATTCGCACGAATAGAGCCCGGCAGCAAAGCGGCGCGCGAATTCGTCACGCTCGAGGACTGGGCCAATGCCGGCGCGCCGCTCACTTATGCTGCGGGGCGGCAAATGTTCGACGATTTCTTCGTCGCCGATGTGCCGGGCAACGGGCGCTGGCGCGTCGGCGGCGCGGTCGCCGATCCGCGACGCCTGACCTGTCCGGCCACACAGTTCGTCTCCGCGACCGATCGCATCGTGCCTGCCGCGAGCGCCGCACGAATCGGCCGGCGCGCGCCGCTCCGGGCCGGGCATGTCGGCATGCTGGTTGGAAGCCAGGCTCGCACACGCCTCTGGAATCCTATGCTGCAATGGCTAAGGGGACTCCCTAGATAAGCCCAAACATCCGTCCGCCCAAAAACCCTCGAGGTAATATCATGACCGACATCGTCATCACCGCCGCCAAGCGCACGCCGGTCGGCAGCTTCCTTGGAGCCTTTGCGTCGACGCCGGCGCACGAGCTCGGCCGCATCGCGATCGAAGCCGCGCTCGCACAGGCCGGCGTGTCCGGCGAGGAAGTCTCCGAAGTGATCCTCGGCCAGGTGCTCACTGCCGCGCAGGGCCAGAATCCGGCGCGCCAGGCGTCGATGGCGGCAGGCGTGCCCAAGGAAGTGCCGGCGTGGGGCGTCAACCAGGTGTGCGGATCGGGGCTGCGCGCCGTTGCGCTCGCGGCGCAGGCGATCGCCAATGGCGACGCGACGATCGTCGTCGCCGGCGGCCAGGAGAGCATGTCGCTTTCGGCGCACGCGCAATCGCTGCGCGCCGGCACCAAGATGGGCGACGTCGGGCTGGTCGACACGATGGTCAAGGACGGCCTCACCGACGTGTTCAACGGCTATCACATGGGAATCACCGCCGAGAATCTTGCCGAGCAATGCCAGGTGACGCGCGAGCAGCAGGACGTTTTCGCGGTGCGCTCGCAGAATCTCGCGGAAAAGGCGCGCGCCGAGGGCCGCTTCAAGGACGAGATCGCCGCCGTGACGATCAAGGGCCGCAAGGGCGACACGATCGTCGACCAGGACGAATATATCCGCGCCGGCGCGACGATCGAGAGCGTCTCGGGCGTTCGCCCGGCATTCAAGAAGGACGGCACGGTCACCGCCGCGAACGCCAGCGGGCTCAATGACGGCGCCGCGGCGCTGGTCGTGATGTCGCGCGAAGAGGCCGAGCGCCGCGGCGCGCCGATCCTCGCGCGGATCGTGAGCTGGGCCAGCGCCGGGGTCGATCCGTCGATCATGGGCATCGGCCCGGTGCCGGCCTCGCGCAAGGCGCTCGAGAAGGCCGGCTGGAGCATCGCCGACCTCGACCTGATCGAGGCGAACGAAGCCTTTGCCGCGCAGGCGATCGCGGTCGGCAAGGAACTCGGGCTCGATCCCGACAAGGTCAACGTCAACGGCGGCGCGATCGCGATCGGCCACCCGATCGGCGCCAGCGGCGCGCGCGTGCTCACCACCCTGCTCTACGAGATGCAGAAGCGCGACGCGAAGAAAGGCCTCGCGACGCTCTGCATCGGCGGCGGCATGGGCATCGCGATGTGCGTCGAGCGGTGAACCAGCTTCTCCCCGAGCCTGGCTCGGGGAGGCATTGGACCCGTTTGAATCCAACAAAGTTGACGAAGTTGACGGCTGCCATTCGTCGGTGCCGCCCTTCCCCGCGCGCCGATTTTCGGCGTTCGCGGCGCATCGCTTGGCGCGCATCGGCGTGGCGCGGAATCCGAATACCGCTGCGAATAACAGGGGCCGGGCGACAAGCGTAGAGCGTTGAAAATCTGACCGAGTTGCGGATCGTGAGCCGCAGATCGCGAACGATATCTGTCTCAGTCCGCTCGGCCGCTCCAGCAGGATGTTGCTCGTCTGTTCCACTCATCGGGCGTATTCCGCCTCGTCCTACAACGCAAGCTGACGGCGACGGAAGCGCCACGAGAGATAGGCCAGGCAACCGCAATGACAGCGCCGGAGTTGCTCGAACTCGGCGAAGCGATTAGAAATCAATCACTCTGATTGGAATCTCGTCGATGTCAGGAAATACCCGTGTTCTGACCGCCCACGTTCCCGCCGGCCTCGCCGATAAGGTGGACGCCCTTGCCGCCCGGACCGAGCGCTCGCGGGGGTGGATCATGAAGCAAGCGCTGGCTGCCTGGGTCGACCAGGAAGAGGAGCGTCACAAGCTGACGTTGGAAGCGCTTGCGGATGTCGATGCAGGTCGGCTGGTCGACCATGAGGCAGTTGTGGCCTGGGCCGACAGCCTCGCAACTGCGGAGCCGTTGCCGCCGCCCGCGGCGTGAAGATACGCTGGACGAGCAAGGCGTCGTCTGACCTTGTGCGCCTCCACGAACATCTGAGCGCAGTCGCTCCCGAAGCGGCTACGCGCGTAACGCGACAACTCGCGCGGGCCCCGGACAAGCTGCTCGCTTTCCCCCGCCTCGGCGAGAAGCTCGAAGCCTATCAACCGCGCGAAGTTCGAACGATCGTCGTCGGCAATTGCGAGCTTCGCTACGAAATAGCTGCGGACGCGATCGTCGTTCTGCGCTTGTGGCATTGCCGCGAAAATCGCAGTTTCTCGTCGGACGGCTGAACCATCGCAGCCGCGACAGAGAGGACATTGCCATATGCGTAGGATCAGCTGCTTCCTCCCCCTCCTCCTGTTTACCGCATCCTTGGCGCTCGCCTCCTCCCCCGCCGCCGCAAAGGCCGAACCCGCGGTCAAAGTCTCCAAGGCGGCGATGGACAAGGCGCTCGCCAAGATGGTGACGGATGGCCGGGTGGTCGGCGCGTCGGCGCTGGTGTGGCAGAATGGCAGGCAGGTCTATTTCGGCGCCACGGGCTTCGCCGATCGCGAAAAGGCCAAGCCGCTGACGCGCGACGCGATCCTGCAGATCTTCTCGATGACCAAGCCGGTGACCGGCGTCGCGCTGATGCAGCTGTGGGAGAAGGGCCTGTTCGGTCTCGACGATCCGCTCGACCGCTATTTCCCCGAATTCGCGCAGATGCAGGTCTATGCCGGCAAGGATGCGAGCGGCGCGCCGCGCTATGTGCCGGCCTCTCGGAAAATCACGATCCGCGACATCATGCGCCATACGGCAGGCTTCGCCTATGGCGGTGGCGATACCCCGGCGCATGACGCGTTCGTGAAGGCCGATCCGCTCAACTGGAACAACAGCCTGGCGGAAGCCGCGCGGAAGATCGCGAGCGTCCCGCTGTTGTTCGACCCCGGCATCGAATGGAGCTACAGCGCCGGCGTCGACGTGCAGGCGGCGCTGGTCGAGAAGCTCTCGGGCCGGCCGTTCGCCGATTATGTGACGCAGCATATCTTCGATCCGCTCGGCATGAAGGAGACGGGCTGGCGCGTGCCGGACAGCAAGTCCGATCGGTTCGCGGCGAGCTATGAGCGTAAGGGCGACAAGCTGGTCCGGGTCGATGACGTCCAGAATCGCTCGAACAATTTCCTGCCGCACCGGCTGACGCCCGGCGGCCACGGCCTCGCCTCGACCATCGACGATTACATGCGTTTCGCCCGGATGCTGCTCAATCGGGGCGAACTCGACGGCGTGCGCATCCTCAAGCGCGGCACGGTGCGGCTGATGTCGACCAACCAGCTCGACGACCGCGTCACCAAGACGGCCTGGCTGACGAGCAAGGGGTCGGTGCGCTTCGGGCTCGATTTCGCGGTGCGGACGAAGCAGCCGCAGACGCCCGAGGAACCGCGCGGCGCGGTCGGCGAATATTTCTGGGACGGCGCTGAGACGACGCAGTTCTTCATCGATCCGGCGAACGACCTGGCGGCCGTGCTGTTCGTGCAAGTGCGGCCGTTCGATGTCTCGTTGCAGCCGAGGCTGCGCGCGGCGATCTATGGGAAGGATTATCTGGGTCCGAAGGGCGATTAGGTCGGATCGGGTTCCACCTCCCGGGAGCGTTCAGCGCGTCAGCAGTTTCCGCCCCGCCAGCGCGATGATGCGGATGGGCGTGATGTCGCTTTCGTGCGAGATTGAGGTCCACCGGCCGTGATGCGTTCTCATTGACGGTACGAACTAGTTCGTACAATATGTGCCCATCGGCAACGGCCGACAGGTTGAGGATGCGAAGCAGATGGCCGAAGGATCGAGTGCGCCGGTTGCGGCCCCTGCGGCGGGCGCGCGCAACGAGCGGCCGACCCGCGTGCGCTTCGTGATGCTCGCGCTGATCGCGACCGGCACGCTGATCAACTATCTCGACCGCACGATCCTGGGCATTGCGGCGCCCGCGCTGACCAAGGAAATCGGCATCGACGCGGCGCTGATGGGCGTGGTGTTTTCGGCATTCAGCTGGACCTATGCCGCCGCGCAGGTGCCCGGCGGGGCGTTTCTCGATCGGTTCGGCACGCGGCTGACCTATTGCCTGTCGGTCGGATTCTGGTCGTTCTTCACCTTGTGCCAGGCTTTCGTGGGCGGCGTCGCCACATTGCTCGGGCTGCGGCTGTTGCTCGGCGTCGCGGAAAGCCCCTGTTTTCCGGCGAACAGCCGCGTCGTGGCGACCTGGTTCCCGCGCCACGAGCGCGCGTTCGCTACCGGCGTATATACGGTCGGCGAATATATCGGGCTCGCCTTCCTCAGCCCGCTGCTGTTCCTGATGCTCGCCGAGTGGGGCTGGCGTTCGCTGTTCGTCGCGGCCGGGCTGCTGGGCTTGGGCTTCGCCGGTCTGTGGTGGGCCAAATATCGCGACCCCGACGAGAGCCGCGCCAATGCCGCCGAGCTTGCCGCGATCGTTGCGGGCGGAGGGCTGGCGGGCAAGCCGACGGCGCAACGGCTCGACTGGCGATCGGTCGGGTTGCTGCTGCGCCACCGACAGATGTGGGGCATCTGCATCGGCCAGTTCGCCGGCAATTCGACCTTGGTGTTCTTCCTGACCTGGTTCCCGACCTATCTTGCGACCGAGCGCCATATGGACTGGCTCAAGATCGGGTTCTTCGCAGTGCTGCCGTTCGTCGCGGCATCGGCGGGTGTGCTGTTCGGCGGCTGGTGGTCCGATCTTATGCTGCGCCGAGGCCAATCGGCCAATGTCGCGCGCAAGCTGCCGATCATCCTCGGGCTGTTGCTCGCCTCGACGATCGTCGCCGCCAATTTCCTCGACGACAACCGGCTGGTGATCGCGGTGCTGAGCCTTGCCTTTTTCGCGCAGGGCATGGCGGCGCTCGGCTGGACCCTGGTGTCCGACATCGCGCCGGAGGGCATGCTCGGCGTCACCGGCGGCGTGTTCAACCTCGCCGCCAATCTCGCCGGCATCGTCACGCCGATCGTGATCGGCGCGATCGTCGCGACCACCGGCAGCTTCTTCTACGCGCTTGCGTTCATCAGCTGCATCGCGCTGCTCGGCGCGGCTTCCTATGTGTTCCTTCTGGGGAACGTGCAGCGGCTCGTGGTTGCTCGCTGACGCATTGCTCGGCGGCGAT
>Ga0068859_100008167_pt1 | contig 10619 bp, 8 predicted proteins | sample KBSSwiS22_FD_66585 | JGI IMG/M metagenome (GOLD analysis project Ga0068859, IMG submission 66585) | Switchgrass rhizosphere microbial communities from Kellogg Biological Station, Michigan, USA - KBS Switchgrass S2-2 | ecosystem: Host-associated > Plants > Roots > Rhizosphere > Soil ... | reverse complement strand
TCCGGACGAGGTAATTACAAACGCAGGGGCAAAGCCAGGCGATGTTTTGATCCTGACAAAACCGATCGGGACCGGGGCGATCAATACAGCGGTAAAGCAGGGAAAGGCGAGCCGCGAGACGGAGGAGGCGGCGATCAAAGCAATGACAACTTCGGCCGAACAAGCGTCTAAAGTTATGCGGACCACTGGAGCAAATGCATGTACGGACGTTACCGGATTTGGTTTGCTTGGCCACGCGTACGAAATGGCAAAAGCCAGCGGTGTGACGCTAAATATTGATTCTAAAGCAGTTCCACTATTGCCGGACGTTCTCGAACTGATCTCACAGGGAATGCTGACACGCGGCGACAAAAACAATCGCGTTTATGTTGGGGAAACCGTTAGAATAATGGAAAGTGTTTCGAGCGAGATGCAAAGTGCTCTATACGACCCGCAAACGGCTGGCGGTTTGCTTATCAGTCTGCCGGAACGCGAGGCCACGAATTTTTCGGATCAAGTGCCTGGAGCAGCGATCATTGGGCGCGTCGCAACTAGGGGTAATTATTGTATCGAGGTAAGTTAGTGTTTTTGTTTATCCTGGAATCTATCGGAACGTCGGAATTGGTACTAATCGGCATAGTAGCGCTTATTTTCCTGGGTCCAAGAAAATTGCCTGAATACGCACGAAAGATAGGCAAGATCATGGCCGAATTTCGAGGCACCGCCAATGAGTTTAAGGAGACATGGCAGCGCGAGGTCAATTTTGAAGAAGAGACTAAGGCCTTGGATATAAATACTTTAGAGGCAGAACCGGTTGCCAGACTCGATGCCGCAACGGCGGATGGGGCAAAGACGGCTCCGGCCGCCCCCGAAATTAAGGAAGTTGATCCGGCAAGCTTTAAGCAATTAAGATCGACCGCCAGTGCTGCTTCAAAGACAGAATCCACAGAAACAAATGACGATAAAAAGAATTGGCTTTAGAAACTGATGAGCGAGATCGAAACGGGGCAAGAACAAGAAGCCGGCGGTCAGATGTCTTTTCTGGAGCATCTTGACGAACTGCGCAAGCGCATAGTCCGCTCCGTCATTATTATCGTCTTAGCGTTCTTTGTGTGTTGGTTTGTATCTGACAAGATCTATAATTTCCTCTCTATTCCCATAAGAAAAGCCCTTTCGGAAGCCGCGCGACGTGATCTGCCGGTGAGTGGCATCACCGGCGAGGAAAAACTGCTTCCGATCGCCGATCTAGCGGAGGGCGATAGCGGGCGTTACATTTTCGACCGGGCCACAAATCTTGGCGGCACTGTTGTTTCCGGAGGAACGTCGGTACTTGCCCAGGTTTCTAGGGACACCGAAGGAAAACTGGGGCTATTTACCACCGAGCAGATCTTTACAAACAACGCCATAATTCCAAAAGGCGTTCGACTGCCGCTTAAGTTCGACGAGGCTGCGATAAGCGAGCCAAATGCCGACGAGCGAATGACTGTGACGACAGCCCAGGAGCAATTTACCCTTTACGTTACAGTTTCACTCTATTCGGCGATCGCTCTTTCCATCCCTCTGCTTCTTTGGCAGATCTGGATGTTCATCTCGCCGGCACTCTACAAGCATGAGCGATCTTATGTAACTCCGTTTATCGGGCTTTCGAGCATATCGTTTGTTGTCGGAGCAGCATTTGCCTATTACATAATCTTTCCTCCCGCGGCCAGATATCTACTCGGTCTCGGCAACGGCGAATTTCAGCTACTGTTGAGGGCCAGCGATTACCTGGATCTCATCATTATCATCATGCTTGCAATGGGGCTGATCTTTCAGATGCCGGCTATTACATATGTTTTGGCTCGCATCGGTATTGTGTCGGCGGGGTTGATGATCAGAACTTGGAAAATATCGCTTATCGTCATTTTAATAGTTGCTGCAGTCGTATCGCCGACGAACGATATTCCGAACATGTTGCTCTTTGCCGCACCGATGATCGTGTTATATATCATATCGATCTTTATAGCCTGGTTTTTTGGGAAAAAACGCCAAACGGATGCAGAAGCAAGTAGTTAGCCTGATGCAACCCTGAACGGGCCGTTTTGCATCTTGAAATAGTAAGGACAACTGTCTAAAATCTTTTAAGATAAGGCCTAGATAATTTTTGCCGGTTTGAAATTGAAACCGAAGATGGAGTTTTAAGGGTATGTTAAGAATTAGATCTGCCGGGAATTTTTTACTGATGATGTTTATCGCTGGTTTGGGGACAGTCGCAGCCCAGGCGCAACCGCCTAACAAAACCAAGCCCGGTGAAGATCCGACTGATAAGGTGCGCAATGTTAAGCCCGAGCTGAAAACCGCTTATAAGAAATGGCTTGAAAATGACGTCGCGTACATCATCACGAATGAGGAGCGTAAAGCATTTAAAGCTTTGACGACGGACGATGAACGCGAAAATTTTATTGAGAACTTTTGGCGGCGGCGCGATCCAAATCCGGACACCGAGGAAAACGAATTCCGGGAGGAATATTACGAGCGGATAGCGTATGCCAATGAGCATTATGCGTCGGGCATCCCGGGGTGGAAAACGGACCGGGGCCGGACTTATATTACGTGGGGCAAGCCTGACTCGGTAGAGGCCCACCCAAGCGGCGGTTCCTATGACCGGCCGAGCTATGAGGGTGGCGGTTCGACGACAACTTATCCTTTTGAGACCTGGTTCTATAGACATCTTGATAACGTTGGCGACGGCATCGAAATCGAATTTGTCGACCCTACTGGATCTGGCGAATACAGGATTGCTCGGGACGCTGACGAAAAGGATGCGCTCAAGTACGTTCCGAATGCGGGGCTGACAGCTTCTGAGGAGCTTGGCCTTACAAGCAAAGCCGATCGCCTAACGGGTGCGGGTAACGGTCAGGGTCTCAATTATCAGCGAGAGCAGGACACGCCGTTCCGGCGTATGGAGATCATTTCGAATTTGCAAAAGCCGCCCTCCGTCAAGTTTAGCGACCTTCAGGGTATTGCGGGTGGCGACTCTGGTTCCATCCTGGATAAAGACCCTCTTAACTTTGATCTCAGGATCGACTTTTTCCGGCAATCAGATGACCGTGTTATTACCGCATTCACCGTCCAGACAAATAATAAGGAGCTTGCATTTGAGCAGGTAGGCGGCCTTGAACAGGCAACGATGAACATTTTCGGCCGCATAACGGCCGTTTCAGGCAAGCGCTCTGGTATTTTTGAGGATTCTGTCACAGCGACGGCCACTACGGTCGAACTCGCAGACACACGTGACAGGAAATCGGTCTATCAAAAGGCGGTCGCGCTGACGCCCGGTACTTATAAGGTCGACGTTGTCGTGCGTGATGTTAAATCGGGGAACAAGGGCATCGTAAATATGGGCTTTGTCGTGCCGAGATACGACGAGAAAAAACTATCGACCTCATCGCTTATAATGGCGTCCAAACTCCGCGGAACGACCGACCGCGATATCGGCGGTCAGTTTGTTATTGGAAATGCAAAAGTCATTCCTAACCTGGCGGGCGTTTATAGACAAGGACAGGAGGTCGGCATCTATCTGCAGGTTTACAATGCGGGGGTCGACCAGACGACATTGCGGCCGGCTGTGGATGTCGATTATGTTTTGACCAAAGACGGCAAAGAGCTCATGCGTCAAAAGGAGGACTGGGGCGGATTGAGTGATTCGGGCCAGCGGTTGACCCTGGCGAGGCTCTTACCGACCACGACAATGCCGCTCGGTGATTACGAGATCAAGGTCCTGATCAAGGATCGCGTCGGTGGACAGTTGATCGAGAACAAGGGCAAGTTTACGATCACAAACTAATATCGAAATTAATCGGGAAGGTTGGATTCTTGCGGTTTCGTAAAGGCAAGTTTACGCTCACGCAGTAAGTGCTTGGATCAGTGACCCGTAATTGGCGTCGCACCGCGCCCGGTACCTCTTTATTTGCGTTTTGCTTCGATGACAGGAGCATTACGTCCTTCGCTCGTTGCAAAAATGGACGTGCCGTCCACGTTGTACGTTACTGCCTTGCCTTGCCGCCGTTCACCAAGGTTAACGATCTCGGGCGTTTGCTTCCATATGTCGTCAAAATTTGCGGCCGTTTCCGGCAAAACAAGCTCATAGGCCTGTGCATAGTCGCAGATAATGACGCGCCGCCCATCCGGTGAAATATCGCCGCCCGTCAGCAGACCGTTCGGGATAGCCGGAACCGATATCTCGGCGATCTTGTCGGCTTTTTGCACATCCTGTCCACCAAAATTCGGCTTGACACGGTAAATACCGGCGGGACCGCTGATCCGTTTTGTTAAGACATATATATCAGCCGTCTTAGGATTTACCATTAATGTTTCAGCGTCCTGGTCATAGTCTGGATAGCTGAACAGAACAGTTTCAGCATTCGCTGTGAAGAGAGGGTCTTTCCGCGTAGAACTCGCATTGTCAGGCGTGACGAGCGGTTCAGGGATGCGATAAACGGTGTGGTCGCTACCTCTTGGTTTGTTGTTGCCGATCTCACCAATGTAAATAAAACATTTGCCGCCCTTGTCCTTGTACGCGGCGATGTCCTCCCAATCATTATTCTTGGCGTTCGGCACCCTCCATGTGCCCAGATTGTCCCCTGAGGCATTTATCCCATAGATAAAAGCATCGTCGCCAGAATCGTTATGTGTCCACAGGACATTATTCTGGCATCTTGAGGCGGCAAGACCGCTGCTCTCGGTGATGTCTTTGGACTTGATCTTTCCGGTCACGGTCGGCGGGCCATAGTGCGGATTCAAAGCGGGCTGCTCCGTTTTTGAGGCCACAAATGCGCATCCAGAAAAAATTACGGACGCGGCGGCGAGAGATATGACAAAGCCCGAAAATTTAGCTATAGTTTTGTTCGACATACTTCGCCGGTCAATGCATTATAACGCACGAGTTGTGATGCAAGTTCAAACTTAGGTCTAAAGTTTTTCGTAGATTGTTTGGGTAAAGCGTGATGATCGTTGGAACCGAATGGCTGATCGAGGCGACAGGCTGTAACCACGACGCTTTGCGCGACGAGAATGCTATCAGGCTAATTATGTCGGGTGTGATCGCCGACCTTGGCCTGCGATCGATAGGTTCGGTCTGGCATAAATTCGAGGGCGAAGGCGGCGTAACCGGCCTCGTCGCCCTTACCGAATCGCATCTCGCCTGCCACACATATCCGGAACATGGTACGGCGACATTCAATTTGTACTGCTGCCGAACCCGGCCCGAGTGGGACTGGGATACAAACCTCAAAACTGCTCTTGGTGCCGCAAATGTAATTGTCACGAAAATCGAACGCGGAGAATCTCAAATTTCACATTTACGATTTGAAACAGCGGGAGGTGAAGCATGAGCACTCTCCAGGCAAATTGCCCGTCGTGCGGCGGCCAGATCGAGTTTAAGGCGGGCTCAACGATCGTAGTCGTCTGCCCGTATTGCCGCTCGGCTGTCGCCAGGACTGACCGGGGGCTGGAGGATATAGGAAAGGTAGCTGAGATCGCCGATTCCGAATCGCCGCTAAAACTTGGCCTCAAAGGTACTTACAAAGACGCAAGATTTGAGTTGACGGGTCGGGCGCAACTCAGGCATGAACTCGGCGGATATTGGGATGAGTGGTACGCAACGTTCTCGAATGGCTGGGTTGGTTGGCTAGCCGAGGCGCAAGGGCGCTTTTACATGACGTTTTACCAACCGCTGCCCGCCGCTGTCGCTTTGCCGACTTTTGACGGATTGCAGCTCGGGCAAACAATCCCGGAGATACCCGGCCCGACGCCATTCATGGTCCAAGAGAGAGGCCACGGCACCTCTGTCGCCGCCGATGGCGAGATACCGTATAAACTCTCGCCGGGTGAGCAGTTCGCGTATGCCGATCTCGCTGGTAAGAACAACGCTTTTGCCACGATAGATTACAGCATCGATCCGCCGTGGGTCTTTGTCGGAAGCCAAGTTACCCTCGATGAGATAGGGCTCGGCGACGCTAAGCCGGTCGAGCGAGAAGCACGGCGTGTCTCAGCGGCAAGAATGGGTTGTCCGAACTGCGGCGGGCCATTGACGCTCAATGCTCCGGACAAGGCCGAGCGCGTCACTTGCCCTAACTGCAATTCGCTGCTCGATGTAAACCAGGGCAACCTAACATATTTCAAGGCTCTAACACCGCCGCCGAATGCCCCCGATTTTGTCGCTCCGATCGGTGCCGAGGGCACGTTTCCGGGCGATGTAAAATTCAAAATAATCGGCGCCGTGGTGCGGAGCGTCACGGTCGACGGCATCCAGTATTTTTGGCACGAATATCTGCTCTATAACCCGATGGTCGGTTTCCGTTGGCTCGTCCACTCGGACAATCATTGGAACTTTGTCGAGCCGGTGAATCCCGCCGAGGTCGAGCAGTCGGGTATGATCGGTTCGGGTGCGACGGTCAACTACAACGGCCGCACATTTAAGATATTTCAGGACGCGCCGGCGGTCGTCGAATACGTAAAAGGCGAATTCTATTGGCGGGTCGAGCAGGGCGAAACTGTCCAGGCGACTGACTATGTGTCACCGCCGATGATGCTCTCGCGTGAGGAGTCCAACAATGAGATAAATTGGTCGGCCGGCACGTACATGACCAATGACGAGATCGAAAAGATCTTCGGCATTTCGGGCCTACCGCGTCCGTGGGGCGTCGCTCCGAATCAACCGTTTACGGGACGGTTTTATTACACATGGGGCGCTCTGCCGTTGCTGCTTTTGCTTGTAGTAGCGATATTTAGCATCCCGCTGACGGGTTTGACGAAAACAGCTCTGAGTCAGGAGATCGTCCTGCCACCAATGACAAACGCGACGACCGCTCAGGCGGTTTTCAGTCAGCCGTTTGATATCAGGGCAAATGGCAACGTGCGTATAACCGCGGGCGCGCAGGTCGATAATTCGTGGGCTGATCTGGATGTTGATCTGATTAATGACCAGAGCCAGGAGGTCGAATCGGTCAACGTGCCGGTTGAGTACTATAGCGGCGTCGATGACGGCGAGGCCTGGACCGAGGGCGACAAATCGACCGATGCTACGCTCTCGTCACTTCCCGCCGGCAAATACACGTTAAAGGTTGAAGGAACGTGGCAAAACTGGCAGACGCAGATGCCCGTCTCGGTCAAGGTCGAACAAAATGTGAATCGCGGCGTCAATTTTTGCTGTGCGTTCATCGTATTGTTGATCGTTCCGGTGTTGGGATTTTTTAGAAAGTTCACTTTTGAATCGAGTCGTTGGAAGGACAGCATGTTCAGCTCAAGTTCATCGAGCGGTTCGGACGATTCAGACGATTAAGGTGTAACAAGATATGTTGAAAAAACTCTATATGGTTTTTGGCGTCGGAGTTTTGATGCTTTACTCGATGTCCTCGTGGTTCGGTTGGGAGCTTGCAAATTCCGGAAGCCATTCGCGTTTGGGAACGCCGTTCTTTTATTCAGGATTTCATGGAGGAAAATAATGTCAAATCTTTTATCCATCGCCCCGGTCCTGGGGCTTGCCGTCAAACTGGACGAGCTTTGGTCAGTAGTTGAAACGACCGTCATATTTGTTGCTGTCGGTCTAGTCGTATTTGCTATCGCGTTCCTGATAATCGTTCTGGTCGCTCCATTTTCGGTGAAAAAAGAGATCGAGGTCGACCAAAACACCAGCCTGGCGATCATTATCGGGGCTGTGATCATCGGGGTCGCAATGATCATTTCAGCGGCCGTCCATAGCTAATGGGGATTTGAACAGGATAGACAGGGATAAGCAGGATAATTGCTTTTTCTATCCTGACGTTCCTGTATGTCCTGTTTGAATTTCTCAATGAAACGCGCTCCACTTCTCTTTCTAAACGTATTTGTCATAGCCACGTGCGGGCTCATCTATGAGCTGCTTGCCGGAACCCTCTCAAGCTATGTCCTAGGCGACTCGGTCACACAATTTTCGATAATTATCGGAATTTATCTTTTCGCAATGGGCGTCGGCTCGTGGCTGTCGCGATTTATCGATAAGCACATCGCCGAAAAGTTTGTCGAGATCGAACTTGCGGTTGCGGTGGTCGGCGGATTTTCGGCACCGCTGTTGTTCCTGACGTTTGCCCACCTCTCGTATTTCAGCATTGTGCTCTACGGCGTGGTCTTTGCGATCGGCGTGCTCGTTGGCCTCGAGATACCGTTACTGATGCGGATACTGAAGGACGAACTCGATTTCAAAGACCTGGTTTCACGCGTTCTCGCATTTGATTACATCGGTGCGTTGGTCGCGTCGCTCCTTTTCCCGATATTCCTCGTTCCAAAACTAGGACTCAATCGCACCTCGCTGCTTTTCGGGATGTTCAATGCCGCCATCGGAATTTGGGGCACGTGGCTGCTGCTGCCGCTGATCAAGCGAAACGTGACACTTATGCGTGTCAAGGGTTTTATAATTCTGGTATTGCTTGTGATCGCCTTCATAAAAGCTGATCGGTTGACGACTCTCGCCGAGGATGCTTTGTTCGTCGACAACATCATCTACGCCAAAAGCTCCTCATATCAGCGGATCGTCGTCACAAAGGGCAAGACGGGTTATGCACTGTTTTTGAACGGCAATCTGCAATTCAATTCGTTTGACGAATACCGCTATCACGAAGCACTTGTGCACCCCGCATTTGCCTCTTACGTCGGCGTGGCTAAACGTGTGCTCGTGCTCGGCGGGGGCGACGGCCTTGCACTCAGGGAGATCGAAAAATACCCGACGGTTGAGTTTATTCAGCTTGTCGATCTCGACCCAGACATGACAAAAGTCTCAAGTGCTGTTCCGGCGCTCGGCGAACTGAATAAACACTCGTTTGATGACCCTCGTGTTCATGTAACGAACGCGGATGCATTTGTGTGGCTGGACGCCATGCAGACCGAGCCTTTTGACATTGCGATCGTCGATTTTCCAGATCCGAACAACTTTGCCTTGGGAAAGCTCTACACGACGCGCTTTTACAACCTCCTAAAATCTAAACTGAAGCCGGATTCGTCGGTGGTCATCCAGACAACCTCACCGCTCGTTGCCCGCAAATCTTTTTGGTGTATCGTCAAAACGCTCGAGTCCGTTGGGTTTACGGTCAGGCCGTATCAGACGACGGTACCGAGCTTTGGCATTTGGGGCTATGCCTTGGCGAAATTGGAACCTTTTGAGGTACCTGCAAAACCGCCTGCCGGCGTTGAGCTACATTTCCTTAATGACAATTCTTTTGCGTCAATGTTTGAGTTTCCGAGCGATACGTCGCGGCCGGACGAGGACATCGAGATCAACAGGTTAGACAATCAAGCATTGGTACGGTATTACGAGGCAGAGTGGCGAAGATTTGAGCAATGATGGATCTAACACGGCGCGAGCTCTTGACCTTATTTCTCGGTGCACCGTTTGCATTCGCTGCTTGCGAATCGGGCGAGTCGCGCGTGTTCCCCGATGGCGAGATCGTCGGACAGAGCGTAACTCTCGGCCACGTGCTTAGAGAAAATCGCACGTTCGATGTTCCGGCCGATCGATGGGAAACAAAAAAAGTGGCGATCATTGGCGGCGGTGTGGCCGGGTTGACCGCAGCGTGGAAATTCAAAAAGGACAACTTTAATGATTTTGTTTTGCTTGAGCTTGAAAAAGAGATCGGGGGGACGGCCCGTAGCGGCCAGGGCGATCCGGTTGGATATCCGTGGGGAGCGCATTATCTGCCGGTTCCGTTTCAGGAAAATACTGAGCTGATAGCCTTTCTCGACGAAATGTTGCTGCTCGATGGACGTGACCCGCAGGGCGAGATCGTCGTCAAGGAACAGTTTCTATGCCGTGAGCCGGAGGAACGCGTCTTTTACAAAGGCCGTTGGTATGAGGGTCTGTATCTTACCGTTGGAGCGAGCGAGGACGACAAGCGGCAGTACGCCGAGTTTCAAAAGCTGATCGACGATTGGGTCACTTGGCGGGATGCTGCCGGAAAACGCGCTTTTGTTGTACCCATAGCCATGTGCTCGACCGACGCCGAGGTTATGGCTCTCGATAAGTTCTCTTTTGCTGAATGGCTGCGGCAGCAGGGCTTTACGTCTGAGCGTTTGATCTGGTATTGCGATTATGCTTGTCGCGACGATTACGGTTTGAAACTCGACCAGGCGTCAGCGTGGGCCGGGCTGTTTTACTTTTGTTCACGGGTTCGAAAAAGCGGCGTCGAATCGCAGCCTTTTATCACCTGTCCTGAAGGAAACGGTCAATTCGTAAATCACTTTTTCGACAAGGTTAAGGAGAATGCCCGCAAGTCGCAGATCGTTGTCTCGATCATCCCGACGGACAAGGGCGTCGATGTCATTTGTCTCGACGGCGGAGAGTTTCGCGGCATCCATTGCGAAAAGGCGATCTTTGCATCGCCTATGTTTACGGCGCCGTATATTATTCGCGGGTTTCGTGACGAAATGCCGTTCCCGGGCAGTGAATTTCAGCACAACGCCTGGTTTGTCGCCAATCTCCATCTCAAGGACCGGCCAAAGCCGCGTTTTGCAAAGGACTTTCCGCTCGCTTGGGATAACGTTTTGTACGAGAGTCCGTCGCTTGGTTATGTGACCGCGACGCATCAAAAGGGCATAGACTACGGACCCACGATACTGACCTATTATTTCCC
>Ga0068859_100008166_pt1 | contig 10620 bp, 5 predicted proteins | sample KBSSwiS22_FD_66585 | JGI IMG/M metagenome (GOLD analysis project Ga0068859, IMG submission 66585) | Switchgrass rhizosphere microbial communities from Kellogg Biological Station, Michigan, USA - KBS Switchgrass S2-2 | ecosystem: Host-associated > Plants > Roots > Rhizosphere > Soil ... | reverse complement strand
GTGACGGTCGAGGTGCCGATCTCGGCGAACCCGGTGCACGAAGCGCCCGCGCACCGCTCGATCCGGTAGCGCGCCACGCCGACCGCATCGGACGCCGCGGTCCACGCGAGATCCACGCGGAGGCTCGACGCGGCGGTGGCCGCAAGCGCGCTCGGCGCCGTGGGCGGCGTCGTGTCGGGTGCCGCGGGCGTGACCGCGGTCGCCGTCCCCGAGTACGGTCCCGCGTTGTTCCCCGTGTCCCGCGCGCGCACGCGGTACGAGTAGCTCGTCGATGCGGAAACCCCCGTGTCCGGGAAGCTCGTCGCGGTCGTCGTGGTCAGCGGAGCGAACGACGAGCACGACGGGCCCGTGCACCGCTCGATCTCGTACTGCGCGATCCCGCGGTCATCCGTCGCCGCGGTCCACGCGAGATCGACGCGCGTCGGCTGGGGCGCCGCGGCGGTGAGACCCCCCGGGGCGGACGGCGGGAGGTCGGGTGCCGCCGGCGTGACCGCGGTCGCGACGTTCGTGTACGGCCCGGGATTGGTGGACGTGTCGCGCGCCCGGACGCGGTAGGAGTAGCTCGTCGAGGCGAGGGCCGTCGTGTCGGAGAAAGCGAGCGCCGTCGTGGCCGTCAGCAACGAGAAGCTCGAGCACGACGCTCCCGCGCACCGCTCGACCTCGTACGATCCGATGCCGCGATCGTCGGTCGCCGCCGTCCACGCCAGGTCCACGCGGGTCGCGGAGATCGCCGTCGCGCCCAAAGCTCCCGGAGCGGAGGGCGGCGTGGTGTCGGGCGTTCCGACCGACGTGTTCATGTCGGTCGCGATCTGCGCCGCGGTCCGCGCGACGCGCCACACGCGCACCTCGTCGATCCGCCCGTTGAAGTACTCGCCGTAGGGGCTGTTCCCACCGATCCAAAGCGGGCTCGCCGTGGGAACGATCGAGCCCGTGCGCGCCGTGGAGGCGACCTGCGTTCCGTTGACGTACAGGCGCACCGCGGCGCCGTCGTACGACATCGCGAGGTGCGTCCACGTGTTGGTCGGGATCGCGCTCGTGGAGGCGGCCGTCACCCCGCCGGACGAGAACGTGGCGCCGCACGCCGGCCTCAGGTTGCCCGTCGAGTTGCCGGCGGAGAGGAGGTACGAGTCGGCCTGCTTCTGGACGACCGTGCGCCAGTCGGCCTGGTTGGCGGTGGGGTACACCCACGCCTCGAGCGTGACTCCGGTCGTCAGGTCGAGGACGTTCGCGTCGGGGATCTGGACGCGGGCGCTCGAGCCGTTGAAGGCGAGCGCGCTTCCGAACTTCCCGCTTGGCGTCCACGTCGCGGACTGGATCGTCCCGGTGTTGCCGTTCCCGGAGACGTCCGCGACCGTCCCGCCGCTTCCTTGATCGAAGGAGTACGCCGCGACCAGGTCGCTCGCCTGCGCGAGCACGGGGCGCGGCACGGACAGAAGCACACAGGCCAGCCCGAGCGGCACCACCGCTCGCGCGCAGACGCTTTTCATCTCTCGATCACCCCGACGTAGGAAGGATACGGAAAATCCGGCGCTGTCTTGTCGGTTAATTGGGATGGACCGTCATCCCGAGCCGTTCCTGATGCAGAATTCTTTTAACTCTTCGCGTCGAGTGCGATGGGTCTTTTCGGCTCGAGTCAATCGTTCCCAATTTGGGAGTCGTCACGAACGGCGCACACGGATGTTCCCGGATTGGGAACGATCGCGGAGTCGCGCGGAGAGACCCGCGACCCCCGACGCCTTCAGCGCAGCAGCCCTTCGCGTAACGCCTTCGCGACCGCCTCGGTCTTCGAGTGCACCTCGAGCTTCGTGTAGATCTTCCGCACGTGGAAGGCGATCGTGGACCGCGTCACGCCGAGCTTCGTCGCCGCGGTGCGGTAGTTGTCCCCATCGACCAACAGCTTGAGGACGCGCACCTCGTGCGGGGTCAGGCCGTGGTCGGAATCGGGTGACGGCACGAAGCGCGAGAAGAGGTTCACGACGACCCGCGCGATCTCGGGGGACATCGGGGCGCCGCCCGCCGCCGCCTCCTCCAGCCGCGTCAGGATCTCCGGGGCCGCGGTCTTCTTGAGCAGGTAGCCGCGCGCGCCGGCGCACAGGGCCTGGATGATCCGGTCGTCGTCCTGGTACACGGTCAGCACGACCGGTACGATCGAAGGCCAGGCCTCGCGCACGCGACGGATCCCCTCGATCCCGTCCATTCCGGGAAGGCCGAGGTCCACGAGCAGGATCTCCGGCCGGCGCGTCTTCAGGCCCTTGAGGGCGTCCTCCATCGTCCCCCACACGCCGGCGCAGGCGAAACCGGGGGAGTGGGCGAGCAGGTCCGCCAAGCCTTCGCGGATCTCGTCGAGGTCTTCGACGATGGCGACGGAGATCGTGGACACGGCGGCGTCCCCCATGAGACGAAATCCTACGACGCGCGCTCCGTCGGAGTCCCCGTCCACTTGGATAGGTACCGGCGTCCGGTGCCCGGAATCAGGAGACGAACCTGGGTGCCGCCGACGGGTCCCGGCCCGATCTCGAGCGTGCCGCCGATCCCCGCGGCGCGACGGGCCATGCTCCTCAGGCCGAGGCCCGTGGACGTGCCTTGAGGGGAGGCGGCGATGCCGACGCCGTCGTCGGAGATCACGAGGACCAGGCCCTCGCGCTCGCGCTTGAAGCCGACGGCCACCGTCGAGGCCCGCGCGTGCCGCGCGGCGTTCCGCAGCGCTTCCTTGAACACGAGGAACACCTGCCGCCTCACCTCGGGCGGGAGCGGCTCGTCGGCGTCGTCCGCGGGCAGGTCGAGCGCGAGGGAGACGTCGGTCTCCGAGAAGAGGTCCACCGCGAAGCGGCGCATGCGGTGCACGAGGTCGGACATCCGGTCGCGGGCGGGGTTGATCGACCACACCACGTCGCTCATCGCGTCCACCACGCTTCCCGACAGCTCGGTGATCCGCGCGAGCGAGCCGGACACCTCGTCGCCGCCGCGCGCCGCCTGGCGGCTGGCGAACTGGCTGAGCACCGCGATTTGCGAGAGGGAGGCACCGACGTCGTCGTGGAGGTCGGTCGCGATGCGCGTCCTCACGCGCTCGAGCTCGAGCAGGCGCGCGACGCGGGCGCGGTAGAGCACGGACACGGCGCCGATGATCGCGGCGGCGACCAGGCCGAGGAACCAGGCCGTCTGCCAGAAGGGCGGGCGGATCCGGAAGGCGATCGCCGCGGGCTCGCTGAGCGTTCCCTCACCGTCGAGAGCGCGCACCTCGAATCGGTAGGGGCCCGGCGTCAGCCCCGCGAGCACGATCGATCGCGCGGTGCCCGGCGGACTCCACGCTTCGGACGATCCGACGAGCCGCCACTGGAAGCGCATCGTCTCGCCCGCGCGGAAGCTGGGCGAGGTGAAGCCGAACTCGACCGTGCGCTCGTCGTTCCCGAGGTCCAGGGCGCCGGCCACGGTCCTCCGCTTTCCCGCCACGGTCGTGGACGTGACGTAGACGCGCGGCGGCTCCTTCGCCCCCGCTCGGACGGGCGTGAGGCGCGCGATGCCGCGGGTCGTTCCGACCCAAATGTCCCCTTGCGCGTCGGCGTGAAGGACCGTGGCCCGGTTCGCGGGGAGACCGTCCTCCGACGTGTACCTCCGGATCGCGCCGCCTTCGGGGTCGATGCGGTCCACGCCGCGCGAGCCGGAGACGTAGATTTGCCCGAAGCGATCCTGTGCGACGTCGAACGTATCGGCGGACCTCACCCCGGCTTCTCTCCCGTAGCGCCGGAAGGAAGGCGTGCCTCCGCTGGCCCCGTCGATGCGCAGCAGACCGGGCGAGCCGGCGACCCAGAGGCGGCCCTCGCGGTCCCGCCTGATCGAGAAGACCTGAGACTGACGATTCGGCGAGCCCTCGGGCCAGCTCTCGAACTTCCCATCGCGGAACCGGAAGACGCCGCCCCCGTAGAGGCCGACCCAGACGTGCCCCTTGTCGTCCTGCGCGAAGGCGTCTCCCCACGGCTCCTCCGGGAGCCCATCCTCGGGACCGAAGCACCGGACCCGCCCCCCGTTCGGCTCGACGCGGCAGACCCCCCTTGGGTTGTGGACGAGGCCCAGCCAGATCGTCCCCTCGCTCGTCGCGAAGACGCGGTGAACCTCGGTGCCGGAGAGCCCGTCGGACTTGTCGAGGACGCGCTCGGGACGCCGCGAAGGCAGATCGTGGATCTGCGTCCCGCGTGCATAGACCGCGGGTCCCCGGGCCGTGGCGAGCCAGACCCGGCCCGAGGCGTCCGTCGCCACGAGCTGCACGGCCCCCCAGCCCGGATCCAAGCCGCGGATCGGCCGGGGCGCATCGACGCGTCCGTCCCGTACCGCGCCGACGCTGAGGCCGCCCAGGAGCGCGAGCACGCCCCCGGGCTCATCGAGCATCTGTCCGACTCCCGCAGGACGAAGGCCGTCGGCCTCGCCCCAAGAGATCAGCCCGTCCTCGGCGAGGCGGACGAGGCCCGACTCCATGGTGCCGACCCAAAGATTTCCCTGGCCGTCGGTGAGCAGCGAGCTGACCTCGAGGTCGGGAAACCCTTCCGCGGCTCCGACACGTACGGCGCGCGCTCCCGCGGCCGTCCGCTCGACGCGCGCCAAGGCCGAGTTGGCGGTGCCGATCCAGAACGTGCCCTCCGGAGACTCGTGGAGGGCGCGGATCATGTACCCGCGGACGCCGACGTTGTCGCCGATCGTCTCGGCGATCGAAGGGACGCCGTCCTCTCCGACCGCAAGCCGCCATGCGCCGACCGACACCGTGAGCAGCCACACGTTCCCGCGGCGATCGACCATCATCGAAGGAAGCCAACCCCATCCCGAGCCGATCCGCTTCTCCGGCGGAAGCACCAGCGTGCGCGGCCGGCCGTCCGCTCCGACGCGCGTGATCCCGTAGCTGCGCGCGACCCAGAGCGCGCCGCTGCCGTCGAACGCCGCCGCCCAACCTTCCTCCGCGTCGGGTAGCCCGGCGCCCGGTAACGGCCCGAGGTCGAGTGGCCCGACCCGATCGCCGGTCAGGCGCGCGACCCCCGTCGTCCCCACGACGGCGACGCTTCCGTCCGGGGCCACGGCCACGTCGTAGATATCGCCCACGCCGTCGAGGCCCGGCGGTGCCACCGCGGTGAACTCGGGGCCGCCCAGGGAGAACCCCGGGCCGCGGCGCGCGAGCTTGCCGCGCCCGAGCACGAGGATGCCGCCGTCCTTCGTCTCGACGATCTTGCGCGCGGAGGGGAAGGGGAGCCCGTCGTCCGCGCCGTAGTTGCGGAACTCGTGGCCGTCGAAGCGCGACACGCCCCCGTTGGTCGCGAGCCACAGGAAGCCGCGCGAGTCCTGCATGACGAAGCGGACGTAGTTGGCTTCGAGACCCTCGGCGGCGCCGTAGGCGCGGAAGGGGAGGCGGGCGGCGGACGCGGGGAGCGCCAGAAGGCACGCGAGGATCGCGACGAGGACGCGCACGGACGGAAGTATGCGGCGAGATCGCTGTCCATGTGGACAGTTCCCGCGGCGAGCCGGACGCACCACGATCTCAGCATCGGAGGGGTGCGGCATGTCGAAGCTCGGAGTGGTCGCGATCCTGGTGGCGTCGATCCTGGGAACCGTCCCGGCCCGGGCCGGGCTCGAATCGCGCGGTCAGAACTTCCCTCTGGAGGTCCCGACGCCCGAGTTCTCTCCGAGCTCCCTGCTCGGCGTGACCTCCGCCCAGGACGAGTCCGTGGTGGTTCACGGCGAGGCCGACGGCGAGCTCGTCATGATCACCCAGCAGAACCGGTCCCTCTGGGCCGCGACCTCCTCCGACAATGGAGCGACCTTCTCGCCCGAGGTCCGGATCGCCGGCGTCCCGACCGAAGGGCCGATCGACGCCTTCCGCTTCGTGGCCACGGTCGACGCGCTCTACGTCGCCTACCTCGTCGGAGATCCCGGCGGCGACGTCGGCTTGAGTATCCGCCGGAGCATGGACATGGGGCGCACGTGGTCGCCTCCCACCGCGATCGTCGCGCGCGGAAGCCTGCGTCACGGCATCAACGATCTGAGGCTCCACGCGAACGACGCCGGTCGGGTCGCGGTGATGTTCGACGGACTCTGGGAGGATCGGGACGTGTGGGTGACGGTGAGCTCCGATCAGGGAAGCACGTGGACCACGCCGGTGCATCTCGATGTCACCACCGCCACCCAGTCGGTCGTCGGCGACATCGAGGTGGGGAGCGGCGGCACCGTGCACGCGGCGATCGTGCGGCAGCCCACCAGCCGGGTGTTCTACACGCGCTCGACGGACGGCGGGCTGACCTTCGCTCCGGAGATCAGCCTCGCCTCGATCGCTGGCGGGCTCGATACGGTCGTTCCCGATATCGTGACCTACCCGAACAACACCGTGCTCGTAGCGTTCTGGGACCGGTCGAGTGGGAGCACCGACAAGGTCGACGTCGTCCGCTCCACGAATGACGGATTGTCGTTCGTGGCGACCGCCACGAAGACCGTTCCCTCGGTCGGGTCCAACCCGCGCATGCGCTTGGTCGGCGCGCCGAACTTCGGCGACGCCGTGCTCGCCTACGTGACGGCCGGCGAGCTGCGCACGTCGCTGTCGCAGAACACGGGAGCTTCGTTCGACTGGGACGCGGTCGTCGGCACCAACGTCGATACGTTCGAGATCACGCGCACCGCCGCGAACCAGTACGTCCTCGCCTGGAACGACACGGGGTGGATGCCGGGAGTCTACGCGGCCCTCTCCGTCGACGGCGGCTTCAGTTGGGGCGTGCCGAAGCGCGCCGACCAAGGCCCCGGTGCGACGGCGGAATCTCGCATGGGCGGCGTCACGATCGCCGGCACGGACAGGGCCTTCTTCGCCTACCTCGATCGCCGCGACGACCTGGAGACTCAGATGAACGTCTACGCGGTCGACGCCACGGTGGGCGCGTTCGACTTCACCGGCCGCGAGAGGCGGGTCGACACCGACCCCGCGGGGTGGGACGCGAACCTCATCACCCAGGGCGGGTTCTTCGCCAGCGACGGCGCGTCGAACGTCTACGTCGCGATCTACGTCAACGCCGAGGAGCACGGGAACGAGCTCTGGGTCTCACGCAGCGGGGACGGCGGTCGAACCTACCAACCGATTCACAAGGTGAGCACGCACGCGCCGAGCAGCTTCGAGGTCGAGTACGCGCGGATCCGCGCGCTGCCCGACGGCCGCGTGTACGTGTCGTGGCTGCGACGGGATCCGGCCACGAGCCAGGTCTTCCTGATCTTCGCCCGCTCCACCGACTTCGGCGCGACGTGGGGGCCGGAGACCGTGCTTGCGGGACCGCTCGTCAACACGCAGACCCACCTCCTCGAAGCGACCCCGACGGCCGTGGTGGCGATCTGGGAAGACAACAACCACATCTCCATCCGCCGATCCATCGACGGCGGCGCGACGTTCTCCCCCGCGTCGAACCTCGATGCCAATCCCGGGACCTTCAGCCAATTCCCGGTCGCCTGCTCGCAAGGAAGCCGGATGCTTGTCGCTTATGCGGCGGCCGACGGTCTCGGGCTCAACCCCTGGGTGCGGATCAGCGCCGACTCCGGCGCGACGTGGAGCCTCCCGCAAGACCTTTCGGTCTCGGGCGAGGGATTCGACGCCCAGTACCTCTCGATCGCTTGCGACGTGGGAACTTCGGCGGTCGTCGCCTGGCTCAACACCGACGCCGGGAACACGTTCCAGGTCTACGCGAGCCGGCTTTCCGGGGGCGCTTGGTCGATCGAGCGAAAGGTGAGCACCTCACCCGGCGACAAGTGGTACACGAGCGTGACGTGGGCCGGGGGCCCCAACTGGGTGTTGGCCTTCGGGACCTTCTCTCTCAGCGAGGTCTACACGTCGCGATCCACGAGCGGAGGCCTGAACTGGTCGGTGACGCCGGTGCGCCACGACCTCGACGCCCCCCAGCCCCTGGCGTACAGCGCGGTGCCGTACGTGGTCTCGGACGGGGCGGGGAACGTTTGGCTCTCCTGGTGGGAGCTGAGCGCGGGACAGCCGTCGATCGCCGTCCGGCACTCCGCGGACGGCGGTGCGACGTTCAGCGCGGTGCGCCGCGCCGATCGGGCGATGCCTCAGGGCGCCAACTGGAACGACAGCACCTACGGCCTCTTCGCCCATCCCGGCGTGGGTTTCATCGCGTGGGGAGGGAGACGCTCGACCAGGTACGGCGACGTCCGCGTTCAGACGTGGGACGCCGCCGACCTCGACCGTGACGGGAGCGGCGATGCCGCCGACTGCAACGACGAGAGCGCTCTCGTCTACCCCGGCGCGCCCGAGGCGTGCGACGGGATCGCGAACGATTGCAACGCGCCGGCTTGGCCGGCGGTGCCGGCGAACGAGGTCGACCCCGACGCCGACGGACTGATGAATTGCGCGGACAATTGTCCCAACGCGTCGAACCCCACGCAGGCGGATCTCGACGGCGATACGTTGGGGGATGCGTGCGATCCGGACATCGACGGCGACGGCGTGGCCAACGGAGAAGATTGCGCGCCGACGAACCCAGGGGTCGGCCAGGCCCCGGCGGAGCTCACCCCGATCCAGATCAACAAGCCGACGCCCACGACGTTCCAGATCACGTGGACCGCCCTGCCGGGAGCGGCGAGCTACGACGTCGTGCGCGGCACGGTCGCCGCGCTCCGCACGAGCGGCAACACGAGCGGTGCCGCGGGTCAGAGCTGCTCGCAGGCCGCCACGACGTACTCGGACACCAAACCGATCCCGGCGGGCACGACGTGGTACTTCATGGTGCGCGCCCGGAACGCGGTCTGCGGCGGGAGCTGGGGCGCCAACTCGGCGGGCATTCCTAGGACGACCGCGGCATGCCCCTGAGGAGGACTTACACGCACGTTTCTGCCAGTCACCTCGACATTCCCACCCCATTCCGTTGGCACGAATCTGGATCTATTCGGATTCGGGGGGGGAGAGGTGAGCATGGGTTACCAGTCGCACCATCCCCAGTACACCGTGCGCGTGGACGGGATACTGCTGGCGGAGACGCAGTTCGTGATCCAGGCGGAGGTGACGTACGCGGAGGGCTTGACCGCGGTCCAGCGCGAAGCCCTCTCGATGAGCGCGTCCATGGAGGTCTTGCTCGGCGTGATGGGCGAGTGGGAGCGGGGGCAGCGCCTCGGGGCGAAGACCGTGCGCATCGCCGTCGCCGGAGACGACGATCTCGACCGGTTCTTCAGGAAGTGGCCGCACAGCGTGTGGTCGTCCGTCCGGGTCCACACGTCCCGGCGGAGGGCCGAGATCGAGTCCTAGTCCCGCACCTCGAACCTCCGCTGTCCCGACCGTGGCTACTGCACCTCGATCGGGCCGCCGTCCACGCGGACGCACGGCCCCGGAGCGCAAGCGCGATCGGCGTAGCACTGGTTACTGTAGATGATGCCGTCGGCGCACTGGACCGGAATCCAGACGTCGGCGCACAGGATGTCCTTCGGACATCCGCCACCGCCCGGCTTCGGAGGCTTCGCCGCGAGGGCGACGGTACAGATGGCGGAAACGCCGACGACCGCGAGCGCCAAGCCGACTCTCTTCTTCATTTGGACCTCCTGGGGAGTGTTGCCGGGACTCTACGCCGCTGGGTCGCGGGGGACAAGGCACTCAGCGGAATGTCTCCGCCGAGCCCGCGGCCGTGAACGAGACCGTCCGTCCCCCGATCCTTCCGTCGACGCGATACGTGGCACGCATTTGCACCAAGCTCAGCGCGTCGAGGGGACCGCCGGAAGCGCCGGGCGTCCACGGCGTACGGACCGCGCTTTCGACGTCGATCTCCATGCGGAGCTCCAGCGCCTCGCCGCGCGCTTCGACGACGATGTGCTCGGGCCGGTCCGCGCTCGGATCGTCGGTCTCGTCGATCGTGACGCGCGTCGAGAATCCTTCGGGCCCGTTCGGGCCGAGCACCCCGAGGAAGCCCGGGATGCGCGTGGGGTCGGCGACGTCGGTGGGCGGGCGCACCCGCCCGTACACGATCGAGATGCCGTCGCCCGCGACCTGGCCCCACTGCCACGACACGCCTTCCCAGAAGCCCCAGTTGTGGTCGTGGTAGCCGGTGCCGTTGTCGAGCGAGAGGGTGTCGCCGCCGGTGCGAAGGGTGCCGGCGAGCTTCCCCGAGAGGACCGGCACGACGTAGCCGGAGACCCAGTTGTCGGCGCCGTGCAGGACGACGGGCGCCATGGAGCGGCCGGGCTCCGCGTCGATCGCGAGGTCGCCGGTGAGGCCGGGGAACGAAAGGGCGATGCGGTAGCGCCGGCCTTCGAGTCGGACGCTGCAGCGGCCGATCGTGACGTCGGGAGCGCTCGCGAGCAGCTGGTCCTCGGAGACTTCGGATGTGTCCGTGTAATTCGTCAGCTTGCCGCCGCGATCGAGCTGAAGCCTCACGCCGGCGAGGCGGTTCCCTCGCTCGTTCTTCGGGCCGAAGAGGAACGTCAGATAGAACTTCGTCTCGCCGGCGCGCCCGTTGAAGTAGAGCCATTCGGCCCACGACGTGGCGCGCGGCGAATCCGGGACCGGGTGGAACCGGTCCAGGGCGCGGAGCACGTCGCCCGGGTCGGGGGACGACCACCGTGCGTCGCCGGGCGCATCGGCCCACGCGGCGACGCTCGCCGTTTCCGGAT
>Ga0068859_100008162_pt1 | contig 10622 bp, 8 predicted proteins | sample KBSSwiS22_FD_66585 | JGI IMG/M metagenome (GOLD analysis project Ga0068859, IMG submission 66585) | Switchgrass rhizosphere microbial communities from Kellogg Biological Station, Michigan, USA - KBS Switchgrass S2-2 | ecosystem: Host-associated > Plants > Roots > Rhizosphere > Soil ... | reverse complement strand
ACGGAGAATTCCGTAAATCAAAATAGTATTTCGGTAATGATGGATGGGGAAGGCCGGATCTGGATGACAAAGGTGCGCGAGTTCCGGGTCTTTATTCCAGAATCTGCGGGTGAGCTTGCCCCCGATCCGTTTACTCTTAGATCTTCAACGCCAACCAATGTCATTAAGTTAACCCCCGATTCGGATATTTCGCTGCCTGAAAAGGCGGGCCAGGTCTTTCAGTATTCGGAAGGTGACGACGATCTGCTTCACACGATCGGTGCCAAGTTATACCGATCATCGGACGGGACAGTTTGGCTTACCACCGACCATGGTTTGTATAGATTTGAGAGAAATACGGTCCGCTTTGCGTCCACCGAACAAGGACTTCTACCCTCCCTTGTGCGCATGGCCGAAGACCCGGCGGGAAACATATGGTTTGGCGGGACGAGTGGCGTGATGAGGCTCGACCGTAAAGGATTGATCTCGTATGGACCCGCGGACGGTCTCAATTCGCCGTCTATCGCAGCGATCAACGAAGATCGAGATGGAAGGCTTTACTTCGCCAACGGAACCTTTTTCGTCAGCCAATTCGACGGAAAGCGATTCGAGACCGTTAAACCGGCAATGTCGTCCGAAGCCCGCATTTTGTGGACATCGCGATTCTCGTTCATAGATTCGGGCGGAGAATGGTGGATTCTGTCGCAATTGGGATTGAACAATTATTCGCCGGTTTCAAATTTTAAGATGCTGAACGATGCGAAACCCGCTGCGACCTACGGTGTCGGAACGGGTTTCACATCAAACGGGATGTTCCAGATCTTCGAAGACTCAAAAGGGACGATCTGGGTCAGCACCCAAAGCTCTGGCCCGAGGACGCGCGGACTAGCAAGCAAGAAAGCCGGAGAAAACCTCTTTCACACGTATACAGAGGACGAGGGCTACCCGGGCTTTCATTCGGCTTCGTCGTTTGCCGAGGGTTCCGATGGGTCTTTGTGGTTTGGATTCTACGAGGGAGGGGTCGTACGGTACAGAGATGAAAAATTTACCACGATGCCTGAAAAGGACCTGCCCAACGGGCTGGTATCCGATCTCCTGTTTGATTCAAGCGGTCGCCTTTGGTTGGCATCGGCATTGGGCGGGCTATATATTTGTGAGAATCCGACAGACGAAAATCCCGTATTTCACAAAGTCATAACTGGCGACAGCCTGCAGAGTCAAAATATTCGTACTCTCGTCGATGACACGCAAGGAAATATTTATGCCGGAACTGTTCGCGGCATTGATCGCGTATCGCCGGATCTTAGACACGTGAAGCATTATTCGGTTAACGACGGCCTCGCATCGGACTTCGTCGTAGACTCACACCGGGACCGCACCGGGACGCTTTGGTTCGCAACGACTAATGGCCTTTCAAAGCTCATGCCGGCGGCCACTGAAAGTATTACGCCTCCGCCCGTTTGGATCGGCGGCTTGAGGATCGCAGGCGTGGAACAGGACGTTTCGGCGTTGGGTGAAACACAGATCAAAACAGACGATCTTTTCCATACCCAGAATAACTTCGAGATCGACTATTATGGCCTGGATTTCCGTGCCGGCGAGCGTCTTCGTTATCAATATAAGCTCGAGGGAGCGGATTCCGACTGGAGTCCTTCAACCGAACAAAGGCAAGTAACCTACGCAAATCTACAGCCCGGATCGTATCGGTTTTTAGTAAGATCCGTGAACTCTGATGGTTTGGCGAGCGAAGTTCCGGCCGCGGTCACATTCAAGATACTGTCGCCGATCTGGGCTCGATGGTGGTTTGTAACGATCGCCGCCCTAGTGATCGGTCTTTTTGTCGTAGGGTTTTATCGTTACAGGATCGATCGGCTTCGCGAGGTAAACGAGGCATTACTGACGGCAAGAAACGCGGAGGCAAACCTTCGTCGTTCACGCGAGGAGCGTCTCGCAGAGCTTGAGAGCGTAAGGACGCGTATCGCAACAGATCTGCACGATGATATTGGTGCGAGCCTTACCCAGATAGCGGTCTTGAGCGAAGTGGCCCGTACCCAAAGCGGTGCCGGAAATGGAAACGCAGCAGCACCTCTAATTAAGATATCGGCCGTCACGAATGAACTGGTCGAGACAATGAGCGACATCGTGTGGTCGATCAACCCTGCAAAGGATCACTTAAGCGATCTGACGCAAAGGATGCGGCGATTCGCTTCGGATGTTCTCTCGTCAAGAGATATTCGAATTAACTTCCGGGTTCCGCCCGAAGCGAACAAGATCGTAATCAAAGGCGGTTTCAAGCGTGAGGTTTTCCTCGTTTTCAAGGAGGCGGTAAATAATATCGCAAAGCACTCGGATGCAACACGTGTAGAGATCGATCTGGATGTTAACATCGTTGAATTCAACCTGAATATCAGTGACGACGGCAAAGGTTTTGATATCGATCAGATGTCGGAAACTGACGGTGGAAACGGCCTTCTCAGCATGCGAAGACGTGCGGAGGCGGTTAACGGCAGTGTTACGATAATTTCTGCACCGGGGTCGGGGACCCGGATTGCCCTGGCCTTACCCCTGGAACAAACTATCAGCCCATAATTTCAATTACCTGCCCGAACGGGTGGTGATTATGCCGCTCCGGAAAGGTAAACTCCATAATGCAGGTAAACGTATGGCGGCGGGCGGCCGGAATGCTTGGTAACGATCATAGGCGTTACCTGAGGCGGGTCGCCTCCGCCGTGTTTGTATCTTCTATTCGATGACATCAGCGACAGAACAGAAAAATATCAGAACGGCGATCGTCGAGGACATGCGCGATATCCGTGAGGGTTTAACCACGCTAATTGATTTTACGGAAGGGTTTGAGTGCACGGGCGGGTATCGTTCGATGGAGGAAGCGATTCCCAAGATCAAAGGCAATCTGCCCGACGTTTTGCTGAGCGATATCGGATTGCCCGGAATGGACGGGATCGAAGGGATCAAGATCATCAAAGAAATGTATCCGGATATGACCATCCTGATGCTGACCGTTTACGACGATGACGAGCGGATTTTCGATGCTCTTTGTGCCGGAGCTACGGGCTATCTTCTAAAGAGAACCGCACCGGCTAAGCTCCTTGAAAACATACGTGAAGCAGTTTCGGGCGGGGCACCGATGTCACCCGAGGTCGCGTCACGAGTCATTTCCCTATTTCGCGATATTCGCCCGCCTGAAAAAGTCGACTACGATCTGACACCGCACGAAACCCGGCTCCTCAAACTTCTTGTCGCCGGACATAACTACTCCACCGCCGCGGTGGAACTCGGCGTCAGCTATAACACTATCAAGTTCCACATGCGGCACATCTACGAAAAGCTGCAAGTCCATTCAAAATCTGAAGCCGTCGCCAAGGCCCTTCAGAATCGCCTGGTTTGATTTATTTCACAGATCACACTTTTTACTACTCATTCGGGTGGTGACGCTGAGGTGCGCGATAGAGAAAATTAGTGCATGCGGACCTGACGGCGGCAAATTATTAATGTTGGAGAGGAATAATGTTTTATAGATCGGACGAAGAGATATGCCGGATCATCAAGGGATTCGAAGAGCGAACACTCATTAAATCGGAATGGACGCATGCAGCACACCTGACGGTAGCGTTGTTCTATTGCGTGGTACACCCGTTCGGGATCGCCAAAAATCTAATGAGTGACGGTATCTGCTGGCTTAACGACAAGCATGGAACGGCGAACAACGATTCGAGCGGATATCACGAAACGCTTACGGTCTTTTGGCTTCGAACGGTTGCGAATTTCGTCAGTGAAAATGGAGAGGAGAGATCGTTTTTCACATTGGCGAATAAATTACTGGCGGAGCATTCGGACGCATCGCTTCCGCTGAAATTTTACAGCCGCGAACGACTGTTTTCCAAAACGGCGCGGAAGATCTTTGTTGAGCCCGATTTCGGCGCGGTCACCCTTAGAATGCCCTCGTTCACAATGGCCCTAAAGCCTTGTGCCGGAACTTATTGATCATTTTAGATTTGAACCGGTCACGATCTGATATGCTGGCCACGTGACAAGTATTGAACCCATTGATCTTATAAACACGAGCAGTTAACTGAAAGTTTTGACTTTGCCGCCGTACGACCACACGGCGGCTTTTCTATTTAGACGATCTACGGGAAGTGCGTGTCCGATTATCATACGCCTTAGGAGCGACAGTCGAAGGGCCAAATTTTGGTTAAGGGCGATGACTTTGGGGGCATTTCCACTGCTCTTTCCTTAAATGGTTGTAATTGCTGGTGTTTTCGTCGCCGGCGAACTATTCCTAAGAGAAAATATTGTATATTTACTCATTTTTTCTATAGAAATATTGAATTTTTTTATAAAAATAATGAGTTTTTCTATAGAAATATTGAGTTTTTTTATAGAAATATTGAGTTTTTCTATAAAAATATTGGTTTTTTCTATAAAAATAATGAGTTTTTCTATAAAAATATTGGCTTTTTCTATAGAAATATTGAGTTTTTTTATAGAAAAAATGAGTTTTTTTAGTGTTTTTGTCCCGATTCCAAATGGTTTGGGTAGATCGTTTTTAGGATCGGAAGGTTTCTTTTCGTTGTCGAGTTCCCTACCTTCCTACTAAAACCATTCCTCGAATCGTGTCGCAAATTGCGCCTCTCGAAGTATTCGCAGAGAATCCTCGCCAAATGTGTCGGCGGAGAGATGTCGAAGGACTCTTCGATCAATGTTCGTCCTTGACCCCTAAAAACGGATCGACGATCTGACGCATTCGAGGATCATTAAGAAACGGGTTTGTCGTAAGATCACCGAGTCGACATGCGTCTTCATATGAGATATCTGGATTGCCCTCGGACCACAAGCCCCAATTGGCCATCGGCCGATTACGACGAAAAAGAATTTATGATGGATTGATTGAATGCCCGTTTTCGGCCGCATTTTTTCTGACCGATGGGCTTTGCAATTGAGCACTAAACTGTGGCTAGATTGTATCTCGATAAGGCAAATTCTATGGCCGGTAAAATCAATCTGCGTGCTTGTCTTGGTGTCATAGGATTTGCAGTATTTCTTTTGGTACCATCGTTTGACACGATTCTTAAATACTTCGGCGTGATAGGTGTTGCCGCTTACTTTTTGATCGGCACGATACTATTACTGCTCGGCTATCGATACCTGACACCTGTATTTGAAAATAAGCTTTCGGAGAGAAACGCAAATATTCTTGCGGCAATTACCTTTCTTGGGCTGATCGCCATCGTCGTCGTCGGTTATCCAATAGCAAACTCCGGACGGTTTGGAGGCGGCTCTGACGCGGATGAGGCACTCATAACCGCGGCAGGTGACCTGCTAAAAGGACATTACCCCTACACCCAACATACTTATCTCGGAAATCCGATCTCGCCGATGCCGGGGAGTATCGTTTTTGCATTGCCATTTGTACTCTTAGGCCTCTTTTCGATGCAGAATGTCGCCTGGTTCCTGGTATTGTTCTTCGTATTACGACATTTTGCGCAAAGTAGCGCGGCCGCGCTCCTCTTGATATGGATATTGTTATTTCTTAGTCCGACCGTGCTCTGGAATTTTGTGACTGGCTCAGATTACGCGACGAACGCGATCTACATTACGGTTCTGATGTGGTTGCTGATCAAGAAAGTCCTGGATTCGAACTCCGCGGACTGGCAGCGCATTGTGTTAGCCGTCTTTCTCGGCATCGGACTTTCGTCAAGGTCTAACTTTTTGCTGGTCTTGCCTCTTTTGTTCTCGATGTTCGTGCAAAACGCAGGTTGGATGACGGCGATCAAGTACTTGACGGTCACTGGAGTGTCCTTCTTACTTATAACGATCCCGTTTTGGATATACGACCCCCAGGGATTCACACCCCTTCTCGCTCAGGGAAGCAAACTCAAGACTTTGGAGGATGTGCTCCCTTTTGCAGCCATAATCATTCCCGGGTCAACAATAATATTGTCTTTGGGCCTTGCTCTTCGAAAGCTTCGCCCGGACTGCTCAGTCTTTTTCCGGAATTGCGCGATCGTTCAACTTTTTGTATTGCTTTTCACCTGCGTGATCTCATCGATCAAGCGTGGTTATCCGGACCTTTATTTAAGCCAGGCAGGTTATGGAATGTTTACCCTGTTTTTCGGAGTCATCTCGGTTTGGATAACGCGCTTCGAGAATCCGCGTAACTCAATTGCAGAAACAGCTTAAGATAAAAACAATTGAAAGAGCTTCTTAGATTATTGAGACCTCATCAGTGGGTTAAAAACGGGTTTGTACTGGTTCCCGTTTTTTTTGCTGGAAAGATAGGCCTTGTAATAAACGACTATCATCTGATCGTCGCAGTTATTTCATTTTGCGCTGCCGCGAGCGGCGTCTATATCTTTAACGATATTTGCGACCTTGAAAGCAACAAGCTGCATGAAGTAAAACGCAATCGGCCGTTGGCAACCGGGGCCGTTTCGTTAAGAAATGCTGTCACACTTATGGCCGTGTTGGTCGCGATCAGCATAGGCCTTTCCTTCCTGGTTGGTTTGACATTCGTTTATGTGATCACAGGATATTTTGTTCTCAATGTTGTCTATAGTCTTTATCTAAAGCATTTCTCCCTTATAGATATCTCGATCATCGGGATCGGTTTTATTCTCCGCGTTTTAGCTGGCGGTATCGCCGCCCAGGTTCCGATCTCTAAGTGGCTAATACTCATGACGTTTCTTCTGGCTTGTTGCCTCGCGCTGGGAAAGCGACGCGACGATCTGATCTTAGATGTCGAAAAACATGACCTAACACTATCGCTCGAAGGTTATACTTTGCCGTTTATCGACACATGCCTGGTGGTTTTGGGGGGCGCGACAATAGTCTGTTACGTAATGTACAGTGTTTCGGATGATGTTGTTGAGCGTCTGCATTCCGACCACATCTACTTGACATCAATTTTTGTTATTATTGGCATACTGCGCTTTCTGCAAATCGCGATCGTGGAGCAAAAAAGTGGGTCGCCAACGCTTATCTTGTTAAAGGATCCGATGATCCAAATAATGATCGGCCTCTGGTTTGTAGCCTTCCTGGTCATACTTTATGCCTCGTAAAACTGTGTCAAATTGGGGGAATTTCCCCTCCATAGAATCGGAGGTCACAGAGTTGTCAAACATTCCTGATATTCAGGAATTCGTAAAACGACAGGAGAGTTTGATCGCAAGGGGCAATGGCCGTTGTTACGGTGACTCCTCACTGAGCCACAATATATTTTCAACCAAGCGGCTGAATAGATTCCTTGATTTTGACGTGGAGTTAGGTGCTCTGGAATGCGAATCGGGTGTTCTGCTCTCTGAAATACTCGACGTTATTGTTCCTCGAGGGTTTTTTCTGTCAGTAACACCGGGAACGAAGTTTATCACGATCGGAGGTGCAATTGCCGCCGACGTACATGGCAAAAACCACCATTGCGAGGGTGGCTTTGCGGACCATGTAGTTCACCTCGATCTTTTAGCTGCTGATGGCTCGATCGTCCGTTGTTCGGCCGAGGAGAATTCCGATATTTTTTGGAGAACCTGCGGTGGCATGGGTCTGACGGGCATAATTTTGAGTGCAAAGATCACGCTGAAACGTATCGAAAGCTCATACATAAGTCAGGTTTCGCACAAAGCGCGAGATATTGAAAAAGTAATGAGCCTCTTCGAGGAGTCCGGTGATCATACCTATTCCGTGGCATGGCTTGATTGTTTTGCGAGAAAAAAACACCTCGGACGTTCGGTATTCCGATTGGGCGAACATTGTCGTCTTGATGACCTTCCAGAAAGATTCAGAAAGGATCCCCTTCCCCGCGCTCCAAAGGGTGATCTAAAAATACCATTTTACCTCCCTGCTTTTTCGCTAAATTATGTTTCGGTCAGGGCAATGAATTTTTTTTATTATCACAGGCAGCTTAGCGAGATCCACGAAAGCATAGACCATTTCGATAAGTACTTTTATCCGCTCGATGGTGTACATGATTGGAATCGGATCTACGGCCGCCGCGGCTTTGTGCAGTATCAGTTTGTTCTCCCGAAAGAAAATAGCTACGAAGGTTTGGTAAAGATTTTGGAAAGGATCGAGAAGTCCGGTCAGGGGTCGCCCCTCGCTGTTCTAAAACTCTTTGGAAAACAAAATCGGCATGCGGTTATGAGCTTTCCGATCGAAGGATATACGCTCGCCTTGGATTTCAAAGTAAATTCAGCTGTGTTCCGCCTGCTGGACGAACTCGATGAGATCGTTCTGCAGAATGAGGGGCGCATATACCTGGCAAAGGATGCCAGGATGAAGCCTGATTCTTTTCACAAAATGTATCGTAGGCTTGTACCGTCGGGAACGTTCCGATCTGAACAATCGGAAAGACTGAATTTCTGAGAAGCTCTCTTTTCAATGTATGGTTAAAACTCTACTTGTTCTCGGAGCCTCATCAGACATAGCTCAGGCGGTCGCGCATCAATTTGCCAGGAATGACTTCAACGTTATTTTAGCGGGACACAATTCTGAAAATTTAATTTCTGTGGGATCGGACATCAGAATTCGCTATGGGGTCGAGACTCAAATTGTGGACTTCGATGCAGAAGCATTCGCATCTCATACAGATTTTTACAGTGCGCTGCCAGCGGCTCCCGATGTAGCGGTGTATGCGGTGGGGTACCTGGGTGAGCAAACAAAAGCGGAGACCCACTGGAACGAAGCGATAAGAATAATCAATACAAATTATGTTGGCGGCCTGTCGATCCTATCCGTGGTCGCTAATGATTTCGAGTCACGCCGCTCCGGCACAATAATCGGCATATCGTCCGTTGCGGGCGATCGCGGAAGACAGAGCCTATATATTTACGGATCGGCAAAAAGCGGGTTGTCGACCTTTCTAGCCGGATTGCGACATCGCCTAGCGAAGTCGAATGTCACGGTCATCACGGTAAAGCCCGGTTTTGTCGAAACGAAAATGACTGCAAATATTGATCTTCCAAAACTCCTCACTGCTAAACCGGACCGGCTGGCGAAAGCCATTTACAAAGCCTATTGTTCAAAAAAGCATACCGTATATTATCTTCCGATATTTAGATGGATCGTGCTGATCATCCGAAATATCCCGGAATTCATTTTTGTGAAAACGAATCTTTAGTGCTGCTTGCCGTCATTGCTTTGGCCAGCAACAAGGCCGCGGGCAGATCGGTCACCTTTCCGTCGAGCTGTAGCTCGTAAACGGCATCGAGAATTCGCTTAAAATCGGGAGAAGGTTGTAATCCAATCTCGATCAGGTGTCGGCCCATCAAGATCGGCTCCGGTGCGCGTCTTTCTATCTCGAGTTCTTTGACCTTTGCGATAAACCATTCCTGGGCCGCTGAATCAAACCATTTCTCTTTAGGTAACCAGTCGGGATTGCGGCCAAGGCTGTCAGCCTTGGCGACCCTGTAAAGAAGATCGGGTTCGACCTTGCGTGCGAGCCTCCGAAATGCCCCGTCACCTACAGGTGTTTTCGCCTTGTAGTATTCACCCGGCTTTAAATGATATCGGACCAGCTGGACCACTTGGTCGCGCACGTCATATCCATCCAGGGTAAATATCCCCAGCGTATCCAAAAATGAAAGCGTCGGCTCAACCCCGGCTTCGTCGTGGCCTCGTGAACGTGTGCGCCCATCGACAAATTCTGTTGTTGGCGGCTTGCCAAAATCGTGTGCCAGCGAGCCAAGCATCACCGCAACCTGCCGGGGATGATCGAGTTCGCCGATCAGCTTTCGTGCTTCGTCAACGACCATCATGGTGTGAACGTCAACATTACCTTCTGGATGCCATTCTGGTTCTTGCGGGACGCCGACAAGAGCCTGTAACTCAGGAAAGAGTTGACGAACAACCCCGAGTTCGTACAACCATCGGATCCCGGTCGACGGCCTCGTTGGCTTTAGTAAAAGTTTTTCCAGCTCACCCCAGACCCGTTCCTTCGGCAGGTCCGTAACATCGATCGACTTGCAGAGCTCGATCGTTGCCGGATCGATCTCGAATTCAAAGCGGGCAGCGAATTGCGCGACGCGCAGTACCCGAAGTGAATCCTCAGCAAAAGTTCCTGAAGAAACATGCCGCAGCAGTTTTCGCTCGATGTCAGAACGGCCGTCAAAAGGATCGACTATCGCGTCGGTCAGCGGATCTTTGAGAATCGCGTTGATCGTGAAATCGCGGCGGCCGCACGCCTCCTCAAAAGACATGTCGGGATCGCCTTCAACCACAAAACCTCGGTGGCCGCGCGCCACCTTTCTCTCGCGTCGCGGGATCGAAACATCCAGTTCGCTGCCGATCTTATAAACCGTGAAGGCCTCGCCGACAACATTCAACGGAACGCGGACGCCCTCGTCCGCAATCAGACCTTCAGCATATGACTCCAGAATCCCCTTCAACCTCTCCGGTGCAATTCCATAGACCTCAAGATCCCAGTCCTTCGGTTCGATGCCCATTATCTCGTCGCGCACGCAGCCCCCGACAAGCATCGCCCTTCCGCCGGCGGCTTTTATGTCCTCAGCAAGCGATATGATCTTTCGGGGCACAATGGTATCCATAGGCGAAACGTCCATTGTGCCCTATGCCGGGCCGTTAAATCAAAATCGAACTATTTATGCAGGTGATATGGAACATTGGTGACAATA
>Ga0068859_100008158_pt1 | contig 10624 bp, 9 predicted proteins | sample KBSSwiS22_FD_66585 | JGI IMG/M metagenome (GOLD analysis project Ga0068859, IMG submission 66585) | Switchgrass rhizosphere microbial communities from Kellogg Biological Station, Michigan, USA - KBS Switchgrass S2-2 | ecosystem: Host-associated > Plants > Roots > Rhizosphere > Soil ... | reverse complement strand
GTCGCGAGCAGGAACGCTCCGGCGACGGTGCCGAGGGTGCCCCCGATGAGCGGGTACAGGCGGCTGTTGAGGATCCCCTGAGCGACCAATTCCTGGAGTCCTCCGGCGGTCGCGAGGGCGCCGACGAGGATGGCAAAGACGGCAAGTACGGTCATGTGGACCTCCTGTCCCACGAATATCCCTCACGGGCGAGGCGCCAGGTAACGGATTCGTGAACGGCCGCTGTAGCGTCGCCGCGTCGCCGGGGTCGGACCGGCGTATCTTCAGAAGTGATGCCGTTCGCGTGGTGGATCCTCCCCCTCCTCCTCGCGGCGGGTTCCGACGAGCCCATCCGGGACCCCCGCGCGCCGGGGGACCAGGCGATCGTGGAGCGCGGGCTCGTGACGCTGCGCCTCGATCCGAAGCGCGACGCCGCGCCCGGCGAGTGCGACGACCTGGCCGCCACCGACCTGCTCGTCACGATCGGCGGCGCTCGCATGCCGGTCACGTCGGTGGAGCGCGTGCCGCGGCCCGAGCGGCACTGGCTGCTCCTCGACATCAGCGAGAGCGCGGAGGGGCGCCGGGAGGAGGCGAAGCGGTCGGCCGCGGCGTACGCGCGGCAGGTGATGACCCCCGGGATCGACGCGGCCACGCTGCTCACGGTGGACGAGGACACGCTGCTCGCCGCGGGGCCGGTCACCGACCCCGAGGCGCTCGCGCGGCGGATCGAGGCGGTGCCGGCGGGCGGGTCGTCGGCGCTGCGCGACGGGCTCGACCTCGTGCTGCGGCAGGTGGAGGGGGACCGGCACGAGCAGCTCGTCCTCTACTGGACCGACGGCCAGGACAACACGAGCATCGGCCGCGTCGAGGACCTGGTCGCGACGCTTTCGCGCGCGCCGAACGCGACGGTCTTCCCGATCGGGCTCATGCCGCGGCAGATGCCGCGGCACGGGGAGGCGCCGCTCGGCCCGTTCCTGTTCGAGGTCGCCAAGCGCTCGGGGGGCGAGGTCTTCATGTCCTCGGACGAGCGGTGGCTCGATCAGGTCCGCGGGTGGATCGCGCGTCGGTTCGCGGTCGCCTTCAACCCGCCGGCCGACGCGTCGGGGCCGCTCGCGCTCGCGGTGCCCGGCAAGCGGTGTCAGATCACGGTGCTGCGCGACCCGTTCGCGCGCCCGGACGCGGTCGCCGGGCAGGCGGCCCCGCTCCCCGACGCGTGGACGCGCCTCCACGCGAAGCAGAAGAAGTTCACCGACGATCCGGCGTGCATGATCGCGTCGGACGGATCGCCGTGGGACTGGCCGCTGGTGAACGGACGCGATCAGCTCTCCGGCTGCATGATGGACGTGGTCGCCCCGCCCGGGGACCTCTTCGGGCGCAAGGTCGAATGGAAATCGCTCGTTCAGGGCTCGGTGCGCGTCGGCGCGCGCGACGTGCGCGTGAAGGCCCCGGCGCTGGCGCGCCTGCCGCGCTCGCTCGTGGAGGCGATCGACGCGCTCGTTCCGGCGGACGGCGCGGCGCCCGACACGCGCTCGCCGTACCTGGTCGAGGGGTCCGCGCTGCTGGCGCAGCGCGCGCGAATCGCGTCGTCTCTGTTCGCGTCGCGAAACGACTATCGCGAGTTCGCGCTCGCGCGGCTCGACCGTATCGCGAAAGACGAGCTGACCGCGATCGAGCGCGATTTCCAGAAGGCGTTTCCGGATCTGTCCGAGGAGCAGATCAAGGATGTCGCCCGCGCGTCGCGCGCCGGCCGCCGCGTGCTCGACGCGACGCACGCCCCGACGGACGCGGATCTCGCGCGCGTGCTGGCGGCGTGGCTCGGCGACGTGACGGCGAAGGATCTGCTCCGTGAATGGGAGCGGCGGCTCGTCAACAGGCGCCTGGCCGGAACTCCGGCGGAGGAGGTGGCGCGCTGGAAGCGTCTGCGCGACGCGTGGGCGATGCCGCAGACGTTCCGCGTGACGGCACCGCTCGTGCTCGTGCGCGATCCCGATCGCGACCTCGTCGGGTTCTGGCGCGTCGTCCTCCCCCGCCCCGAGTGGTTCGCGGAGCGGGCGGCGGGGCGGACGCCCGCGGCCGAGCGCCCCGAGGACCGGCTTCCCGAGCAGCCGCTGGCGCTGTGGCTCGTGGACGAGATCGCGAAGACCGCGGAGGTGCGCGAGCGCCTGTCCGGGTACGCGTGCTCCGAGATCGCCTATGAGTCGATGGATCCGGCGTGGCGCTCGACGGCGGCGCACCCGTACCGGCGCGTGCGCGTGGCGATGACCTTCGACGGGAAGGAAACCGTTACCGCGCAGCGGGCCGTCGTGCAGGGGGAGTTCGAGATGCTGCCGGAAGCACCCCTGCGCCTCGTGGACCTGGCGTCGGACGTGAAGGGGGACGCGGCGCTGGACCGGGCGCTGGCGGAAGTGAAGCGGAGCATGGCCGGCAACAACGTCAGCGCGGAGGCTCCTCGCTAGCGGCGTCCCCGCACCGCCAGGTAGACGAGCGCGCCCGCGCATCCGAGCAGCAGATCGCGCATCGTGTTGGCGAGCGAGAGCTGGACGTTGCTGTCGAGGAGCCGGTCGCGCACGAACTCCCCGAACTCCCAGAAGGTCGCGGCCGTGCACGTGGACGTGAAGGCGAACGCGTTGCGACCCAGGAGCGTCGTCTTGCCGATGACCTCCGGTCCCCACTCGCACGCGCGCTGCACGAAGAACGCCATCGCGGCGCCCCCGAGGAAGTGCGAGACGGGATCGACGTACGGCTCGTGGCCGAACAGGGCGCCGGCGATGGCGTGGAGGACGACGACGGCGATTGGAGCCCACGCGGCCTCACGGGCCAGGCGCTGGGCGAGCGCTACGTTTCGGGCCACACCGACACCGAGCTCCCCACCCAGTCGAGCCCCTTGTTGTGGTCGACGCCGTGGATCTTCCCGCGCGACAGGCGCGTCAGGTTGATCGCGAGCGTGTAGTCCTTCGCGGACTCGGGCTTGAGGAACATCAAGCGGACTTCCGCTTTCACGCCCGTGCCGTCGGGCGCGATCAGCGCCGGCGCGTAGTGGACGCGCTCCTGGAGGATCCAGTGGGAGCGCTCGGCCCGCGGGATCGCCTCGATGGAGGCCTTCGTGACGTCGGGGTCCACGCCGGTGCCCGCGAACGAGAACAGCGGCTTCAGCACGAAGCTCGAGCAGTCGTCGGGGATCTTGTCGAGGTCCGACAGGTACAGCGTCTTCGGCGCGCACGGGTGCTTGATGCGGGGGAGCGTGTGCTTCGACCAGATCCAGTACCAGTCTGGGTGGCACACCCAGGTGACGTCGAGATCGTCGCGCCAGTCGAAGGGGAGCTTCGTCCCCCGCTTCTCCAGCTCGTCGAACACGATGCGGTTGTAGATGCGGCTCACCGGGAGCATGCGCGAGCCCTTCGGGGCGAAGAGGCGGCGCCCGTCCTTCTGGATCGTCGTCGCGTCCACGCTGCGCACGTTCAGGAGGCGGCGCGTGGCGTGGAAGTCGGGGCGGGTCTTCTGCTCCTCGGGGTGGAGATCGAGGAGGATCACCTCGTCCACCGGGGCGTCGCCGACGACCGTGTCGCGCAGCAGCTTGAGGTAGCTCGCGCGGTCGAGCCCCGAGAAGCGGGGCGTGAAGCGCAGCGGCATGCCCGGGAGCGTCGCGAGGCACTTGCCCCAGATCTCCCCCTGCACGAGCTGCATCCCGTACAGCGACGCGAAGCCTTGCAGCTCGATGAGGCGCGGGGCGAGCTGGCCCTTCTCGTCCTTGACGATCGCGAAGTCGATGGCGACGAACTGCGGGAGGCCTTCGGCCGGCTTGCCGCGGTACTCGGGCGGGACCGCCTTGCGCCCCTCGGCGATCGTCTCCGGCCGCTTCAGCTCCGCGAGGATCTCCTGCGCGGCGTCCCGGCACCTCGCGCGCAGCGTGGGCGGCAGGAACAGCGGCGTCTCCGCGAGGCGGAAGCCGAACGCGGGCTCCTCGAGCTGCTCGGCCATCATCGCGCCCATGCGCCGGTAGAGGGCGTCGGAGTAGTTCGCGTTGAAGATCCTGCGGAGGGAAGGGTCCACGCTCAGGCCAGGCCGTGCTCGGTCTCTTGAACGACGAAGTCCACGACCGCGCGCAGGTCGTTCGTGGCGCGGTAGACGGCGAGCTGGCGCTCGGCGCCGGTCCCCTCCTCGAGGATCTCGCGGGCGTGGTGCACCTGCTCGCGCGTCCCGAGCTCGTCCACCACGTCGTCGATGAACTCCAGGAGCTCGTCGAGGAGGTGGACGTAGGGCACCTCGGCCTGCTTCCCGTAATCGATGAGGAGCCCCCGGACGCCCCAGCGCGCCGCGCGCCACTTGTTCTCCATGATGAGCGAGCGGCGGTACGGGCGGAACGTGAGGTTGCGGGCGCGCAGGAGCCACAGCTTCGCGGTGATCGCCTGGAACAGCGCCGCGATCGTCACCGTCTCCTCCGCGCGCAGGGGGATGTCGCAGATGCGGTACTCGAGCGTGCTGTACTTGTGGTGGGGCCTCACGTCCCACCAGATCTGCCCGCCGTCGATGATGCAGTTGGTCTTGACGAGGAGATCCACGTACTCCTGAAATTCCGAGTACGAGTCGAAGAAGTCCGGGATGTTCGTGCGGGGGAACTTGTCGAAGACCTTGCAGCGGTACGACAGCCACCCGGTGTCCCGGCCCAGCCAGAACGGCGAGTTCACCGACAGCGCGAGGATGTGCGGGAGGAAGTATCGCGCCTGGTTCATGATCGCGATCTGATGCTCGCGGTCCTCGACCCCGATGTGGACGTGCAGGCCGAAGATCAGGTTCGCGCGCGCGACCATCTGGAGATCGGCGATGAGGCGCTCGTAGCGCTGGTTGCCGGGGCTGATCGCGACGTTCCCCCAGTGGGTGAACGGGTGCGTTCCCGCGGCCGCGATCCTCAGGCCGTTCTCGCGCGCCAGCTTCGCGAGCGAGGCCCGCAGCGCCAGGACCTCGCGCTTCGCGTCGGCGACGTGGGCGCACACCGACGTGCCCACCTCGACGACCGGCTGGTGCAGCTCGGGCTTGAGCTTGCCGCCCAGGGCGTCCTTCCCCTGGGCGAAGATCTCCGCGATGTGGGAGCGCAGCTCGCGCGACTCCGGGTCGATGACCTGGAACTCCTCCTCGATGCCGACCGTGAGGGAGGGGCGTTCCATCACGCCTTGAGCGGCGCCGCCACTCCGCGCATCTTCTCCGGCCAGTTCCCCGTCAGCTCGATCGGCCTCGGGTTCTCCGCGCGGTCGATGAGGAGGTCGGCGACGGACTTCAAGACCCAGTCGAAGCTCTCGCGCCCGACGGAGAACAGGTCGCAATCGGGGGCCGGATTCATGAAGTCGATCGCGTAGGGAATCCCGTCGCGGACGGCGAACTCGATCGTGTTCATGTCGTAGCCGAGCGCACGGCAGAGGGAGAGGCAGTCGAGCTCGATCTTGCGCAGGAGCGCGGGCGGCGCCGGAGCGGCGTCCTTGACGTAGCGGTTCTCGAAGGAGGCCTTCGGGTCGTACCGCATGACGCGCACGTGCTTGCGTCCGATCGCGTAGCAGCGGTAGTACTCGGTGAACTCGATCGCCTCCTGCGCCATCATCGAGAGGCGTCCCGTCTGGTCGTACGCGCGGAAGAACGACTCGCGGTCGTCCACCTTGTAGACGTCGCGCCAACCGCCGCCGTCCGCGGGCTTCATGAAGATGGGAAAGCCGAGGTAGCGGAAGCAGGCGTCCCAGTCGATCGGGTAGACGAGGTTCGAGAACGACTCCGCCTTGGTGTTCGGCGGGTGGTCCTTGTGCGGGAGGAGGACGGTCTTCGGGACCGCGACGCCCACGGCCTGGGCCACGACGTTGTTGAAGTACTTGTCGTCGCAGCTCCACCAGAACGGATTGTTGACGACCTGGACGCCGGCGGCGACGGCTTGCTTCAGGTAGGTCCGGTAGAACGGGACCTCGTGGCTGATGCGATCGAGGATGACGTCGTAGTCGGCGGGGATGTCCTGGCAGAGCGGCCCGACCCGGACCGGCTCGGCGATCACCTGGCCGGCCCCGCGCTTGTTGATCTCTTCGATGAGGGCGGGGGGGAAGGAGCGCTCCTGTCCGTAGAGGAGGCCAATCTTCTTGGGCAATGTCTTCGACTCCCGTAGAATGACGGGCCACTCTAACGGAAGGCGCCCCGGAATGCACGTCGAGCACCACCGCTGGTTCTCCCCTTCGCTCCAGCGGGACATGGAGCTGCTCTGGTACGGGAATTGGGGGCGTCCCGTGCTCGCCTTTCCGACGTCGCTCGGGTCGTGCCGGCAGAACGAGGACGCCGGGCTCCTGCGCGGGCTCACCGACAAGATCGACGGCGGCGAGATCCAGGTGTGCTGCGTGGACGCGATCGATGCGGAGCACTGGTACAACGACCACGCGCACCCGGGGTGGAAGGCGCACCGGTACACGCAGTACGACCGGTACCTCGCCGACGAGGTGATCCCGCTGATCCGGAGGAAGGCCGAGCGCGACGATACGGTCGTGTTCGGCGCGTCGTTCGGCGCGTACCACGCGGTGAACTTCGCGGGGCGCCATCCCGACATGGTCTCGCGCGTCGTCGCGTTCTCCGGGATCTACGACGTCCACAAGTTCCTGAACGGGTACTGGGACGACAACTGCTACTTCAACTGCCCCACCGCCTACTTCCCCAACATGCCGCCGAGCGAGGTGGACCGGATGCGGCACATCGGGTGGGTCATCGCGACCGGCGAGCACGACCACCTGGTCGGCGAGAACCGCTGGTTCGCGGAGATGCTCCGGGGGAAGGGGCTCGACGTGCACTCGGAATTCTGGGCGGGGCAGTTCGGCCACGACTGGCCTTACTGGCGGGACAACCTGCGACGCTTCGTCCCCTAGGAGAGACGCGCCATGATGAGCGAGAAGGTCCAGAAGGCGATCAACGAGCAGATCCACGCCGAGCTGTCGGCGTCGTACACGTACCTCGCGATGTCGGCCCACTGCGACCGCGCCAGCTTCACCGGTGCCGCGAGCTGGCTCCGGCTCCAGAGCCAGGAGGAGTACGGCCACGCGATGCGCCTGCTCGACTTCATGCTCGCGCGGCACGCGCGGGTCGCGCTGAAGGACCTGGGCACCCCGAAGAGCGACTACACCTCGCTGCTCGACGTCTTCGAGACGGCCTATGCGCAGGAGCAGGCCGTCAGCGTGCAGATCGAGAAGCTCTACGAGCTGGCCTTCACCGAGAAGGTCTACCACGCCGCGGTGCAGCTCGAGTGGTTCCTCACCGAGCAGGTCGAGGAGGAAAAGACCTGCCGCGAGGTCGTCACCAAGCTGCGCCTGGTGAAGGACGACCCGGCCTCCCTCCTCGAGATCGACCGCGAGCTGGGAGCGCGGACCGTCGCCCCCTGAAAAGGGGACAGTCCCCTCGTCCCCTTCAGCTCTCCAGGTGGGCGCGGAGCATCCACGCCATCTTTTCGTGGTCTTCCATCAGCCCGGTCAGGAAGTCCATCGATCCCTGGTCGTCGTAGGTCTCCTCGCAGGCCTTGATGTCCTCGCGGAGCTGCCGGATGAGCTTCTCGTGGTCGGCGAGGAGCGTCGAGATCATCTTGTTCGCCGACGGAGGCGAGGTGTTGGGAGCCTCCTCCAGGCGCGCGAGCTCCAAGAACTCCTCGAGGGTCCCGGCGGCGTCGCCGCCGAGCTTGCGCGCCCGCTCCGCGACGGCGTCCACCGACTCGTCGAGGAGCCGGTACTGCTCCTCGAAGAACACGTGAAGCGCCTTGAAGTTGGGGCCGGTGACGTTCCAGTGGAAGTTGCGCGTCTTCGTGTAGAGGACGTACTCGTCGGAGAGGAGCGCGTTGAGGACACCGACCACCGCGGTCCGGTTGTCCTCCTCGATGCCGAGCTTGGGGGTCATCTCGAATCCTCCTGATGAGGACCTTGATACACCCCGGCGGCGGCTTGCGCTACGGCGCGCGCTTGAGGGCCGCCTGCATCACCGGCTCAGGCACGCCCGCCTTTTTCCAGGCGACGAGATCGTCCGCGGAAAAGCCCGTGGCGAGCGTCTGCTTCGAGACGTAGGCGACGAGGACGTTCGTGCCGAACTGTTGGGTGCGGAGCTTGTTCACCTCGCTGAGAAGCTGCGAAGGCGTCTTGCCGGGGCCGGCCGGAGCCCCGTCCGGAGCGGGCCGCGCGGCGGCGACCGCGACGCCTGCGGCCGGCTTCGCGGAAACCCAGGCTTCCTGGAGGGAGGTGTTGCCCGCGAGCTGCGCGGCCGCCTGCTCGAAGGCGTTCGAGAGGACCTCGCCGCAGTTGGCGGCGTTGTGCTTGCGCCCCTTCTGCTGGGCTGAGCCCCCGGCGGCGCCCTCGGCGAAGACGTGGCCGGCGCGGTCGCGGAGCGTCCAGGGGAGCTGGACCTCGGCGTGGTAGGTCGACCCGAAGACCATGTTCGACTCGCGCACGAAAAAGCGCGACGCGCGGATCGAGAGGACGAGCGTGGATTTGTCGTCGATCACCGCGCCCCAGGCCGAAAGGCGGTCCTTGAGGGTCGCCTTCACGAAGGACGGGACATGGCCGGTGGCGCGGATGCGGAACATCGAGTCGTTGTCCGAGGTCCCCTCGCCGACGAGGTCCACGGACTTCATGCCGCGAGCGTCCTCCACCTCGATGGCGACCGTGCGGCTGGACATCCCCTCGCGCAGCTGGGCCGTGACCTCGCCGGGCTTGGTCGTCGGGATGAACTTCAGCGGAATGACGAGGTCCGGTGCGGCGAGCGCCGGCCCGGCGACGATCAGAGCGGCAGCGAGTCCCAGGGCACGCATGGGTGGTCCCTCCCTGGACTGCGGCAATGCAAGAAAGGGGTCAGACCCCTTTTCCGCTCAGCTCAATTCGGTCGTGGCCCCTTTGGCCCGGCGCCCGCGAACCGAAATGGGGTCTGACCCCTTTTTCGGCGTTACGAGCTTGTAAGTCTTCTTACGAGGAGCGAGGGCGGTGTCGCGATGGGCGCGGAGGAGCTCGCCGACGCTCCAGGCCTGCGCGGGGCAGCCGCGCGGCGCGTGCGGGGCGTCGCCGTCGAAGATCTCCGAGACGGTGCCGAGCCCGTGGTCGGCGAGGTGCGCGATCAACCCCGCGAGCGCCTTGCGCGCCTTCGCCTTCCCGGGCGCCCCGTGGACGCGGACGAGCGCGTCCACGTACGGGCCCAGCAGCCACGACCACACGGTCCCCTGGTGGTACGCCGCGTCGCGCGCGGCGGGCCCGCCCTCGTACCGGCCGACGTACGACGGGTCGTCCGGCGACAGCGACCGCAGGCCGACCGGCGTGAGGAGCTTCGCCTCGACGACCGCGAGGACCGCCTTCGCGCTCTCCCGCGGCAGGAGCGGAAACGGCAGCGCGAGCGCGATCAGCGCGTTCGGGCGGATCGTCGCGTCGTGGTGGTCGCCGTCCACGACGTCGTCGAGGTACCCCGTCTCGTCGTTCCAGAACGTCTCGACGAACCGGCGCTTGAGCTGCTCCACCCGCGCCGCGAGCCCGTCTCCCTCGGCGCGGCGCCCCGCGCGCTTCCGCAGCTCCGCCAGGATCGCGAGCGCGTTGATCCACAGCGCTTGCACCTCGACGGGCTTTCCCACCCGCGGGGTGACGACCCGGTCGCCGACCTTCGCGTCCATCCACGTGAGCTGCGTCCCGGGGCTACCCGCCCGCAGCAGACCGTCGTCGTCGACGCGGATGCCGAAGCGCGTCCCCCGCTCGTGCCACGAGACGACGTCCTCGAACACCGGGAGCAGCTCGCGCAGCAGGAAGGGCTCGTCCCCCGAGGCTTCGAGGTAGCGCCACGCGGCGACGAAAAACCACAGCGTCGCGTCGGCCGTGTTGTACTCGGGGCTCTCCCCCGCCTCGGGGAAGCGGTTCGGGAGCATGCCCTCCGAGGCCCAGGCGGCGTACGCGCGGAGGATCTTTCTCGCGTCGTCGAGACGGCCGGTCGAGAGGCACACGCCGGGGAGCGCGATCATCGTGTCTCGCCCCCAGTCGGAAAACCAAGGGTAGCCGGCGATGATCGTGCGCAGGTCCTCCCCGCGCCGCACGATGAACGCGTCCGCCGCGAGCGCCAGGGTGCGGGCGACCGGATCGTCGGTGGAGACGATGTCGGCCGCGATCTTCCGGCGCGCGCGCTGCCGCTCGAGCAGCTCGAACGGGTCGCGCCCGGCCGCGGCGTCGATGGAGGCGATGACGCCGAAACGCTCGCCCGGGGCGAGCGTGCGGTGGAAGACGCCGTGGCAGAACAGGTCCTCCTCGGCCGGCAGTCCCCGCTCGCGCTCGAGCGCGTACTCGAAGCGGTAGTACCAGTCGGGGGCCGCGGCGAAGCGCGCGCCGGGGACCGAGAGGAGCAGCTCCGGCGTGCCCGGGTAGGGACGCGCGCGGAAGAGCCCGTCCTCGAACGAGGCGTTCGCGAAGCCGATGCCGTCGTTCGCGCGCTGGAGCGCGTGATGGTCCCGGTAGGCGATGAGGGGCCGCAGCTCGAGGTGGACGTCTCCTTGGGCTTCGAGCAGCTCGTAGGCGACGACGGTCGTGTTCTCGCCGTGCACGGCGGCGACCGTCTTGCGCAGCTTCACCCCGCCCACCTCGAAGGTGAAGGTGGGGAAAGGGGTCAACGCGAACGACGCCAGGTGCTC
>Ga0068859_100008157_pt1 | contig 10624 bp, 7 predicted proteins | sample KBSSwiS22_FD_66585 | JGI IMG/M metagenome (GOLD analysis project Ga0068859, IMG submission 66585) | Switchgrass rhizosphere microbial communities from Kellogg Biological Station, Michigan, USA - KBS Switchgrass S2-2 | ecosystem: Host-associated > Plants > Roots > Rhizosphere > Soil ... | reverse complement strand
ATGAGGCACTGAGATGGGACCATCGAAATGTGTGCGTGCCTCGCGGAGCAAAGCGCCCTCCCTACCAATGAAAAGAGGGAAAATATGCATTAGTGCAAGCTGGCGAGCATGTGCGGCCGTAGCAACGAGCGCGGCATCTTTAGCCGTCGCATGCATAGACTTATCGGCGAGCGGCCGGTGAGCTTCGGTCCACATACCTTCATGAAAGAGAAGATCCGAGTTCTTGGCGAGAGTAACAAAATCATCGATGCGCAGGGTATCCGAACTTATGGCTACTTTGTTCTTTCCATCAGTGAACGAGCAGCCGATGGACGGAGTGGTGTGCTGAGTCCCGCACGTCGCGACTCTAAGTTCATTTATCTTGAACTCGGAATTTTTAAGAATCTGATGGAACCTTATTTCAAACGGAAACCTGACCTCCGAATAGCACCCATAGAGCATCCGACTCGCCAATTCTGTGGCATTATCGAGACCATAGACGTCTAGGTTGGCCGCTGGTTGTTCCGATCCCAACCGTTCGTAGTATCTTTGCCACACAAAGTAGGCAAAACCGGAAATGTGATCACCATGGGTGTGCGTTAGAACGACATTATCGATTTCTGCTGCACTCCTCGAACACCTTCCTAACGCACCGACAACTCCTGGCCCAGCATCAAGAAGAATTCTTGTTTGCTGATCCCTATCCTCTACTATCAGTGCTACTCCCTCGCGAAGAGCAGTCTGATTGGAGCAAGATCCGAGAACTGTGATTATCATTCGTCCTCTCCTGTTCTACGTGCCACAAACTTTTTGAAATCACTATATAACTCATCAAATCGATAGCTCTCTACTCCGAAGGGAGATTTGAAGCATAGGCCAAGAGCAGAAACAACTCCTGGCGGATGACCGATGTGATCGGCGTGGATCAACCCTGAAATTATGTCCAGCATTAATGGTGCAGCTAAAAATGAGTCAGCACCATGCCAGTTAATTCGGAGACTCATTCTGGTATTCAACCAGCCCAAGAAGTAAACGCAATCCCAAGATTCTTTATTGTCACCAGTGGGAGGAACGAACTGTATCTCGACTAAATGACGCTTAGCTCCTTCGTGAGATTCCGGTAATACGCTTGTTTTGTCTCGCAGTTTTGTAACTTTATAGTCGTCGTGAGAAAGAACCAATCCGTCCCTATTGCCTATTAGGTTCGTGCTGTACCAGGTTTCGATCCGCAAGCCCCTATCCTGAAGGAAATCCCTGAGGACGAGTTTGAGTATTGTTTGCCCAGTGCTGCCATCCCTCCCGGCAATCCTTGAACCGCTGCGTTTAGCAAGTTGGACCAAATTCTCAGTAATGGAATCTGACGGCGTAAACTCCACCCAATCCGCACCTTCTTCGACTGCTGCCTTTGCGTAGGCCGGAATGGATGACCATCCCGCTTCAATGCTCGGCCCACAGTACATTGGAGACGACATATTCATAACAATGACATGATGCAACGAATTCTTATCGCGAAAACTTGCGATATCTCTACGAAGACATACTACTGCGTCTTCATATGTTTCGTGAGTAGGGGTGTGCTTCTCCACTCTCACGGCGTAATCACTTGGCCCTAATACTGCTGGAAACGCCGTTATTCTTTCCTCGTCGGTAGCGTCTGCATTTAGAATTGCATTTTGTTGCACAGCTTCATGGAAGGTATGGTGTCGATAATCCCATCCACCCAACACCAAGTCATAGACCTGTTTTGGATAATCGCCCGCAAGCGTACACCAATAGCTGCCGACTCTGAAGGTATCGTCATTTTCCCGCGAGAGTGAAGCAGCAAGAGTGCTAGCAGAGGCCCCCTGGATGCCTACAAAAAGAAGTCCCCAACGCATATTGTGTAACGTCCTAGTTATTTAATGTGGAATTACTTAAACGGACTGCTCGATGGAACCAAACTTGAAACGGTCCATTTCTTACAGCGCAGCTTCGAAGTTGCGTTTGAACTTGCTTGCAAATAACTCAGTCTCTTTCGTTGACTGAGCCTGGGCCAGCGTTTTCGACCATCCACTCTCGCCAAAAATAAAAGTACCCAGATTATCGTCACCGGTCTGTCGAGGGATGAGGTGAAAATGCAGATGTGCGAGCTTATCGTTCACTCGAAGCACGTAGATGCGCTCAGCAGGTAGCGCCTTCTCAGCCGCAACGAGCACCTGACCAAGAGTTTTCATCAGGCCCTCAATCTCATCGAGGCTCAATTCAGCAAAAGACTCCGCGTGCTTTCTCGTTGCCACCACTATATGTCCAAGTCGAACGCCAAGGGGTGAAGTGCTAATGACAGCGTGTTTGTTCGAGACGAGGATATGACCGTCCTGAATATTACAAAGCATGCATTCCTTCAATTGGCTCGCCTGTGGAGACTCATTCATAAGTTCGTTCGCTTGGTTTGACAAGCCCTCTGATTACATCGGCGTCATCAGACCAACGTCTGTAATCGGCTTCGGTTTCAAAATGCATGAATCGTGAAGTGGCAACTGAAAGTACGGGGCACTCAACAGTCTCGGCAATTAGTCCCTCAACCATTAATCCGTCATCGTTAGAGCGATCCCATTGAAGGCACGCCCTATTCAATAGACCGACGCCTAATGACAGCGTGTCGGTCTCCTTGTCTATCACTGAGTGGACATTCTCGCCATTCCACCTCGTGGCTCGAATGATGCGTACTTCGCCTCTTCTTACTTTACGAAGTACTGCGTGAGTTAAGTTTGCTGTCGTAGGAACTGTTGCGAGCGCGGCGGCAGCGTACCGTCCTTTGGTTTCATAGAAAGCTCGATATCGCTTCTCGATGAGTTCAAGCGATGCTGGTGCAACAAGAATGTTTGCATGCATAAACCAAAATTGTTCCCCAACCCTTTCTTTAACTGCTTCCAGCGCTGCTGCTGTAGAAACGGCTGAGACCCGAATCGCCTCTACAGATGTATTGTGTCTTCTACTACTGATGTAGTCGACTATTTCTTCTGCCCGATAACCTACGAGGACTAGTATCTTTTTTACTCCAACCTGACATAGAGCATCAATGGCCCACGCTAAAAGCGGTTTGTCACCTATCGGCAACATGCACTTTTGGTGGTACTCAGTGGTTTTACCCATTCGCGTTCCACGGCCCGCAGCGAGGAGCACCGCGGTTTCAGCTATGTGATCAGGTGTGCTCGCTAGTTCGTGAGAGTCGGCTTTTCCCTCTTTTTTGTCGAGGAGAGAAATCTGAGGATAATCTGACAGTGCTGGTTCAATTTTGCCATTTTCTAGGAATCGTTTTGCATTGATAACGTCACCTTTTTGGAGGAGTTCCCTCAGCGTTTCCAAGTCTTCATATCTGACGTGCCTTGTTGTTGGTGCTACAAGGATGGAATCAAAATAACGACGAAATTCATCGATCACGCGTGTATCGTTAATAAGGATCGCTGCATTGGCGTAGCCGTTACCATGTCCACCCACTCGCAGAACCAGCTGACGCTCGCTAACACGGAAATGAAAGTCGCCTCGACCTTTCATCGTTTCTGCGTTGTGATATAACTCTAAGTCAATGGCTCTTGTTCGAGGCGTGTCAAAGGCCCGAAGGAAAAAGTTAACGTTCGCGAGAGCCTCGCTAATTTCATCTTGATCGCCGTTTTGAGGAGCGAAATCGAAAACACGACGATATTTGCATCCGCTGACGATCTTGTTAAAGCTAGATGCTATATACGATCTCTTTCGTCCGTCCACAGAGGCTATCCTGGTTTCATAATCCGTTACGCTTTCCCCGGCGTGACGTTCTGTTTCTCTCAAACTGGAAAGTGTTCCAAGGGCATAGATGAGGCTTGCCTGTTCCGTAAAATCGATTGCTAGATCCATGATTTCGTCGTCACCCGTGTAGAGTGTTGACATTAAAGGACGCGCAGCCATCAGCTGCTGCTCGTGAGCCTGTAGCGCTGCATGATGTCGCTTCAGCTCTCTCACTTCGCGCAAGATAGCCAATAAAACGATAACCTCTATCGCCAAGCCGATTAGTTCGAGAGCATGACTCTGTAGAAATGTGAGCATGAAGCCTTTCCCAGGACTCTGAATATCTAACCTACTAACTCGGGAACGGGTTTCTACACTTCCTGCTATGAAGTAATAGTCAACTAAAGCTTGGCTTACAAACGAGTTGATTAGGACGGTTTGTCTCTCGGCATTCAAAACCGTACCACCAAGAGCAGACTTTACTTTCATTCTTGATGTTCAAAGACGAAACAAATTTTGGAGACGAGAAAACGAACGGCCGACGCATGTCCTGTATTTTGTCCTTTGCTTATGATGTGGACGCAAGGATCGATCAACTGATCGCAACGAGGACGTAGACCGTTTGGAAGTGAAGCTTGCAGACTCAGGCCCTCAGAGGATATCAGCCGATGAGATGCGGACTATATTCGCACAAGTCGGGAGTTGTCAATACGCCGAATTGACTTATCAAAAACGCACTCGAATATTTTGGGCTGCACGCTCTCTGTTATACTTCGGCATCGACTCCTTTTGACGCGGTGTTTGCGGCTGACCCTCGCAGAAGTAACTTTGTGACTACAACTGCTACACTATTCTCGTATCCGGCATCCTTCAGTTTCGACAATTCTGTCCGAATGTACGCAGGACCAAGCAACAGCCACCCTTCTCTTCGAAGTTCAGCGGCGAGAGTCTCATTCAAGACTTTGCACTACGTTCTGCCTGTCACAACTATAGGTTGAAAGTTAATCTTCGTATCGGAGATTTGGTGCTGCCTACGCCTCAGCACGTTGCAGAGAGCGCGATTGAAACACCTCTACCGTTGTCTGCGAAAGTCCCAAGGCGGAATAGGATTGGGACCAATCCACAGTCCAACGTTGGTCGCACGTGCAGCAGTTTCAGCAGCAGCGTACAGCTGCCGGTCCTCTCGAGTTTGATCGTCTTGGTAGTACTTGTAATGCCATGCCATGCCCGTCTTAATCTGCTGAAGGCAGATGTCCTGACCTTCGAGCACTACCTTTCCGACTATGCGCCCATATCTATCGTGTTTCGACCACTCAATAGTCACCACTCTACTGAAAATTGCCTCCGATAAGTTCTCTCCACTTCGGTTGCCGAAAGGCTGACCCTTTTCAGGTGCATCTATCCCGAGAAGGCGAATTCGATGGTTTGCGTTAGAGGAATCAAGGACGGTGATTGTATCGCCGTCTTGAACACCAACAACCCGCCCCTCGAAGATTATAGGAGTTTCTATGTTTCTGGTGTGACGACGGTACGGTAAGGAAAGCCCGGACGGGCTTGCTGCCGATGAGCAGCCTGCAAATAGCACGCACGTTAGAATTAGGGAGAGAGAAAGAGTGCCCGCTCGTTTCATCACGATTACTACTCCTTCTCAAGACAATTGTTGGTTGTTAGTACGTTCAGGCTAGGAGCACAGTTCAACAAATCTAGGAGCGAATCGTAGGGTTCAACAAGAGCGGCTACCACTCCGACGCTGAATTGTTATTAATGCAAAATGATTGAGATAGGCTACTGAATGCGTGTACTCCTGAATTAATGACAGCGCTCGGGCAGATCACGATTTGAGATGCTGTGCGCTTGAACTTCCCCGCGGCATCTAGTTAAAGACAGTGATGAAGACCTTACAACGACTTGCTTGGATTTGTTTCCTATATGGAGCATCGCTTGTTGTTTCATTTCACTCATCGACCGTCAGTGCAATCTGGGCATAAGGGCGTTAGCATTGATCGTTTTTCGCACTTCGTTACCCACGCGCAGTAACGATTATAACGTTCAGTTAGGACGTCCACCGTTCCCTTACCGTTACATAAAGGCATTAGTTTATCGATCAAATGCCCTTCCATAGCTCGCCTGATTGTCTCGAGCTGCCCAGGAGGCTTGTGTAAGCCAAACAGTTCAACGATAGGGAGAATTGAAATGAAGAGTTCGCGTGCACCATAACGCTCTAGCTCGCGTAACCAATAACCGATTTTCTTGGGTTGTATCTCGGCAGTTTCTTTCCACGGTCCCGTCATCGTCCAATCTACACTTTGAATGTGCTCGTGCACTCGTTCGATGAGAGATTTTTTTGTTTCTCCGATATACAGTAGTTCGAGTTGATCGTGAACGACGTAGATTATATTGCGGTAGGACAAAGCAAAAAGCGGAGTATGGTGTCTCAGCCGGTGCCAGGTTTCGGTTCTTATATGTTTGCTGTTGAAGGCGTACTCGTCTAACATTCCGAGTTCGCGGCAGTATTCATTATGCCTAGCAACATACGACTCGACTTCCGCGAGTACACCATTAATCGTATTCATATTGAAGAAACAACCCGTACCTGCACACCTCTGGCGATTGGAAAGTACATACTCAACATTCAAGCATATTCTGTAAGACAAGCTGCTCAAACCTAGCTCTTTAAAAACGCCTTCATAAGACCACCGGTGGCGTGCGCGTTTTGTTCAACACAGTAGGATGCTACTCATTTAAACAAGTATAAAGGATCACTTCGAGGAACATGACCGTAGTTAGTCCAACACAGAGCAGTCGAACGGTTTGAATGTAAACACGGCGGAGTGGGGTCAATTAATGGTAGTTATATGACTCGAAATTCTGAAAAGACCTTCTTCTTAGATCATTTTGTCGCGGGCTCTCAGCTAAGGAGAAGCAAGCGGGCTCTACGCCATGATGCCACTTGCAGAGCGATAAACGTCAACGGGTGTTAGATGTGCGTGCTCGATTTATTACGAGCGATTGTACCCACTACGTTTATCGTGGATTCAGACGGAGAAGATCGGGTGTCATTTGTTGCTGAACAGGCAATAGGCGGGAGCTGATTTGTAACTAGTTCCACAAAGTCATTAAACTTCATCAGTCAAACAGAAATCTGAGATGCAGACCGCTATGAGTGTGCTGCACTTTCGAATCTCTCAAATGGTCAATTTATCGGAACCTGGAAGAGCCAGACTAAAGAAGACTCTCAGTTCGACTAGCGATCTATTTCGCGATGCCAACATATATCGTGCAGCCATAGATCTTTTTGGAGACACAAGCGAACCCAAGAAAGATCAGTTTACGGACTCACGGAAAAGTATTGTGTAAAGTTTTACTGACGTTGAGGACGCGACAACCGCATGAGTCAAGCACCCGCAACTCTTTCAAACACAACCTCCGGACTCGTTGAGCGTGCGGACTTTTTGCGTCTTGACGCAACGCGGAAACTAGATCCAGCGAAACGAATCGAACTCGGTCAATTTCTCACTCCCGCGCCTGTTGCTCGGTTGATGGCTTCGATGTTTGCGAAGCGCCGAGACAACATGCATCTGCTCGATCCTGGTGCTGGTGTTGGCGTCCTTTCCGCTGCATTCGTCGAGCAGATATGTCGCTGGGAAAAGAGGCCTTCGTCGATATCGATAACCGCCTATGAAATCGATTCTTTGCTTGCTGAGTATTTGAATGAAACTCTTGACTTCTGCCGTCGCGATTGCGAGGCAGCAGGTGTAGCGTTTAGAGCGCAGGTCATACGGGAAGACTTCATCGAGTCCGCCGTCACTCAGTTAAGGTCTACACTCTTTCCTCCAGTGCCAACTGAGTTTAACTGCTCGATCCTTAATCCGCCGTACCGAAAAATCAACAGTGATTCCAGAACTCGCCAACTCTTGCGAGCCATTAACATTGAGACAAGCAATCTCTACACAGCTTTTCTTGCTTTGGCGTCTCGTCTCCTCGTCCCAAATGCAGAGCTTGTGGCAATAACCCCGCGCAGCTTCTGCAATGGACCATACTTCAAGCCATTTCGCAAGTCCTTTACTGAGGAGATGAGCATACAAAGAATGCACATCTTTGAATCACGTCAAACTGCCTTCCGGGAGGATGACGTATTGCAAGAAAATATTATCCTTCACGCCACTAAAGAGCCGGGCAAGGAACGCCGCGTAATGATCTCATCGAGCACTGGCCCCGATGATGAGCTAATGTCAATGCGCGAGATTGATGCCGCGCAACTGATTAGACCAAACGATCCCGACGTTTTCATCCATATCGTTCCAGACGAACTGGAGCATCAAATTGGCGAACGGATGAGGAGTTTTAACTCTTCACTCCAAGATTTGGGCATTTCCGTCTCGACTGGACGTGTGGTCGATTTTCGCGCTCAAGAATATTTGCGTCTCGAACCTAGCCGCAACACCGTGCCGTTGATCTATCCGGGGCACTTTAAAAACGGATATGTAAGCTGGCCCAAGAAAGACAGCAGGAAACCAAACGCCCTTTTGAACGTGCCTGAGTCTAAGGATCTGCTACTGCCCTCAGGTATCTATGTGCTCGTCAAACGCTTCTCCTCGAAGGAAGAGCGAAAGCGGATCGTTGCGTCAATTTATGATGGTTCCCGCTTTGAAGCTGGCAGCGTCGGCTTTGAGAATCATCTCAACTATTTTCACGAGAGTGGTAGAGGCTTACCGTTGGCGCTGGCGAAAGGGCTTACAGCGTTCCTCAACTCCAGTCTTGTAGATTCTTATTTTCGGCAGTTCAATGGCCATACTCAGGTTAATGCTACTGACTTGCGTAGCCTGCCGTATCCATCTCGATCAGCGCTGGAGGAATTTGGTTCTGACATCGGAGATGAGTTTCCGACGCAGGACGAACTCGATCACCTGGTTGAAAAGGATTTGCTTAAGATGCCGAACAACAATGATGACGTTGATCCGATACGCGCGAAGAGGAAGATCGATGAAGCTCTTGCAGTTTTGAGAGCGTTGGGTTTGCCAACCGCACAGCAGAACGAACGTTCTGCACTAACCCTTTTGGCTTTGCTCGATCTTCAACCGGAAACAGATTGGGCCCAAGCGAGCAGTCCGCTTCGCGGAATAACTCAGATGATGGATTTCTTTAGCGAGCACTACGGGAAATCATACAAGCCGAATACGCGAGAGTCAGTGAGACGGCAGACGGTTCATCAGTTTCTCGACGCGGGAATAATCGTCGTCAACCCTGACAAGCCGAAACGGGCGATAAATAGCGGCAAGACCGTTTATCAAATCGCGCCTGCGGTCTTGGAGGTGATCAAGTGCTTTGGGACTAATAAGTTCGAGCAATGTTTGCGAGAGCATCTAATAAATGCGGAGACACTTCAAAAGAGATATGCGCAGGAACGTGCAATGAACCGGATCCCTGTCGAGCTTCCTGATGGTCAAACGTTTACACTGTCACCTGGCGGGCAGAATGTTCTCATCAGCCAAATAATAAGTGAGTTCTGCGAGCGATTTACTCCCGGAGGCCGAGTGCTGTATGTGGGAGATGCTGATGAGAAATGGATGGTTTTTGATAAAGACACGTTCACGAGACTCGGAGTCAAGATAGATGCTCACGGCAAGATGCCAGATGTCGTTATCTACTTCCCGCAAAAAGACTGGCTGATACTCGTTGAGGCGGTCACGAGTCATGGGCCAATAGATCCAAAACGCCACGCCGAACTAAAGACTCTCTTCGCTGACTCAAAGATCGGGCTGGTTTTTGTGACGACATTTCTCACTCGAAAAGATCTGACAAAGTTTCTTGGGCAGATCTCCTGGGAAACAGAGGTCTGGGTTGCGGAAGCTCCCGATCACCTAATTCACTTCAACGGCGAGCGGTTCCTCGGGCCTTACTGACGAGGTTCAGGCAAGCCGATACATCGGCGCTATTCCATCGCGTTGGAAACGTTCAACTAGCGCCCAAGTCTTCGCTCCTGCGAGCGCGTCTGGAAAGGAGTCGATAGGCAAGAATGCTTTTCTATTAAAGAATGCCGCACCCCTCATTTCATCGCGGCGCATTCGTGTCTCTTTGAAGTGCTCGGCCATTATGTAAACATCCGACCACCATAATCCCACTGTTCGAAACCCAACCGTAGGCGGATGCTGCCATTGCTCAAGAACCTGTGCGTGTATGACGTAGGCGGGGATCTGCAACCGTTCCATGTCATTAGAGATCGTATCGCAATCCGAGACATCTAACTGAAACACACTCATATCTCGAATCGAACTGCGACCAGTTTTGTTCTCAATGCCAAACACGTCCTGATCTATCGTCATATCTCGCACCAGAAAATCAATCGGCGCTGTAGCTCTTTGATCGGCTGCACGTTTGGGCCGAAGGGCAGAGGCATCATTTTGGCGGAGAATTAGGTTTGGAAATCTCGGGAGGACGGAAGCTTCCCAGAAATCCAGAATTGCCCTTTCAGCGACGTGATTCCTTCCAATGGAACCAGCAACTCGACAGCAGATGTCGCACAAGAACCAGCTTCGCATCCGTACGGCATTCGTCCTTGTGTTGCATAGTTGGCAGAATCCATCCAGTCGCTCGCCAACATGTAGAGGTTGATTGCCGTCGAAAGCGTCATTGCTCCAAAGCTCGGCGCATCGGTCACACAGAAAGAAGTGGCGCAAGCGTGAGTCCTTTCGGCCTTTCAAGTGCCGAACACAGGTCGGATAAACCAAAGCGGGTTTCGCGATCCTACGCATACACATCAGTAGCCACGATCGGGAAAGCCGCGAAAGCTTTTGGAGAGCCGCGCCGATTTCCTTCACGATCAAATTGATTGTGAGTTGTGATTACTGTCCTCACCCTAGCAACTTGGGAAGCTACATACAGCAGCTCAGCCGATTAACTT
>Ga0068859_100008156_pt1 | contig 10624 bp, 6 predicted proteins | sample KBSSwiS22_FD_66585 | JGI IMG/M metagenome (GOLD analysis project Ga0068859, IMG submission 66585) | Switchgrass rhizosphere microbial communities from Kellogg Biological Station, Michigan, USA - KBS Switchgrass S2-2 | ecosystem: Host-associated > Plants > Roots > Rhizosphere > Soil ... | reverse complement strand
GGTGGTGGAGGTGGTCGTGGGGGTGGTGGCGGCGCGGGCGGTGGTATCCAGGTAATCGGGCCGTATTCCCCGACAACCGAAGTACTCGATGTTTCCAATCGACGGCGAATCTTCATCTGCCGGCCTGCGAATGAGAGTCAGGAAACTGCGTGCGCGACGGAGATCCTGAAAAACATTGCGCGACGTGCCTACCGCCGACCCGTGAGCGACGCTGACGTTGCAGGGCCTCTGTCCTTTTTCAAGAGCGGTCGAGCGACATACGGCAACTTCGAGTCGGGCATCCAGTACGGATTGATGGCAATCCTCTCGAGTCCCAAGTTCCTTTATCGTTTCGAAGCCGCTCCTGCCACGGCAGGTCCCGGCAGCACCTACAAGGTCAGCAATCTTGAACTCGCCTCACGGCTGTCGTTCTTCCTCTGGAGCCAGGTTCCGGACGAAACGCTGATCGATCTCGCTACGAAGGGCAGGCTGAATGATCCTGCCGTCCTCGAACAGCAGGTGCGCCGAATGCTTGCTGATCCACGATCCAAGTCACTCGTCACCAATTTCGCATTTCAGTGGCTTCGGGTGCGCGATCTCGACAAGAGCGATCCGGATACCATTCTATTTCCCGGCTTCGATGCGGGTCTGAAGAACGCATTTCGAAAGGAAATGGAACTGTTTGTCGGCAGCGTCTTCAGTGAGGACCGCAATGTCACGGACTTGATGAATGCCAACTACACGTTCGTTAACGAACGTCTTGCTGCGCATTACGGGATACCGGACATCCGTGGAACGCAATTCCGGCGAGTTACTCTGACCGATCCGAATCGCTGGGGTCTACTGGGCAAGGGCAGCATTCTGGTTGTGACGTCTTATCCCAACCGGACGTCTTCCGTGCTCCGAGGGGCGTATATCCTCGAGACGATCACTGGAACCCCGCCTGCCGCGCCGCCACCTGGCGTTGAGGCGTTTAAGGAAACAAAAGAAGGCGAAAGGCCGAAGACTGTTCGAGCCATCATGCAGGCGCACCGCGAGAATCCGTCGTGCAATTCCTGCCACGGAATCCTGGATCCTCTCGGTTTCGCAATGGAAAGCTTCGATGCCACCGGCGAGTGGAGAACGAAGGATCGATGGGCGGGAGCCGCGATCGACTCGTCGGGCGTACTGGCCGACGGGACGCCGGTCAAGGGCCCTGATGATCTGCGGAAAGCCCTGATGAAGCAGCCCGATCAGTTCGTTCAGAATCTCACACAAAAGCTGATGACCTACGGGCTTGGCCGCAGCGTTGAGTATTACGACATGCCCTCCGTCCGCAAAATTGTCCGGGATTCCGCAAAGGATAATTACAGGTTTTCGTCGATCGTGCTCGGTATCGTGAAGAGTCCCAATTTCCAGACGCAACGCGTTCCTGAGGCCAGCAAGACCACAGATAAGGTTGCAACGGTTCAATAAGGAGAACTGTCATGTTCATTACGAAGAAGCATCTGCCCCGCCGAACCTTCCTTCGAGGCCTGGGCGTCACCATGGCGCTGCCCTTGCTCGACGCGATGATTCCGGCAAGAACCGCGCTGGCACAAACTGCCGCAGCCCCTTCGTTGCGTGCAGGCTTCGTCTATTTCCCGCACGGCGCTGTCATGAGGGAGTGGACGCCGGAAAAGACGGGTACGGAGTTTGAATTCACGCCAATCCTGAAACCGCTCGAAGCGTTCAGGAAGCAGATGACGATCATCAGCGGACTCGAGAACAAGGCCGCGATCGCGCCCCCGGTGCACGCGCTGAGTCCTGGGACGTGGTTGAGCGGAGTGGCTCCGCGCAAGACTCAGGACCCATGGGGCGGCAAGACGATCGATCAGATGATTGCCGAAAAAATCAGTCAGGATACTCCGTTCCCCTCACTGGAAGTGGGAATCGAAGCGCGAGGAGGCGGCGGGTCCTGCGATCGCGAGTACGGTTGCAGCTATGCCGGGACAATCTCCTTCCGCACGCCGAGCACTCCGCTTCCGGTCGAAACGGACCCGCGAAAACTTTTCCAGCGCATGTTCGGGCAGGGCGACACGCCTGAAGAGCGCAAGAGAATTTCGAAACAGTACTCGAGCGTGCTCGACCTTGTTTCGGAGGAAGCCGCGGATCTGCAGCGTTCGCTGGGAGCACGCGACAAAGCCGTACTGACCGATTACCTCGATACGGTTCGGGAGATCGAGAGCCGCGTAGAGAAGATGGAAGCTCGCGATTTGTCAAAACTCAATCTGCCGCCAACGCCCGCGGGCCCGCCGACGGACAAGGATGCGCATTTGAACCTGATGATCGATCTGATCACGCTGGCGTATCAGGGCAATCTCACGCGCGTTTTCAGCCTGATGATGGCCGGCGAAGTCAGCGGTCTGACCTATCCGGTTGTCGGCGTTTCCGATGCCTATCACCCCATCTCGCATTACGGGGCAGACAAGTCCAAACAGGACAAGTGCCAGAAGATTCAGACGTACTACAGCAGCGTGATGGCGAAGTTCCTGACGAAGCTCAAATCCCTTCCTGATGGCGATGGATCCATGCTGGATCACACGATGATTGTCTGGGGCAGCAACATGAGCAACAGCGATCGACACAACCACTTCCCTCTGCCGATGACCATCCTGGGCGGAGCAAACGGAAAGGTAAAAGGCGGGCAGCATCTGAAGTATCCAGACCAAACGCCTCTATCGAACCTGCTGCTCACGGTTGTTCAAAGAGCCGGGATCGAAACCAACAAGGTCGGCGACGACGGCACGAAGCCGTTTTCGGAGGTTTAGTATGCGCAAGGTCCTCTCGCTGGTCCTGACAATCGGCATTGCGAGCAGCACGGCATGGGCCGCAGGGCCGGCCGATCTGATCGATGCAATTCAGTCCAGGAACACGGCCGCAGCCGTCAAGCTGCTCGATCAGAAAGTGAACGTGAACGGCACCACGATCGACGGCACGACCGCCCTTCATTGGGCCGTCCACAATGCGGACGTCGATATGGTTGATCGGTTGATCCGCGCCGGGGCCAACGTCAGCGCGAAGAATGAATTCGGCACGACACCGATGTCTGAAGCGGTGAACGTTGGGAACACCGCGGTTCTTGAAAAGCTTCTGAAGGCCGGCGCGGACCCCAACATACCGCTCGTCGACGGAATGACACCACTGATGGTGATTGCACGCACGACCAATGTAGCCGCCGCACGATTACTGCTCGATCACGGTGCCAACGTCAATGCGAAGGAGAGCCAACGAAATCAAACCGCGCTGATGTGGGCCGCTGCTCAAAGCCAGCCGGAAATGGTGAAGGAGTTGGTGAAACGCGGCGCTGAGCTCAATGTGCGTGCCTCCGTTAACAACATGTCTACGGCAAGCTACAACCCGGCGGGATTCATGGAATGGCCGGCCAACGTAAGCTCTGAGCCTCGGGCAGGCGGGCCTCTTGCCGGAGGCTTGACCCCGCTCCTTTACGCTTCGCGTGAAGGTTGCGTGGAGTGCGTGAAGGCGATGGTTGCAGGCGGCGTTGACCTGAATATGCAGGATCCTCAGGGCGTCACCGCTCTCATCATGGCGACTCAAAACCTTCAGTTCGACACCGCCGCGGTTCTCATAAAGGCCGGTGCCGACGTCAATCGGTGGGATCTCTGGGGACGCACTCCACTCTACATGACCGTTGATGTGAATACTCTTCCTCACGGAGGCCGCGCGGATCGTCCTTCATTGGACGAAAACACGGGACTCGATGTTATCCGCATGCTGCTCGAAGCAGGAGCGAATCCGAATCTGCAGCTGAAGCTGTTTCCGCCTTATCGAAACCAGGGCAACGACCGCGGGCTGGACGGAATGCTGACGATCGGAACTACTCCTCTCTTGAGAGCTGCAAAGGCGCTCGATGCCCCCGCGGTCAAGTTGCTCGTGGATCATGGAGCCAGGCTCGACCTTCCCAACAACCGTGGCTTCACGCCCATCATGGCCGCCGCCGGAATGGGCTCTTCTGATGCGGACACGCGCGGGTACTACACGAATGCCGAGGACACGGCGCAAAGATCGGTCGATACGCTCAGGATCCTGCTGGACGCCGGCGCCGACGTGAATTCGAAGAATCCTCAGGGACTGACGCCACTCCACGAAGCGGCTCGATGGGGATGGAACGCGGCCGTTCAATTCCTTGTCGATCGTGGAGCCGACCTCAACGCCAAATCCCGTGGAGCTGACGGCAAGGAAAAGACCGTTATCGATTCCGCGATGGGACGCAACGGAGGGAATAGCCGCGGTGGAGCTCGCATTGATGTTCATGAAGACACGGCAAAGCTGCTTGAGGACTTGATGAAGAAGGCTGCCGCGAAATAGTGAACCTGGATATTCCCGCGTCGTGGCACGCGGTAATCGGCGCGGAATTCGATAAACCGTACTTCAAGAGCCTGGCGAAATTCGTTGATGACGAACGCCGGGCTTTTCCTTTGAAGATCTATCCTGGAGAAAACCAGGTCTTCGCAGCCCTGAGATTGACGCCTTATGAACGTGTTCGCGCGGTCTTGCTCGGACAGGATCCTTATCCGGGCGAAGGGATGGCGCACGGTCTCTGCTTTTCGGTCAGCCCCACGGTGACGAAGCTCCCGCCGTCCCTTAAGAACATGTTCAAGGAGCTTCACGCCGATCTTGGAATGCCCATCCCCAACAACGGGTGCCTGGCACCCTGGGCGGAGCAAGGCGTCCTGTTACTGAATACGATCCTTACGCTTAGAAGTGGAGAGCCGCTATCGCACAAGGGCCGCGGCTGGGAGACCTTCACCGACGAAATCATTCGGCAGGTCAACGCCCGGCCGGATCCTGTTGTCTTCGTGCTCTGGGGAAGGCCGGCTCAGGCAAAGATCAAGCTCATCGATACAACGAAACACGCTGTCGTCCAGGCCGCGCACCCTTCTCCGCTGTCGGCAAAAGCCTTCCTCGGCACGCGCCCATTCTCCCGGATTAATGACGCTTTGCGAACAGCCGATAAGCCGGAGATCAACTGGCAAATCCCGGATCTTTAAGAGCCCGCTTTTTGCGTCAAATCAGGGAATTTTTCCCGGCCTAAATTTTTACCCAACGCCATAGCACCGTGATACGCTGCGGCTTGCTGGCAGTTCGGCAACGGATCGATGGTAGGAATCCGGTAGGCAAAAACACCTTCCTTGGAACTCCCCGATCAGACGTACCGCTCAATGCTCCAGTTCGCCGCGCGACAGTTCAACGTTCAGCAACGTCTCCTGCATGTTCAACGCATAACGTTCAAGTGGTCTGTTCGAGGAGGTTGGAGTGTCGCAGGTTGACAGGTGGAAGAGATATCCCTCACTCCGCGTTTGGATGCTGTTATCCCTGGTGCTCATCATTCAGGCAAACGCCACGTCGGAGCGAACACGTTCGGAATACAACACGAAAAGAATCAAGGGCCTCATCAAAGAACTGAAGAAGCAGATGGCGATTCCACAGGAAATCGAACCGGTCTTCGTTCCGAAAAATGAACTGATCGTTTCCGTGCAACCTGTTCGCGAGCGGCCCGGCGTTTATCAAATTTCCTTTGAAGAAGATTTCCTTAACACGCTCGACGACGGAGAACTGCGCGCCGTTATCGCTCACGAACTGGGACACGTGTGGATCTTCACGCATCATCCTTATCTGCAGACAGAAGATCTTGCGAACAGCATTGCGTTCAAAGTTGTGACGCAGGACTCTCTGGACCGGGTTTACGACAAGGTCCGTGCCAGGAATATTGTGGCGGGAACGTTGTCGGCGTTCATGCATTAAGACCGTCGAATCAGGAAATCCGGCCTGGCCGGATTTCCTGATTCACGGGTTGAATCGTCTCAAATCCGCTCGACCAAGAATCGCCGCGAACAGATGGCTCACACTCGCGGTGTGATGCCTGTAGTCCTCCTCAAACCGCTCGATGAGTTCAGCAACTCCCCCAGCCTTCTTATATCCGAGAAGACTGGCGCAAGCCGCCAACTCGTCGTCCGCCAGCGGCAGCGAGTGCGTTTGCGCGTCATGCACCATCTGCAGCTTGTTTTCCACGTCACGCAGAAAAACGTAAGCCCTGGCGAGTGCGTCGTACTCCGTGCTGGAAAGCAGGGAGTGTTTCGCAAGCGCGTCAAGCGCCCTCATGGTATTGCGTTCACGCAGATCAGTCAGCCGTCCGCCGTGGGAGGCTTCGAGCGACTGCACAATCAATTCGATCTCTCGAATACCGCCTGGCCCAAGTTTCACGTTTCTGCCGACGTCCCTGCGACCGGATACTTTTTCGTCTATCTTTCGCTTCATCTTGAGGAGATCGTCGATGGCCTCAAGGCCGAGAGCTCCCGGGTAGATGAACCCTTCGGCCATTTCACGAAAGCTGCGACCCAAAGCACGATTCCCTGCGACCGGCCACGCCTTAATCAGAGCCAGTCGTTCCCATGGTGCCAGCCGCTTTTCGTAGTAGCGTCTGTACCCGTTGAGCGCATCCGCGATATTTCCCGCCTTCCCTTCCGGCCTGAGTCGAAGATCAACGCGATAGACATAGCCTTCGCTCGTAAAGCTGCTGAGACCCTGGGTGATCTTTTGCGAAAGCCGGCGGAAGTACTCCGCGGCGGAGAGTCCCCCGGCTTCTTCCATGTCTGAGGCATAGAGAAACATGAGATCGACGTCCGAACTGAAATTGAGTTCTCCGCCTCCAAGTTTTCCCATCGCGAGAACGGTAAAGCCGGTAAATGCTTTTCCGGAGATCCCCAGCTCACGACGTAGCGCCGACGCGCAGATCCAGTACGTGGCTGAGATGAGGGTCTCAGCCAGTACGGAAAGCGCGGTCCACGTATCTTCCACGGAGGCAACGCGCAACAGATCACGAACGCCTACGTGCAGCATTTCTCGCCGTTTGACTGACCTCAGGTAGTCGAGTTGCTGTTGATCGGTGGCCAGGGCTTTTGCAGTTCGAATGATCTCCCGCTGGATCTCCCGCTTCCTGCGTGGGCGCCTCAGGATCTGCGGATCTGTCACCCAGTAGAAGAGCTGCGGATCACGGATGAGAATCTCCGCCATGTAAGAGCTGCCCCCAAGGCTTCTGATCAGGATCTCGATCGCCTGAGGGAAATTGCGCAGGTAGGCGAACAGCTGCGGCTTGTTCAGGCTTGCCGTTGCAAACCGTTCGAAATACACAACAGCCTGATCCGGATTTGCCGATTGGGAAACGGCCGTAAGTAAATCTTCGAGAATCTCCGCCAGCAAGTGACGCTCCGATGGATCAGCGGCGACAGCCTGGAGATTGGCATCAGCGCGGGCAACATCCTTGAGACCGTAAGGCTGCAGAAGCGCCGTTACCGTTTGGCGATCGAGCTGCGGAGCCAGCAGCAAATCCTTGATATTCAGTGCAGCCATAGCCTGTGAGATAAGATAAGGCGTGATCCACGACAAGTCGAAACAAACTGTGCGATCGCTGTGTGACGGAATCCGTGGCGAGTTTGTCGAAGACTTCCTGTCGCGCATGGACGACGATTATTTCGAGTCGTTCACGCCTGACGAGATCGCATCCCATATCCAGTTGTCATCACGCGTTGATGCTGATCATCGTGCCGTTGTTCGCATCGCTTCGACGAAGGAACATGATTTCGAAGTCATCATTGTCGGTTACGACTATCCTTCCGGCTTCTCGGTGCTTTGCGGGCTTTTGTCTGCATTCGGTCTGGATATCCGCACCGGGGAGATTCACTCGTTCTCCAGGCAAACCGGCAAAGGAATGGCAGGACGCATTGTTGACGTCCTGCGGGTCACAACGAAACCGGGGGAGATTTTCGACTCGGCCAGGCAGCAGGAATTCGAACGGGAGTTGCAGACTCTGGCAGATCTTCTCGCCTCCGGCTCTCTCAGCGAAGCGCGGGAACGTCTGAATCGATTTCTCATTGAACGTATCGAGAAAATGGGAGAAGGGCTTTTAGGCCTGGGCTCCCCCGTCAACCTCTCATTTGACAACTCCACCTCGGCCGAGTGGACGGTGATGGAAGTTCGGTCGGACGACACATTCGCCTTCCTCTATGCGATCTCCAACGCCCTCGCGATGCGGGGCATCTACATTCATAAAGTGAAAATCCGAAGTGAAGGAGGAGAAGCGAAGGATCAGTTCTTTATCGTGAACCGCTGGAACAAAAAGATCGAAGATGCTCGCGATCAACAGAGACTGCAGATGGCCGTTTCGATGATCAAGGAATTCACGCGTTTCCTGCCGGAGGCGCCGGACCCCGGCGCAGCGCTCCGGCACTTCGATCAGTTCATGGATAAGCTGCTTGAAATATCGGAGGACGCTTACCCGGATCGGGCCATCGCATTTCTTGCGAGCAATCGCGGCATGAGCATGCTCGCGCACCTGCTGGGTTCGAGCGACTTTCTCTGGGACGACCTGCTGCTCATTCATTTCTCAGACCTGCTGCCGGTCCTGGAGGAGTTCAGCACAAGAAAGCTGGAGCCGCACCCGTCATTTCGGGAAACTCTTCGGCATGAACTTCGACATTGGCTGGAGCAGGCCACGACATTCGAGGAGAAGAAGAAAGCCCTGAATGCTTTCAAGGACCGGCAAGTGTTCCTCATCGACGCAGCGCATATCGTTCAGCGCGACGCGACGCTGACGGATTTCTCTTACGCGCTTACCGACCTTGGCGACGTGGTCCTCCAGGAAACGGCCAACGTTTGCTATGCCGAACTGATGGCGCGAGCCAGTGAGTCGCTGCGCCCAGGTGGGGCATCTCCCGCGTATGCGATCTTCGGCCTTGGCAAGTTTGGCGGGCGGGAAATGGGCTATGCCTCCGATTTTGAGTTGCTCTTCATTCATGCCAACGCGCAACACGCCGCGTTCCTTGAATCGTTCGCCCGGCTCGTCGTGGATTTTATCGAGGCGAGAAGTCATGGAATCTTTCATATCGACATGCGGTTGCGGCCCTATGGCAACGCCGGCACCTGGTCCAATTCGTTCGACCAGTTTGCGAAATACTACAGCGAGGGCGGAGAGGCGTCGCCTTTCGAAAGACAGGCGCTAATCAAGCTGCGATGGGTTGCCGGAGACACGGACCTGGGACATCGTGTGGAAGCACATCGAGACGGATTCTCTTACAGCAAAGCGACCTGGAACTGGGCCGATGCCATGGAGCTGCGTCGGCGGCAGATGGTGGAATTGGTGAAGCCCGGACAGATCAATGTGAAATATAGCGCCGGTGGAATCATTGATGTCGAGTATGCCGTTCAGTATCTCCAGTTGATAAATGGCGCGGAACACCCCGAGATTCGTCTGCCCAATACGCTCGACGCGCTTGCCGGCCTCAGACGACTACAGATTGTTCGCGAAACAGACTACTCGACACTGCACAACGGATACCTGTTCCTTCGTAACCTGATTGACGGCCTTCGCATCGTTCGCGGCGACGCCACGGATCTTGTACTCCCGGCCGAAACGTCCGATGAATTCAAATCTCTGGCGCGCCGCCTCGGCTACCGAGAACGAGATCGGGAAAAAGGCGCGGCACGTCTCGCGGAGGATATTCGCAGCTGGATGAAAAAAGTCCACGAGTACTTCGTGATGCGGTTCGATTTCGAACGCCGGCCCGCGGATAGCTAAGGAAATCGGATCTCGAGACCGCCACCCGCGCTCCAGCGAGAGTACGTGCGGAGACCCGGTCCAACTCGATCCATCGAGGATGTGGACTTGCCGGCATCGACGGACAAGCGAATGTGCCTGTTCGGATGCCATCCCATACCGCCTCCGATTTGAAAGGGATGCATTAACTCTGTGCCGGTCTCTAGCTGCCAACCGGCTCCGACTTCGCCGTAATAGTCCATCCATGTCGCGGGCCGACCGCTGAACTGCGCGAACCCCAGGTAGGTATGAAGTCGTGCAGGGCTGTAGAAGTCCGGCGTTGAAGCACTGTGCGTCATGATGCTCGCGCGGAACCCGGCAGACACCCGAATGGCCGAGTCCTCGATCAGCGATCGAGCGTACTGTCCGTTGACCCTGTGGCGAATTACATCGTCAGAAAAGGAGTATCCGGAGTAACGAGCGACAATCCGATTCGCGCCGTAGTTCAGTCCAAGTTCTCCAAACCCGAATGATGCGGTCACCTGGTTGACGAGCGACTGAAACGCGTCCATCGCGATCACACCGCCACCACCTTCAATCCTCACAGTGTCGTTCGCGGTGAATCGCAGCGCACCATCGCCGACAACCTTTCGGGGTAAGCCGGTCATACGATAGTCAATGTTGGAGACTGTGGCGTACGACGCCAGGTGACGGTTCAGGGATCCGCTCCAGCCGAGATCGTAGCGAACGAGAGTTCGGCCTTCCTGCGGGTTCTGCTGCATCCATCGATATTGGTAGCCCGTCCGAATGACGTGTGACGGATTAATGTGAAACGCGGCATCAAGGCCCACGGTCCGATCCACCAGGCCATCACTATCCTTGCTGTATCGAAACGAGGGGGTGAGGGCATGCCCATACTCCGTTCGCAATTCGCGGAGCAGATCGCGAGAACGCTGGTCCGGATAGAGGGATTCGAGCCGTACCAGTTCGCGCATGGCTGCAGACGGGTTTCCGCCCCAGCGTTCCGCCAGCACACTTTCCTTCAGAATGTCTCGATTCGCAGCCAGTTCGCCG
>Ga0068859_100008155_pt1 | contig 10625 bp, 11 predicted proteins | sample KBSSwiS22_FD_66585 | JGI IMG/M metagenome (GOLD analysis project Ga0068859, IMG submission 66585) | Switchgrass rhizosphere microbial communities from Kellogg Biological Station, Michigan, USA - KBS Switchgrass S2-2 | ecosystem: Host-associated > Plants > Roots > Rhizosphere > Soil ... | reverse complement strand
TCGGTCTGGCGGCCGTCGCCGCGACTCTCGTGGTCGCGGCGATGGCGGCGTCAGCCTCGTCTCAACAAGCGGCGCGCACGGCGCCGCCTCAGGACACTCTGCCGCCGCTTCATTTGCCTGCGATCGATCCGCGGCTGTTGCCGCGGCCACCGGAAGTGATTCGGACGGCGTATCGATTCGCCGCCGAGCACCCGGAAGTTCTCCGCTACATGCCGTGCTTCTGCGGATGCAACGAGGCGGGTCATCGCTCCAGCGAAGATTGTTTCGTGAAGGGTCGATCGAAGACCGGCGCAGTGACCGAATGGAACGAGCACGGCATCGCGTGCGCCATGTGCATCGCCGTCGCCGAGCGCGCAAAAACGATGTGCGACGCGGGCGCATCACTGACCGATGTGCGAGCAGACATCGAAAAGCGATACGGACACATCACTGGGTTACGGACCGATACTCCTCTTCCGCCCAAAAAATAGAATCGCTACTGGCGGGCAACCCCCACGGCATGTTCGTATACGAGCCGGCCGCCACGATCGCCCGTCTCGACGATCAGCACAACACCCAGAAAACCCGCTAACGCCAAGGCGCCAATCGCCGCCGGTCGCGGGTCCGGCCGTAACCACCACAGCAGCGCCACGCGAACGACGGTCATCGCTGTAAAAAACCAGACCGCAAGAAACGCCATGTCCCAGTGCGCCTTGATTGCCGCATGCGTCATACCGGCGAGCCAGACGGTGTCCGCCGCATTGCGGCCGGTGAAATACGCTGCGAACAGCGTTATGGTGCCGACCACATACAGCACCGTGGCCACCAGCCGCAGCGATTGGTTACACCGAAACACCCATGCCGCCGTATCCAGGGCAGTCGCGGCCAAAAGGAGACCGATTGGAAAGTGCACGATGAGAGGGTGCACGTTGGGCGCCCAGTCGGGTAAAGGGCTCACCGGGAGGCCATCCGCCACGGCGAGATGTTTGACCACTGGTTGAGCGCGCCGGTTGCCCAAGCGGTGGTTTTGTCCTTATGGCAGGACGTGCAGGGGTTCGGGATCCCATACTTCTCGGTCATCGCGGGCGAGATGAAATTGAACGTGTGGCTGCGCACGCGGACGTCGGCAATCGTGGTGGCAATCGCCGGCATATGACAGGCCACGCACTGATTCCCCTCGCTGCTGGCGTCGTGATGCGAATGCGCTTCGGCCGACACCCCTGGACCGGCTTGACGTCGTGAGCCGTGGCACTGCAGGCACATTTCGTTGCCTGGAAATTTCAGCAGCGCGTCCTGCGCAGTGCCGTGCGCGTCGTGACAGGCGTAGCACCGCACCCCCTTCTCGTACATACGGCTTCCCACATAGTCGTTTCCCTGCATGCGGTTCTTGTGCGCTGACGCATCTGGCCAGTGCGTGAAAGTGGTTTCTCCGAGGCGATGGTCCTCGAGCGTCCACGTCTCGCTCAACCGGTCGCCGGGCTGGTATCCGACCGCCCAGTCGTAGTACCGACCCTCGATCGGGTTTGCGCGCGGCTGGCCTTGCGAGTGGCACTGAATACACACATCATTTGATCGCACATCGTCGAGCCGGGCGGCGTTGACGATGTTGGACTTCGACGGGTGGGCGGCGTGAGCACCGCCGGCGCCGTGGCAACGCTCGCAGCCAACCTTCAACTCGGTCGCCGTGCGAGTCTTGATGTTGTAGTTCACTGAGTGACAACCGTCACAGAGCGGCCCGGTGGGCCGGGTGGTGTTGTCTCCCGGTTGCGCAGGATAGTACGGCACCCACCAATCGGTGCCGGGCTCGACATGGTAGGGACGCCATATCTTGTTGCGGACGTCCCACTGCGCGGGAAGGACAAAGTAATCGTCGCCCTGTTTCTTCCAATAGCGCTGCTTCCACTTGCTGCCGTAGGTGAAAGCCACGTCCTCGGGCGTGAACGTGACGAGCGGGTTCGGCGTGGAAAAATCTCCGAGGATGGCCTTGGGGTCCTGCTTGGGATTCTTAACGACATTGGCCATCAGCGTCGTCTGCCACCGGTTATAGATGTCCTGATGGCATCCGCGGCACGCGGGGGATCCCACGAACGTGGTCCTGGTATCTTGGCGAGATTGACCCGAAGTGGTGCAGCTTACCAAGCCGACCGTGGTTAACACGGCGAGACACCCGAGGCGATATGTTCCTGTTGCGAACGCCAAAGGTCGTGTATAGCAGCTGGGATGTGCGCCCGGCTGTTCAATACTGGTCACCCACTAACTAGGCCCTGTGAAGCGCTGTAAACCAGCGTGCCGAGCACACCGTTTGCTTTGATCCCCTCCTGCCGAACCGCCCCGAGAGAATTGGGCCGAATCTACGGACGGGCATAACAGAACCGTTATCTGCCCGCCATGTTTGTATCTTGCAGGAGGTAGTCACATGATGACCCGATGGGTCGCCGCCGTTGCCGTCGCGTTGTGCCTCAGCCCGTCGTGGCTGGGTGCCCAAACCACGATTTTCACAGTGAGTGTTGCGTCAGCCGGCGTCCGTCAGGCACCGACGACTGGCAGCCCAGTTGTCGGCTACAAGGCCAAAGGCGACGTCCTCGATGTGCGGCGTAGTCTGGGGAGCTGGATCGAAGTGGCGTGGCCGACCGCCGCGACGGGCGTGGCGTATGTCAGCGCGACCATGGGAACAATCGGACAGTCGGCTCCGCCGGAGCGGCGCCCGATGACGATCGCGGAATACATGTCGACGTCTGCACCTCCGCCGGCTGCCGGCCCCACGCCGACGGGCGCCACGTGTGCGTGCGCGGACGCAACAGCGGCGAGCGCGCAGGGCGCTCGATCCTCGAGCGTGGCACCTTCTATTCAACAGGGGACCACGTATGTGGCGCCCACGCATTTTGTGGGGTTCGGCGGGTTATATGGCGGCGCTACTCAGAGTGCCGGCGCGACGGGGCGCGCCTGGTCGCGGAGGCGATTTGGCGGGCAAGTCGAGATCTCGCGTGAGGCCAGAACGACCGCCGCTGCGGAGCGGCTGACGTCGCAGCAGATCGCTTCGAGTGTTTTGTACGCGCTGCCGAGTCGAGTGAGCGATTATCTGTGGTTCAGACCGTACGTCGGCGGAGGCACGACCTTCTATCGCACAACCCGGCCGACCACAACACCAGCGCTCGGCGAAACGAGCACCGACAACGGTCTCGGCGTGCAGATCTTCGGAGGCGGCGAGCTCACGTTCGCGGCAATACCGCGGTTCGCGTTGAGCGCCGATCTCGGCTACCGCAAATGGCCCGGATCTTTTGCGGGCTTCGAGCCGCGCAGGTTGGGTCTCAAAGTATCCGGACACTGGTTCGTCCGGTAAGGGCAGACCGCACCCATCGGTGTTTGGCGCCCTGCCAACGCCGATGGGTGCTACACTCATGAGGTTCGTGCTTTCCGAGCCTGCCGCCGCCTCGCCTGCTGCGAGAGACCTGGCCAAGCCTCAGCCTCCTAAAGTCTCTGCACCACTCGACTTTTGGGGTTTGTATGCTTACTTCAGTTGACACACTCGCGTCGTCGTCTCGCCCGAACAACGCCGCTTGCTCATTGAACAAACTGCTGGCGACGCTGCCGGCGGGAGAGTATCAACGGCTTCAAGCGAATCTGATTCTGACACCTCTGAACATACGTCAGGTCCTTCACAAAGAGGGACAACCGATTCGTGACGTGTACTTCCCCTCGGGTGGCGCGTGCTCGTTGACGAAAACCATGGCCGACGGTCAAACCGCCGAAGTGGCGACCATCGGCAGCGAAGGCGTGATCGGCGCCGGGGTATTTTTCGGCGACGATCTGTCGGCAAGCGACACGTTCGTGCAGGTCGCGGGCTGCTCCGCGTACAAAATCTCGACGGAGCATTTCATCGCGGAAATGGATCGCCGTGAAGCTTTGTACAATCGCGTCACTCGATACACCCAAGCCCTGCTCACCCAGGTGATGCAGACCACGGTGTGCAACGGTCTGCACTCGGCCGAACAACGGTGTTGCCGCTGGCTGCTCATGACGTGCGATCGAGTCGGCACGACCGAATTGAAGCTGACGCACGAATTTCTCGCGATCATGCTTGGAGTCCGGCGCCCGACCGTCACGCTGATCATTCAGAGTCTTCATACGGCAGGGCTGATCGATCCGACGCGCGGGTCGATCAATATCGTCGATCTTCCGGGCCTGAAAGCGGCATCCTGCGAGTGCTATCAGTCGGTGAAGACAAACTTCCACCGATTGCTACCCGAGCTACCATCTGTAGGATAAAACACCGTTCACTATTGAACACCTCACTCTTCTTTCGCAAAAAATGATCGTTTGGGAATTTTGTGCGGCAATAATTGTGCGATCATGAGACATGATCACACGTCACCCATTCCGGAAATCCTTCTTCGCGTTGCTCATCGTCTGCGTCCTGCCCTCGGTCGCCCTGGCGCAGATGCCGCAGTTCGATTCTCTGTACGTATTCGGCGACAGCCTCGCCGATAACGGCAACGTCCTTATTCAATCTGGAGCTCTCGGCGCCGATCCGCCGGTTCCGCCGTCAGCGTCCCCGCATCAGACGTATTTCGATGGCCGGTTCTCGAACGGGTACATCGCGTTCGAGTATTTGTGGCAGAGCCTCACTGGCAAGGCACCTGGGGGAGCCGAGGGGTTGAAGCCGTTCCTCGCATCGCCAGTCATTCGAGGCGCAGGGGCGATCGATTTCGCATTTGGGGGAACCGGAACGGCGGACCTCGATCAAACGCCTGGTGGAATGTGGGCGCCCGGGCTCAAAGGTCAGATTGAGCTGTTTCGTCTGGCCCTCCGCGGCAGGAAGCCTTCTGACGGTGCGCTGTACGCGATCGCCACAGGGGCAAACGATTATCGGGTCGATCAGTTCAACGTGCCCATGGACCGGAAAAAAGTGGTCCGCAACATCGAAGACAGCATCGTCACGTTGTATGAGCTTGGTGCACGCAATGTGGTCGTCCTCGACTTGCCAGATCTCGGTTTGATTCCAGCGAACGCCGGCGACCCAACGCAATCGCTTATCAGTAGTGCGCACAACGAGTTGCTTTATGACAGGATGGCGAAACTGCAGTCGCGATTCCCTAAGCTCCACGTGATTACCGTCAAGCTCGACCCGCTGTTTCAGGACTTGTTGGTGAGCATGGGGCCGCCGGTTCCCGCTCTGGCGGTGCTGGTTCCATGGATGCCCTATGCGCCGGTGTGCTTGTTTATCGATCCAGTTCTTTGCCAGGATGTGCCGGCGACGTTGTTCAACATGGACCTGCATTTTCTTTTCTGGGACATCGTCCATCCGACGACCGAGGCACATCACCGTCTTGGGGACTATATTTACCAACAGCTCGTAGATAGCTACTAGCAGCATCATGTCAGCCCGTCGCTGGCCGATACTCTTCGTATTGCTTCTGATTGCAGATGTCTCCGCTCAGGAGAAGCCTCTCGCCAAGGTCGTGTTGATCGGCGATTCCATCCGTATCGGCTACGCCCCGTTGGTGGCGAAGCGACTCGAAGGAAAAGCTGTCGTCGTCAGCGCGAAGCCGAACGGGGAAGACAGCGGCAACGTCCTGAGGAACCTGGAAGAGTGGGTGATAAAGGAGAACCCGGACGTCGTGCACATCAATGCGGGCCTGCACGATCTCAAACTGAAGGACGCAGCGTACCAGGTGCCGCTGGCGGAGTACGAGAGAAATCTGAAGACGATCCTCGAGCGCATTCAGAAGGAGACGCACGCGAAGATTATTTTCGCGACCTCCACGCCGATCCTCGACACCCTGCACGCACAGCGCAAGGCGGGCTTCGATCGCCTCGAGGCCGACGTGCAGAAGTACAACACGGCGGCGGTCGCGATCATGAAGCAGGCGGGCGTGCCCATCGACGATCTGCACAAACGGGTCGAAGATGGCGGCAAGGAAAAGCTGATCGGCCCCGATGGCACGCACTACACGCCGGCAGGCTACGAAATGCTCGCAGAGGCGGTCACGAACAGCATCCTGCCCAGTTTGCCCTAGCTGCTTACTTACGCATGACGCACTTGACGGGAGAGGCACCGAGGTGGTGCCTCTCCGCCGAGTATTACACGTCGCACTTACCCAAGCAGCGCGCCGAGAAGAGCAGCGATGTTCGCCAGAAGTGCGTTGATTGCCTGAAGTGAACCCTGTGAAAGCAGATTCGACAGCCCGCAGAGGAGGTTGCCCAGCAGGCCGCCTCCTGGCGTCGCAGTAATGTCGAGCGTCACCGGGCCGTTGTTGCAGTTGTTCAATTGAACCCTCAGGCCAAGCAGGTTCAGGTCAATCGGTCCGAGATCGAGGTTTAGCACGTTGCATGCCGCGGCCGCGACGGCGTCAGACCGCGTCAGTGGAATGAACACGGCTTGGTTCAACACCTGTGTGAGGCCGCTGTCGAGTGTGTTAAGTTGCGCCGAGGTGAGACCGGCGAGAACGTCGGCGAGGTTTGCACCGCCGTTCAACAAGTTCGCGATACTACAGAGAAGATCTCCGAGAAGACCGCCTCCCGAAATCGCTGTGATTTGCAGGCAGATCGAACTCGTGTCAACGTTCAACCCCAGAAGCGTAAGGTGTATCGGGCCGAGCGACAGATTCAGAACCGGGCACGTGCCGCCCTCTGGAATTGCACCAGGAGTCAGTGTGATGGGCGCCTGGAACGGCGTCGACCCTACTAACCCATTGGCAACGAGCTGCCCATTCGCGACGCCGACGCTGGTAATCAACATTGGTAAGACGTTGAACGGTGTTGCGGGTTTCTTCGGCGCAGCAGCCGGCGCTCCTGCAAAAACCAGCATGAGCGTTAGTGCGACGAGAGCCGCTGTGGTCTTTCGTTGGAACCGGGTAACCATGGTTCTAGCTCCCTTTCTCTCGAGCGAGTGACGAGCGCAGAATTGCGCGACTCGCCATCTAAGGTTGCAACGCGTTTGCCACACAGCAACGCAGTAATGCTTTGATCAATGATGATTTAAGGCAGGAACAATATCGACGATCGCAGGTGTTGCTTGGAAGCCGGATCGCGGCTTGGTTTCTTTCGTACCTGCTGCGCAGACAATCTGAAAAAGTCTCGAAGTTTATCGCTACAAATGTTGAAGTGCGTTGTGGCCGCTTGAAAGACGTTCGAAATAAACTATTTAATGCAGCCGCGCAAGCGCAGAACACCGAGCACTCCGCGCATGGCGTTGGCTAGCGTGTGCGTTTCTGATAAAGCAGCACGATTCCCACAAGCAGTGCCACGAAGGCAAGGCGCGGCTGAAAGATGTACAAGAGCGGAAACAGCACCAGGATGATGACGGCCATATCCTTTTGTGTCGGTCCGTTGCCTGGTCATCATTAGTCGCATAGAAGGTAATAGATGTCTGTGCGAATTCGCGACGGGTCGTCATTCCATTCGCGCTGCCAGTGACCGTAAATCTCCCAGTTTGGCCCTGCGAGGCGATGCTGGTTGTCGTCGCACCACCGGCGAACGGCATCGTGCGCCGCGCCGAGACCGCCATAGGGCCCGTAGTGGGTCACCGACGCCACCGCGCCGGCGGGCGTTGCCGAATGCACCACAGTCCCCTGATCGACAAAGTCGCCACGGAGCTCAACGCCGACTTCGAGTCGAATGCTGCGATCCCAATAGATGGCGACATGACGACCGGCTTGAGCCTGTTGCGCGCGCACGGTCTCCCAGACCACGCCGCAGCACTGCGGTACAACTCGCGCAAGCTCGGACGCGCTGACCTGGCGTCGAATCACCGCCAGCGCGACGCTATCGAGTCGCTGAAGCTGAACGGCGTAGGGCGTCATGCGACGCTGTCCTAAATACCGGGTTGGTTGGCGGCGCGCTTGACGTACTTGTAGACGCGCGCGGCGTTCTTCGAAAAATATTTCTCCGCCTGGACGCGCGTTTTCGTGGAGAAGAATTTCTTCATCAGTCCCACCTGTTCGGAGATCGTGGCGACGCCGTAGGAGTTCGGATAGTCGGTCCCGAACATCACCCGATCCTCGCCGAACACGCCGTAGAGATATTCCAGCCGGTCACGCAGAGGCATGTAATCGTCCACGACTTGCCTGGTGTCGGCGCGCGGATGATACACCTCGCTCAGCTTGACGAAGATGTTCGGCCGCGCCGCCATCTCTCTCACCACCGCTTGATAGGCCGCCTCGCCTTCGCGCGTGGGATCGAAGGAGGGGAGATGATCCATGATGAGGCGCAGGGTTGGAATCGCGTCGGCGAGCATCACATTCGCCGTCATCAGCGCCATCGAAGGATTGGCGGTGTCCTGCGCCATATCGGCCTGTGCCAGCAGTTTCAGGTTTTCCACGGCGACCGGATCCAGAGTCACCTTGCCGTCTGTGTTGCTGTAGAAGCGGCTTGCCCGGATGGCGCGATACAGCGGGTTCTTGTGGTAGCGCTCCAGATATTCGCCGAACTCCGGCTTGTAGGGATCGAGCCGTCCAGAGACACCGACGATGATCGGATCGGTCTGCGAAACTTCCAGGTACCAGAGATTGTCTTCGACCCAGGCGCTCGATTCCACGACGACGGCGCCCACGATGCCGGAGGGCCGGGCGAGAGGGGCATACAGCCCGGGCATTGATGTTTTCGACTGCGCGCGATAGGCCGCCGATCCCATGTAGCTCGCACCTTGCGGCCTGGTGCCGTCAAAAAGATGTATGTGTGCGTCGATGATTGGAAGATTGTCGATGCTGGCGCCGAATTTATCCGTGCCTTGCGGACGGCCTGCGGTGGCGATTTCTGGCGGAGCAGCGGGCGTACTCTGCGCCAGCGCACGCGTCGAGACGCCTGCGAACCGGCCGAAGGGCGCGGCGGCCACAGTCGCGGCGGCGGTCGCGTTGCTCAAGAATCGCCGGCGCGTCACGTTGCTGTTGCTCTTCATCTGATCCTCCCGAAGATCGGGTATTCTCGCCCGATATGGCCTGTCGCGTCACCCTCTGTCTCGGCCTGATCGCATTCTTCCTGGTTACGCCCGGCGGCCGCCCGCACGGCGTCGTCCGCGCGCAGGCCAGCCAAACCGAGGACCGCCCGCGAATGTCGGTGATGCCGACAGACGACTTCGAGGTCACCGGTACCGGCGAAGATGCTCGATGGCGCGCGCCCGCGTGGACACCGCTCAGACGGCGCCAGCCGGACGGTCACCCGTACGAGACGCGGGCAAAAATGCTGTACTCGAACACAGGTCTGTATTTTCTGATAGACGGCACCGACCGAACGCTGACTGCCACGATGAACGACGACTTCCTGGACCTCTGGACCGAGGATGTGTTCGAAGTGTTCTTGTGGACGGACGAACGGTCCCCTGTGTACTTCGAGTACGAGATCTCGCCCCTCAATCGCGAGCTCGCGATCCTCGTTCCCAATTTCGGCGGACAGTTTCTGGGATGGCGCCCGTGGCATTACGAGGGCGGTCGCGCGACCCGTAAAGCCACCAGCGTGATCGGCGGACCGAAGCAAGCGCATGCGGCCATTCAGGGTTGGCGCGCCGAGTTCTTCATCCCGTACACCTTACTGAGGCCGCTGCAGAACGTTCCACCCAAAGAGGGTGCGCGCTGGCGCGCCAACTTCTACCGCATGGACTACGACGGAGGGCAGCGCACGCAGTGGGAATGGGCGCGCGTCGGCGAGAGCTTCCACGAGTACTTGAAGTTCGGGGAATTGCAGTTCGCGGGTCGCTGAAGAAATCGGAGAAAAGTTCCGGCAGGCGAGGCGCCTGCCGGAATCCGTTCGCGTTCTAGACGAGGTCGATCCTGAAGACCCAACCGCTGTTCGGGCTCTCGTTGGCCTTCCATCCGGGATGGATGCCGGCATCGCAGCTCACGAGATGGCCCTCGTGCCAATCCAACCCGTGCGGGTCGCACGATCCGGGTTGAAAATCGACCGTCATCAACAGCTGGCCAGTCTTGCCGTCATATTTGTTCAGTCCGGGTTGCGCCTCGGCGTAGCTCCTGCTGTTGTTGCCGGTGACGACCCAGATATTTCCTTCGTTGTCGAAACAGACGTCGTGGAGGCGCGGCTTCTCCTCCGAGCTCGCGCGGATCAGCACTTCCGGGACCCACGTTTTGGGATCGACCCGCAGGATGCCGCCGAGCCGTAACGCGGCGATCCACAGCTTGCCGTTGTGGTATTTCACACCGTGGCACCCACTGCCGCTGCCGTCGATGCTGAGCGGAATCTGCCGGTGGCTGATGAGCTTCGAGTTCATATCGACCTGAAAGATTCCCAGGGGCTCGGAGTTCGCGCCCATCCACACGCAGCCGGCCCCGTACGCCATTCCCGAGGTGTTGCGCGAAGGAGTCATCACCGTTTTTACCAGCTTGCCGTTCCAATCGACGAGCCACGCGGCCTCATTGGGATCGGCCGGCACGGGCTGCTTGTAGTTTTCCGCGTTCGACGGGGTGATTTTCTGCTGGCCGATCCACAAGCCTCCGGGGTTGTCGGTCATCACGGCAAGCGCGTTCGGAAACTCACCGGGCGCTTTGAACATCCTGGTGGTTTTCGCCATCCGCTTGGGAACGGCGCCGCGGCCGCCGCCGCCACCGCCGCGAGCGCCGCGGCCCGCGGGCGCCTCTCCGCCCTGCTGCGCGAACGCAATTGCCGTTGAACCGACTGCGAGACCAGCCGCCAGAAAT
>Ga0068859_100008153_pt1 | contig 10625 bp, 11 predicted proteins | sample KBSSwiS22_FD_66585 | JGI IMG/M metagenome (GOLD analysis project Ga0068859, IMG submission 66585) | Switchgrass rhizosphere microbial communities from Kellogg Biological Station, Michigan, USA - KBS Switchgrass S2-2 | ecosystem: Host-associated > Plants > Roots > Rhizosphere > Soil ... | reverse complement strand
GGAAATCTTGCCGTCGCCCTGGTAGGGGACGTGCAGCATCGTCGTCTCGCAGTTGTATTTCTGCCGGATCAGCTCGAACCACTTCATGAACGTGAAGCAGCCGGTATACGAAAGCAGCAGCACGTCGGGCGTCGGCAGCGCCTCGCCGGTCGGCCCGACCTGTCCCTGCAGCATCATGCCGAGGTCGGCCTTGACGTAGGTGCAGACGTCCTCGGAGTGACCATCGCGCTCGGCGTCCATGATCATCTTGCCGGACTTCTTGCGCATGCCATTCTGCAGCGCATTCGTCTCCGGCAGGCTTCTGGCGAAGTTGAAGCACATCAGCAGCTCGTTCAGGTTCCCCGGCACGAACGTGGCCGACACCTTGCGGCCCGCCTCGCGCGCGGTGGCGAGCTCGTGGTAGTTGCGATTGATCATCTCCTTCTGCAGCCACATCGCGTCTTCCTTCTGCACCGGCGCCACGGGCTTCTTTGGCGCGGCAGCGGAAGGGACCATCTGGATCGGCGTGCTCATGCGGCGCTCCACAGCTTGATCGAATCGGCGAAGGTGCCGGCCTGCTCGCGGATCGGCGCCATCTGGCCGGTGTTCTCCGCGTACTTGAATGCGGTGTACGGAATCTTGTGCTTCGCGAGAATCTCCTGCAGCATCGGTCGCTCGAGCAGCGCCGGGTCGCAGAACGACGGCGCGGCGAAGATCACGCCCTCGGCGCCGCGGCTCTTCACCTGGTGCAGCAGGTGCTTGCCCTTGTCTTCCTTCTTGTCGTCGTACTTCGACGAGCTTTGCGCCGAGCGATGCAGGAACGCCTTCGAGAGCTCTTCCAGCGGGTTGCCGGTCGCCGGCACTTCGTCCATCAGCCAGCGCGAAGCCAGCATGAACTCGTCGTCGACCACGTAGCAGCCCGACATCTCGATCGACTTGATCAGGCTGAGCGGCGGCTGCTCGCAGAACGACCCGGTCATGACGACGCGCGCGTTGTCGCGCCGCGGACGCTTCTCGGTCTCGGCTTCGCGCAGGTACTCCCGGACCAGCACCGTGTGCTCCTCCGGCGGGAGTACGCAACCCGCGCGCAAGAGCAGGTAGACCTCGGACGTCGGCGCCTGCCACGGCTTCTGCGCCCGGTAAACGTAAAGGTCGCGGATCGCCTTGCGGTTTTCGTTGTAGACGGCGATCGAAGCATTCAGCTCGTCGTCGCCGATCGGCTTGCCGCGCAGCGCGCCGAGATCGTCCCGCAGCGTCTGCATCTCGTGGATGTAGAACTCGCCGCCGATCGAGTCGTCGTAGTTCTGCGGCACGTCCACGTAGCGGACGTACTTGTCCTTGAACATGATCTGCCACATGCCCGAGAGGTTGCGGATCACGTCGCAGACCGACGGGAAAAGCAGCCCGTCGAGGCAATCGAGGCGCCCGGTAAGGCCGAGCTCGAGCGTCGAGCGCGGGATGCGGCAGATGTAGCTCTGGTAGTACGCGTCGCCCTGGATCACCTCGATCTGGTCGCCGCCGCCGAAGATCCCGACCGGCAGCATCCCGGCGGCGTGGATGATCTCGTGCGGCACGTAGACCGGCATGTAGCCGATCGCCTTGCGGCCGGGTGCAGCGGCCTTCCATTCGCGCACCGCGCCGAACTTGAGGTCCTCGAACAGCGCCTCGCAGCGCTCGACGATCCTTGCGACGCTCATCGGTGCTCCCAGCGCGGCGAGCGCTTTTGCATGAAGGCGACGAGGCCCTCGTTCGCATCCCTGGTATTCATCAATTTCTCCAGATACAGCATCTCGACATCGGCAAGGCGCGCGCGCGCAAGCTCGGCGAATGGCTCGCGCGCTGCCCGCACGGCGAGCGCAAGCGACACTGCGCTCTTGCCCGCCAGGTGCTGGTCGAAGTATTCGAGCCCAGCGGCGGACGGTTCCTCGGACACTGCATTCGCGAGCCCCCAGGCGAGCGCGGTCTGCGCGTCGATCGGGCGGCCCGAATAGAGCAGGTCCTCGGCCCGAGCCTGCCCGATTCGCAGCGGCAGCAGCACCGAGGCCGCCGGCGCAAAGACGCCGAGCTTCATCTCGGGTTGCCCCAACTGCGCGTTCGGCGCAACGAACATCAGGTGACCGGCGAGCGCGAACTCGAGGCCCCCGCCGAGGCAGCTGCCCTGCACCGACACGAGGATCGGCTTCGGCCACTCGAGCATTGCGCCGATCAGCGCGTGCAGCGAGGCAAGCATCTCCTCGCAGCGCTCCGGCAGGTGCTCCGGCACGCTCGCGCCGAACGAGAAATGCGGTCCTTCGTGATCGACCAGCGCGGCGAGCAGGCCCGTGTTGGCGCGGTGCGCATCGAACGCAACGCGCAGCGCGCCGATCATCTCGGCGTCGACGAGGTTCGCCTTCGGCCGCGCGAGGCGCACGCGCAGCAGCGCGCCCTCGCGCTCGAGCCAGACCTTGAGCGGCCCGTCAGCCATGCTTCTTCGGCTGGATCGAATCGTGCAGGCCGCCCACCCAGCCCTCGCCCGCGGCGAGCTTCTGGCGCAGCAGCACGAAGTCGACTTCGCGGTCGTCCTTGCCGCCTTCGTTGAACGCGGTGAAGCCGGCGCGCGCCTCGGTGACCATGTTGAGCGCAAGCCACGCGCGCGAATCTTCCTTGTTGCGGTTCCACGCTTCGAGCTTGGGCTTTCTCAGCTCCTCGAGCGTCTTCGTCGTGCAGTCCGGGAACGTGAGCAGGATCTTCGCGCACAGCTCTTCCACTTTCGCATCGAGCGCCGCGAGGTCGACCGCGCCGCGGGCGAGCAGCGCCTTCCCGTCCTTCAGCGCCTGCCCGCTCTTCGGCTTGCCGAACGCGACCCGGCCGAGCTCGTCGTAGACGCGCTGCGTTTCGACGAGCGGATTGGCGACGTATTTTCCGTCCACCCTGAGCGCCGGAACGATATCGGTGAGCATCCCCATGTGATACGCCTCGTGCGCCGAGAACGGCTCGCACAGCACGCACGCAGCCATCGCGCGCTCCGCGCCGATCATGAGCGGCAGGAAATCGGTCGCGCCGCCGATCGGCGCCGAGCCATGCTTCGGCCCCGCCTGGCCGAAGCGCGCAAGGTCCTGGGCAACCGAGAAGTCGCACGCCATGCCGATCTCCTGCCCGCCGCCGATCCGCATGCCGTTCACGCGGCAGATCACCGGCTTGTCGCACGCGAGGATGGCCGAGACCATGTCGTTGAAAAGCCGCATGTACTGCCGGTACTCCTGCGGATGCCCGGCGTAGTACTCGGCGTACTCCTTGGTATTGCCGCCGGTGCAGAACGCCCTGTCGCCCGTCCCGGTGAACACCACGCAGCTGACGTCGCGCTCGTTCGACGCGTTGCGGAACGCGTGGATCACGGCCTTCACCATCTCGGTGGTGTAGGAGTTGTACTGCGAGGGGTTGTCGAGCCAGATCCACGCGTTGTACAAGCCCTCGACCGGTGAGCCATCGGGCCTGCGCGCCGGCTTGCGCTCGTAGCGCACCCCGGGCGCGCTGACCGCGCCCAGATCGTGGTTCTTCAGGAATGCCGTGTCGCTCGCGCCCATGATTTCCTCCTCAATCGGATCCGTTGACGATAAATACCCCCGCCTACCGGGCCATGATTTGATCTAGTTCAAAGAACGGCGAACGACTTCCCCCAACCATGCGAGGAATGGAACAACAGCACGCATCGGTATCGCTTGCGCTCGCGGGAAGCGGTGGCGCGGGCGTCATGACGGCAGGCAACCTGCTGCTCGAGGCCGCGGCACAGGCGGGGTACTACGCACTGATGACGCGCACCAGCGGCCCGCAGATCCGCGGCGGCGAAGCTGCCGCGATGCTGCGCATCTCGACTTTCCCGACCGACGGCCAGGCCGACGGCTTCCAGGTGCTCGCCGCGATCGACTGGCAGAACGTGGCGCGCTTCGCGGCCGAAATTCCGCTCGATTCATCCAGCCTGGTCATCGCAGACCCTTCGCAGGGCGAGCCGCCCGAAGTCTTCCTGCGCAGCGGCGCGCAATATGCCCGCGTGCCGTTCAAGGAACTGGCGAAGCAGCACAAGGACGCATGGCCAAACATGATCGCGCTCGGCGTCCTGGGCGGCCTGGTGGGGCTTCCGCCAGACGCGCTCGAGCGCGTGATCGCCAAATCGATGAAGAAAGGCGTCGAGGCAGGCATCGCTGCGGCGCGCATCGGCATGGCGCAGGCCGCGACGCTCGAAGGCTACCGGCTCGCGGCTGCTCCGCCGAGGACGCCGCGCTGGCTGATCACCGGAAACGAGGCCGCAGGGTATGGCGCACTGCGCGGAGGCGTACGTTTCGTCGCCGCGTACCCGATCACGCCTGCGACCGAGATGCTCGAATGGCTCTCGCCGGCACTGGCGAAGGTCGGCGGGACAATGGTGCAGGCCGAGGACGAGCTCGCGTCGATCAACATGGTGCTCGGCGCTTCCTACGGTGGCGTGCCTGCACTCACCGCAACCTCGGGACCCGGACTTTCGCTGATGACCGAGGCGCTCGGTCTGGGCGTCGCGGCCGAGATCCCTGCGGTCGTCGTCGACGTGATGCGCACCGGCCCTTCGACCGGGATCGCGACGAAGACCGAGCAGGCCGATCTCAATATCGCGCTCTACGGCCTGCACGGCGACGCGCCGCACATCGTCGTCGCGCCGAATTCGCTTGCCGACTGCGCCGACGCGACCGAGTGGGCGGTCGGGCTCGCCGAATCGCTGCAGGTCCCGGCGATCGTGCTCTCGGACCAGTATTTCGGCCAGGCCAGGGGCGTGATCGACGTTCCAGCGCGTAACGGCAGCGTCGCGACCCGCGCCGTGGCGAGGAACGGCGAACATCCCTACCTGCGCTACGCGGTCACCGATTCCGGGATCTCGCCGATGGCGCTGCCGGGCGCGCAAGGCTGCGCCTATACCGCCGACGGGCTCGAGCACAACGAAAAGGGAACGCCTTCGTCGCAGGCCGCGGATCACCTGGCGCAGATGGACAAGCGCGCGCGCAAGCTCACGCAGCTCGATCCTGGCGTGCGCTGGGCGAGCGTCGAGGGCGAAGGCGACATCGCGATCGTCACGTTCGGATCGTGCACCGGCCCCGCGCGCGAGGCGCTCGCGCGTGCACGCGCCGGCGGCCTGGACGCGCGGCTCGTCTCGCTGCGGATGCTCTCGCCCGCGCAGCCCGAGCGTCTCTTGCGCGCGCTGCAGGGTGTGAAGCGAGTGCTCGTCCTTGAGCAGAACCACAGCGGCCAATTCCTGCGCTACCTGCGCGCCGAGGGCGCGCTCGCTGGCGAAGTCAGGAGCCTGCGCCGGCCCGGGCCGCTGCCGTTCCGCCCGGCCGAGATCCACGGCGCGCTCGTCGAATGGAGTCGTGCATGAACGCCCCGACCGAGGTCATTCCGCTCGCTGCCAAAGACTTCAAGTCCGACTACAAGCCCGTCTGGTGCCCCGGCTGCGGCGATTATTCGGTGCTCTCGGCGGTGACCAAGGCGCTCGCGATGCTGAACCTGCGCCCCGAGAACGTAGCAGTCGTGTCCGGCATCGGGTGCTCGTCGCGGATCCCGGCGTATACGACGTGCTACGGCTTTCACGGCGTGCACGGGCGCTCGCTGCCTGCGGCGACCGGCCTCAAGGTCGCGCGCCCCGATCTCACCGTGCTGGTCGCGAGCGGCGACGGCGACGGCTATTCGATCGGCGGCAACCACTTCCTGCACGCGTGCCGCAGGAACGTCGACCTCACCTACATCGTCATGGACAACCACGTCTACGGCATGACGAAGGGGCAGCCCTCCCCGACCACCGAGCCCGACTGGTCTTCGAAGCTCGCTCCCGGAGGAACCGGCCTGCGCGAATTCCATCCGCTGGTGATCGCGCTCGCATCGGGGGCGAATTTCATCGCGCGCGCATTCTCGGGAGACCCCAACGGAACGGCGCACCTGATCGCGGAGGCGGTCCGTCATCCGGGCTTTTCCTTCCTCGAAGTGCTTTCTCCGTGCGTGACGTTCCGTCCCGAGCAGCGCCAGTGGAAGGAGCGCGCACGCCCGGCGCCGGTCGCTGCGACCGACGATCCGGTGCGCGCGGCACGGCGGATTCTCACCGACGACGGTTTCAACATCGGCGTGCTGTACCGGGGCCACCGCGCGCCGTACAAGGCGGCGAGCGCGACGCCGACGCATTCACCGGACGACCTCGCCGCTGCGTTCAGCACCTAGGAGACGCCGAATGGCCATGAAGATGCAGCCTGCCAGCAACGCGTACGAGGACTTCATGTCGCGCGCGTACACGATGGAGCTCGAGGCGATCGAGCGCTACGCGCAGTTCGCCGAGCAGCTCGAGGCACACAACAACAAGGAGGTCGCGAGCCTTTTCCGCAGGCTGTCGGGGATCGAGGCGCTGCACGCGAAGCGGATCCTCGAGGAAATGGGCTGGCCAAGCACTCCTGCGCTGCCGCCCGCCTACGCCTGGGAAGGTCCCGAGGCGCCAGAAACCGCGCCGTTCGACGCGCTGCACTATTTGATGCAGCCCTGGCACGCGCTCGAGATCGCGCTGCAATGCGAAACCCGGGCGCAGCAGTACTACGAGAGCGTCGCGACCAGCAAGGCGCCGCGGCGCGTGCGCGCGGCGGCCGCCGAGATGGCGCTCGAGGAGCGCGAGCATGTGCGGCTGATCCGCGCCTGGATGGCCAAGGTTCCCAGGCCCGCCGACGGATGGGACCTCGACCCGGATCCGCCAAGGATGGGCGATTGAACATCCTCCAGCCGCGCAACTGGCCGCAGCCCGTCGGCTATTCGAACGGAATTGCAGCGCAGGGCACCGTCGTCTTCGTTGCCGGGCAGGTCGGCTGGAACGCGCGGCAGCAGTTCGAGTCGGTCGACCTCGTCGATCAGTTCGAGCGTGCGCTGCAGAACGTGATCAGCGTGCTGGCCGAAGCGGGCGGCCGTCCCGAGCACCTCTGTCGCATCACCGCATTCTGCTGCGACAAGCCGGCGTACCTGGCCGCGCGCAACGACCTCGGCCGCGTCTGGCGCAAGCAGATGGGACGCCACTACCCGGCGATGAGTATGATCTTCGTTTCGGACCTGCTCGACTCGCCCGGCAAGATCGAGCTCGAAGCGACGGCCGTCATACCACTGGAGGCAGCATGAGAGGACTCAAGGGCAAGACCGCAATCGTCACCGGGGGCGCCGCGGGCATCGGGCGCGCGATCGTCCAGCGCTTCGAGGACGAAGGCACTAAGGTCATCGTCTTCGACCTGAACGGTCCGGAAAAAATCGACATCACCGACTATGAGGCGGTCAGGAGCGCAGTCGAGCGCGCTGGCCCGGTCGACATCCTCGTCAACAATGCCGGCTGGGACATGTTCAAGCCGTTCCTCAAGAGCGACCCGGCGTTCTGGCAGAAGATCATCTCGATCAACCTCGTCGGCCCGATGAACCTGATGCATTGCGTGCTGCCGGGAATGGTCGCGCGCGGCGGCGGCAAGGTGGTCAACATCGCGTCCGACGCCGGGCGCGTCGGATCCTCGGGCGAAGGCCCCTACTCCGCGTGCAAGGGCGGCATCATCGCGATGACGAAGACGCTCGCGCGAGAGCTCGCCACCAAGGGCGTGCGGCTGAACACGGTCTGCCCGGGCCTCACGCAGACGAACATGCTGGCCGAATTCATGAAAGGCGCGGGCAACCCCGACAAGCTCGAGGAAGCCTACCGCCGCGCGGTGCCGATCGGCCGGCTCGGCAAGCCGGAAGACATTCCCGGCGCGGTGCTATTCCTCTCGAGCGACGATGCCGACTTCATCACCGGGCAGACGATCAGCGTGTCGGGCGGGCTGACGATGCACGGGTAGGCTGGATCCGCGTAGCCGGTTCCTCAGAGCCCGGCCGCGATCTCGCCGGCGGGCATGACCTTCGCAAACGGGCCGTTCAAGCCCGCCAGGTAGGCCGCCTGCACGCTTTGCGCAGGTACTTGGACCCCATTGAAGGCGAGCGCGCGCGTGGCGCATGCGTCCTGTGCGAGCTGGCAGGAGAACCCGAGGTCCGCGGCTGCGCGCGTTGTCGTGTCGATGCACATGTGGGTCATCATCCCGGCGATCGCAAGCCCGGTGATTTTCTCCTTGCGCAGATGCTCGAGCAGCGGGGTCTCGCGAAAGGCGCTGGGAAAGTGCTTCTGGAACAGCGACTCGCCGTTCAGCGGGCGGACCGACTCGTGGATCTCGGCGCCTGCCGTGCCCGGCAGGAAGAACGTCGCGCCGGGACGCGTCGAGAGGTGCTGGATGTGAATCACGGGCAGCGACTTGCGGCGGAAGGCATCGAGCAGCAGCCGGGCCTGCGCCGCGGCTTGCGTCGCGCCGACATTCTCCATGGCGCCGCCGGGAAAGTAGTCGTTCTGGATGTCGACGATTACGAGAGCGATGGTCATTGGATGGGAGGTCCGGGGAGCCGTCAGACGCCAAGATACCGCATCCTCACGTCATCGCGGTCCGCGAGAACATTTCCGAGGTCCGCAAATAGGAAGCCCGCCACGGGTAGCAGCGGGCTTTGCGTTGGCTCCTATGGGAGCCTTGCAACGGCTCAGGACGATGCGTCCTCAGCCTTCGACCTCGGAGTCCGGCGGGGCCGGTCATGGCGAGGCACCTTCACTTTAGCGGCCCGGCGGCGGCCGCGCTTTGATCCAGATCAGATGCGGCGCACGATGCGCCTGATCGCCCACCGTCAGCGACTAGCGCGACCGCACGATCTGGTAGGCGCGCGTGAGGTACGCGACCGCCCCGAAGCCGCTCCAGATATGCACCAGGCGGGAGAACGGGAAGACGACGAACAGCGTCAGGCCGAGCGTGATGTGCGCCTTGAACACCCACGCGACGTCGGCGATGTACCCCGCCGCGTCCGGATTGAACGTCACGATGCCCTGCGCCCAGTGCACGAACTTCAGCATCTCGGCGCCGTCGGGATGGCCGATCGACACGGTGATGCTGTAGAGCCCGAGCAGCACCTGGGCGACCAGCAGGTAGAGAATCGCGAGATCCATCGATCGCGAGGTCGCGCGCACGCGCGCCACGGTCAGGCGGCGGTGCAGAAGCAGCAGCAGTCCGGCAAGGCACGCAAAACCGGCGATGCCGCCCGCCACCATGGCGACCATCTGCTTGGCCGCCGGCTCCAGGCCCAGGGCGTGCCAGACCGAAAGGGGCGTCAGCAGGCCGAACAGGTGCCCGAAGAAGATCCCCAGAATCCCCAGATGGAAGAGATTCGATCCCCAGCGCAGCTGGCCGCGGCGCAGGAGCTCGCTGGAGTCGCTCTTCCACGTGTATTGCTCGCGGTCGTAGCGGATCAGGCTGCCAAGCAGGAAAACCGCCAGCGCCACGTATGGGTAGATGCCGAACAGAAACTGGTTCATGCAGCGACTCCGTTGCGATAGAACCGGACCGGCGCGATCTGCGGTCCTGGCCCGAACGTGACCTCGGGATCCATCCATTGCGCGTCCAGCGCGGAGCGATCGGGCTCTGCGGTGACGCGCTTCCCGATCGGCTTGCCCAGCCCCGGCAGCCGCGCAAGGGCCAGCACGGCGGAGAAGACTGAGGCATACGGGCTGCCGCGCTCGGCCAGCCGGTCGCCCAGCGCGCGCAGGATATGCGCGGTTTCGCCGATCAGCTTGCGCGCCTCCTTGCTCTCGAGGACCGACAGGAATTCGAGGAACGCCGGGATGTAGTCCGGCAGCTCGTGCGCCTGCACCGTCAGGCCGTGCGCTTCGTACATCGCGAGCAGGTCCACCATGGCCTGTCCGCGGTCGCGCGACTCGCCGTGCACGTGCTCGAACAGATGCAGCGAGAGCGCGCGCGAGCGGTCGAACAGCGCCACGTAGCGCTCCTGCGCCTCGTACAAGCCGCTTTGCGCGATCTCGTCGGCGAGCGGCAGCGCCTCGCGCGGCGCGCAGTCGCGAACCTCCGGCAGCGCCGCGCGCAGCGCTTCATCGGGATACGAGAGGAGTGCGGCGAGCGCGCGCAGGGTTCTTGTCATGACGCGATCGTTTTCAGTGGAATGACGCGCTTCTTGCCGCCGAACAGGCTGCTGCGTGCGGTGTCGCCGTCGGAGCAGCCGTTGCCGAACGAGAAGCCGCACGAGCCGCGCAGGTCGTAGGCGTCCTCGGCATGCTCGCGGTGCGAGCTGGGGATGACGAAGCGATCCTCGTAGTTCGCGATCGCCATGTAGCGGTACATCTCCTCCACCTGCGCCTTCGACAGGCCGACTTGCTTCAGCACATCGCCGTTCTCCTGCTGATCGACGGTGCGGCTGCGGTAGTACGCGCGCATCGCGAGCATCCGCTCGAGCGCGAGCTTGACCGGCGCCTCATCGCCCGCGGTCAGCAGGTTGGCGAGGTATTTAAGCGGGATGCGAAGCTGCGAGACATCGGGAATCGCGCCGTTCCTGCCGAGCAGCCCGCTGTTGGCGGCTGCGCTGATCGGCGAAAGCGGCGGCACGTACCAGACCATCGGCAGCGTGCGGTATTCCGGGTGCAGCGGGAAGGCGACGCCCCATTCCACCGCCATCTTGTAGACCGGCGACTTCCGCGCGGCCTCCAGCCAGAGCTCCGGCACGCCATCCAGCCGCGCCTGCGCGATCACCGCGGGATCGGAGGGATCGAGGAAGATGTC
>Ga0068859_100008152_pt1 | contig 10625 bp, 11 predicted proteins | sample KBSSwiS22_FD_66585 | JGI IMG/M metagenome (GOLD analysis project Ga0068859, IMG submission 66585) | Switchgrass rhizosphere microbial communities from Kellogg Biological Station, Michigan, USA - KBS Switchgrass S2-2 | ecosystem: Host-associated > Plants > Roots > Rhizosphere > Soil ... | reverse complement strand
CGTAGTGGGCGAGCTCGGAGCGGAACTCGGCGTCGAACGCCGGGTCGCGACGTGCCTGGTCGTAGCAGGCCTTCAGCTCGTCGAGCGCATGGACCAGGGATTCGGCGACGAAGCTGCCGCCATAGGGACCGAAATGCCCGCTCGGGTCGGGCTGGTGGTAGTCAAGCATTGAAGTTCTCTAGGAGACGGAGGCCTCGATCCGCAGATCGGCCTCGCGCACGGCATCGCAGAAGGCATGGATCGCCGCCGCGTCCTTCACGCCGCGCGCCGACTCCACGCCCGAGGAAACGTCAACGGCCCAGGGCCGCAGCTCGCGGATGCCGGAGCCGACATTTCCGGCATGCAACCCACCAGACAAAACGAGCCGATGGGGAACGCCGCGGGGAACGAGCGACCAATCGAAGACCTTTCCGCTGCCGCCGAACGCCTCGACATGGGCGTCGAGAAGGAGGCCCTGGGCCTCGTCGAAACGGCGCGCGAAGTCTAGCAAATCGAAGCCCGGCGCCATCCGCGCCGCCCGCAGGTACGGCCGCCTGGCAGCCGCGCATTGCGCCGGGGTTTCGTCGCCGTGGAACTGCAACACCAGGGCCGGGATCGCGGCGACGGCGGCGGCAATGGTCGCCGGCTCGGCGTTGACGAACAGGCCCACCGGCGTGACGTACGGCGGCAGGGCCTTGGCCAGGGACTCGGCTTGCGCCAGCGTGACGAAGCGCGGGCTGCCCGGATGGAATACGAGGCCGATCGCGTCGGCACCGGCGTCGACCGCCGCGGCGACATCCTCAGGCCGCGACACCCCGCAGATCTTGATCCGGGTACGCGCGCTCATCGTCGCCCGCCTGGCCGCGAAGACGCGGCCTCAGGGAATCCACGACATGGCCGGCGTTCGCTCGGGGATCGCATGGACGGCATCGTAGTACGGGCCGAGGAAGTAGAGGCCGTCCGGCGAGAAGGTCGCGGCGGCGAGCGTGCGGTCCCGGCCTGCGAGCACCTCGCCGAGCCAGGTCGGATCGCGGGCGCCGCTACCGACGGCGATCAGGCCGCCCATGATGTTCCGGATCATGTGATGGAGGAAGGCATCGGCCTCGAAGTCGAAGCGCCAGTAGTCGCCGCGCCGGGCGATCTCGAGCGCGCGGAGCGTCTTCACCGGCGTCGGCGACTGGCATTCCGCCGAGCGGAAGGCGCTGAAGTCGTGCGTGCCGAGCAGCGCCTGCCCAGCCGTGCGCATGGCGTCGCCGTCGAGGCTGCGGAAGGTCCAGCCGACGTGCCCGGCCTCGAGCGCCGGGCGCACCCGCGACTCGAGCAGCACGTAGGCATAGCGCCGCCCCTGGGCGCTGGCGCGCGAGTGGAAGGAGTCGGGCACGAACCGGCACCACTGGATGGCGATGTCGCCCGGGAGGTAGCGGTTGCTGCCGCGCACCCAGGCTTCCTGGGCGCGCTCGGCGGCGGTATCGAAATGGACCACCTGGTTGAGCGCATGCACGCCGGCATCGGTGCGCCCCGCGGAGACGGTGGAGACCGGCCGGTCGGCGAATGAGGACAGGGCGCGCTCGACCTGGTCCTGCACCGTGCGCCCGCCCGGCTGGCTCTGCCAGCCCTGGTAGGCCGAGCCGCGATAGGCGATGCCGAGCGCGACTCGCACCAGAATTTCCGCGGCGAGCGCGCGCGGCGCCCGCCTCAGCTCAGGTCGTCGAGCATCCCCTGCGCCTTGGTCTTCGCCGAGCCGCTGGCGGTGGCCAGCACCTCGCGGAGCAGGTCGCGGGCGCCGTCCTTGTCGCCGATGCGCTGGAACTCCTCGGCCAGCTCGAGCTTGCGCGAAAGCGGATCCGAGCGGCTGTCGTCCTCGACGAACGGCTCGTCGATGCCGCGGGCGGTGGTCTCGCCCTTGTCGAGGTCGAGGCTGATGCCGGAGAGATCGAAGGCGAGCGGCGTGTCGCGGGTGTCGGGGCCCGACCTGGCCGAATCGTTCGAGGTCAGCGGCATCTTCGTCGTCGACTGCTGGAAGCCGCTCCCGCCGGTTCTCGGCGGAAACGACTCGGTGGCATCGAACGCCGCCGGCTGCGAGGGCACGCCCACGTCCGGGTTGTCGAGGTCGAGGTCGAGGTCGCCGAGCTGGCTGTCGCGGAGCGCCGAATCGGCGCCCACCGAGCTGCCGTAGGCCGACGGCACGGGGATGATGGACTGCGGCAGCGTGCTCGCGCCGAGCGGCTCGACCATGGCCGGGCCCTCGGCCGGACGCTCCGGCGCGCCGCCGGCCTGGTAGAGCGGGTTGTCGGGATCGATCTGCGAGCCGAGATCCTGCGCCTTGGTCCACTCCTCGCCCTCGCCGCGGGTCAGCGCGAACAGCTGGGTGGCGAGCAGCTCGAAGCCCTTGATGTCGCGCCGCTTGGCGTAGACCTCGAGCAACTTGCTGCGGATCGCGAGGCGCTCCGGATTGCTGCGCATCGCCTCCTTGAGGATTTCCTCGGCCTGCAGGTCGGCCGTAGGCGAGGTAGACGTCGGCCTCAGCGACGGGGTCGACGTCGCCGATCGCGTCGAGCTGCGACAGCGAATAGGTCATCGACGACGAGCTGCCGCCGGCATCGCGGGTGTCGATGCGCTGGCCGCCGCTGGCGCCGAAGAACGAATCGGGCTGGAGGCGGCTCTCGAGGAACGAGGTCTCGCCGCTGTCCTTCTTCGAGCGCTGGAAGAACCGATAGCCGCCGAACGCGGCGAGCAGCAGCGCCAGCAGTCCACCGCCGAGGTAGAGCGGGTTGGCGAGCAGCGAATCGATCAGGCTGTCTTCGGCCACCGGCTGCTTGACCGGCGGACGGACCGCCGGACGCGATGCGGCGGCGGCGCTCGCGACAGGGCGGGGCGGCGTCGGCGCGGCGGCCACGGCGGAGGCCGTTGCCGGCGGCGTCGTGCCGATCGCGGCAGAGACCGAAGCCGGCGCGGCCGGGGTCGGGGCAGCAGCCGGGGCGGGGGTCGGCGTCGCCGGCGGGGGCGCCGCGGCGACCACGACCGGCGCCGGCGCCGGGACCGCCACGGGCGCGGGCGCAGGGGCCGGCGCGGGCGTGGGCGCAGCCGCGGGGGCCGGCGTCGCTGCGGCTGTCGGCTTGGTCACCGGAGCCGCGGGCGGCACCGCCGGGGCTGCTGCCGGTGCGGGTGCCGCGGCCGGAGGCGGCGTCGCGCCCTGGATCTTCTTCAGGTCGGCCAGGTTCTTGTTGAGCTCGGCGACGCGCGCATCCGCGGCCTGCTTCTCCTTCTCCTTGGCCAGCTTGTCTTCGGCGCTGCCCGGCTTGGCGGCGGCCGCGCTGCCCTTGCTGAGGGTGAGCTTGTCGGGCGTGGGCGCGGCCGAGGTCTTCTTGTCCTCGACCGAAGCCTGGACCTTGCCCGAGGCCTGGCGCGTGCTCGGCTCGGCCTGGGGCGTGAGCGTCGAGCCGGCAAGCTTCTGCCGGTAGGCGCCGAAGTCGGCGCTCTGGGCGACGATGGTCTTGCGCGCCTCGGCCGGGGTCACGCCCTGGGCGGTCTCCGCCGAAGGCACCGAGAGGACGACGCCGGCCTTGAGGCGATTCATGTTCTCGCCGGCGAAGGCGCTCGGGTTGGCGCGGAACAGCGCCACCAGCATCTGGTCGAGCGAGACGCCGGGGCGCTGGGTGTGGCCGGCGATCTTCGACAGCGTGTCGCCGGACTGGACCTTGTATTCGTCGACGCCGGCACCGGACGCACGTGCACTCTGGCCGGACTCGTCGGCCGGACGCGATGCCGAGGCGGCCTTCTTCTCCTTGGCGGCCTGGCGATCGGCTTCACGCTGCGCATCCCGGGCCGCGCGCTGCTCGCGCGCCGCGGCTTCGCGCTGCTCGCGCGTCGAAGGCGCCGGCGTGGTGCTCGGCGGCAGCGGCGTCGCAGCCGGCGGGGCGGCGGAGATGACCGGCGAGGTGGTGGTGCCGCTCGATGCCTGGGTCGCGGGCGCGCGCTGAGCTGCCGGCGGATCGAACAGCAGGGTGTATTCGCGGACCAGGCGGCCGGTGGCCCAGGAGATCTCGAGGATGACGTCGACGAAGGGTTCCTGGACGCCGCGGTCGCTGACCAGGCGGACATAGAGACGGCCGTCGCTGCGCTTCTGCAGCGTCGCCCGGGTGGTGGGAAGGACCGGGTTGTAGTCGACGTTGGCGGCGCGGTAGGCCTCGGGCGGCGCGACGCGGATGCGGAGGTTGGCCTGCTCCTCGGCCGTCATGCTGGTGACTTCGATCTCCGCCTGCATCGCCTCGCCGAGCGCGGACTGCACGCTGAGGCGGCCCAGGCCGAGGGCGGAGGCCCAGGGGGAAGCCAGCGTGAGCATCGCGGCGGCGATGCTCGTCAGCGCGAACCGCCCCGAGAACTTCAGTTTTCTTTTCAAGGCGTCTCCCGAATGGAAATTAGCGGGTCGCATCGGAGCTTCCCTGGTCTCGATGCGCCCTTCATGCGACCCGAATCCGACCGGTCGCAAAGACGGAAAAGACCATAGCATCAGCGAGATACGGTAGCAAGCTCATGCAATGGCTGACATTCGCGGAGAGCGCGGTTCCGAGTCTTCTGCACGCCGTTGTTGCGGAGAGACAACGACATGAAGCCCTGACTGGCGGTCGATTCAGCTCTCCAGAAGGATTCGCAGCATTCGTCGAAGCGGCTCGGCGGCGCCCCACAGCAGCTGGTCGCCGACCGTGAACGCGCCCAGATAGCGCTCCCCCATCGCCAGCTTGCGCAGCCGGCCGACCGGAATCTTCATCGTACCGGTCACCGCCACCGGAGTGAGGTCGCGGATGCTGTCAGCCCGTGTATTCGGCACGACCTGGACCCACTCGTTGTCGGCGGCGATCATGGCCTCGATGTCGGCAAGAGGCACGTCCTTCTTGAGGCGAATCGTCAGCGCCTGGCTGTGGCAGCGCATCGCGCCGATGCGCACGCAGATCGAGTCGATCGGCACCGGCTCGGCGCCGCCCGCGAAGCCGCGGCCGAGGATCTTGTTGGTCTCGGCGCCGCCCTTCCACTCCTCGAGGCTGGTGCCGTCGCCGCGGTCGGCGTCGATCCAGGGGATCAGGCTGCCGCCGAGCGGCACGCCGAAGTTGGCGATCTCGGCCGACGACAGCGACTGCTGCTTCGCCAGCACCTTGCGGTCGATCTCCAGGATCGCCGACTTCGGATCGTCGAGCAGCGCCCGCACCTCGGCGTTGAGGGTGCCGTACTGGGTCAGCAGCTCGCGCATGTGCTGCGCGCCGCCGCCCGAGGCCGCCTGGTAGGTGGTGCAGGTCATCCACTCCACGAGGTCAGCCTTGAACAGCGCGCCCACGCCCATCAGCATGCAGCTCACGGTGCAGTTGCCGCCGATGTAGTTGCGCACGCCGCGCTTCATCGCGTCCTTGATCACGCCGAGGTTGACCGGGTCGAGGACGATGACCGCGTCGTCCTGCATCCGCAGGGTCTTGGCGGCGTCGATCCAGTAGCCCCTCCAGCCGGCGGCGCGCAGCCGCGGATAGACGTCCTTGGTGTACTCGCCGCCCTGGCAGGTGATGATGGTGCCGCAGCGCTTCAGCGCCTCGATGTCGTAGGCGTCCTGCAGCCGGGTCTCGTTCTTCGCGAACGGCGGCGCCGTGCCGCCCTTGTCGCTGGTGCTGAAGAAGAGGGGCTCGATCAGGGCGAAGTCGCCTTCGGCCGCCATTCGATCGAGCAGCACGGAGCCGACCATGCCGCGCCAGCCGACCAATCCTGTGAGTTCCATTGCCTTGTGCCCTGCGTTGAAGTTTGGGGTTTCTTCGTTCCACCCGGCCATCGAGCCGGGGGACAGGGCACGACGAACCGGAGCGAACTAGCTCTTGGTGATCGTCTTTTTGGTGCCGACGGCGCTTGTCGCCGTCGTCTGAGCCAGCGCTGCGACCACAGCGTCGCCCATCTGCCGCGTGCCAACCTTCGTGCCGCCCTCGGCCCAGATGTCGGCGGTGCGCAGCCCGGAGGCGAGCACGGCCTGCACCGCCTGCTCGATGCGAGCGGCGGCTTCCGGCTGGTTGAGGGAGAAGCGAAGCATCATGGCGACGGACAGAATTGTAGCCAGCGGATTGGCCAGGTCCTTGCCGGCGATGTCGGGGGCGCTGCCGTGGCTCGGCTCGTACAGGCCCTTGCCGTGGGCGTCGAGCGAGGCCGAGGGCAGCATGCCGATCGAGCCGGTGAGCATCGCCGCCTCGTCCGAGAGGATGTCGCCGAACATGTTGCCGGTGACGACCACATCGAACTTCTTCGGCGCCCGCACCAATTGCATCGCCGCGTTGTCGACATACATGTGGTCGAGAGCGACGTCCGGATACTGGCCGTGGACCTCGGTGACGACGTCCTTCCAGAACTGGAAGGTCTCGAGCACATTGGCCTTGTCGACGCTGGTGAGCCGCTTGCTGCGCTTCCGCGCCGCCTGGAAGGCGACATGGGCGATCCGCTCGATCTCCGGGCGCGTGTAGCGCATGGTGTCGAAGGCCTCGTCGGCGCCGGTGAAGGCGCCGTCGGGGGCGCTGCGCCGGCCGCGCGGCTGGCCGAAGTAGATGTCGCCGGTGAGCTCGCGGATGATCAGGATGTCGAGGCCGGCGACCAGCTCGGGCTTGAGGCTCGACGCCGCGGTAAGCTCCGGATAGCAGATCGCCGGCCGGAAGTTGGCGAACAGGCCCAGCGACTTGCGCAGGCCGAGGATCGCCTGCTCCGGGCGCAGCGCCCGCTCGAGCTTGTCGTATTTCCAGTCGCCGACGGCGCCGAACAGCACCGCGTCGGCGGCCTTGGCCAGGGCGAGCGTCGCTTCAGGCAACGGATGGCCGTGCGCTTCGTAAGCGGCGCCGCCGACCAGGGCATGCTCGGATTCGAAGCGCAGGTCGAGCGCACCCAGCACCCGTTCGGCCTGGGCAATGATCTCTGTGCCGATCCCGTCGCCGGGAAGGATCGCGATCTTCATGGCGTGCTCTACAGGCTCAGCGGATGGTCGTGGCAAGCCACGGTTGCTTCAGCAGCCGCTCCGCCTCGAAGGTGCGGATCGTGTCGGCATGGCGCAGCGTCAGGGCGATGTCGTCGTAGCCGCCGAGCAGGCAGTACTTGCGGAACGGCTCGACCTCGAAGGCGAGCTCGCTGCCGTCGGGCTTGATCACGACCTGGCGCTCGAGATCGATCGTCAACCGGTAGCCGACGAAGGCCGCGGTCTCGTCGAACAGCGCCCCCACTTGCCGCTCCGGCAGGACGATCGGCAAGAGGCCGTTCTTGAAGCAGTTGTTGAAGAAGATGTCGGCATAGCTCGGCGCGATCAGCGCCCGGAAGCCGAACTGCTGCAGCGCCCAGGGCGCGTGCTCGCGCGACGAGCCGCAGCCGAAGTTCTTGCGCGCCAGGAGCACCGAGGCACCCTGGTAGCGCGGCTGGTTGAGCACGAAGTCGGGGTTGGGCCGGCGCGTGCGCGGGTCTTGTCCCGGCTCGCCATGGTCGAGGTAGCGCCATTCGTCGAACAGGTTCGGGCCGAAACCCGACTTCTTGATCGACTTCAGGAACTGCTTGGGAATGATCGCGTCGGTATCGACGTTTTCCCGGTCCAGCGGCGCGACCAGGCCGGTGTGAAGGCGGAAGGGTTCCATCTCAGGCCAGACGGCGGACGTCGACGAAATGCCCTTCGATCGCGGCCGCCGCCGCCATCGCCGGGCTGACCAGGTGCGTGCGCCCGCCCGCCCCTTGCCGGCCTTCGAAGTTGCGGTTGCTGGTCGAGGCGCAGCGCTCGCCCGGCTCGAGCCGGTCGGCGTTCATCGCCAGGCACATCGAGCAGCCGGGCTCGCGCCATTCGAAGCCTGCGCTCTTGAACACCGCGTCCAGGCCCTCCTGCTCGGCCTGCTGCTTCACCAGGCCCGAGCCGGGAACGACGAGCGCGAGCTTGACGTTGCCGGCGATCCGGCCACCGAGGCGGCGCACCACCGCCGCCGCCTCGCGCAGGTCCTCGATCCGCGAGTTGGTGCACGAGCCGATGAAGACCTTGTCGATCCGGATGTCGTCGATGCGCTGGTTCGGGGCCAGCGCCATGTACTTGAGGGCGCGTTCGATCGCGTCGCGCTTGCCGGCGTCCTTCTCGCGCTCCGGATCGGGCACGCGATCGCCGATCGCCGCCACCATCTCCGGCGAGGTGCCCCAGGTCACCTGCGGCACGATCTTGCCGGCGTCGATCTCGACCACCCGGTCCCAGTGCGCGCCCGGGTCGGAGCGCAGCCCCTTCCAGTAACGCACTGCCGTTTCCCATTCCAGCCCGGCGGGCGAATAGGGGCGGCCCTTGACGTAGGCGATCGTGGTCTCGTCGACGCCGACCAGCCCGGCGCGCGCGCCGGCCTCGATCGCCATGTTGCAGACCGTCATCCGACCCTCCATCGACAGCGCCCGGATCGCCGAGCCGGCGAACTCGATCGTGTAGCCGGTGCCGCCCGCGGTGCCGATGGTGCCGATGATCGCCAGGGCGATGTCCTTGGCCGAGCAGCCGCGGGCAAGCCGGCCCTCGACATTGACCAGCAGGTTCTTCGCCTTGCGCGCGAGCAGCGTCTGCGTCGCCAGCACGTGCTCGACCTCGCTCGTGCCGATGCCGTGCGCCAGGGCACCGAAGGCGCCGTGGGTCGAGGTGTGCGAGTCGCCGCAGACGACCGTCATGCCGGGCAGCGTCGCGCCCTGCTCCGGGCCGATCACGTGGACGATGCCCTGGCGCAGGTCGTTCATCTTGAACTGGGTCACGCCCCACTTGTCGCAGTTGGCGTCGAGGGTGTCGACCTGGAGCTTGGAGACCGGGTCGGCGATGCCGTGCGAGCGGTCGGTCGTCGGCACGTTGTGGTCGCTGACCGCGAGGTTGGCGGAGACCCGCCAGACCTTGCGGCCGGCCTGCTCGATGCCGTCGAAGGCCTGCGGGCTGGTCACCTCATGGACGAGGTGGCGGTCGATGTAGAGCAGCGCCGTGCCATCGTCCTCGGTGCGGACGACGTGCTCGTCCCAGAGCTTGTCGTAGAGGGTTCGGTTCGTCACCGCTCGATTCTAGGTGCGGTGCACAAGAGACGAGGGGCACGTCGCCGTGCCCCCGTCGTCAAGCGCGGAATTGCCGCCGGTTCAGCCGCGCTGGGCGACCGGCTTGACCTTGCGCGGCGCGGCGCCGGTGTAGAGCTGCCGCGGCCGGCCGATCTTGTACTCCGGGTCGCCGATCATCTCGTTCAGCTGCGCGATCCAGCCGACCGTCCGCGCCAGGGCGAAGATCGCGGTGAACAGGCTCACGGGGATGCCGATCGCCCGCTGCACGATGCCGGAATAGAAGTCGACGTTCGGGTAGAGCTTGCGCGCCACGAAGTACTCGTCCTCGAGGGCGATCTTCTCCAGCGCCATCGCCAGCTTGAAGATCGGGTCGTCGTGCAGGCCGAGGGTGTCGAGCACCTCGTGGCAGGTCTCGCGCATCAGCTTGGCGCGCGGGTCGTAGTTCTTGTAGACCCGGTGGCCGAAGCCCATCAGCTTGATGCCCGAGTTCTTGTCCTTCACCTGGCGGATGAAGTCGCCGATCTTCTCGACGCCGCCCATCTTCTGCACGTCTTCGAGCATGTTGAGCGCCGCCTCGTTGGCGCCGCCGTGCGCCGGGCCCCAGAGGCAGGCCACGCCGGCGGCGATGGCCGCGAACGGATTGGTGCCGGAGGAGCCGCAAAGGCGCACCGTGGAAGTGGAGGCGTTCTGCTCGTGGTCGGCGTGGAGGATGAAGATCCGGTCCATCGCCCGCACCAGGACCTCGTTCGGGTTGTAGTCCTCGCACGGCGTGGCGAACATCATGCGCATGAAGTTGCCGGCGTAGGTGAGATCGTTCTTCGGATAGATGTAGGGCTGGCCGACCGTGTACTTGTAGGCCATCGCCACCAGCGTCGGCATCTTGGCGATCAGGCGGATCGCCGAGATCGCCCGGTGCTCGGGGTTATGGATGTCGGTGGAGTCGTGATAGAAGGCCGAGAGCCCGCCCACCAGCCCGGTGAGGATCGCCATCGGATGGGCATCGCGGCGGAAGCCCCGGAGGAAGAACTGCATCTGCTCGTTGACCATCGTGTGGTGCGTGACGAGATGCGTGAAGTCGGCCTTCTCGGTCGCGCTCGGCAGCTCGCCGTTGAGCAGCAGGTAGCAGGTCTCGAGGTAGTCGCACTGGGTCGCGAGCTCCTCGATCGGATAGCCGCGGTAGAGCAGTTCGCCCTTGTCGCCGTCGATGTAGGTGATGGTCGAGTTGCAGGAGGCGGTCGAGAGGAAGCCCGGGTCGTAGGTGAACTTGCCGGTCTGGCCGTAGAGCTTGCGGATGTCGATCACATCGGGGCCGATCGAGCCCTTGTAGATCGGCAGCTCCATGTCGGGGCTTCCGTCCGAGAACGAGAGAGTGGCTTTGACGTCCGACGGGGTCATGACGAGGTCCTCGAAGAAGTGGCTGAAGACAAACTGGGATCGGGCCTTGTCCCCTGCGCCCTGACGGCCTCGAGAACCTGGTGAACCTCGGGCCGGTCGAGGTTCGCGGTCGGCTTCTGGCGGCCGAGAAAGAGATCGAGGAGATCGTTGTCGGCGAGCTCCATGAGGAGATAGAGGCCGTTCGCGTCGGCCTGGGTGAGCGGCGC
>Ga0068859_100008150_pt1 | contig 10626 bp, 8 predicted proteins | sample KBSSwiS22_FD_66585 | JGI IMG/M metagenome (GOLD analysis project Ga0068859, IMG submission 66585) | Switchgrass rhizosphere microbial communities from Kellogg Biological Station, Michigan, USA - KBS Switchgrass S2-2 | ecosystem: Host-associated > Plants > Roots > Rhizosphere > Soil ... | reverse complement strand
CCCCTGAGCCTGGCGCCATGGAGGCTCCCCGATGAAGCACCTGCTACTCGTTGCGTCGTGCGCCGCGTTCCTCGCAAGCCCTGCGCATGCCGTCCCCTCCGCCGCGCTGTCGCACATCCCTTCGCACATGCTCCTGGTGGGCAGGAGCGGCGACCTCGCCGACACGACCGCCGGCGCGTTCACGGTGGTGGTGCACGACGCTGCGAACAATCCCGTGGCCAACAGCACAGTCGAGGTCCGGATTCTCAACTGTCCCGGCGCGCGCTTGAGCAGCCAGTCGTACGCCCCCCCGAGCACGATCCGCTGCGGCACGGCGGGCGTGCTCGAATCCACGGACATCCACGGCGAGGCCCGGATCACGCTGGTGGGCGGCGGCACCCCCGGTGCGCCACCCGGCGCTGGCCCCTGCGTCCAGGTATTCGCGAGCGGGGTGCTCCTGGGCACGGCCAGCCTGGCCTACGTGGACCTGGACGGCAGCGGCGGCTTGGGGAGCAACGACATGAGCCTCTGGCTCGGCGACTTCGGCTCAGGCGAGCCGATCGGCCGGAGCGACATCAACGGCGACGGCGTGCTCGGCGCCGCCGACCTGAGCCTCTGGCTCGGGCTCTGGGGCGCCGCCGGCTCGGTCCAAAGCGCCGCCAGCTATTGCCCCTGAGAGGGCGCGAGCGAAGCAAGCGCCCCGCCGCGGGGTGGGGCGTTGCGCCCCCACACGCAGCGATTATGTAAACCTCGCGTCCGGGCCCGCAGGCCAGTTCGAACCACGAGGCGAGGTTTACATAATAGATATTATGCGGCGTATGGGCGGGCACGGTCTGCCGCGCCTTTCCTGGCCCCGCACCCGCGCCCAGGCGCTATCCTCCGGGCCCTCACCCCGGAGCCGCCCGGTTGCAGCCCTACGCCGACTTCAGCCTCAAAGACCTCCACGCCGCCCTCGATGAGCGGCGCATCGCGCTCGGCCTCACCTGGTCGCAGGCCGCGCTCGAGATCGGCGTCAGTCCGTCGACGGTCGCGAAGCTGGCCACGCGCGACGCCGCCGAGGCCGACGGCGTGCTGCGGATGCTTCACTGGCTGGGCCGTTCGCCCGAGAGCTTCGTGCCCGGTCACCCAAAGCGATCGTACGCCCGGCTACCCGAGCCGCCCCCGGGCTTGATCCTCAGGCTGGACACCGCCCGTCTCCATGACGCGCTCGAGGCGCAGCTCGAGCAACACTCGATGAGCTGGCCGAGCCTGGCCTTCAAGCTCGCCCTCGGTGCTTCCGGCCTCAAGAAGCTTGGCTCCGGCGGCCGCGCCTCGTTTCCCATGGTCATGCGGCTCACCGGATGGCTCTCGAGGCCGCTGGCCGAGTTCACGAAGCTCTCCGAGCGCTGACCGGACGGCCGATACTGCACACTTGTGCAGTAAGAGCAACAGCGGTAGCCTTTCCCGCATGTCCCCTGCCGAATACCGCCTGGAGCCCTGTCGCTCCGCGCTCAATCCCGTCACCGGGATGCCCTTCAACTGGTCCTTGAACCCGTACATGGGCTGCGCGCACCGCTGCACGTTCTGCTACGTGCGCGCGTTCGAGAAACGCGCAGACCGTCCGTCGGACGACCGTTACGGCCGCAGCATCCGGGTGAAGACGAACGTGGTCGAGATCCTGAAGGCGGAGCTGGCAAGGCCTTCGTGGAAGATGGAGTCCGTGGCCGTCGGCGCCGCGACCGACCCCTACCAGCCCGCCGAGGGCCGCTTCCGGCTCACGCGGGGCTGCCTCGAGGCCTTCCACGATCGCTGGAACCCGTTCGGCATCATCACCCGGGGCCCGCTGGTCATCCGCGACATCGACGTGCTGCAGGCGGCGTCGCATCGCGCGCGCGTCTCGGTGAGCCTCTCGATCCCCACCATCGACGACGACCTCTGGCGCGTCACCGAGCCCGGCACCGCGCCGCCCCGGGCGAGGCTGCGCGCGGTGCGCATGCTCGCGGATGCGGGCATCCGCGTGGGTGTGTCGCTGGCGCCCATCCTGCCCGGGCTCTCGGACCGGCCGGAGTTGCTTGCGGACGCGGTCAGGGCCGCGCGAGATGCCGGCGCCTCGAAGCTCTGGACCGAGCTCGTGCACTTGAAGCCCGGGACGCGCGAGCACTTCCTCTCCACGCTCGCCGACGTGTGGCCCGCCGAGGCCGAGCACATCGCGAAGCTCTACGCGACGCGCGCCTACGCCTCGCGCCCCGAGGCCGAGCACAACGCCGCACGCGTCGCCGCGCTGTCGCAGGCGCATCCGCGACGCGCATCGGTGCCAGCGCCGATCGAGCCCGAGCCGCCGAGGCTCGCAATCCAGCTGGGATTCGTGTTCGACGCACCGGTCGCCAGCGACAGCGCCGCCTGAGGCCCGGTTGGCGTAACCGGGCGGGCTGCGTCATGGTGGGCTCATGCGCAGCGCGAACCTCATGGTCTCCGTGAATCCGGCGACCGGCGAGCAACTGGCCGAGGTCACCTCGCACTCGGCCGTGGAGGCCGGGGACCGGCTGGTGCGCTGCCGCGAGGCGTTCAAGGGCTGGTCGAAGCGTCCGGTCGACGAGCGCGTGACGGTGCTCGCACGCGCGGCGGCGCTGATCCGCAAGCGCCGCGACGAACTGGCGCGCCTGGCCACCCTGGAGATGGGCAAGACCATCGTCGCCGCCGAGGCGGAGGTCGAGAAGTGCGCCTGGGTCTGCGACCACTACGCCCAGCACGCCACCGCGATGCTGGCGCCGGAGCGCGTCGCGAGCGACGCCAGCGATTCGTACGTGCGTTTCGACCCGCTCGGCGTGCTGCTCGCGATCATGCCCTGGAACTTCCCCTACTGGCAGGTGTTCCGCGCCGCCGCGCCCGCGCTCGCGGCCGGGAACACGGTGGCGTTGAAGCACGCCTCGAACGTCACCGGCTGCGCGCTGGCGATGGAGCGGCTGTGGCGAGACGCGGGGCTCCCCGAGGACGCCTTCACCGTGGTCCTGGTCCAGGGTGCAGAAGCGAGCACGCTCGCCGCGCACACGGCGGTCGCCGCGGTGACGCTCACCGGCAGCGAGCCCGCGGGCGCCTCGGTCGCTGCCATCGCCGGGCGCGCGCTCAAGAAGATCGTCCTCGAGCTCGGCGGCTCCGACGCCTTCATCGTGCTCGCCGACGCCGACGTGGCACACGCCGCCAGGCAGGCCGCGGCCGCGCGCGTGATCAACAACGGCGAGTCGTGCATCGCGGCCAAGCGCTTCGTCGTCGTGGAGGCGATCGCCGACGAGTTCGAGTCCGCGCTCGGCGACGCCCTGCGCGCGCTGCGCGTGGGCGATCCGCTGGACCGAGCCACCGACGTCGGCCCGCTGGCGCGGGCGGACCTGGTGGACGAGCTGGAACGCCAGGTGACTCAGAGCGTGGCGAAGGGCGCGCGCCTGGTGCTCGGCGGGCGCCGGCTCCCGGGCGATGGCAACTACTTCCCTCCCACGCTCCTCACGCGCGTCTCCCCCGGCATGCCGGCATTCGACGAGGAGACGTTCGGCCCCCTGGCGGCGGTGATCCGCGCCCGCGACGCCGGCGACGCGGTGGCGCTCGCCAATCGCTCCCGATATGGGCTTGGCTCCAGCATCTGGACCGCGGACGTGGAGAGGGCACGCGAGCTTGCGGGAGCGCTCGAAGCCGGCGCCGTATTCGTGAATGCCACCGTGCGTTCCGACCCGCGGCTGCCGTTCGGCGGCGTCAAGCGCTCCGGGCACGGCCGCGAGCTGGGCCAGATCGGGCTCCGCGAGTTCGTGAACGCCAAGACGGTCTGGGTGGCGTAAGGAATCCGCTTGCGACTGTCCGAGCACGCCCCACGAGCGCGCCGGGCCCGAGCGGCGCCCCCGGCCAACGCCCCGCGCCTTGGCACGGACCGCGACTTCGCGCTCGGCCTCACGTTCGTGTTGCTGGCGTTCGTGGGGCTGGTGTGGGCGTTCGCGCCGCACACGGTGGACGACGCCTGGATCGCGTTCCGCTACAGCCGGCAGTGGGCCGCGGGCCACGGGCCCTACTACAACCCCGGCGAGCACGTGGAGGGCTACAGCAACTTCCTGCTCGTGCTGCTGCTGACGCCGGTGATCCGCTATGCGGGACCCGAGGCGGCGCTACCGGCGGCGAAGGCCATCGGCCTCGCCTCGGGCCTGCTCGCGATCCTCGGCGCGGGCCTGCTCGCGCGGCGCGCGGCGGCGGGCGCGCGCTGGGCCGAAATGGCGGGGATCGCCGCGGCGGCGCTGGTGGCGTGCTCGTCGGGGTTCGCCTACCACGCCATGAACGGGCTCGAGACCACGCTCTACGCCTGCCTGCTCACCTGGGGCGTGAGCGGGCTCACGAGCCAACGGGACGGCGCGGTGATGCTCGGAGGCCTCGCGCTCGCCGCCGCCGCGATCGCGAGGCCCGAGGCGCCGCTCGTGTGCGTGCTCGCGTGCGGCGTGGCGGTCGTGGTGCGCGCCCGGGCGGAGCACACCGCGGTGCCGCGCGAGTACTCTGCGAGCACGCCCGGCCCGTCGTGGCGCGCGCTCGCCACCGCGTCACTGCTCGTGGTCGCGGCCGTGCTCGGCCAGCTCGCGTTCCGGCGCATCGCGTACGACGGCGCCTGGCTCCCGAACACGTTCTACGCCAAGGCCGGCGGCTCGGGGAACCGCGTCGCGTACGTACACGACGCGCTGCGCATGGCATTCGCGGGCGACCTGGGATTGCTGCTCGCGCTCGCGGGCTGGAGCTTCACCGGATCGCCCGCGCGCACGTCGCTCGTCCCGGCGATCGTCGGGCTCATCGGCGGGCTCCTGCCGCTTTACACCGGCGGCGACTGGATGCCCGCGGGCCGGCTCGTGGTCCCCTACCTGCCGCTGCTCGCGGTCACGGCGTCGCTGGGCTGGGCACGCGCGCTCGCCCGCGCGCGCCGGGGCGGGACCGGCCTGCTCAGCGTGCTGCTGCTCGCGAGCGCGCCGCTGGGCCTGGCGTTCCACTGGGCCGATCGCGTGCGGCTCGCCGAGAGTGTCGCCACCGAGACCGCGGGCGCGCGGAGCGGTCACGGCGCGCTCGCCGACTGGCTCCGCTCGCGGTCCGCGACCGGGGACGCGATCGTGCTCATGGACATCGGCGAGGTGGGCTATCGCTGCATCGAGCAGCGCATCGTCGACGTCACCGGCTTGACCGACCGCACGATCGCCACGAGCCCGGGCACGTTCATGGACAAGCGCTTCGACCTCGCCCACGTCTGGGAGCAGCGGCCGCGGTTCATCGTCCTCACGCTGTTCGGGCGCGACGATCCCGGCGCGCCCCTGCATCCGTTCTCGCCGATGGAGGAGCGGCTCGCGACCGCCCCCGAGTTCCAGCGCGACTTCGTGCACGCGACCAACGACTCGCTGCAGGCGCATCGGCTGCGCGCCACGCTCGGCGCCGCCGCGCTCTTCCCCTACGCCACGCCGGGCCGGCGCTACGTGCTCGCGGCGTACCAGCGCGACTGACGCAAACGATCGCGCCCGGCTGCGGGACCCGCGGCCGGGCGCGTGCGACTGCGGAGAACCTGCGTCAGTTCACGTAGACGCGCGTGAGCTTCCCGAGCTCGATCCGCGCCTGGAGCTGGAAGCTCGAGTCGGGGAACTCGTCGATGATCCGCTGGTAGCGCTTCTTCGCCTCTTCGGGCTTCTTGTCCTCGACCAGGCAGCGCCCGGCGGCGTAGAGCATCTCGCCGCTCGTCTCGCGGTCGATCTGGCCCACGAGCAGGTCGAAGTTGGCGGCGGCGGCCGCGTACTGGCCGAGGCTCTCCTGCGCGTAGGCGAGGCTCCGGCGCACGGTGTTCGCGAGCAGCCCGCTGCTCTTCTTCTTCAGGTACGCGTCGTAGTCGGCGACCGCGTCCTTCCAGTTGCCGCGCCAGTAGGCGTCGTCACCGGCGATGCGCAGCGCATCCAGGCCGCTCGGCGTGTCCGGGTACTGCTTCACGATGTCCTGCGCGATCTGCCGCGAGCGGTCGTAGTCCGCGCGCCAGAACAGGTCGCTCGCCTCGGCGAGCCGCTCGGAGGCCGCGTTCTCCTTGCGCGCCGCGCCGCTCATCACGTAGTAGGCCGAGACGCCGATGACCGCGATCCCGACCACGACACCGAGCACGATGCGGCCGTAGCGGTCCCAGAGCGCGGTGGCGCGGTCGAGCAGCTCCGCACCCGGGTCGTCGAGCGCGTTCTTGCGTGATTCCAGCGACAAGCAGGCCTCCAGTCGAGACTTGGGAGGCGGGGGCCTTACGCACCCCGCAGTTCCGAAAGCCGGAGGACTCTACGGGCGCTCGCGGGCGAGCGTCAAGCGGGCGCGCACGCCGCGCAGCAGACCGTGCCGCGCGCGCGCACCAGCATCTCCGCGGGCTTGCCGCAGCTCGGGCAGGGCGGCAGCGCCGGCCGGCCGCGCGCCACGTCCACCGGGCCCTTGACCTTCACCCGCATCGCGCCCGAGCGCAGCTCCTGCTCGAGGTCCGCAACCGGCCACGACCACTCCTCGATGCCCCAGAGCCGCACCTCGGTGCGCATCGCCCAGCGCTGGCGCACCTCGGCGGCGCGCCGCTCCCACTCGAGCTTGAGCGACGTGGCGTCGCCGTGCTCGAGCTCGTGCTCGTCGTGCCCGGCGCGACGCCGCATGCGCTCCTCTTCCTCCTCGATGCGCGCGGAGAAGAACGAGCCCAGGCGATCCAGCTCGTCGTCGCGCAGGCGGCCCACGGACACGGCCCACTCGCGCTCGCGCTCTTCGGCCAGCGCTTCGAGCGTGGCGCGCGCCGAGAGCAGCCAGCGCTCGCGTACCTCGGGCTCCAGCTCCTCGGGCATCTGGTAGAGCCCCTCGCGCGGCCGCACCTCGGGCACCTGGGCTTCGGGCACGCGCTCCAGCACCTCGCCGCCCGCCCCCACCAGCACCACCCACTGCTCCTGCCACGGCAGCCCGCCCCAGCGCGTGATCACGGCGTGGAACGCCACGCGTCGCTCGTAGCGCACCGGGCCGAGGCGCGCCGGGCCCCAGGTGAGGCCGCGCACGCGGCAGGCGCTGGTCCAGCCGTCGTCGGGTGCTCCCGGCACGCGCGCGAGCGCGGTGCGCCGCGTGCACAACGGTTCGGCGAGCGCGGCTTCGAGGATGCGCCGCCCGCCGGCGCTGCCGGGGGCGGTGAACCAGGCGCCGCGCGGCACCGTCGGGCGCGCGGGATCGAACACCAGCCGCACGCGCTGGCGGCGCCAGCGCTTCTGCAGCTCGGGCGAGAGCTCCACCTCCCAGTCGCCACGCGGTGCGGCCTCGACCTTGCAATGGTGCGCCTCGAGCCAGCGGCCGACGAAGCGCCGCCAGTCCGCCGACTCCGCCGCGGTGCCGCCGCGCGGCACCTCGGGCGGGGCGGCCGCCTTGCCGTTGCCGGCGCCGTTCGCGTGCCTGCCGTTGGCGCGCGCTTGCGCATCGCCGTTCCGCCCCGCCTTCGGGGCGCGCTTGGTCAGCGTGGTCACGAGCGCTCCTCCTCGGTCTCGTTCGCGCCGTGGAACAGCATGCTCTGGCTGTCCCGTTGCTGCTGGTAGAGCTTGCGCGCGGTGACCAGGTGCTGGGCGAGCTCGGTGAAGCGGCGCTTGCGCGCGCGCGGCACGCTCGACTCGGTCCAGCGGCGGAACACCTCGTCCTCGAACGAGCCCTGCATCTGCCAGGCGCCGAGGATCTCCTCCATCTCGCCCACGACCAGCTCGAACATGCGGATCTTGCGATCGAGGATCTCGAGCACGTAGGCCTCGAGCGTGCCCCGCGACACCAGGTTCACCACGCGCACCGGGTGCTCCTGGCCGAGCCGGTGCACGCGGCCGATGCGCTGCTCGAGCCGCATCGGGTTCCACGGCAGGTCGTAGTTGATGACGATGCGCGCGAACTGGAGGTTCCGCCCCTCCCCTCCCGCCTCGGTGCTCACCAGCACCTGGTCGTGGTGGCGGAAGCGCTCGAGGGCCTCCTCCTTTTCGCGCCAGCCCATCTCGCCGTGGAACACCGCGGTGGGCACGTGCTCGGCCTCGAGCGCGGCCACGATCGTGTCCTGCGTCGCCCGGAACTGCGTGAACACGATCGCCTTCTCGCCCCTCAAGCCGGCGATGCAGCGCAGCAGCGTGCGCAGCTTGCTCGCGTCCTCGGAGAGCGAGCGCGCGCGCTCGGCGAGCGCGTGCACGCGCTTCGAGTCCAGGCCGTCCGGGTGCGCGGCGAGCTTCTCCAGCGTGCCGCTCGCGGACGCCCACGACGAGCCCATCTCCTTCTGCAGCACCATGAGCGTGAAGTAGTGCGGCCGGCCCGGCTGCGCATGCTCGGCGTGCACGGCGCTGGCCACGAACTCGCTCACCTGGCGGTAGAGCAGGCGCTCGGGGGCGGTCTGTGGCACCCACAACGTCTCCACCTTGCGCGGTGCGAACGTGAGCTGCGTGTCCGCGCGCCGGGTGCGGATCATCACGCTCTTCAAGAGCCGGCGGAGCCGCGGCGTGTTGCGCGGCGTGCGCTTGTCGTGGCCGGAGAGGAAGTCCCTCCTGAATTGCGAGAAGGTACCGACCGTTCCGGGGCGGACGAGCGTCACCAGATTGTAGAGCTCGCGCAGGTCGTTCTGGACCGGCGTCGCGGTGAGCAGCAGCAGGTAGCGCGGGTTCAGGTCGTTCAAGAACTTCCAGCCCAGCGTGAGGTGGTTCCGGAGACGATGCGCCTCGTCGCACACCACCATGTCGTAGTCGGCGCCGCGCACGCGCTTGCGATGGCGCTCGTGGCGCGCGGTCTCGAGCGACGAGATCACGAACGGGTGGCGGCCCCACTGCCCGGCGGGCCCGCGCGAGACCACGAAGTCGAGCTCGAACTTCTCCCACAGCTCGGCGCGCCACTGCTCGCAGAGCGACGCCGGCACCAACACGAGCGCGGTGCGCACGGCGCCGCGGAGCACGTACTCCTTCAACACGATGCCCGCCTCCACGGTCTTCCCGAGGCCGACCTCGTCGGCGAGGATGCCGCGTCCGCCGAAGTCGCGCAGCACCTTGAAGCACGCCGCCTCCTGGTGCGGGAAGCGCTCGACGCCTCGCAGGCTGTCGAGCGACACCAGCCGGTCGGCGCTCGCCCAGCCCGCCCACGCCTCGGCGTCGGCGCGGAGGTCGAAGTGACCCTGGGACTGCGACGCGTTGTCGATCCAGTGCCGCAGGAGCGCATCGCCCTGTGGATGCCAGTGGCGGCGGATGCCGCCGTCGCGCGACGGCGCGGACACGGCGCGCGGCGCGCCATCTTCCTCACCGTCGCCGCCCCCCTCGGCGTCGAGCGGCTCACCCACGTCCACGCTCACCGCGCGCGATGCGGCCGCGGGCGCCGAGCCGTCGACGATCTCCCACTCGCGCTGGGTCGAGAGACGCCGCAGCTGGCCGTCGAACACCACCTCCAGCACCTCGCGGCCGCGGTCGGTGTGGACCTCGACGACGAGGCCCTCGCCGAACTGCGGGTGGTGGAGCCGCTGGCCCACCTGGTAGCGGGGCTCGGTCACGTCCACAGCTCGAACTCCTGGCCCTTCTCGGGCACGTGCACCTGGGCGGTCGACTTCGCGCGCAGCAGGCCCGCCAGCGTCTCCGCCGGCTCCGGCTCACCGTGGACGAGGAACACCGTGCGCGGCTGGGGATCGAGGCGCGCGAACCAGTCGAGCAGCTCGTGCTGGTCGGCGTGCGCGCTGAAGCCGTCGAGCGCGACGATCTCGGCGCGCACGCGCACCGGCTCGCCGAACACATTCACGTTCTCGGCCCCGTCGCGGAGCCGCCGCCCGAGCGTGCCCTCGGCCTGGAAGCCCACGAACAGCACGGTGTTGCGCTCGTTCCCCAGCGCGTGCTGCAGGTGGTGGAGGATGCGCCCGCCCTCGCACATGCCGGAGGCGGAGATGATGATGCAGGGCGTGTGGAGGTCGTTGAGCGAGCGGGACTCGTCGGGCGTGATGACGTAGCGCAGGCGGTCGAAGCCGAACGGCGCGCCGCCGTTCCCGAAGGATTGGCGCGTCTCGTCGTCGAAGCATTCGGGGTGGCGCTTGAACACGGCGGTGGCCTCGCGCGCCATGGGGCTGTCCACGTAGAGCGGCAGGTCCGGGATCGCGCCGCTGCCGATGAGCCGGTGGAGCACGGCGACCAGCTCCTGCGTGCGCCCGACCGCGAACGCCGGCACCACGACGCGCCCGCCGCGCGCCACCGTGCGCTGCACGGCATCGATCAGCAGTCGCTCGGTATGGGCATCGTCGGCGTGCAGGCGGTCGCCGTACGTGCTCTCGAGCACCAGCGCGTCCGGCCCCGGCGGCGCCACCGGATCGCGAAGAATGGCGCGGTTCGCGCGCCCGAGGTCGCCGCCCATCAGCAGCCTGAAGCCGCGGCCGTTGCGCTCGAACGTGAACGTCGTCATCGCGGAGCCGAGGATGTGACCGGCGTCGTGGTAGGTGGCGGTGACACCGGGGAACGGCTGGAACGGCTCGTCGTAGCCGTAGGTCTTGAACCTCGACAGCGTGTCGGTGACGTCGGCGAGCGTGTAGAGCGGCCTGCGCACCGCGGTGCCGTTGCGATGGCGATTGACGTGGTCCACGTCCTTTTCCATCAGGTGCGCGCTGTCCGGGAGCATCACCCGCGACAGGTCGGCCGAAGG
>Ga0068859_100008149_pt1 | contig 10627 bp, 9 predicted proteins | sample KBSSwiS22_FD_66585 | JGI IMG/M metagenome (GOLD analysis project Ga0068859, IMG submission 66585) | Switchgrass rhizosphere microbial communities from Kellogg Biological Station, Michigan, USA - KBS Switchgrass S2-2 | ecosystem: Host-associated > Plants > Roots > Rhizosphere > Soil ... | reverse complement strand
CCGCCGCCCGACCCGGTCCGGGAGCCGGAACCGGAGCTGCCCCCCGACTGCGTGCCGCCCGAGCTTCCGCCGCTCGCGACACCCCCAGTGCCGGGGTTCGACGAACCGCCCGAGCCGGCCGCGCCGCCGGAGATCTGGCCCGTGCAGCCAACGGCGAGAAGGAGGAGCCCTCCTAGCGATGCCGCTGCGAACCGCGCGCCGCCTGGCTGGGGCGCCGCACCACGTTCGTCCTGCTCCAGCGACCGCTTCATGGGGTTCCTCCTCGGCTCGTTCCGCGTTTTGCGGAACGTTCTCAGGGTCATCTGCGCGGGGCCCAGCCCCCCCCACACCTAATCCCGGTTAATTGCCTTCGGTCGGATCGCTTTGTCGAAAAAATTAATGAACACTTCGGGCCCCGGTCGCACGGCCCCGGGGGATCACCCCGCCATTTGTGGAGAGAACTTATTTAGAGAGACGGGAGCATGGTCCGTGCATCACCGACCATCCCGTCTATACGGGGTGTTCCCCTAGCTCGCCGGATCGGTTCACCCCCGGGACGAAATAGAGGCCTCTTCCGGCAGCGGAAGCAGTGCGGCGAGCTCGCTGGGTCGCGGAGCCTATGTCGCACCCCTCCCCACCTCCGCGCTCGAACAGAAATGCGCCGACCGCCTGGATCCTTGAGCCGATGGTCTCGCTCACGCTGCGACTGAGGAATGAAGCGGTCATGGGGGCTCGTACGACGATGCGAAATTGTCAGACAAGTGAATGGGACGCAAGACCGAGGAGGCGCACCCGGCGGATGATGCGCCCCGGCAGCCTGGCCCCCCGCCGGGGTCAGAACTTGCTGAAGAAGGTCCAGACCTCCTGATAGACCCAGCTGCTTCCCCCCTGACCGTTGTCTGGATCCGGCGTGTGGTCGCCGTTGAAGGAGCAGAAGCGAACGGGATACCCCGCCATGCAGCCCATCTCGTCGGTGCAAACGTGCGCCCCACTCATGACGGAGGTCGGCGTGGCCCAGGTGCACCCGTTGATCTTGGCGAAGTTCTGCGCCAGCCCAACCCCGTTGCTGTAGTTCAGCACCGAGTCGTGCGTGCCGTGTGAGGCGAAGTAGGCGGCCGGGGTCTTCGGGGTGCAGGTGCCGCTGAGCTGCGAACCAGAATAGACCGCGATGGCCCGGATATACCCGTTCGGCGACCCCAGGGCCCGCTCGCACGCCGTCTTGTACGACATGCTCCCACCGTAGCTCCACCCCGTCGCGAAGATCCGGTTCGTGTCGATGCAGAAGTTCTTCTCCATCTCGGCGACCAGCGCATCGGCAAACTGCAGATCGGAATTGCTCGGGTTGGGCCACCCGCAACCGCTGGCCTGCGTACAGTTCTTGTTGTTCTGCTGCCCGTTCGGGGCGATGAAGATCGTCGTGTCGTTCGCGAGAGGCTGCAGGTGGTAGTACTTGTTCCGATACATCTCGTCGTCGTTGCCGTTCAGCTCGTGATACGCGATGACCAGCTTGTAGGGCTTCTTGTTGTCGTAGTTGGTCGGCACGCTGAGGATGTACTCACGCGCCATCGTCCCCGACATGAACGGGATGTGCTTGCCGTTGTTGTACATGCTGCTCGCGATCGTGGGGGTCGTGCCGCACCCGGCCGACATGCCAGGAGTGCCGTCGGGCGGTGTGCCGCTCGATCCGGCGCTCCCCGACTGACCGGCCGATCCGGCCCTGCCGGCGGCGCCGCCGTTCCGACCGCCGGCGGGCCCTGCGCCTCCGCTCGCGGCAGCGGCGCCCGCTCCGCCCGAGCCCGTCGTCATGCCAGTGCCACCCGAGGATGACATGCTCCCGCGGCCGCCTGCGCCCTGGGTTCCTCCCGAGCTCGTCGCCCCTCCCGACGCGGTCTTGCCTCCCGAGCTGGTCACACCTCCGGAGCTGGTCGCGCCTCCTGAGCCCACGGCACCGCCTGAGCTGGATTGGTGGGAGCCGCCGCTTCCCTCCGGAGGACCCATCTCGGCCCCCCCGCACCCGGCAAACAACAATCCCAACACTGCGGACGAGAGGATGACGGACGTCGACGGCGTGCAAAGCATGGAGTCCTCCGATCGATGCGCGTGAGACGCGTGGGACGGTCACGGCGACGACGCCGCAACCAAAGACGGAGAGACGCAGGTCCAACCTGGTCAACCAGGTAGGACTCGCTCATCAGGCTTCCTTATCATCTTTTTTATTGTAGGCAGCGCCTTTTCCGACGTCCGTCGTTGCGAGATGGACCAGAGCGCTGCTTGAACGAAGCCGCTTGCAACGAGCCATGGCCTGGGTCGCTTGCACAGTGCTGTGTAGACGGCAGCGATGGCAGGTCGTGGCGCGCGCCTCTGACACGCCGCCGTGACAATCGCCGGAGCCGAATCGCAATCACCTAATGGCGGCTGAATCGGCGAGGTGGGTCTGGTGGTGCCCCGCGACCGAGGAGGAAACGTGCTTTGCTTTCGCACGATCCGTAAGTCTGGCGTGCCGGCGGCCCTTGCCGTGTGTTCGTTGCTCGGCGCGTGCGCCGCGGGCGAGACATCCACTCCCGACAGCGGGTCAGGTGGCTCGCGCGACGCGGGTATGACGTCGAGCGGCGGCTCCGTTGGCTCGGGAGGCCATACCGGCAGCGGCGGCCGCACAGGCCCGACCGCGTCCGGTGGCGCCACCGGCACCGGAGACTCGGACGGCGGGACGACGGCCAGCGGCGGAGCCAGCCAGGGCTCGGGGGGCGCCGCCGGTGGATACGCTGCGACCGGCGGGATGCTGGGCAGCGGCGGAAGTCCCACCAGCAGCGGAGGCAGCACCGCGACCGGCGGTCGGGGCGGCGCGAGCACCAGTGGCACGGGCGGCGCGGGAGGGAGCGCCATCGGGGGCGGCGGCCGGAGCGGAACCGGGGGGGCCGGCGCGCGCGGCGGCGGCTCTGGCGCTGGAGGCCGCGGCGCCAGCGGCGGGACCGGCGCTCCTCCGATCCTGAAGAAGTTCGTCGGCAACATCGACACGCGAGGTCAGATCCGCTCCGACTTCACGATGTTCTGGAACCAGGTCTCGCCCGAGAACGCCGGCAAGTGGGGCTCCGTCGAACGCACGCGCGACCAGATGAGCTGGTCGGCGCTCGACACGATGTACAAGTTCGCCAAGGACAATCACATCCCCTTCAAGCAGCACAACTTCGTGTGGGGCAGCCAGCAGCCGAGCTGGCTGTCCGGTCTCTCGCAGGCCGACCAGAAGGCCGAGGTGGAGGAGTGGATCCGCCTTTACTGCGAGCGCTATCCAGATACCGACCTCATCGACGTGGTCAACGAGCCGCCGCCGCACACCACCCCTCCTTACACGGCCGCGCTCGGGGGGGCCGGCGCGAGCGGATACGACTGGATCGTTCAAGCGTTCAAGTGGGCTCACCAGTACTGCCCCAACTCGATCTTGATCCTCAACGACTACAACAACATCGAGTACGCCAGCGACAACAGCCACACCATCGACATCGTCAACAGCATCAAGAAGGCCGGCGCTCCCATCAATGCCGTCGGGGCGCAAGCTCACGGCTGTGCCAGCCTGTCGGCCAGCACCGTGAAGATGTACATCGACAAGATCGCCTCCCAGACCGGCTTGCCCGTCTACATCAGCGAGTACGACCTGAACATCGCCGACGACAACCAGCAGAAATCGGTGCTGCAAAGTCAGTTTCCGATGTTCTGGGACGACGCCAACGTGAAGGGCATCACGCTGTGGGGGTACATCGAGGGCGCCACCTGGGTCGCGAACTCGGGCCTCATGACCAGCAGCGGGACGATGCGGCCGGCGATGACCTGGCTCATGGACTTCCTCGGGCTGTAAGACCTCGAGCCGGCCCCGGGGAACAGCCCACTGTTGACTCGCGGTCAACAATATTGACCGATGGTCAATATCGTCCAGAGCCGGCGGCGCGCAAAAAATCCGCGCTTCCAGTTTTGTTCCTAGCAAGTTCACGCGGATGGTAGCAGTAAGAAATTGTGAAGATGCTCGGTCGTGCACGGGAGGGCGCATGCCCCGGATGGTTCGTCGTGTCGTTGGTCGTGATGGCGGGAGGGCTGTCGGTGTCGACCGGTTGCGGCAGCTCCCCTGCCTACTCTCGCGCCCCGTCCGGGGGATCGGGGCTGCCTGACGCAGCTGTACCCTCGTCGGGAGGTGGATCGGGGCGGCTGGGGACCGGAATGGCAGAGCCACCAGGAGCGGGAGGCGGGGGCGGCTCCTCACCGTCGGTCACCGGTGGGGGAATTTCGTCCGGCTCGGGTGGCGCTCCGGTTCCATCCGACGGGGGCGGTCGTTCCGGAGGTGGCCTTGCCGGCCACGATGGGCAGTCCGTCGGGGGCGCACCGCCGGCTGGCGGAAGCGGCAGCTCCGAGGGAACCGCCGGCGCGGGGGGCTCGCCCCCGATGGGTGGCGGTGGACGCGAAGGTGGACCGGGCGGGTCCATCGGAGCCGGGAGCGGAGGGGGGCCCGCGACGGGGGGATCCGACGCGGGTGGCACCGTCGGGGGAGGCGGGTTGGGCGGGGGCAAGGGAGGGGCCATCGGCGGCGGTGGCTTGGCGGGCGGCGGCGGACGCGGCGTCGTCAGCCCGCCGCCTCAACCAGCGGCGATCTCCTGCGCGACCCCCTCGTCGCCGTCGGGGGGTCTCATCACTGACTTCGCCGCCGTCAGTCCCGCAGGGGATCGATGGACCAGCACCAGCGGGGTCCTGGGGATGGCGTTTCACTACAATGGAGGACCGGGGACGTCGTCATCCGGGACGGTGGAGTCGGCGACCCAGACGCTCCGCTTCGGCGCCAGCGTGGCCATGGGCGGCTATGCCGGTACGGGCATCGTGTTCGACACGTGCCAGGCCTTCGGAACGACGGGGGCTCTTCGGTTCTCATTCACGGGCTCGACCAACTGCTCGATGGAAATCCAGCTTCAAACCTATTCGCTGCGCTCCGCCACCGACATGCCGGCGGGAGGATGCGGATCCTCGACCGGAAGCCCGTGCATGAACACCGCCAAGGCGCCGAACGTCTCCACGTCGTCGAGCCCCGTGACCATTCCGCTCTCATCCTTTTCTAACTGGAACGCAGCCGCCGGGAACGAGGTGGTCGGAGTGCTCTGGCTGCTGACGACCAAGGTGGTGGGCACCCCGTGCACCGCCGATCTCCGGATCGACGACGTCCGCATCATTCCCTGAGTCGGCGGGCTCGGTCGGCCTGGCGAGCGAGCAGATCCTGCGGCGAGAGGGACGGGAGCGGACGCCAGGGCGTCCCGCGTTCGAGCAGACGCCCGGTCCTCACGTCCACGGGAAGATTCGCCTCGATGGGGTAGTAACGGTTGTGGCGCTCGATGAGGTCATTGAGCAGCGCCAGATCGGTGAGGAAGTCCTCCGTGGCCACCAGCGCGCGCGGATCCGACGCCGCGGCGACCTTCGCGCACAAGCGGTCCTCGAGATCGTCGATACGCTTGCGCCGGCGGATGTAGCCGGGCGCGCCTTGCGCGTACGCGCGCAGACGATCTTCGATCGAGAGCGTGAAGTTCCGGGGGGGCGCGACGGTGTCGGCGGCGGTCGACGGCTCCGGCTTGCTCATACACGTCGAGCCTAGCAGGCAGCGTTGCGCCCGCCCTCCCTCACTTCAGGCGGCGCCGCAGGTAATTGAGGACGTCGATGCGCGTGATGAGCCCGAGGAAGCGGCCCCCCTCCGCCGGTTTTTCGACGACGATGGCCACCATGCCGCGATCGAAGATCGGCTGCAGGGCCGTCATCGGCGTGCGCGGGTCGACGGTCTCGAGCCGCTGGGTCATGTAGTCGCGCACGGGATGGCGGAAGGCGTCCTCGTCGCGGGTCACGCTGTGCAGAAGGTCGGACTCGTCGAGGATGCCGACGATCGCGCCGCCGTCCATCACGGGGAGCTGCGAGACGTCGTACAACTTGAGGCGTGCAAAGGCGACCAGCAGGGTGTCGGTGGGCGCGACGGCCACGACCGAGCCCTTGTCGTAGCGCCTGCTGATGAGCTCGCGCAGGTCCCCCTCGTTCGACCCGGGCAGGAAGCCCTGATCGCGCATCCAGAAGTCGTTGAACATCTTCGACAGGTACTTGTTCCCGCTGTCGCAGACCAGCGTCACGACCCGCTTCGGCCGCGTCTGCTCCCGGCAGTAGCGCAGCGCCGCGGCCAGCAACGTGCCCGACGACGAGCCGGCCAGGATGCCCTCGTCGCGGAGCAAGGCGCGCGCGGTGCGCAGGCTCTCCTCGTCGGGGATCGTGTAAGCGCTGCGCACGCGCGAGAGATCGGCGATGGACGGGACGAAGTCCTCCCCGATGCCTTCGACGACCCAGGAGCCGGCTTGCCCCACCCTGCCCGTCTTGATGTATTCGGCCAGCACCGAGCCAGCCGGGTCGGCCAGGACCATCTCGACCTCGGGAGCGACCCGCGCGAAGTAGCGCGACAGGCCCGTGATGGTGCCGCCCGAGCCGACCCCGCAGACCATCGCATCCATGCGCCGGTCCATCTGGGCGAAGATCTCGGGTCCGGTGGTGGCCTCGTGGGCCGCGGGGTTCGCGGGGTTCGCGAACTGATTGACGAAATAGCCACGCCCGTCCATCTCGCGCGTCAGGCGCTCGGCCAGATCCTGATAGTAATCCGGATGCCCCTTGGCCACGTCGGAGCGGGTCATGCGCACCTCGGCGCCCAGCGCCCTCAGGTGGAAGATCTTCTCCTGGCTCATCTTGTCGGGGATGACCAGCAGCAGCGGGTAGCGCTTCCGCGCGGCCACCAGCGCCAGGCCCAGGCCCGTGTTGCCGGCGGTCGCTTCTACGATCGTCATACCGGGCCGGAGCGCGCCGCTCTCCTCGGCGGCCTGGATCATGGCCAGACCGATGCGGTCCTTGATCGAGCCGCCCGGGTTGTGGTTCTCGAGCTTCACGTAGAGCTCGCAGGGGCCCGCGTCGAACGATTCGAGGCGCACGAGCGGCGTGTTCCCGATCAGGCCGAGGACGCCGGGACCGCGCGCGCGAGCGGCGCCGGCGGTAGCCGGTGGGGGCGTGCCGGGAACGTGGAGGTTCGAGGGCGTGGTCATGACGTCCTCGCGCTGTCCAGGCGCGCGGCCGCGGTCAGGCCGCCTTGCAGGTCGCGCCACAGATCCTCGACGTGCTCGAGCCCCACCGAGAGGCGCACCAGCGTGTCGCTGATGCCGAGACCGCGCCGCACGTCGGCCGGGATCGACGCGTGCGTCATGATGGCGGGATGCTCGGCCAGCGACTCGACGCCCCCTAGGCTCTCGGCGAGCGTGAAGATCTCGAGCGCCTCGAGGAAGGCGCGCGCGTGGGCCTCCGTGCCCTCCAGCTCGAGCGTGATCATCCCGCCCGGCCCCCGCATCTGCCGCTGCGCCAGCTCGCGCTGGGGGTGGCTGGCCAGCCCCGGATAGGACACGCGCCGCACGCCGGGCGCACGCTCGAGCCGGACCGCCAGGTCGGACGCGGTCTCGACGTGCCGTTGCATGCGCACCGCCAGCGTCTTCACGCCGCGCAGGACCAGATAGCAGTCCATGGGGCTCGGCACGGCGCCGATCGCGTTCTGCAAGAACTTGAGACGCGCGGCCAGCTCGGCGTCGCTGGTCACGATCACGCCGCCGACGACGTCGGAGTGGCCGTTGATGTACTTCGTGGTCGAATGCACGACCGCGGTCGCCCCCAGATCCAGGGGGTTCTGCAGCATCGGCGAAGCGAACGTGTTGTCGACGACGACCGGTACCCCGCGCGCGCGTGCGACCGCGGCCACGGCGGCGATGTCCGCGAGGCGCAGCAACGGGTTGGTCGGCGACTCGAGCCAGACGAGGCGCGTGCGGTCGGTCAGCGCCGCCGCCACGGCCTCGGGCGTCCGCATGTCGACGGTGATCGTCTCGATCCCGAGAGGCCGCATGACGCCGTTGAACAGGCGGTAGGTCCCGCCATACACGTCGTCGCCGCAGACCACCTGGTCGCCCGGCCGCAGGGTGTGCATGAGGACGGCGCCGGAGGCGCAGCCGCTGCCGAAGGCGAAGGCGTGACGGCCGTGCTCCAGCGCGGCGAGGCACGCCTCCAGGGCCGCGCGGGTCGGGTTGCCGCTGCGCGAATAGTCGAACCGCAGAGGACGCCCGGGCTCGGGTTGAGCGAACGTCGTGGCCAGCACGATCGGCTCCATCACGGCGCCGTGTCCCGGGTCGGGGGCCTGGCCGGCGTGAATGGCCAGCGTCTCGGGGTGAAGCACCGCAGTCGAGCCCGGCGCGCGGTCGTCGTCCATCATGCTGACCATTATGCCGACAAAGATAGGCGATTCGCCCTCCCGACGCGCGATTCCGGCGCCCACACCCTTGTTCATCGCTGCGCGCGGAAGTAGGTTTGGCGCCTCATGGCGACCCCCGCAGTCGGACAGGACATCGAAGCATTGTGCGGCAAGTGCGGGACGGTCTGGCACGTGGTCATGGCCAAGGTCGGCGACCGCATCGCCAAGGTCGTGTGCAAGCGCTGCGGGGGCCATCACCTCTATCGCACCGAGCACGGCACCGCCGACAACGCCCGAGAGGAACGCGCGGCCGGCGGAGGCGCGCGTCGCACCTTCAAGGCGCGCGCGCCCGAGCCCGCGCCCTTGCCCCTGCCCGCGTTCGATCCCAACAAGCCTCCTCGCCCCTACTCGCCCGCTCAGGTCTTCGCCCCCGGCGAGCGCGTCGCCCACCCGACCTTCGGGACCGGAGTGGTCGCGGGCTCGCCCGGGCCCGGTAAGGTCGAGATCGCATTCCCAGCGGGGCGGCGGGTGCTGGCCTGCGCGAAGCAGGCCTCGACCCTGGAGCGCCCGCACCTGGTCGACCACGTCCCGATCTCCGACCGCCCACCGGAAAAGGCGTCCTGACGGTCGCCTTGCCCCGACGGCGGGTCGAGCTGCGCAAGGATCTGGCGCGGGCCATTCTGGGGGGTCACCCGTGGATTTATCGCGACGCGCTCCGCGATCCGGGCGATCTGCCGGACGGCGCGGTCGTCGTCGTGACCACCGCGCGGGGGCGGGCGCTCGGACGCGGGTTCTGGAGCCGCGCCACGCCGATCGCGATCCGCATGCTCACGCTCGACAAGGCCGACGATCTGGCGGCGCTGGTGCGGGCGCGGCTGGCCGCCGCGCTCGAGCGACGGCTCGCCTTCATCGATCGCCGGCGCACGAACGCGTTCCGGTGGGTTCACGGAGAGGCCGATCAGCTACCGGGGATTCACCTCGACGTGTACGCGACAACCGGCGCGATCCGGTTCGACGGTGACGGCGCGCGCGCCTTCTACGTGGAGCAGCAGGACATCGCCCGGTTGGTGATGGAGGTGGGTGCCCGTGTCGAGCTCGGCGGGCTGGTCGAGCGGCGCCGCGGCCCGCGCGCACGAGGCGGCCGCGCCGCGGCCGACGACGAAGCCGAGCGCGCCGACGACCCCGGCGAGGCCGTTCTCCTGGCGGGCGAGCGGCCGGCCGGCGCGCTCGAGGTGCGCGAGGAGGGCCTGACCTTCGGCGTCGATCTGGTCCACGGGCAGAAGGGCGGGCTGTTCCTCGACCAGCGTGACAACCGCGCCCGGGTCGGCACGCTCTGCCGCGGCCGCCGCGTGTTGAACCTGTTCGGCTACACGGGCGGCTTCTCGGTCCACGCCGCCGCGGGGGGTGCCGCCGGGACCACGACCGTCGATCTGTCCCCGGGGGCCGTGGCGGCCGCCGCGCGCAACTTCGAACGCAACGGCTTCTCCGCCGGGCCGCCTCCCCACCAGCACGAGGTGGTGGTGGCCGACGCGTTCGCCTTCCTCGAGGACGCGGCGAACCGGCGCCGGCGCTGGGATCTCGTCATCTCCGACCCGCCCAGCTTCGCCCCGAGCCAGAAGTCCCTCCCGTCCGCGCTCCGGGCCTATGAACGCCTGCACCGGCTGTGCGCCGCCGTGGTCGAGCCGGGCGGCCTGCTCTGTGCGGCCTCCTGCTCGAGCCACGTGGACGCCCCGGCGTTCCTGAGCACGGTCGAGGAAGGGTGCCGGCAGGCGGGCCGCCGCTTCGCCTCGATCGAGAGCCACGGTGCGGCCGCCGACCACCCGGTCGCCGATTTCTTCCCCGAGGGGCGCTACCTCAAGCTGGTCCTCGGCACGGTAACGTGACATCGATCGGCTTCATTCCATCGTAAGATCGGGGCATGATCGACGGGCCGAGCCGCCGGTTCACGCTCTACAAGTGGGGGTGGGGGCTGGGCGCGGCGGCGCTCCAGTCGGGGATCTACTTCTTCGTGGGCAATGCGCGCTTCGAGCGGTCCACGGAGCTGCTGCGCACCCGCCTCGACGACGTCATCCCGTTCATCCCGGCGACGGCCTGGTTCTACCTGCCTATCTACGTGGGCATCTTCGTGCTGGCCGTCGCCTCTTTCCAGACCCGCGTCCACTTCGATCGGGCTCTGGCGGGGGTGGGCGTCATCTTGCTAGCGGGCCTGGCCGGGCATCGATTCGTCGCCGCCGAATATCCACGCCCGCTGCTGCACGCGCCCTACGGGGGGCCGTCGGAGGCCTTCATGGCCTGGGTGCAAGGCATCGATCCTCCCGGGAACGTCTTCCCGTCGCTGCACGTGGCGCACACCTCTTCGCTGGCGTTGTTCCT
>Ga0068859_100008145_pt1 | contig 10628 bp, 8 predicted proteins | sample KBSSwiS22_FD_66585 | JGI IMG/M metagenome (GOLD analysis project Ga0068859, IMG submission 66585) | Switchgrass rhizosphere microbial communities from Kellogg Biological Station, Michigan, USA - KBS Switchgrass S2-2 | ecosystem: Host-associated > Plants > Roots > Rhizosphere > Soil ... | reverse complement strand
CACCTGCGTACCCTGGCCAGGCTCGAGGCGGCCGAGCCGGCGGAGGTGACCGCCTGGCAGAAGTCCAGGCTGGACCGCTTTCGGCGCCGTTGGCTACCCGCCGTACCCTATTACCGAACACGCTCAGAATACCGACGTGCCGACCTCGCCGACCTGCCGATCCTGACCAAGGAGACAGTGCGCCAAGCGCCGGGCTCCTTCCTCCACCCCTTGCTTCCGGCCCGACACGTCACCACCGGCGGAACAAGCGGACACCCCCTCGATCTGAGGATCTCGTTTCCGTCGTTCTTCACGGAATGGGCACACATCGCCCACGCGTGGGCGTCGGCCGGCGTACGTCTGACCGACCGGAAAATCACCTTCCGGGGCGGCAGCCTCGGTGAGGGCTTCGCGGGTGATCCGATCCTGTTCCAACAGACCTACAACCAGCTGGTGGTATCGCCTTTCCACCTTTCCGACCACACCTTCGAGGAATTGGCGCTCAGGCTCCAGGAGTTCCGTCCGGTTGCAATTTGGGGGTATCCGTCCGCCATAACGGTCTTCGCCCGATGGGTGGCCCGCACCGGAAACCGCGTCGGACTCGACCGGATCCGCGCCATCCTGCTGGCCAGCGAAGGCGCGGTCGACTGGCAACTTGCGCTGTTCGAGGAGATCTTCGCCGTGCCCGTAGTCCGCTGGTACGGCCAGAGCGAGAAGGTCGTTTTCGCCGAGGAGTGCCTCCGGCACCGGGGTGCTTACCACGTCGCGCCGACCTACGGTATCGCCGAGGTGGTGGACGGGCAGATCGTCGGTACGGGCCTGACAAACGCCGCAATGCCACTTGTCCGATATAATACGGAAGACGGCGCGGAGCCACTACGGCCCTCCCTCACACGCTGCTCCTGCGGCTCGCCTTTTCCAGTCCTCCGCGACATCCAGGGCCGAGACCAGTCCCTGATCTACGGAGTCGACGACGAACCTATCTCCGCGGTCGCCCTGAACTTCCACGACAGCGCGTTCGCCATCTTCGATCGCATCCAGTTCCACCAGGAGCGCCGGGGCGAGATGGAATTGCGGGTGACGGCCGGGCAGCGGCCTTCTCCTCAAGAACTCGACCGGGCCCGCAGCCTCATCCAGAACAGGGTGGGTGACCGCCTCGACGTGTCAGTGTCGTATGTCGCGCCAGCCGACCTCATGACGAGACGGGGGAAGGCAGTCGTGGTGGACCAGCGATACCACCCCGGTTTGCCGGCGCGACGCCCTGGAGTTGAAGGCACGCAGCGGAGCCGGCCGTAACCCGGCGAGTCGCCACGTCCAGCAGCCCAGACTGATGGACCATGTTGTCGAGTTGGCCACAGGGCACCTGGACATTCAGCCGGGCACGATTTCTACCTACACGGGAATGACCTGATGAAGCTGTCAGATCCGCCATCCACACCAATCGATAAAAGACCGACTGAATCGCAAACTCGTGTCCAGAGAAGGCTGGGGTCAACCCCGGGATCCAGCGGCGTACAGCGGCTTCACGGACAACGGACTCCACAGGTACCACAACTTGTCAGGCGGTCGGCAAGAACAACGGCTGTCATCGTTCACTGGGGGCCGACCAGGCCGACCGTTGATCTCGCGAACCGGCTGGACAAAATTGGTTCGATAACTGAGGTTGTCGTCGTCGCCAACGATGGCAGCAGTAGGCCGACAGATCTTCCAGAAGCGACAGTGTGGCTCGTCGCGCCAGCAAACCTCGGCTTCGCCGGCGGATTTCGGTTCGGCTGCGACGCTCGATCTGACACCGATGTGTACCTGCTTCTCAACAACGATGTCCGGCTGCCGGAGCGGACGATCGAGGCGTGCCTCGAACTCATCGGGCAAGACGGGGTCGGTATTGTCGGTCCGACCCTCATGAGCGCACGCGGGATTTACCCCGCCGCAACACGGCTAACCTCCCTTTTCGCAGTTCCGCGTCGCCCCCGACGAGCACCAGTTCAGCCCACCGAGGCCGCGTACGTGACCGGTGCCGTCCTGTTCGTACGAGCCGCGTGCCACCGGCTGGTACCGATGGATACGCGGTACTTCCTCGTCTTCGAGGACACCGACCTCTGCTATCGGATGAGGCACGCTGGCTGGCGGGTGGTGGCCAGCCCGCACCAGGCATGGCATACCGGCGGTGGGACTATTCCTCGGAATATTTACAGCTACTACGGAGTCCGCAACCGGATCTGGTTCGCCCGAATTCACGGCGAGTCATGGAGAGCGCCTCTGGTAGCGGCCTGGCTGGCCCTCGTCGTGCTCCCGCGCAACGTCGGCTCCGATGTGCGACGCCGTCGCGGCCTAGTTCGCGTCCCCTTCATGCTGCACGGTCTCCTGGACGGGATCGGTCCGCTGCCGCCTGCCAACACTCCACTCACGGACGAGCCGAGGGCGGCGCGCTGGGAACGCGGCTGGGAACGCGCCTCCGGCCGGGCAGCGCACCGGCCGCCGTCACCGAGCGAGGGGGGAGAAACGCCCGGCGTGGCGGTTGCCGCGGAGCCGGTCCTGGCACAGGCAGGTGATGCACCGTGAGGCAAGGCCAGACAAGTGGCTCCGCCCCAGTCCTAGTGGACTGCGCGGGAGCCGTCATGGGCGGCGCCCTGCGCTTCCTGAACGAGCTCGACAACTATCTCGCGCACCGCGTGCGCCCGGAGGTCCGAGTCGTCGGCCGTGGACGTCGGCTGGGCGTGAAGTGGCTCATCGATCGCGAGCGGACCGGCGCCCGTGGTCGCGCGGTCGCACTGAACAACATCAGCTTCGTGGCTGGCCGCGGAGAGCGTTGGGTCCTGCTGCGCAACCCGCTGCACTTCTCGCCCCCGGACGAGGTCGCCCGGATACCCGGCGGGCTCCCGCGCAGAGCGGCCAGCACGGCGGTGCTGGTACACGCCGCGGCCCGCCGGGCCGACGTCATCGTGGTACCCACCACGGAAATGGCGCAGCGCGTTACGGACATGGTTCCACGGCTGTCGGCCCCGTTGGTCGTACGGCCACATCCGCTGTCCATCCCGGCGAAGCCGCCGGCGACCGCGCGGGTACCACACCGTCTGCTGTGTCCGGTCCTATTCTCACGGTTCAAGGCGATGGGTCCGCTGCTGGGGCTCGCGGATGCCGCCGCGGACCTGCTGGCTGTGGAGTCCGGTGCCGCGGTCGAGGTCGTCGTCACCGCGACCGAGAAAGAGGCGGCGGCCGAGGGGCTGGCCGGCACCCGCCGGCTACGGTTCGTGGGTCGGTTGTCGCCGGAGCAACTCGCGATGCAGCAGGACCAATGCCAGGCGCTGCTCTACCCGACCCGGGTCGAGTCGTTCGGCTACCCGCTCGCCGAGGCGCGCCTCGCCGGGCTGCCGGTCGTCGCCCTCGATACCGACCGCAACCGCGAAGTCGCCGGGCCGGTCCTGGTCCCGTATCAGCGCGAGGAGCCGGCCGCCGTCGCGGCCGCGATGCACGAGGCATTCTCGGCCACGCGCGAACCCGAGACAGTGAACCCCTTCGACCCCACCCGCTACTTCGATTGGCTGCTGGGACACGGCGACTGGCTGAGCCCGACGGCGTGACCATGACATCCCAAATTTCGCGGGCTGGTGCGCCGTCGACAGCGGGCTCGGCATTGCCCACGGTTCCTGTTGGCGGCAGAAGGAGGACCGAGAAGATGCGGCGCGAACATCGCGGTGACCACTGCCCTGCATGGCCCCGCCCGTACGGATCACGGGGGGGGCAGGCTGGGACGGACGTCGTGCCCCCTTCCTCGGTTCCGGTCACGGCGATCATTTTGGCCCGGGACGAGCGGGTCAACATCGACCGCGCCGTCCGCTCCGTCCGCTGGTGCCAGCAGGTGGTCGTGGTCGACTCTGGATCCACCGACGGCACCCAGGACCTCGCCCGGGCCGCGGGTGCGACCGTGTGGCAGGAGCCCTGGCGCGGTTTCGCTGCGCAGCGGGAATGGGCGATGCGGGCAGCAGGAATCCACCACGACTGGGTCTTCTTCCTCGACGCCGACGAATGGGTTCCGGTAGAACTCGCCGCCGAAATTGCCACCAGACTGGGCACGGAAAACGCGGCCGCGTACGCCCAGCGACGCCGTCTGGTCTTCCTTGGCCAGTGGATCGCCCACTGCGGCTGGTACACAAACAGTTGGCAGGCGCGCCTGCTGGATCGGCGGCGCTCGTCGTTCGCGGGAGCCGAGGAGTTCGGCGAGCGGCCCTCTGTCGACGGTCCGGTGCTGCGGCTCGCGGCGGACCTGGTCGACGAGGATGGCAAGGGGCTCGCCAGCTGGCTCCACAAACACGTCCACTACGGCGAGCTCGAGGCAGCTCGCCGCGAATCCGTGGAGACGAATCCGCTGAGGGCGCTTCGCGCGGCGCTAGGCAGCCGGGCGGGATCCACAAGACCACTCACCCGAACCCTCGCGAAAGAAGTCGTCTTGCCGCTGGTACCGGCGAAGCCGCTCGCCGTCTTCCTGTACCGCTACGCGATGCATCAGGGCTGGCGAGACGGGCGACTTGGACTGATCTTCTGCTTCTACCGCGCATGGCACATGATGAACGTGGAGCTACTGCTGCGGGAGGCCAGGGACACTTCCCGCATGCCCGCGTGAACAGGGGCGATCTCAATAGCTCATGCACCTTGTCTGAACGTCTGAACCAGGTCACAGATCGGATCTGGTAACGTGGTCCACTGTCCTGAGGCCTGGTTCGCGGCGCGGCGTTGATGGCAGGGGATCGTAAGAGTTTTTCCCGCGGGATTTCCGAGGGCTTGTCGGGTCCACAGATAGCGTCTCGATTGGGGCGCGACCGCTCGGTGGTGTACCGGGCGATAAATCCTTGTGGCGGCCGTGGCAACTATCGAGCGGTGAGGCCCAAGAGCGCGCGGCCGAGCAGGCAGGGCTTCGGCGTGTTCGCGATCTGCCCTGTTTTGTCGTCAGGGGAAGCCGTGGAGATCGAGGGCGGCGGGTCGCGGTGGTGTGGTCACGTCGGCCGGTCGAGATGAACGCGTGCCGGCGCGGCGTAACGCGTTGGCGACGGTCGAGTGGAGGGTCGCGGGGTTCGTCGGCGCGTTGCCGGTCCGGACCGTGCTGGCGTCCTCGCGGAACGACCGCGCACGTAATGGACCTTGTTCTCGACGTGCCAGTGCGTCCGGGCGAGGTCGGCGCGTACTGATCGCTAGAATTCGCCAGGTGAGTTCCGCGACCTCGATTCCCACCGCCGTCCGACTGTCGGACATTCCCGGCGCCTGAAGGGCCGAACGCTGGAGCCGATCGGGTAGATAGCTTATCTCGCGGTTCTTTCCGGCCGTACGACCGCGCCGACTCGAGGTCATCGCAGTTCACGACCATGACCAGCCAGTCCGTGCGGATGACTCCCCCGCCCACCTCCCGCGCCGTCACACGGCTCGTGCGGACGATCTGGAACGGCTTCTACAGTTCGCGGGTTGTCCCTGTCCCGCCCCAGCCGCCGGCCGGGGTGCTCGGTAAACGAGCCGACACAGCAGAATCATCGTGCCGATTTTGATTGGCAGCGAAAGCATCAGGGCGACAATCGAGGTCTCGAATCTGATGAACAACATGAACAGCGAGAGGTAGAGCGCGACAAGGCGAGGGTCCCGCGCCGGATGCAGCGTTTCATCGACTAGTCGACACAAAGCCCCGATCAATACTGTTCCGATGAGGAGGGGGAGCACTCCACCATATCTATACAGGTCGGCCTGCGGCCCAATACCGGCGGACGTGTAGACCTTGGAACCGTACCCATAGTACTGCTGACCAAAGTCGTAGCCATCGTTTCTGGTCGGCTTTCCGGGCCAGAGCGCGCGAGGAATCAGTCCGAGTACCGGCGCGCTGATCAGCTCTAGGGGACTGCGGTAGGGCACAACCTCAGGCGTCTTCTGGACCACGAACGCCAGGCTGTCCACGGAGCGGATCCGCCCAGAAAGTCTCGAAGAAGAGTCAGCGAGTGTCTCGCCCACTGCGTCCTCGTTCGCGTTGGCACCAGTCACGGCGGTGTACATCACCTCGGGCATGGCGTGCACCGCCGCCGTCGCGGTCAGCTGCTCGCCCTGGAACCGTACGAGCTGTCGGTACGCCGCGTTGTATGGCATCACGACCAGTAGCAGGCAGACGAACCCAGCCACGATCCAGCGAACGGGAATCCGGCCACGAGTCAAGGCAACGGCCGCGCACACCGCAAGCACGGTCCACGCGAACTGCCCCTTCATCCCGCTGAGCAAGCCGAATACAAACTGGGCGGCCAGTTGTGCCAAGAATGTCAGCCGCCACGCGAAGTTCCCGTTCCGGATCATCTCCACCGCCGCGATAACGAGCGCTCCGCTACCGAGCGCGCCGGTCAGCGCGAGAGGATACGTATATCCCGCTCCCCCGCCGGCCCGGGCCGCCGGATCAGCAAGATAAGCAAACTGGCCGAGCTCTATCTGTGTTATCCGAGCGGCAACGGAGGCCAGGAACACGACCCACAACACTGCCAGCCTGCAATGGAGCAAATCGCGCTTGGGGGCCGCCGCCACCGCGATCCGGTTACCGAGGCGCAACACGAGCCGGCCGGGCCCCATAAGATATCCGAGCGTCCACACTGGCACCGCCACGGACAGCAGTGCCTGCGCGCGTAGCACGCTGGAATAGTCCAGCGCCGCTAGCACTCCACGCTGCGGCGCGCGGAATGCGATCGCGGCGAGGCCCATGGACACTCCGAAGCCGAGAATATGCCAGGGTCCAAGATAGAAACTGTTCAGCCCGTAGCGCGGGCCGCGCCGGCGGCCGGTCAGCAGTACAGCCGCGGCGCACTCCAAGGTGACCGCGAGCGCGCGCAGCACCACCCGGTTCGACAACGTCACCGGAGCATCAAGGTCGATGCCCCACAGAACAATCGCCAGTCCGGCGACCCACATCCACAGCGGTGAGAAAGATCCCCGCATATCATCGACGTGAACCCGCCCTGAGCGTGCCGGACGGTATGACGTCGCCCGGGCGGGATGGGACAGAGACAGGGCGGCCAAGGCTGATCGAGCCCCAAGCGCAAGGCGCGGACCCGCCACACCGACGTAGGACCGATTCATAGCATTACCTCGAGCAACTTCGTGAGCCGCCGCTGGTATGTGTGATCACGAAGGCTGCGCAGGGAGGCGGCGTCACCCATCTCGCGAGCCGCCGCCGGGTCGTCCGAGCAGCGTTTGATCTGCGCGATCAGCTCGTTGAACGTGGAGAACGCCAGGATCTCACGCTCCTCTGCAAACAGGTCCGGGAGAACCTCCCGCCGCTCGCAGAGGACCATTCCGCCTGAAGCGGTCGCCTCGAACAGCCGGCAGTTCACACTCTGCATCTCGGAGGACCGCAGAGCGTTGATGACCGCGAGAGCTCCCCGGAAAACCGCAGCCTTCTCCTCGGACGCCACGTAGCGTCCGGCGTGGCAGGCAGCAAGCCGCCGACTCCACAACCAGCGCGGTATCGGCGGACCGTAGATCCGCACGGACACGCCGTGATCGAGCAGCTGCTCGATCAACCTGGCCCTTTCGGAGTACATGGTGCCGACGAACACGACGTGTGGCTGATCACCAGGGGCTGTACCGTCACCGGGAGGCCTATGCCGCGCCGGGTTGCACGCCTCCGGCAGGTAGCTCGCGGGCAGCCCGAGCATGTCGGCCAGACGGCGCGCCAGCAGGGGGTCCTTGAAGAACAGAGCGTCGTAGTCGCCCAGCAGCATCCGGGCCCGACCGAGGTTGCTAACCGGGTCTGGGAACCAGAGACACGCCGGGATACCGCGGCGCCGCAACTCTCGCACGGTCGCCGGATGCAGGACGGGGGTCACGCAGATCACGGTCGTGACATCGGCGCGTTCCGCGGCGGTGACGATACGGCGCTGGTAGGCCAGATCGATCCGATCTGTGGCAAGCCTGGCGACCCTGAGCGGGCCGGCGATCCGCCGATCAGCCGGTCTGGGAGCCGCCGCTCCCAGCTGGACCGGGAGAACGCCGATCGCCGGCAGGCAGTCAAGGATGTTCTCCGCGAAGCGATCTCCGCCTACGGACCCGATCACCCCGACTCGTACGCCGCCACCCGCAGGCGGCACAGCCGATGGCGAGAAGTGTTCTTGTCCAGACCCAGTCATGGCACGTTTCCCTCTTGGATGTCGGAGGAGCCGACGGACAACGCCTGGCCAACGTTGGTGACGACTAGGCGGTACAACCGGCCGATGGCCGCGGTCACGGAAAGATCGACCGCACGCAGAACCGCGCGAACCAGCAACAAGAAGGAGGCAGCATAGGCGACGCTGGACGTCACAGCCGCCGCGGCGACCCCAAAGGCCGGCACCAACGTGGCGAGGAGAATCACTGTGAGCACGGTGCCGAACCCCTCGCAGCGCGCGACCACCAGCGGACGGCCGAGCCCGCGTAGCACATCGTCGATCGTGCGGTTGCAGGCGAGTAGTACGACCCCGGGAGCGAGTAGCCAGAACAACCGAATACTCTCGGCAAAGTCCGGTCCGTAGATTCGGGGAACGGCGATGGTCGCAAGCGCACTGATGGCGGTGACCATCACTAGTCCGATGGCAAGGCTGGCGCCGACGGCCGCGGTGACGAGGCGGCGAGCAGACCCAGCCACCGCAGCTTCCGCCGAACTCGCGGCGCCGACCGCCCGTTGCGCCGCAAGACGTGGCATCGCGACCTTGCCCAGCGCCCCGGTGATCGTCAGGGGCAACGCCCCCAGCGACACGGCCACGCTGTACTGGCCAAGAGCGGACGGCTTGACGAGCAGGGCGAGGACCAGGACGTCAAGACGTGCGTTGGCCTGATAGCAGACGGAGGAAAGCAGGGTTGGGAAGCCATAACCGAACAAATCTCGGGCCGTTCGGCCTCGCAGACGTCCTCGACCAGGGATCGCCCTGCGACACAGCACAGCAGCGGTTATCGTCTGCAGCCCAACCGATATGATCAAGAAGTATAGGGCCCATTTGACGTCGAGGAGTCCGATGGCAGCCAGCGACGCTATCGCCAGGAGGTAGATGGCCGGTTGCAGAGTACAGACGACGTTCCAGATCCGGATGCGGCATGCCTGGAGCGCGAAGACCCATGAGGCGGAGGCGAGTATCAACGGCTCGGCGGCAAAGACACAGCGGGCGGCGGCGACAGCCGTGGCCCCGTCAAACAGGAGCGGCGCGACCAGAATGCCAACGACGCCGACCAGCGTCCCGAGTCCCAGCAGGAGGATCGCACCCGTGCGCATGACATCGCGCGCCCCCGCCGGGTCCTGGGCGACGAAGTAGCAGATCGCGGCGCTGATCCCGCACTCGCCGATTATCGCCGCCATGAAGACGTACGAATTAATGGCCGCGTAGGTGCCGCGGCCGGAAGGACCGAGGTAGCGCGAGATTATCACTCCGGCCAGGGCGCCGAGTCCAGCGTTGACCAAGCTTGTTAGAACTGTAACCTGAACGGATACGCGAAATCCACGGTTACGTCGCGTCCTGCGATGCTTACCTCTTCCGGCCCCCCGGCAGCGAAGGGACTTTTCACCCACGGTGTGATTCTTTCGCTCATCCAGACGGGAGCCCATCGCTCACGTCGTCTGGTTGCGCGGGAACGATGTTCTTTCGAGCAGGCTGACGACCTGGGCGAACCGCTCCCACTGCGGAGTCATCGCGAGCACGTTCGAACTAAAAGGGCCGCTGGCCGCCAGGCCCCATCGAGTCAGGTTGAACACCTGGTAACCCGCTTGGGCAAGCACCTCCATAAGCTCGGCCTGGCTCACGCGCCGACGGGCCGGGTGGCTCGGTACCCACCCCAGTAGGAGTGCCGGTCCGCACTCGGAAAGAAGGTTCGCCGCGCCGCGGAGCACTTCCAGTTCGACTCTTTCGGCGTCGATCTTCACGAGAACCGGCCGTGGATGTTTTTCGGCGTAGGCGTCCAAGTTCGTGACAACTGCCACCGGATCAGCCTCGGCGCCGTCAACCATGTGAGCGAGATCGGATGCGCCGGAGTTTCGCCGTATCCCGGTCTCGCCGACGGCGGAACCGACCGCCGTGCACGCCAGAAAGACCTGTTCCAGCCGATTCCGGCGCACCATCCGCTCCAGAACGGCCGCCCTGGCCGGAACCGGTTCGAAAACGTGCACCTGACCAGTCTGCCCAACCAGGCCAGCGGCCCACAGCGTGTAGGCCCCGATATTCGCCCCTACCTCGAAAAAGCAGTCCCCCGGTCGTAGCACCGCCTCGAGGACCGGCGCGAGCGCCGGTGGTCGGTTCCTCAGCACGGACAGGGCACGCAGAGGGCCATCTCCACAGCTGTCCACGTCAAATGTCATCGCATTCGCAGGTGGCCCGGAGAGTGGTCCGGAGCATCCCTTCCGGCCCCGTACCCCACCAATCACTCCTCTCCAGCCGTTGACCTTGGTGCGGCGCGCGTAGAGCAGCCCGGCGAGGCGCCCGCTGAACGAGCTCGGCCGCTTGGCCGAAAGGTTTTGATCAACCGTCGCGACTACGTCCACGCCAAGGGTTCTATCATCGGCACGAGTTCAGGTAGCGGATTATAGAAGGGCGCGTCCCCAGGGTCGGCAGGAAAGCTCCCGAGGACGGAAACCTCAGGGCTGGACAATACGTAGAAGACAGCACAAAATCACC
>Ga0068859_100008144_pt1 | contig 10628 bp, 10 predicted proteins | sample KBSSwiS22_FD_66585 | JGI IMG/M metagenome (GOLD analysis project Ga0068859, IMG submission 66585) | Switchgrass rhizosphere microbial communities from Kellogg Biological Station, Michigan, USA - KBS Switchgrass S2-2 | ecosystem: Host-associated > Plants > Roots > Rhizosphere > Soil ... | reverse complement strand
GCGACGGTTTCCTTATCCGGCCACCGAGTTTCACGAATCCGGCGGCGCAGGTCGGTGATTTCCTTTTCAGGCACATGGACACGAAATGGACGGATCGCGTCCTTGTCGCCGCGCGTCGCGTTGCTCTCTTGCAGTGCGGCTGGGCGCGCCTTGTCGAGTTTCTTTCGATCACCTTTCGATCTGTAGCTCTGAGCGTGGCTCGACACGATCAAGCCGAGACTGAGAGCAAACGCAAAGATCGCGATCGCAGTATTGTGAATTCGTTTGCGGCACGAAGTCGAACGATTCATCGGTGTTTCTCCTTTTGCCCGAGATTAACGATTCATTCCTGGTTCCTTACAGGTGCGGAGTAGACCACGGTTGAGAAAGCGAATCCATTGGACCAAGGTATCGATCGATACCTTGGTATTAGGTCCCTCTAGAGGATAGAATCCCCGTCACTTAAGTTCCCCTTTTCGACGCCGTTCCCCAGTGAATCGGTAAACAGACAAGCCAGAAGGGTCAGCCATGAAGAGGTCCACAGCAGCCTCGTCCGCGAAACAAGAAAGCTTTGCTGATGAGCTTGAGGTTCGCGTCGCTCAACGCACTGCGGAGCTAACCGCGACAATCGAACAACTAAGACGTGAACTTGCCGACCGTAACCAAGCAGCACAGGCGCTGAGTAAGGGAGAGCTATTCAATCTGATCGTTGAAAGCATTCCGGCTCCCGTCGCCGTCACCTCACCGACCGGCGAGGTCGAGGCGCTAAATAAGCCGACCCTCGAATACTTCGGACGAACGTTCGAGGAATTGAAGGGCTGGAAGAGTTCCGACGTAGTTCATCCAGACGACCTTGAGCGCACCGTGGCCGCGCAGATCGAGGCACACCAAACGGGCCAGCCTTATAACGTCGAAAGTCGTCATCGTCGTGCCGATGGCGTGTACCGTTGGTTCAATGTGCTGGGCCTGCCTTTACGGGATGCACAAGGAAACATAATTCATTGGTTTCATCTTCAGATTGATATTGACGACCGTAAGCGGGCTGAAGAAGCATTACAACTCGCCGAACGCAATTTGAATCTGACGATAAACACCATCCCAACCCTCATACAAGTTTCGCGATCTGATGGATCCGTGCTGTCGGTGAATCAAGCGGTGCTGGACTACTACGGTGTCAGCCTGCAGGATATGCAGAAAGATGATTTTCGCGCTCGCTTTTACCACCCCGACGATGTGGAAAGACTGAGTGAGCAGCGCACGGAGGCTCTCAAGCGTCCTCTACAGTTCGAATATGAGCAACGCGCGCTGGGTAAGGACGGCAAATATCGTTGGTTCCTCGTCCGCTACAATCCTCTGCTCGACGATCAGGGAAAAATAGATCGATGGTATGCGACTGCGTTCGACATCGAGGACCGAAAGCGCGCCGAGGCTCTGCTCGCCGGTGAAAAACGACTCCTTGAAATGGTAGGCGGAGGTAAGACGCTTACTTCAATTCTGGATGCCTTGTGCCGGCTGGTGGAAGAAACTGCCAAAGAATGCATCTGCGGAATCTTGTTGCTGGATACAAACGGCACCTCGGTGGAACTTGCCAGGGGACCCAGCCTGCCATCTAGCTATAACGAAGCGATCCTGAAGTGGCCAGTCAATCCCGATTCGGGTCCGTGCGCCAGAGCGTTCTTTCTGAAGGAACAGGTCATCGTCACCGATGTCGCTTCGGACTTGCAGTGGGACGCCTATGGTTGGCGGTCTCTGGCACTGTCATATGGGCTAAGGGCCTGCTGGTCGACGCCGATCTTCTCATCGGAAAATGCCGTGTTGGGAACCTTTGCTCTGTATTCACGTGAACCGGGCGGGCCTACCTCGCAGGAACAGGATGTCATAGGCCAGATGACGCATCTGGCGGCGGTGGCGATTGAGCGTCAGCGGGTTGTAGAACAATTGCAAGCCGAGCAGGAGTTGCTCGACCTCGCGCAGAAATCAGCCGGCGCGATGGCCTTTGATTGGCACATCCAGGAGGAGACCAACCACTGGTCGCCCGAACAGGAAGCTTTATTCGGACTGCCGCCGGGTACTTTCGACGGGAGATATCAGACTTGGAAACGGATGATGTATGCACCTGACTGGCCCATGGTGGTCGATGCGATTAAGCATGCGCACGAGACAGGAAAAGTTTCGGCCGAGTATCGTGTGGTCTGGCCTGACGGCAGCCTTCACTGGCTTTCGACAAATGGGCAAATGTTTTTTGATGATGCCGGCGAGCCGCTCCGAATGGTTGGTTTTACCTCGGACGTCACCCGCCGCAAGACTATTGAAGAAGAACTTCGACGCAGCGCTGCTTTTCTCGCGCAGGCACAAGAGCTGAATAGGACCGGCAGTTTTTCCTGGCGCGTGGCGACTAATGAAATCACCTGGTCGTCAGAACTCTATCGAATCTATGAATTCGATCCGGGAACCACGATCACGCTCGATCTAATCCGCACACGCGTGCATCCGGAAGATTTAACCTTGTACGAGAAGATGGTCGAACAGGCTCAAAATGGCGCTGATGATTTTGAATGGCAGTACCGTCTCTTAATGCCCGACCAATCGATCAAGTACCTGCATGCGGTTGCGAGGGCCACACGGGATGACGACGGACAGCTCGAATACCTCGCGGCGGTTCAGGACATCACTCGCCGAAAGCTAAGAGAGGAGAAACTGCGGCGCAGCGAAGCGTTTTTGGCCGAAGGTCAACATCTTGCGCGCATGGGGAATCTTTGGTGGCGTGTCAGGACTAATGAAATAGTCTGGTCTGAACCGATGTATCGAATCTTCGAGTTCGAGCCAGGTACAACTGTAACCCTTGAGCGGATCGCCAACAGAGTTCATCCGGACGACATGGCTTCGCTTTCCGACATGATCGAACGGGCCGAGCGTGGCGAAGATTTTGAGTACGAACACCGGATCGTTATGCCTGGCGGTTCTGTTAAGTACCTGCACTTGATCGCTCATCGTACTCGTGACGGTCACCGAGGCCTCGAGTACATAGGCGCAGTGCAGGACATAACTCAGCGTCGGTTGTCAGAAGAAGCGCTCAGCAAAGCGCGATCCGAGCTTGCCCATGTCGCGAGGGTGATGAGTCTTGGCACACTCACCGCTTCGATTGCGCACGAGGTTAATCAACCCCTGTCGGGGATCATCACTAATGCGAGTACATGTGTACGAATGTTGGATGCCGATCCACCGAACGTCGACGGCGCGCGCGAAACTGCAAAGCGCACAATTCGCGACGGCCGACGGGCGGCGGATGTGATCACACGATTGCGCGCCCTCTTTGCCAGGAAGGATGCCGTAACCGAATTGGTGGATCTTAATGAGGCCACTCGCGAAGTAATTGCATTGTCGCGGAGCGAACTTGAGCGCAACCGCGTGATCACGAAGACTGAACTAGCTGAACCATTACCGCTCGTAACCGGTGACCGGGTGCAGCTACAACAAGTGATTCTTAACCTGTTACGAAACGGCTCAGACGCGATGGCCAAGGTCGATGACCGTCCGCGCGAGCTGTTGTTCAAAACTGAAATCGAAGACTCCGATCGGGTTCGTGTGAGTGTGCAGGATGCAGGCATCGGCTTCTCTGGGCAAAGCCCGGAGCAGCTATTCCATTCGTTCTACACAACCAAAGAGGACGGCATGGGAATCGGCCTTTCAGTAAGTCGCTCGATCATCGAGAATCATCAGGGCCGGTTATCGGCGACGCCAAATGATGGACCAGGAGTGACGTTTTCGTTTTCACTTCCAGGTGCTGTCAACGGGACTGAGAGCGGCTCGCCATAGACTTGTGCAAGTTCAAAACGAATAGTCTGTTGTGAGAAGATCTGCGACGTCACCCGGCGAGCCACCGCGCTAGATTTCCGACATAGGTCTTTATGTCTTCAAGCTTCTCAGGCTCTCGTTCAATCTGATCACCCGGCGGCTCGGCGAGAAAGCTGGGACAACCTTTCGACGTGTCCCAGTTGTAATCCACAAAATGATGAAAGCTCGATTCCGCAATCGCGCGTCCCAGCATATTGCCGTGACTGTCGCGCGCTTTCTCGAAAGCGACAATTAGATTGAAAGGTCGCCCCGTAACCTGACTAGTACCTGTGGCGATTACGTTCGCATGCTCTTCTTCATTCGCATGCTCTTCTTCATCCGGAACGCCTACGGCCCCTTCGTGAGGGTGCGCCGGAAAGTATTGGATCACTCCTGATTCATTCATTGAATTCAATAACAATTCGTGAACCGGAGCGATGGCATTGATCTTCTGATAGTCGCCATTGCTTCCCGAATGATAGTTCGGCCAGGAGATGCTTTTCGTGTCCTGGTCATCGCGCACATGACGAGATTCGTCGGGGTCGGGATGTCGAGTATGAAAGAAATGAGCGCGACCGACTCCACCCAAAGTGCAAAGCGACGATCCGAGATCCTGATGATCGCGAACGGCGAGAATACCGCCACCTCGTTGGCGAAAACGAGTAATCCCCTGACAGTCCGCCACCGTGAGGCCATTGCCGATATCCACCGCAAACAACCACAATTCATCGAACTCGGTTTCATCGAGTACGTTCAGAACCTTGTCGTTACCGTCTTCGTTGGTTTCCCGATCGCGTGCTGTCACTTCGAAAATAGAATTGCCGTCGGGGTCTGTAAGAGAGGACAAATGATCGCGCAGCAGAGAAAAGCGACCAATGTTCCAATCGTCTTCAGTCGGAGCAATGGTCGTCTGTAAGAGTATCTGAATTCGCTTCTTCATAATGTGAGCAGCCACCACAGGTGCTCCCGATGCGCCACCACGATCCTGGGTTTCGGTCATGCACCCACGCCAAAGGTGTCGAGTATCTTAAGCACTGACTTCGTTCAGTCACACACCGGTTAAACCAGTCTGGTAAAGAGGATCGCCGTTGATAGAGAAGCCCCCCACCCGGCATCGTAGGCTGCGGTAGGCTTGGCGACGACGTTTTCAATCACTGGATCTACCCTGCTTCTTGAGAGCAGCTAGCCGCTAGCAAGTCACGATACGCGACTGTGATCGTTAGAACCAAGCACTGTCCAATTTGTCGCCCATCCAAGGCACAGGTCATTATTAAGAATGACCCTGTTTGCTCGTCGGGCGGCCACCTTGTTGAGGCTGTCCGGTCAAACTGTCAGACTGAAGATGGAAGGTATCCTCTTCCAGGGTATCCTCGCCCGGGTCATCGATTGTTACCAGTGATTCCAGGTCTTCTTCGCTCATTTGAACCTCCCACCACTGCCGCAGCGTTACATACTCGCCGCTGTCGCCAGATCTTGTGCTTCCCAAGTAACCCATGCCCGGCCTAGCCGTCGCCGGAAGGGCATTCAAGAGTGTTTTTCTCATGGCGTCGCTCCCAGCACACCGCACCACTCGGTTGTCAACGATCCGGGAACTGACCCGAACAGTAATTCATCAACGTAACACCAGCCCCACTCTTCATCCGGTTCAAAAGATTTGATTAGCGGGTGATTGGTTGAATGAAAATGCTTGGCCGCGTGCTTGTTCTTTGAATCGTCGCAACAACCCACGTGACCGCAGGTTACGCAGAGTCGCAAATGGAGCCAAGGGTCGCCAATTTTTAAACACTCTTCACAGCCGTTCGGGGTTCTCGGAGTAACATTGTCAATTTCAAACAAATGCGAACAGCAGTTCATTTTTGAAATCCTCCTGAGGTTAGTGAAGGCCAAACTCATCAGAGTGCCGCGGATTTGGTTCGTATTGCGGGAACACGAGCATCGATCCAGTCGTTAATGTCGGCCATCACGACCTCCTTATCAACATCATTTAGCAAATCGTGAAAGTGCCCCTCATAAAGTTTCAGAGTTTTGTCCGTTGAGCCGGCATTGTCGTAAAAGAACTCGCTACCGCTCGGGTTGGTCGCCTTGTCCTCCGTGCCGTGCAGAATGAGTACAGGAAGTTTGATGAGAGGGAATTCTTCATTCAGCCGACGAGAGGCATCTATCATCACCGTCGCGGTCTGCGTTGGCTCAGACTCGCCCTTAATGAGCGGGTCATTTTTCATTGAATCGACCACCAGCGGATCTCGGGAGAAGTGTTCGTTCTTTAACGTGTAGACGTGGAGGTGGGGCGCGATGTAATCGAATCCCTTGAGTAACGTCAGAATAAACCCGGGCACCGGCAGATCGTATGCGAAGCTCTCGCAGATTAACCCGTCGATCTCTGATTGATGGTCGAGCGCATAAATGCACGAGACGACACCGCCCGCGCTGTGACCGAGAAGGAACACCGGCAAGCCGGGGTTTTCCGATTTCGCTTTTCTGACTAGCGTCGCCACGTCGTCGGTATAATCTTCCATCTTTTCAACGTACCAACGCTCGCCTTCGGAACGCCCGCGCCCGCGCAAATCGATCGCATAAGTCGCCAAACCTTTCGCCGCGAATTGCTCGCCGACCCACAGATATTGCCCGCTGTGCGAATTAAATCCGGGTACGATAACCACCATGCCGCGTGTTTTCCCTTCGGGCTGCCACGAGCGGGTGAAGATGTTCAGTCCGCCGACTCCTTTGAAAGTTGATTCCTTCATTTCTTCATCTCCTTAATCCGAATTGAAACCTAGCTGCGGGAACAAAACGCTCCTCGGCTCGCTTCGTCCCGTCGTCCTAGCCGGGCAGATCCTCGGACCGCTTCTTGGCGAGTTTGCCAGTGCGCAATCCCGTGGACTGACCGACTTCGATCAAGTAGCCGTCGGGGTCCCGCATGTAACAGCGAATCTCAGCACCGCGATCGATCGGCGGCGTCACAAACTCCGCCCCTCTTGAGCTCCACAGCTCATAGCACGCCTGGATGTCTGCTACACGCAGGTTCATGAAGATCGAGACCGTGTTGTCGAACTCGTAGTTAACGACCGAGATGTCCGGCTTGTCCGGGGTGGGGCCACCACCCGGGTTCATGATCACCCACGAGTTGGCGAGCTTGACCATACACGGGTTCTCTTCAAGCACGACCTGGCCGCCAAGAACCTCGGAGTAGAAGGCACGGGACCGTGCAACGCTTCGCACGGTGATGAACAGTGTGACGATGAAGTCCTCGCTCGGCACGGGCAGGTTCTCGAAGTCGATGTATGGCGTGTGTTCGGTCACGGTTACCTCCTTGCTGAAGAACGACAAAATCAGTCCCTTGTTGTTTCATTCCGGCACCGGCACCAGCACCGGAGCGCCCTTGTCCTTAATTAAGAACACGACGAACTTTGCCGGTTTGGTACTACTTGCGTTCCTACCAACGACATGTATGTCCTCTGGGCCTTCATAAAAAGTCTGACCCGCGGTCAGCGTCACTTCTTTGCCACCTCTTACCTGCATGATTATCGACCCCTCCAACACATAGACGAACGCATGTGCATTGTGCCGGTGGATGGGATCCATGCTGCCCGGTGGATATTCCACTGTGAACATTAAGACCTCTTTGCCGGGAAACTCTGGCAGATCCTTCGATGTGAGGGGTGTTACCGCGGCCTGTGGCGCCTGGTTGCCGGTGGGCTGTTGAGCCATCAGCGTGCCCGTTATGAGAAATAGCAGAACCAAGGATAATGTTTTGTTCATCGTAGCTCCTTTCGTTAATCGCTGCGCACAGGCAGCTGGCAGTGGTTCTCAATTGATCTGACTCAACAGGCGAGCGATGTCGTCATAGCCGTGGCTCGCCGCTAATGTCGCGGCACTCTCATTGGTCCCGGTTAACCGAGCCGCCGATGTGTGCTCATTCCTTAAAAGGAGAGTTCAGCAAATAGTCGACGGTAGATATTGGTTTGTAGCCCGACACGAATCGCTCACCAAAATCCCGGGCGAAGTTGTCGTACGTCGTCTCCGGGCGGGTCTCGACAATGCGGCAGACCGCTTTTGTGAATCGTTCTTTCATTCCCAACCGGGGAAACGCTTCGACGATTCCAGCGACGTCCGTCTCGGTCAGAGAGTCATAACCGAACCCACCCCAATCCAGGCCGATGCCCATAGTCGCTAGGGCGATCTCGGGCTCTTTGAACAGCGCGATGGAAACCGTTGAGTTGAGCGCAACCCCGTCCCAGATCAACTGAGCTCGACGTTCATCGATCCCCTCGTTGCGGGCGAAGGTGCGGGCGGCATTCGCCCCCTCCACTTCAAATCGTAGTGGCCCTTTGAAGGCTTCCGCTAAACCCAGGTCGTGCAGGATCGTTGTCACCGCGAGAACCTCGCTGTCATGCGCAGTCTGTTTGCGTTGCGCGATCAGCGCGGCAAACAGCCACGAGCGCATGACATGATTGAACAGGTAAGGCTCGGACCGCTCGCGCGCGAACTCTATAGCCCGAGAAATCAGTGGCGTATCAGGCACCGAGACGCCGGCCAGCACACGAGTCGCCACGTCGGGTTGTGCTCTCAGTTCAGTTGCACTTGCACTCATTTCACGCTCTCCTCGGTCGTCTGGGCGTTGCTTTTAGAAGACGAGCCCGGGCCACAAACGCAATCACGGGCTCCGTCACTTCGTCGTCACCCGAACAATGTCGTCGATCAGGCAGCCGCTGATTTCTCGCTCTTAATGAAAGCGAGCAAATCGGCATTGATCTGGTCTGCATTCGTAGTTGGCATGCCGTGCGGGAAACCCTGGTAGGTTTTCAATATCGCGCCTTTCACCAACTTAGCGCTCAACGGGGCGGAGTCGGCATAGGGGACGATCTGGTCATCGTCACCATGCATTACCAGAGTTGGCACCGTGAACTTCTTCAGGTCCTCTGTGAAATCAGTCTGAGAGAAAGCCACGATGCCGTCATAGTGCGCCTTAGCACCGCCCATCATGGCCTGGCGCCACCAATTCTGAATCACACCCTGCGATGCTTTCGCGCCCGGCCGGTTGTAGCCGTAAAACGGCCCGCTCGCAAAATCCAAATAGAATTGCGCCCGGTTGTTAGCCACCTGCGTTTGGAGTCCGTCGAATACTTCTTTAGGTAGGCCGTCGGGATTCGCAGGGGTCTTCACCATCAGCGGCGGCACTGCGCTAATCAGGACAGCCCTAGCGACGCGACTCTCTCCGTGACGCGCAATGTAACGGGTTACCTCGCCGCCGCCGGTCGAGTGTCCGACATGGACTGCATTCTTTAAGTCGAGATACGCAGTGAGTTCGGCGAGATCATCGGCATAGTGGTCCATATCGTGCCCGTCGCCGGTTTGGCTTGAGCGTCCGTGACCTCGCCGGTCATGGGCGATGACGCGATAGCCATGTTTTAAGAAGAACATCATTTGGGTGTCCCAGTCATCCGCGCTTAGCGGCCAGCCATGACTGAAGACTATGGGTTGTCCCTCACCCCAATCCTTGTAGTAAATCTTCGTTCCATCTTTAGTTGTGATCGTGCTCATGACACTCTCCTTTTTGTGGTTCTCGTAACGTAAGTTTTGATCGAGCGCTTCACTCATCATCGCGTGACCCACGCGGCCGACTTCGCAGCGCTCGCCCCGATGCGCCCGATGTCGCCGTCCGTCTTGAGCCAGTCTTCGAAGCGCGTCTCACCGAGTTGCGCATCACCGATCGGAACCAACGAATTCTCGCTCATCTCCGCTCCGAAATAGCGCGCGCTCGGATCGGCGATGACCTCGCGCGGATCGTTGAGTGCGGTGAGTCGTTGCCGGATGAGTTCATCGAAACGCAACGCCTCGGGCCCGGCGATGTCAATTGCGCCGTTCAGCGGTGCATTCGTCGCCACCTTGCAGACCGCACTAGCAACATCATCCGAGGCAATCGGCTGGAATCGGACTGGCGGAATGCGAACGCTGTTGCCTGCGGTTGCATCATCGGCGATGCGCTTGACGAACTCAAAGAATTGAGTTGAATGGATGATCGAGTATGGAATTGAACCTTCCTTGATAAGCTTCTCCTGAGCAACTTTGGCCCGCATGTAACCACTGCCGGGTAACCGCTCGGCTCCTACTATCGATAGAGCGACGTGATGCCCCACACCAGCCGCGGCTTCATAAGAGAGGAGGTTGCGAGTCGAGGTCTGAAAGAAATTCATCACTGCTGCATCCTCGAACGACGGCGAATTAGAGACGTCGACAACAACCTGCGCTCCCTTGAGCACATCAGCCAGTCCCTCGCCGGTAAGAGTGTTGACACCCGTATTAGGTGCCGCTGCCAAAGCCTCATGTCCAAGCGCCATGAGTTTTGCGATGAGCTTTGATCCGATAAGCCCAGTGCCCCCGATAACTACAATCTTCATGTCGATTCCCTTTCTGTGTTCTCGCCGACGTTTCCGGACTGCGATTATTTCTTCCCGTGCTCGCTAAGACTGAACAGCCCGCGCGTTTGTGACAATGATTTCTTTCAGTAATGAGTTTGAAATGATTCGGCAAATTCGTTATCACAAATCAACGGCTGCACAGTCTTAAGTTGCCAAGGCAACTCAGGACCGGACTGGACGAAACTCTTCCTTGCTGAGATCTGAGGGGGCGGAGTTTTTTGCAGCCGGCGTTTTCGAGGGCGAGCTTGAGTCTTAGGAATCTTGCTTCGTCTTAATCGACGGTAAGCAGCAGCGGCACGAATTAATTCAAGCGTGAAAACCTCATCGAGACCCAAGCTTGGCCGATCGCGAGATTGCTGCGAGCTTGCTGGGTCTCATCATCAAGAGGATTCTGAA
>Ga0068859_100008142_pt1 | contig 10630 bp, 11 predicted proteins | sample KBSSwiS22_FD_66585 | JGI IMG/M metagenome (GOLD analysis project Ga0068859, IMG submission 66585) | Switchgrass rhizosphere microbial communities from Kellogg Biological Station, Michigan, USA - KBS Switchgrass S2-2 | ecosystem: Host-associated > Plants > Roots > Rhizosphere > Soil ... | reverse complement strand
TGCGGTCGCTGCCCTCGCCCTTGTCGTAGTCGATGTCGAGGTCGCGCCAGCCCGCGCCCAGGGCCCAGCGCTCGGAGAGATGGATGGCCAGGTCTCCCTCGACGTTCCAGGTGAACTTCGAGCCGAAGCCCGCCACGTCCCCGCGGCCGAGCAGGCTCACCCGCGAGCCCAGTCGCGCGCGGAAGCGTAGGCCGGCCACGGCGTCGACCCAGTGGAGGTCCTGCTTCCCGGTTTGGAGGACGTCGTTCCCGAGCCGGGCGCTCGTCCCCACGTAGCGAGCGCCGAACAGCAGGTCGACATGCGAGGGGTTGTCCGGTCTTTCCCCTTGCACCACGCGATAGAAACCGAGGCCTTCGGTCACGAGCTGCCGGATGTCGGCGCTCACGCCCAGGGGCCCGAGGACCGGGTCCGCGCCGGTAACCGGCGCGTCGAGGTTGAGGTACAGGAGGTCGAAGGCGAACCCCAGGCGGCGCTTGCGTCCCTCGACGTGGCCGAGGAAACCGATGTCGAAGTCGCTGATGACATCCGCGGACGATTTCTCGACCGGGACCTCCACCCTGCCCCTCACGGTCACGGTGCCGTCGATCCCCGCGAACCAGAAGTAGGGAACCACGATGAAATGCCAGTCATCGTCCATCGCCGCCGGTGATCCGGCCTGGGCCGTGGCCGGAAGGGCCGTCGTCAGGATGAGGGCGCAGCCAGCCAGGAGGCGCGCCAGCGGCGTCCTGAGCCGGACATTCGTCTCCATCCCGGTGCCGTGATGTGCCGCGCCGATCCTCTCTCTTTTGGGAAGCGTCCCGGGCGGGTCGCGAGCGCCGACGGTACCCTGTTGCAGCTATTGAAGAAATGGGACCAAGGTCCCATGGAGGTCGAGCCCCCGATCGGTCACCTTCTCGCGATCACGACCGTCTCGGGCGTCGGCAGCGGATGTGCCGTCACGTTCGTGAAGCCGGCTTCCTCGAGGAATCGTCGCAGCTCGTCGAGCGTGTACGCGTCGCCGCCGGGTGTCTCGGCCAGCATGGTGAGGCTGAACATCGCCGGAAAGGGGGGCGACACGCGGTCCGGGTTCGGCACGAACTCCAGGACCACCACCCGGCCACCCGGCTTCACGGCAGAGGCGATCTTCCGCAGAAAGGCGGTGCAGGCCGGCGGGTCGAAATGGTGCAGGAAGTTCGTCACGAGCGCGATGTCGTAGCCGGTGCCGAACTCCACCGTGAACGCGTCCCCCGGCAGCGTCCGATACCGGTCCGCCACGCCAGCGGCGCGGGCGCTCTCCAGCGCTACGGTCAGCACCTGCGGCCAGTCGACCGCAACGACCTCGCATTGCGGGTTCCGCTGGGCGACCGTGATGCCGAACATCCCGTGCCCGGCAGCAATGTCCAGCACGCGAAGCGGCCCCGTCGAAGCGCCCAGCAGATCCGCGATCGCCTGCGCCGCCGGCATCATCATGGGGACCATGGCCCGAGCGAACTCGACCCAGACCGGATTCTCGGACGAGACCATGTTGTTGGGCGGAGCGACGTGACCGCGCCGGATCGTGCCCGTGAGATCGTCGAAGCTGTGTGTCAGCTGCGGGATCGTGAGGAAGTCGAGGGTCCCGCCGAGGTACGCCGGTGACTGCTTCGTCAGGAAGGTCGACGATGCCGGCGTCAGCCGATAGACGCCGTCGGACTTGGTCAGGAACCCCAGCACAGTCAGGTAATCACACAGGATCCGTGTTCCCCGCAGGGAGGCGCCGCAACGCTGGGCCGCGACGTCGGCGGTCGTACCGCCGTCCCCGATTGCCGTGAAGAGATCGAGCTGGACGGCGCTCTTGAGCGCGGCGGTCCGCTGAAAGGCGAATGCCGTCTCGAAGAAGAGGTCGGGAGTGGGCATCGGCTGTGTCGACATAGGGCCTCCTTGAGGCGGCAGGAGGGAAGTCTATCGTGGAGTGCCTGTTGGGGGTTGGCTCCTCAGGTAGGATTCGAACCTACAACCCTCCGGTTAACAGCCGGATGCTCTACCCTTGAGCTACTGAGGAACGGGCCGGGTCGGCCAAAAGGGGATTATAGGAAGGCGGGGAGGAAACTTCAACGTCCCCGCGCCGCTAGCCCGTCTTGGTCAGCTCCGAGAGCACCAGCTTGGCCACGCCCTTGAGCGTCTCGAACACGCCCGGGCCCTTGGCCGCCACCGCCTCGAAGACGGGCTCGTTCTTCTTCATGAGCAGCCGCTTCATCTCGTCCACCGTCTCCACGTTGGGGAGGTCGCGCTTGTTGAGCTGGAGCACGTAGGGGATGTTCATGAGGTCGTAGCCCTGGCTCTTCAGGTTCGTCTGCAGGTTCTCGATGGCCTCCACGTTGGCGTCCATGCGCTCGACCTGGCTGTCGGCCACGAAGATCACCCCGTCCACCCCCTTCAAGATGAGCTTCCGGCTCGCGTCGTAGAAGACCTGGCCGGGGACCGTGTAGAGGTGGAAGCGGGTCTTGAACCCGCGCACGGTGCCGAGCTCGAGGGGCAGGAAGTCGAAGAAGAGCGTGCGGTCCGTCTCCGTGGCCAGGGAGATGAGCTTGCCCTTGGCCCCCGGGTTGGTCTTGTCGTAGATGTACTGGAGGTTGGTGGTCTTCCCGCACAGGCCGGGGCCGTAATAGACGATCTTGCAGTTGATCTCGCGCGAGGCGTAGTTGATGAAGGTCATCGGTCTTCGGCTGGGAGGGAGCTACTCGCTGAACAGGCTGTCGATGTCCTCGTCCGTGATCTCGGCGAACGGGCTCTCGAAGGCCGAGCCCGCCGCGGTCTTCTCCCTCTCCACCTTGGCCATGATCCGGGCGAACACGTCGTTCAGCTCGTTGGAGGCCTTCTTGACCCGGAGCCGGACCAGGCCCAGCGAGGACTTCTCGTCGAAGATCACCACCAGGATCACGCGCTGGGCCACGATCGAGATGTGGATGTTGTCCTTCTCCCCCTCGTGGAAGAGGATCGAGAACTCCCTCTCGCCGATGAGCCGGGCCAGGCCGTCGGTGGCGGCCACGTTGCCCGCGGTGAGCGAGGCCAGGGAGGTGGTGTCGAGGTTCTCGATGTCGCCGTGGGCGGCGATCTGCTGGCCGTTCTTGTCGACGAGGAAGACGACCTTGGCGTTGGCGTCGATTCGGAGCTTCGAGATGATCTGCTTGATCTGGTTGAACTCCTCCTCGTACATGACGATGTCGGGCGCGGCCATTCGGTGATCCTCCTCTAAACCCCTGGGGGAAGCTTACTTATACAGTAGGGGCGCCGGGAAGCGCAACGTCAGCCCGCCCGGGGAGCGCATCAGTATTCGCGGCGTCCTTCCATGGACTTGGCCATCGTGACCTCGTCCGCCCATTCGAGGTCCGACCCCACCGGCACGCCCATGGCGATGCGCGTGACCTTCACCGACAGAGGTTTCAGGACCCGGGCCAGGTAGACGGCGGTGGCCTCACCCTCGATGGTGGGGCTGGTGGCCAGGATGACCTCTTCCACCCCGCCCGCCCTCACCCGCTGGAGCAGGCCGTCGATCTTCAGCTCGTCGGGGCCGATCCCCTGCAGCGGCGAGAGCACGCCCTGGAGGACGTGGTAGCGGCCCTTGAAGTCACGCGTGCGCTCGACGGCCAGCAGGTTGTGCGGCTCCTCCACGACGCAGATGATCCGGTCCGACCGGCCGGCGTCGGCGCAGGTCGCGCACAGCTCCGCGTCCGTGACCGCGTTGCAGACGGTGCAGGTCCGGATCGAGTCCAGGAGCTCCACGACCGCCGCGGACAGCCGCTGGGCGTCTTCCCGGGACCCCTTCAGGAGGTGGAAGGCGATGCGCTGCGCGGACTTGGGGCCGATGCCGGGCAGCGCGCGCAGCTCGTCGATGAGGCGCTGCAGCGGCGCCGGGTAATCCATCCGCGCAGTTTAGCGCAGCCGGTCGAGCTGACGGTCGTGAACGCGACCCAGCGTCAGCTGGGCGGTGAGGGCGCCGAGGAGGGCCAGGAACATGTCCCACTGGGTGTCCCAGGGATCGCCCTGCGTGCCCAGGAAGGCGGTGGCCGAATCGCCGGTGGTGACCGCGGTCCACCATTCGACGAACTCGTAGCAGGCGCTGATGGCCAGGCAGACGCAGCACACCAGGAAGAAGAGCCACTTGCCGGGCCGCAGCGGCGAGCGCCGCAGCAGGACCTCGCGGGCCACGATGGCGGGGACGAAGCCCTGCGCGAAGTGGCCGAGGCGATCGTAGTGGTTGCGGGCCAGGCCCAGGGCGTCACGCACCCAGAAGCCCAGCGGGACCTCGGCGTAGGTGTAATGGCCGCCGACCATGAGGATCAGGGCGTGGACGGTGAGCAGCCGGTAGGCCAGCGGCGTGAGCGGGAAGCGGCGGTAGGTGGCGACGAGGATGGCCGCGCCGACGAATATGGGCGCGACCTCCAGGAGCCATGTGAAGTAGTCGTGGGGATGGACGGCAGACACGGCCAAGGCCGCGCCGGTGGCGGCGAGCAGCGCGAGCGGCTCGCGTCGCGCCGGCCGTTTGTCGTCTTGCATTGATGGACTCGTGCTAGACTCCGCCCCGCTCGTCCCGGTCATTCTAGGCGCCCTCGGCGCGTCGTTTCCAGGAGGAGGACACATGTTCGTGCCCGACACCTTCGGCCTGGCCATGCTCATGATGATCACGAGCGCCGTCTGCTGGGGATCCTGGGCCAACACCTACAAGGCGACCAAGGGCTACCGCTTCGAGCTCTTCTACTGGGACTACGCGGTCGGGATCTTCCTGGTCTCGCTCATCTACGCCTTCACGCTGGGCTCCACCGGCTCCGCCGGCGAGGGCTTCCTGGAGAACGTCAAGGCCGCCGACCGCGGCAACATCGTCTCCGCCATGATCGGCGGGTTCATCTTCAACGTGGCCAACCTGCTGCTGGTGGCGGCCATCGACCTGGCTGGACTGGCCGTGGCCTTCCCGGTGGCCATCGGCATCGCCATGGTCGTCGGCGTCATCATGAGCTACGCCCTCCAGCCCAAGGGCGACGCGATGCTGCTCGGCCTGGGCGTGGCCCTGGCCATCATCGCGGTGATCATGGACGGCAAGGCCTACGGGCGGCTGACCAAGGGCGGCCCGGCCGTCTCGCGCAAGAGCATCGTGGTCTGCATCGTGTCGGGCGTGCTCATGGGCAGCTTCGCGCCCTTCGTGACGCGGGCCCTGACCAACGGACATCCACTGACCCCGTACAGCATCGCGGTCTTCTTCACGCTGGCCGCTCTCCTCTGCTGCTTCGTGGTCAACGTCTACTTCATGAAGAAGCCGCTGGTGGGGACGCCCGTGGACTTCTCGGGCTTCTCCGCGGCCCGGCCCCAGGACCACGTCATGGGCGTGCTGGGCGGCTTCATCTGGGGCACGGGGACCGTCTTCAACTTCGTGGCCGCCAGCTTCACCGGCGTGGCCATCTCCTACGCCATCGGCCAGGCCGCGCCCATGGTGGCGGCGGTGTGGGGCGTGTTCGTCTGGCGCGAGTTCGCGGGCGCGGACTCCAAGGCGAAGACCTACCTCGGCTTGATGTTCCTGTTCTACATCCTGGCGCTGGTGGCCATCGCCAGCGCCTACAAGGCGGCCTGAGGCCGTCCTGATGCGGCGCCCAGCGGCCGGCCTTCTCGTCGCCGCGCTGTCCCTTCTCGCCGGCTCGGCGCAGGCGCAGGCCCGTCCCATCCCGATCATCTTCGACACCGACTTCGGGATGGTGCCGCAGGACGACTCCTTCGCCCTGATGCTGGCCCTCCACTCGCCGGAGCTGGAGATCCTGGGCGTGACCACGGTGGCCGGCAACTTCTCCGTGGAGCAGGCCACGGTCGACGCGCTGCGCATCCTCGAGATCGCGGGACGGCCGGAAATTCCCGTGTATCGCGGCGCCAACATGCCGCTGGTGCACGAGAAGAGCGAGTTCGCGACCACGCGCCACGGGCAGTGGTGGTCCGACGCGGCGCCGAGCACGCCGCCGGGCGGCTTCGCCAAACGGAAGGAAGAGGCCATAAGCGCCGTCCAATACATCGTGGACACGGTCAACGCGCGGCCGGGCCAGGTCACGATCATGGCCATAGGGCCGCTGACCAACGTGGCCATGGCCCTGCGCCAGGAGCCGGGCCTGGCCGCCAAGGTGAAACAGCTCTACATCATGGGCGGGGCGGTGGCCTCGCTGCCCGACGGCGCCGGCAACATCACGCCCAACGCCGAGTTCAACTTCTGGGTGGACCCGGAGGCCGCCCGGATCACGCTCCGCTCCGGGATCCCGATCGTCCTCTCGCCGCTCAACGTCTCGCGCAAGACGAACCTGAACCGCGAGTGGTACGAGAAGCTGGTGGCCGTGGACACGCCGCTGACGCGGCTCATCCGCGAGACCATGGGGCCCGTCTTCGAGAAGGACCCCGGCCGCACGATGCTGATGTTCGACCAGGTCACGGTGGCCAGCCTGGTCGATCCCACGCTGGTCACGACCGCCGAGCAATACGTGGACGTGGACGCCAACCACGACATCGACTACGGTGTCTCCGTCGGGGGCAAGGCCCCGTGGCCGGGCGCCGAGGGCGCGCAGAAGATGGCCGTCCAGTACGATCTCGACTGGAATCGCTTCATCCGCATGTTCGTGGAGCGGGTCACCAAGCCCGTTCCCCAGCGCTAGGAGCCGCCCGCCATGGCCAAGCGTCCCAGGATCGCCGTCGTCGGCAGCGCCAACGTCGACCTCACCACCTTCACCGACGAGTTCCCCCGTCCGGGCGAAACGCTCTTCGCGCCCAGCTTCGACCTGGGCTTCGGCGGCAAGGGCGCCAACCAGGCGGTGGCCGCGCGCCTGTGCGGGGCCGAGGTGTTCATGGTGGCGCGCGTGGGGTCCGACCTCTTCGGGCCCGCCACCATCAAGAACTTCGAGACCCTGGGCATCAACGCCGAGCACGTCAAGGTCGTGGAGGGCGTGGCCAGCGGCGTGGCCCCGATCTTCGTGGAGAAGTCCGGGCAGAACCGGATCCTCGTGGTCAAAGGGGCCAACGACCGCCTGCTGCCGGCCGACGTGGACGCGGCCGCGCCCATGCTGAAGAAGGCGGACTGCATCGTGATGCAGTTCGAGATCCCGCTCCAGACCGTCTACCACACGATCCGGTTCGCCCGGCAGAACGGCATCAAGTGCATCCTGAACCCGGCGCCGGGCCAGCCCGTGGACATGGCCCAGCTCTCCGGACTCGACTACTTCGTGCCCAACGAGACCGAGGCGGAGACGATCAGCGGCCAGCCCATCAAGGACCTGGAGGACGCCAAGCGCTGCGCGGCCGGGTTCCTGAAGGCAGGCATCCGGCGCGTGATCATCACGCTCGGCGCGAACGGGGCGCTGCTGGCCGGCAACGAGGGCATGGAGCACGTGCCGGCGTTCAAGGTCCAGACCGTGGACAGCACCGGCGCGGGCGACGCCTTCATCGGCAGCTTCGCCTGCTTCCTGGGCGAGGGCCTGGACGAGCGGCAGGCGGTGACCAAGGCCAACCTCTACGCCGGCCTCTCCACCACCGGCGTGGGGACGCAGAAGTCCTTCTCGGACCGCGCCCGGTACGAATCGGAATGGCAGGCCCGGGCACGCTGAGCCGCACCGGGCTCGCGTTTCTCTTCGTCGTCTCCGCCGGCCTCGCCTACGGCGCGCCGCCGCCGCCGGCCGCGAAGATCAAGGTCATCGCCGACCAGGACAGCGCCGGGCCGCAGGGGACGAACTTCCTGTCCCTGCTCATGCTGTTGAACGCCCCGCAGGTGGACCTGCTGGGGATCACGACGGTGAGCGGCGACCAGTGGATGGAGCCGGCCACCGTCTTCGCGCTCTACGCGGTGGAGCTGGCGGGCCGGCCCGACGTGCCGGTCGTCAAGGGCGCGGAGCAGCCGCTCGTCAACACGCGCCGCGAGCAGGAGCTGCGGGAGCAGCTTTACGGGTCGCATCCCACGTGGCACGGCTCGTTCAACCCGGACGCGCCGCCGCCGGACAAGACCTGGCCGCCGCCGGGCGGGTTCCCCAAGACGAAGCCGCGGCCGGGGCGCGCGGCGGACTTCATCATCGACACCATCCGCGCGAACCCGGGCGAGGTGGTGCTGTATTGCGCGGGGCCCCTGACCAACATCGCCCTGGCGGTCAGGATGGATCCGGGAATCGTTCCCTTGACCAAGGCCCTGTACGTCATGGGAGCGAGCAACAAGGGCGGCTTCGAGCTGAACTGGTGGTGGGACCCCGAGGCCGCGGCCATCGTGATGCGCGAGCCGTGGAAGGAGATCGTGGTCACGCCGGCCGAGACCGGGTTCCAGCCCTACACGAGCCCAGCCCTCATGCAGCGGATCGTGAAGGCCGGCGGCCGCTTCGCGCGGCACGTGCAGGAGGTCTACCTCGACACGCAGCCTCCGCCCGGGATGTCCCACTGGTCGGCCATGTGGGACGAGGTGCTGGCCGCCGCCATCGTCGACCCGTCCGTCATCAAGAAGTCGGAGACGCTCTACCTGGACGTGGACATCACGCACGGCCCGAAGTACGGCCATACCGTCGTCTGGAGGCCGCCCGCCGGCGTGCCCTCCTTCTTCGAGGCCTACAGCGGCCCCGAGCCCCCGGACCCGGAGAAGTGGCAGGGCCACCTGGCGCCGCCCGCGCACCTGCACCCGGCCACCGTCCACATGGAGGTGGACATCCCGCGGTTCGAGCAGGTCTTCGTGGACCTCATGAGCCGGCCGTGAGGCGCAGGCAGCGGCCGGCCCTGCTCATCGTCGCCCTGTCGATCGCGAGCGCCGCATGTGCGCGCGTGGGCGCGGACAGCCCCCCGATCTGGACCATGACCAAGGAATCGGCAGACATCGTCGTCGATCCGTCTGTGCGGGGCCGCATCTTCGCGGCCCTCGACGCGGCGCGCTCGGCCGGGACCGACCCCACGATCTCGAAGTTCAACGTCCGGGCCGCTACCGTGATCCGGGAGAACGGCGCCGACCGGATCATCCTCGGCGGCAACACGGAATACCGCGTCCCGGAGGCCATCCACGGCGAGACGTCGCTCATGAACCACGTGATCACCGCCGTGGGCCCCGACGCGGCGCGGCGCGAGGTCGGGTTCATCGTCTTCTACGGCGCGACGTGCGGGGGCGGCGGGTCCTGCGGCGACTGCCGCGACTACCTCCTCCAGACCACGCGCTGGCAGGACCTGCTCATGGTCTGCGGCCAGTCCAAGGACCACACGGTCCACGTGGACCGCTTCGCGAAATGGATCGTGCCCGAGGATCGCTTCCCCGAGGCTGCCGCCGAAGGGACGGGCCTCCCGGCCGGCCAGCTCGACGCCCTGGCTCGGTCGGCCCTCGGCGCCCTGCCCGGTGGCATCCGCCTCTTCACGCCTCCCGAGGAGCACGTGGCGGTCGCCGTCCTGACCACCACGGGCAAGGTCTACCGCGCGGCCGGCGCCGACGACGCGGCGTTCCATTACCGCTATCCGCTGGGGGCGGCGCTCCAGCAGGCGGCCACGGAGCGGGACTACTTCGTCCGCGCCGTGGTGGTGGCCGGCGAGCCGGGCCGCATCCCCCACCTGAGCTACCGGGACCGGCAGTACGGCTACGAGTCCAGCTCGTTCAACCGCAAGCGCGGCCTGCCCCCGATCCGTCTGATCGTGCTCGACTCCACCGGCCCTTCACACCGGTACCGCGCGACCACCTTCGAGGACGCGCTGCCCGGCGCGTTCAGCACCGCGGACTTCATGCCCGAAGCGGTGGACCGCTTCCTGCAGACCGCGCCTCGTTAGCCCCTCTGACGTTGACCGCTACGGTCCGGGAGCGTAGCCTCACGTCATGAACAAGCGCGTGTCGTCCGCCATCGCCCTTTCCGTCCTGTCCTTCTGTTCGATGGCTGCCGCGGCCCAGGAATCCCCGAAGGTGACGATCCCCGAGCCCGGCGTGCCCCAGGTCATGACGATGGAGGGCCAATACGTCCGCGTGGCCTACAACAACGAGGGCTACGTGATCCTCGGCTACAAGGCCGCCAACCTGTCTGTCGGCCAGGAGTGGATGCTGCTCGAGGTCGGCTTCGCCCTCCGAGACGGCGTCCCGGATTACACCCTGAAGCGCGAGGCCCTGTCGCTCGACCTGCCCGACGGCAAGACCGTTCCGCTCGCGACGAACAAGGAGTACCGGGACGCGAACCTTACCGCTCTGACGAACCGCGCGAAGGTCCAGCGCGACTCGATCAACTATTTCCCGAGCAACGCGCACAGGGCCTGCCGGGTCGGCTTCTTCGCGGAGATCGACCAACGCGCCATGGCCTGGGGCGACGTCGACCTCTCCGATGGGCGCGCTTGCCTGGGCCGGCTCTTCTTCCACATTCCGGGCGGGATCACCTACGGGCAGCACTGGCTCAACGTGAAGTTCGCGAAGAGCACCATCCGGGTGCCGTTCCGGATCCTGACGAAGGATGAGGCCAAGTTCCTGGGCAAGAACTACAAGAGCATCGAGAAGCAGGTCGAAGAGGCCTTCGGAAAGAAGAAGTAGTCCCCGCGCCCGCGCCTATCCGCCCCGGGGCGGATCTATCTCGAGCGCCCCGGCGGCGTGCGCATGAGGTCCACGAAGAGCTTCTCGAACCGCGGCCGGTCGATGTCCGTCTGCACCTTCCAGGTGCTGTCCGCA
>Ga0068859_100008135_pt1 | contig 10633 bp, 5 predicted proteins | sample KBSSwiS22_FD_66585 | JGI IMG/M metagenome (GOLD analysis project Ga0068859, IMG submission 66585) | Switchgrass rhizosphere microbial communities from Kellogg Biological Station, Michigan, USA - KBS Switchgrass S2-2 | ecosystem: Host-associated > Plants > Roots > Rhizosphere > Soil ... | reverse complement strand
GGCGTTATCAGAGAATCGGAGAACGAGGAGTCTGTGTTCCAAAGTAATCTGAGTCAGTTTGCCGACGACTGGGTCCGTCGAGACCCTTTCAACCAGTTATTCAGCCATCTTGACGACGCTCAGTATGTCGATCGGCTGGTCGCCAACGCCGGCTTCGCACTCGACTCTCAGGAACGTACGGCGCTGATTTACGGACTGACCGGTAAATCTCTCACGCGGGCGACGGTACTTTTAAGGGTAGTCGCGAATCGGCGGTTCATCGAGAAAGAGAACGCTCGATCCATGGTGTTGCTGAATTACTTTGCCTATCTGCATCGCAATCCCGATGACCCGCCGGATGTGGATCTCACCGGGTTCAATTTCTGGATTAACGAGTTTGCGAGACAACCCGATGCAGGCAGGCTTCGGTTTGCTTTTCAAAATTCGCTCGAATACCAGCGAAGCAAAGAAGGCCGGTGAGAATCTGTTCGAGGCACCGGCAGCCACAACCTCGATCGAGAAATTCGACGAGGCTTTTCCCGGAAGATTGATGCTGGCGATACTCTTTCTCTGCGGAAGTACGGTGCTGGGTGTGTCCCTGGTGCGACTAACCCTGCGCGAGTTGTTGGACGGAATAGAACAAATCCTCTGGGGCACAGCAGTCGGGTGGGCTATCGCGACCCTCGGCATTTACTTCGTAGCCCGCTGGCAGGGACAATTAACATCCCGAACCGTCTTCTGGACCACGTTGGCAATCTGGGTCATCTCCGCAATTCCAATCATGGTCGGTCGTGCCTGGCGCAATCTTAAAGCGCTGTTCGAGCGCCGCGGAGCTTACCTTGGTTTAGCCGTTGTATTGTTGGTGCTGGCGCCAATCTACTGGCGACTGTTATCGGTCCAGGCGTTTCCTCGTGGCGACGGGGGCATTTATTCAGGTAGCGCCGGCAATGACCTGAATTTTCACGCGGCTCTTATTTCGTCATTCCGGTACGGCCAAAATTTTGGCACGACGTATCTCCCACCGACCTATCCGCTGATGCCGGCCCGGCCTTTGCTTTATCCATTCATGGCAGACTTTCACGCGGCCGTCCTGATGGCGGGCGGGTTGAGTTTGCGATCAACGCTGATCCTCACGGCGCTAATGTTAGGAGCAGTCATTACCGGCCTCTTCTATGCGTTCGCATTGCGCATTGCCCGCTCGTCAAGAACAGCAACACTCGCGACCTTGTTGTTTTTCCTCAATGGCGGCCTGGGATTCATTTACTTCTTTCGAGACTGGTGGCAAAGCGACAAATCTACGCTCGAGTTTTGGAACACGCTAAACCTCAACTATGCAAACCTGTCAGAGCGCGGTATCCATTGGACCAACATCGTTGCCGACATGATGGTGCCGCAGAGAACGAGTCTGTTCGGGCTGTCAATCGGGCTGATAATTTTCACGAGCTTCGCAATTGTCTGGCAGCGATGGCAGGCGAGCGACGGAACAGAAGCGAGTCAAAGACAGCCGCACAGCCTAAAGTTGATGGTCATCTCAGGCATGCTGGCCGGTAGCCTTCCTTATTTTCACACCCACACATACATTGCCGTCGGATTCGTGAGCGTGATCTTGTTTGCGATGCGGCCGCGGCGCGAGTGGATCGGTTTTTGGGCGCCGGCAGTCCTGCTGGCCACACCGCAGATCTTCTGGCTGGTCCTTCACGCCAGGGGCGGCCCGGGCATCGTGCGTGTATTCTTCGGCTGGCTTGGGCACGAGGAGCCTTTCTTTCCGCTGTATCTCTTGCGTAACTTTGGTCTCCCATTGTTGCTCGCGGTCCCGGCCTGGTTGGTGGCGCCGCGAGAGTGGCGCAAGTTCTACCTCGCTTTTCTGCTCCTGTTCATTTTTACTTTTATTATCGTCTTTTCACCAAACCTCTTCGATAACGGGAAACTGCTTTACTACTGGCACGCTCTGAATAGTGTTCTGGTAGCTGCCTGGCTGGTAAGGCTGGCGACCGCGCATAAGCAAAGACTGCTCGCTATCGTCCTGGCTTTTCTTTCGATTGCAACTGCGCTAATTGTTTTTCGCAGCGAGACGATTGCTTCCAGGCGCGCATTTACCGACGAAGAGTTGACCGCGGCGGCTTTCGTTAGCGATCACGTTGAGCCGCACGCGCTTTTTCTCACCGCGCCCTCGCTTAACTCGCCGGTGCTGAGTCTTGGCGGGCGTCAGGTGTTGCGCAGCGCGACACCCTGGCTTTGGAGCCACGGTTATGAATTTCGCCAGCGCGAGAGCGATGTGCGCAGAATTTACGCCGGCACGGTCGACGCTGCGGAATTACTGCGCTACTACCACATCGATTATGTTTATCTCGGAGATGCGGAACGGTCAGATGTGAAGGCGAATGCTGCATTTTTTGACGCAAACTTGCCCGCAATTTATCACAGTCCGACGATCACGATTTATGAGGCACGCAAGCTTCGCGAGCAATTTCCCGAAGGGTCTTATGCGAACCTGCGTCTGGACATTGCCTCACGTCTGGATTCCGATCCCTATTCAATGATCGGTGGTTTCGAAGACACCAGCTTCCTGGTCTACCGGCTTTGCAAAGCCAGTTATGGCCGAATGCCGCGTCGTCAGGAATTCGTGACGGCGATGACTCTGCTCGGCGCGAACTTGTATAAGGGAAGTTCGGTTTGGGAAGCCTACCTCCAGAGAAATCGAGCTGTGTTATTAAAGGACTGGACCGCGTCTGCAGAGTTCAAGCGACTCTATGATGGAAAATCAAACGCTGAGCTGGTTGATGCTCTCTTGAAGAATGCGGGGGTTAGTTGGAGCGCGAGCAAACGCGACGAGCTCGTCAACAGCCTGACCACCCAAACCGATCCGCAGCAGGCAGCTTTGCTGAGAGTGATCTCGGACAGAGGGTTTTACGCGAGTGAATACAACAACGCTTATGTGCTGGTGCACTTCTTTGCCTATCTGCGTCGCAATCCGGACGATGCTCCGGACTTTGATTTGAAGGGATTCAACTTTTGGCGCGACAGGCTGAATTCGTGGGGCGACTATCGCACCATCAGCATGGCCTTCATGGAGTCAGAGGAGTATCGAAATCTGAAGCCGGCACCGTAGGAATTAGACAGGATTTACAGGATTAACATGATTTACCTTGAATCCGTATAAAGGTGTCCATGGCCTTGCCTCAAAAGTCTGGAAGCGGCCCATCTCATTCACACCGGGCTTTAGCCCGGTGACCCAGCGCCGTAAACATTTAGAAACCGTTTCAACGGTTTCTGGCTGGCTGGTTCATAACTTCTTTGGGCTCAACCACTCAGTGAATCTTTACGAGGGGCAAACCGTTAAAACGGTTTCACGCATCTTTTCGTGCTGCTCATCACCGGGCTAAAGCCCGGTGTGAATGAGAGGAACTATTCGCTTTTTGAGTCAAAGCCGGTGTCCATCTTGTTAATCATGTAAATCCTGTCAACATACCGGTTATCCGGCTGCCGAAATGATTTTCTTCACGACGTTGGCCCACGAGAGTTTCATGGCAGTCAGTTTCTCCTGGCCCTTTTCGCCCATGCGGCGCGCGCGATCACGATCCTGATAAAGTCGATCGAGCGCCGCTGCGATCTCCTTCGCTTCAGGTGCAACTACCAGACCGTCGCGTTCGTGCTCAATCAGTTCCGCCGCGCCACCGCTGTCGCTGGTGACCAGCACCGGCTTCGCCGAAAGCATTCCCTCTAAAGTGACGTAGCCATAGTCTTCATCAAACGGGAGATAGCAGACTGCCAGGGCGTTGGCATACAGCTTCACCAATTCTTCGTCGAGCACGAACCCTCGAATAGTCACGCGATCACCGACCTTAGCTCGTTTGACGAGTGACTCGTAGTGCTTTGTGTCTGCCGATCCACCGGCCAGAACCAGCTTAACCGGCGTGCGGACGAAACGCATCGCGTCAATCAACAGTTCCTGTCGCTTTTGCGGCTCGAGCCGGCTGGGATAGAAGACGTAATCTCCCGGCTCGCCTGCTTGCAGTCGACCAGTAAGCGGCGGCGGATGATACAAGGGCTCACTATCGATGTTGTTGTAGTGCTTCAATCTGGTTGCGACTGTTCGTGAGTTCGCAAAAACTTTTCTCGCTTCGGGAATGAAGCGTTCATCGCAGTATTTGATCCACTCGCGAATGCGGACGCCTTCGGGATAGGTCGACAAATCATCAAAAGCCGTCCCCCAAAGGTTATAAGCCGATCGGTGTTGATGCAGGATCCACAGAACTTTCGCCGGGTGCGCCACCAGGTAAGCAGGAAATTTCATCCCAATGACCAGGTCGATGGGCCGGCCGTTCGCCGCTGAAAGATCGAGCATGCGCCAGGCCATTGCTCCGCGCATGATCTCTGTCGGCGGATACCATTTGAATGGGAGAGCGACGACCTCTGCGTTGTAACCGTTTTCGATTAAGGCGCGCCGCAAGCCTTCAATGTGTAACTCGGCGCCACCTGTAGTGAAAGGCACCTGGGTAGTCGCGATGAGAATATTTCGAATCATGGAAAGACAGAGGTCAGAAGTCAGAGATCAGAGATCAGAGGTCGGACGTCGGATCAGCGATTAGACAATACCCCGAGCTTGAAATCTGACTTCTGACCGCTGATCTCTGACCTCTGACCTCTGACTTCTACGTTGCAGACTGCCACCGACAGTTCCCGATCATCTTGAGCATCTCCACCGGACTGGCATGGTTGAGCGGTTCGGTTCGCTCTAAACTCCAGCTCGTAATCACCTTTTGATTTCAAAACCTCAGGCACGCTCATCGACAACTGGAGCCATCCGTGTTTGTAGAGACTGAACGCGCAAATCTTTACGCTGTTCAATGAAATCTCAAGTCCTAAAGGTTGTCCGGTTAAATCAGGCATCTGCGTCATCAGATCGAGCGTAATCGTCGCAACCTCGTCTGTCTGAAACCGGATGCAACCGTGCTTGCCCAGCCAGCGGACAACCGGTGGCAGAAACACCGGCTGGAACCAACCATCGTCAAAGACGGCCTGGCTGCTGCGGTCGAGGCACCAACCATTTTCACTCTGGTCCGTTAACGGGAAGGAAAATAGCCCGCGGCGATCCCGGTGTTCGTTGTGAAAAGGTCCGAGCGGGGTATCTGATGCTTTGAGCAGAAACTGCGTAGCATTAGACGGCATTGAAACGCCCAAATCCGAAACCCGGGAGCTCACATATCCCATAGCCAGGTCGAACGCACGCCGCTCCTTAAATGAAAGACCGCGGAGATACTCGATAAAATCCGGTTCCAGGTTTGATTCCCGGCCGTCCGCATCGAGAAAGTCCTCCGCACTCAGGCAAAAGCCGTATCGCGGTTCGATGGCCGCGTGCTGAAAAACTTTTAGAAATCGCGTCCTATGATCCGTGCCGGTCGCTGCGTTGCTGCATTCGATCCCGTGCAGGCTGACCCCGTCAGTGCGCAAGACCCGCTTCATTTCTGACAGTAATGATTCTTCTTCCGTTGCCGCGAGGGCATCCAGCAAGCCGAAGCTGACGACGTAATCAAAGCTTTGCCCGGGGAAAGGCAGAAGACCTGGGTCCGCCTGGAAGCTCGCATCATAGCCGTTGCGGCGGGCCGCGAGCGCGAATTCCCTGGAGCTGTCGACTCCGGTAATCGTCACGCCTTTTCTTTTCAGCAGTGCCAGCGTGCCGGCGCCGCAACCGACGTGTAGCAGCTGCGAACCTGCGCGCACGTTGTCATAGACCCACATCGTCGGCGCGAGGCTAATATCGAAGCGATCGAGCGCTTTGAAATATCGCGCGTCAAACACTTCGTCGGAAAGGTTCTGCTGTTTGCCGGCGTTGCCGTTCGCAGTCATGACCGTGGTTATTGTTTCCGGGACTCTTCCAGTTGTTTGATGCGCTGGTTCATCTCTTCGATCAGTGTGCTGATTCGTTGTTGCGCGCGATCGGTGGAAACGGCAGTTTCATTCGTCTCAAGCAGCAGTTGTTTGAAACAGACTCGCTGTTCATTTTCCAGATGCTCCAGCTCGTTCGAGAGTTTTGCCAGGTTTGCCGCAGCTTCATCCGTGGCGGTCTTAATCCTGGCTTGCAACTCGGTTCCCTTATCTTCAGTCCTGAGGCGCACACTTTCCATTTCGCCGCGGAGTTCAGCTCGCAACCCGTTTGTCTCGCGCTGCTGATTCTGCGCCTCCATTCGTCGAGCGGCGGCGTCCGCTTGGAGTTGAGCGCGCAGCGAGCTTATCTCGGCATACTGACCGTCGATCGTATTCTGGATCTCAGCCTTAGCGGTGGTTTGCAATTCGGCCAGCTGCGAACGAACGTCCGCGATCGCGGCCTCCTGTTCTTTCAGCGCCTGCAACGCCTCGAGCAGGGCGTGGTGCACCGCCGCATTGAAATTAACCTGCTCCCAGGTAAACCAGCGGCTGAAGTTTTTGAGGCGGGCTTTAAGCCAAACTTCAATTCGGGCGGCGGTCCCGCTCCGATTACTGAATACCGGCGGCAAGCGATCCCACGCGCGGGCCGTCGTCGTCAAATGTGCATTGAGCCGGGCCGTAGCGCCTGAACCAACGGCGCTGGTTTCGGTGGTAGCAACCGGGGGAGAGTTCTGATTGCCGTTTGCACCGCCGGGAGCCGACCCCGGCAATGTTGGTCGCGCCAGTGGTTGCGAGATGACCCGCTCGCGGATCTCGCGCAGCACTGTTTCGACTTCCTCGTCGATCATATTAAGCCCTCATCACCTCACGCGACGTCTCGCCCTGGTGATCGACTGAATCCGAACCATTAGCGCGACGGCGCGCGGTCACGCTGGCACTTAAATTCGCCACGCCCTCGAAATGGTACAGGCTTGTCACCCGGAGAAACAATGCACCGTCGAGCCAATCATAAGCGTGTCCCGACGCGCTGTGGATAGCCAGTGAAATCGAATATTGATCGATCCCCAGAGCGCAATTGAAGGCAAATGACACCTCGATCACTTCGCCGCGCCGGGCCATGCCGAGTTCGAGTTGTTGCTCCTTTGTGTTTGTCCCGTATGAGTGGATGCCGTGCCGGTTCTTGATCAGAAAACCAATCACCGGATCGTCCAGATCGGTGTTGATTCGGGCCGTGATCCGCAGCGTTAAATGTTCGCCGGTTTCCGCAATCTCAACCGCCCGATCGGTGGAATCAACCAGTTCGGCGCCCAGCATTTCCGCGCTCCCGTCGCCGTGCCGGTAAGTGTAGCGAACCGGAGCCACGGGCAAATCCGCGGCCGGCGTTTCCTTCGCCTCGATCGATTCGGAGCGGTACGCCTCTTCCCGCTCCATGATGATTTTTTGATATCGGTTGAGCACATCCACGGGCTTTCCGTCGATGACGATCTGTCCGCTCTTCATCAGGATGGCGCGCGAGCACAGGGCGCGCACGGCCGCGGCATCGTGCGACACAAACAGGACGGTTGTACCGCGTTCGTGAAGTTCCTTGATGCGGCCGAGACAGCGATGCTGAAAAACGGCGTCACCCACCGCGAGGGCCTCGTCAATGATCAGGATATCAGGCTCAACGGTGGCGGCAATCGCAAAGGCAACCCGCACGTACATACCGCTCGAATACGTCTTGACGGGCTGATAGAGAAAATCTCCGATTTCGGCGAAACGTTCGATTTGCGGAAAGAGTCGATCAGTCTCGCGGCGCGAGAGTCCCAGCAGGGACGCATTCATATAAATGTTTTCGACGCCGGTGAATTCCGGATCAAAGCCGGCGCCTAATTCGAGCAGCGCGGCGATCCTTCCTTCATGCCAAACTTCGCCATGCGTGGGTTCGAGCGTGCCGGCGATAATTTGCAGGATTGTAGACTTGCCGCAACCGTTGGGCCCGACGATACCGACCACGTCGCCCTTGTCGATTTCGAACGAGACATTTTGCAGCGCCCAAAACTCTTTGTGTCTGCGCAGCCGGCCGCGCGTCAAAGACTCTTTGAGCCGATCGCCCGGCCGCGCATAGGTCCGGTACTGCTTGGACACGTTGTCGACACTAAGCGCGATGGACATAGCTTAGGAAATGTATCAGATGTCGGGCGAGGAGATAAGGGCGAAGTCAGTACCGGGAGCGATAGCGACCGGTTGGTCAAAGCGAAACGCAAAAAAGCAAAGGGCCAAAAGCTTTCGCTCTTAGCCCTTCGCCCCTTAGCTCTTGCCATTAGCTCTTTAGCTCGGACCGAACCGTTGCCGGTATTCAAACGATGCGAGGAAAGCCTTCACCATTTCAGCGTTTCTGAAATTGCCGTTGAAGGAGTTGAGTTTGTTGAGCCAGAAGTTAAAGCCGGAAGTGTCAGGATCGCGGCGCAGGTAACCAAAGTATTCCATCGCCACAAACGCCGCATTGAATTCGCGGGTTTGCAGTTCTTCAGTTTCTGCGACCTGTCTCAAGACCTGTGCCCGGTTCAACGTTCCGCCGTTGAGTCCCGCAACCAGCGAGTCGCGGAAGGCCGTGGCCGCCGGGAAGTTGCCCCGAATCTCGCCACCGCCGAATTGCACGGTGTGGAAATTGAGGTAGGCGCGGCCTTCACGCAGGTTCGCCAATTGCGCGGCCAGGGTGGTGCCGTTGCCTTCCGGAGCATCCCACTTGCCGTTAAAAGTGGCGCCGACACCTCCTGGAGTCAACGTGAAGCTCGAATCATTCGGGTTGTTGTCGTTGAATGGAGCTCCGAAGAAGCCCCAAACGACACCACCGTTGACGCCGGGTGCGACAGCTGCCCCGGCGTGAATGTGCGCTGCTGCAAGATTGTCGTTGGTGTCCGGTGTCTGTGCATTGCCGACGTCGATATTGCTGATCGTCGCGGTCATGGTCAACGTCGTCTGCGCCGAATTGAATTGCATTCTGGCAGTGCCAAACGATGCCGGTCGAGCACCGCCGCCGGATAGCGTCGGGTTCGTGGGCGGGACCTCCTGTCCGTTGGTGAGGTTGAGCACGAACAGTCTGACTTCGGCCGGCGTCAGATTTGCTGAAGCGAGCAGATTATCGACGTACTGTTCATTCGTAAGCGTCGATGGATACTTGGTCGCGAACTCTGGCCGGGCCACGAAATCGTTGAAGTACGCGACCTTGTTCGCCTCCAGTTGAGCGTCAAAAGTTGGCGTCCCAAAGACCAGGTCTTTTTGCAGCGCCTGAGTATCGCCCATGAAGTTGCCGTACAGAATAGGCGCCGGCGAACCTGACGCGCTGGTTCCAAACGCGGCTCGATGTGTCGTATAGGCGAGAAGTCCGGTGCGTTGAAACTCGATTGAAAGGAAGAACGACGCCGAAGTATCGATGCGCTTGACCTCGCGGCACCCAGCGTCTACGCCGCAGGCATCAATGTTGTTAACCCAGAAAACGAGACCGGCTGCATCCGGCTCGCGATTAAGAAAGTCCAGATACTGTTGCCGCACAAAGAAGCTGGTGGTATCAATCGGATTGGTGGTCGGCGCCACGACATCATTGTCAGTGATCCTCACAATGGCCGGGTTCGGGCTTCCCAAACCGACTCCCGCGCCGGTGGGGTTTGTCAGCGCCAGATCAATAGTCTCGTTGCCTTCAGCAAACAGATCGTTGATTATCAAAATCCGGACGGTCTTACTGGTTTCGCCGGGAAGGAAAGTCAGCTTGGCAATTTCGATTTCGTAATCTGATTTCTGCGACGCGTGGGCCGGCTGTGACTGATCAAAGGTGTTCACGTTCACAGTTGCGTTGCCGGAGGCATCTCCGGCTCTGGTCACCGTGATGTCGATGTGACCGCTCCCTTCGCCAATGACAAACTCATCGGTCGCAAATTGAATGAGGGAAGTAGCGCTGGCCGTGGTTGGCTGAAGCTTACCGAATAGCCCGTGCTCTTCTTCGCCCGTACCGGCAGTGAAATACAGCGTGTTGACGTCTCCGCCGGCGCCACCGTTGCCGAATTGCAGCGCCCACAGCTCGTCGATCACAATGCCGACGCCGGCTTCGTTCTGCAACGTGCCGAGAAACGCGCCATTCGATGGGTTAAAAGCGTGGATGCTGGGGTTTCCATCACCAAAATTACCGACTAACAGGGCACCGCCAAAGATGCCGAACGATGCCGGCGCGATCGTGATTCCCCAGGGAGAATTAAGCGCGCCGTTGTTGATTCCGAAAGTCAGGTCGCGCACGCCAGCGGTATTGAACCGGCGCACGAAACCGTTGCCGACTCCCTCCACGGGAAGCCCACTGGGGCCAACCTTCGCGTAGACAACATAGAGTGAACCGCCGATGTTCTGAATATTGTATGGATAGAAAGTGTTCCCCGCGACGGTGGGAATGGTTGGATCGGCAAAAGGAAACGCCGCCGCTGCTTGCAGGACGAAGGAAGTGTTGAAAACGTCGATTCGCCCATTCGCAAAGTCAGCAGCGTAAAGAAAATTTGCGCCGGCATTATTTGCCAGCGCCAGTCCCGTATAGACGTGACCCGGATGGGTGGCGGCTACGACGCCGGTGGTTGAACCAGCCGCCGGCGCGTTTGGATCCCAACCCACGATGTTGCCGGTGATCGACGCGAACAGGAAGTTCGCCCCGCACGGAGCGGCCGCACAGGCGCCGGGCAGCACAAACTCGGTGGCCACATTGTTGGCGACGGTGCCCGTCGGCAATCCACCCGGGATAGTAACGGTCTGAGGGCTTGCGTTCAGCACT
>Ga0068859_100008132_pt1 | contig 10635 bp, 11 predicted proteins | sample KBSSwiS22_FD_66585 | JGI IMG/M metagenome (GOLD analysis project Ga0068859, IMG submission 66585) | Switchgrass rhizosphere microbial communities from Kellogg Biological Station, Michigan, USA - KBS Switchgrass S2-2 | ecosystem: Host-associated > Plants > Roots > Rhizosphere > Soil ... | reverse complement strand
CATGCGCGCCGACATGATCGAGGGCCTGAGGGCCTGGCGCGACGCCGAGGTGCGCCGCAGCAGGGTGATCGAGCGCCTCGACCACGACGGCTGGAGCGTCGAGCAGCTCGCCGCCCCGCTGGGCGTGGTGGGCTTCGTGTTCGAGGGCCGGCCCAATGTCTTCGCCGACGCCGCGGGCGTGCTGCGCACCGGCAATGCGGTGGTGTTCCGCATCGGCTCCGACGCGCTGGGCACCGCCCAGGCCATCGTGCGCGCGGCCCTGGATCCGGCGCTGGCCGCCGCCGGCCTGCCGCCGGGCGCGGCGGTGCTGCTGGAATCCGCCGAGCACGCCGCCGGCTGGGCGATGTTCTCCGATCCGCGGCTGGCCCTGGCCGTGGCCCGCGGCTCCGGCCCCGCGGTCGCCCAGCTCGGCGCCATCGCCCGCCAGGCCGGCGTGCCCGTCAGCCTGCACGGCACCGGCGGCGCCTGGCTGGTGGCCGCCGCCGACGCCGATCCGGAGCGGCTCTATGCGGCGGTCTATCACTCGCTGGACCGCAAGGTGTGCAACACGCTCAACGTGCTCTGCATCGTGCGCGAGGCCGCCCCGGCGCTGGTTCCCGTGGCGCTGGACGCCTTCGTCCGGGCCGGCGAGCGGCGCAAGGGGATCAAGCTGCACGCCGCGCTGGGCGCCGAGGCCCTGTTGCCCGCCGAATGGCGCGGCCGCCGCGTGACGGTGGTGCGCGCCGACGGCCCGCGCGAGGAGCCTCAGGTGGAGATCCTCGCCGAGGCCGACCTCGGCCGCGAGTGGGAGTGGGAGGAGACGCCGGAAGTCACCCTGGCCGTCGTCGACAGCGTCGAGACCGCGGTCGAGCTCTTCAACCGATATAGCCCGAGATTCGCCGCCAGCCTGGTGTCGCCGGACGCCGACGCCCAGCAGCGCTTCTACGACAGCCTGGACGCGCCCTTCGTGGGCGACGGCTTCACCCGCTGGGTGGACGGCCAGTACGCCCTCTCCCGACCCGAGCTCGGCCTTTCCAACTGGCAGCACGGACGGCTGTTCGCCCGCGGCGGCGTGCTGTCCGGCGACGGCGTCTTCACCGTACGCACACGGGTGCGCCAGGCCGACCCCAACCTCGACCGAGCCGGCGCGCCGACGCCGCCGCGTCCCGAAGGATCCTGACGGGGTGTGGCGGGCAGGCAAGGCCCGGCGCCTTCCCCGGGCCGGGCGGCCGGCGACGCTGCGCCTCGGTTTCGCCCTGACGCGCGGCATGACGGTCGGGCTCTACGGCGGCTCGTTCAACCCGGCGCACGAGGGCCACGCCCACGTCGCGGAGACCGCGCGCAAGCGCCTGGGCCTCGACCGGGTCGTCTGGCTGGTGTCGCCGCAGAACCCCCTGAAGACCAGCCGGGACACCGCCGGCCTGGCCCAGCGCCTGACCGGCGCGCGGCGCCTGGCGCGGGGCCGCGCGATGATCGTCTCGGACGCCGAATCGAAGATCGGCACGCGCTACACGATCGACACCCTGCGGCTGCTCAAGGCCCGGTTCCCGGGGGTCAGGTTCGTGTGGATCATGGGCGCCGACAGCCTGGCCGACTTCCACCGCTGGCGGGGCTGGACGCAGATCATGCGCGAGATCCCCGTGGCCGTGGTGTCGCGGCCGTGGATCTCGCTGAGGAGCCGCTTCTCCCCGGCGGCGAAACGGTTCGCCCGCGCCCGCATCCCCAGCCGCAAGGCCGGGCTCCTGCCGCAGGCCACACCCCCGCGCTGGGTCTTCCTGCGGGGACCGCTGAATTTTCAATCCTCTACGGCGCTGCGGGAGCGGCTTCGGCGGACCTAGGCCTGACGAGTGCGTGAAGGCTAGCTGACCGGGGGAACGGGCTGTGTTACGGTGAATTTAGCTGGGACATTAGAGGAGCCATCCCGCTGAACCATTCAGCCGCGCCGCGCGCGCAGGAAGACGCCGGTTTCCCGCCGCCTTCCGAACCCCTCCAGGACCGCATCCGCGCCCTGGAGACCCTGATCCTGAGCCGCCTCGACGAGGACAAGGCCCAGGACGTCGTCTTCGTAGATCTCAAGGGCAAAAGCGCCATGGCCGACGGCCTGGTGGTGGCGTCCGGCCGTTCGCACCGCCACGTGGGGGCCATGGCCGACCACCTGCTGCGGGCGCTGAAAGACGAGGGCTACGGCAAGGCCAGGGTCGAGGGGATGCCGCACTGCGACTGGGTGTTGATCGACACCGGCGACGTGATCGTCCACCTGTTCCGGCCGGAAGTGCGCGCCTTCTACAACATCGAGAAGATCTGGTCGGTGGATTCGGCGCACCGCACCCCCGCCTTTTGAGGATCACGATCCTGGCGGTGGGCCGCCTGGCCCGTTCGCCGGAGACCGAACTGGTCAAGACCTACGCCGAACGCGCCACGGCGACCGGCCGGTCCCTGGGCCTCGGGCCCGTGGAGGTCGTCGAGGTCGAAAGCCGCAAGCCCGGCAAGGCCGCCGAGGCGCAGGCCCTGCGCCCTCACCTGCAGGACGCCCACGTCATCGCCTGCGACGAGCACGGCGCGGCGCGCAGCTCCCGCGCCCTGGCCCAGGAGCTGGCGAAGATCCGTGACGAAGGGGCGCGACGCACCGTATTCCTCATCGGCGGGGCCGACGGACTCGATTCTGACCTATTGCGGGAGTCAGACTCCATCCTCGCCTTCGGACCGCAGACTTGGCCGCACGCCCTGGCCAGAGCCATGCTGGCCGAACAGATCTATCGCGCCGCAACCATCCTTGCGGGAGGGCCTTACCATCGCGACTGAGCTTGCCCGCGCCCGCGCCGCCCCCTTCGTGCTGGGCGCCGCCGCCGTGCTCTGCCTGGGCGCGGTCGGCGCGGCCGCGGCCGCGGCGAACAGCGAGCGGGCGAAGCTCGAGAAGCTGAACTTCGAGGAGAGCGCGCTGGCCGCCCAGCAGGGCCGCAATCTCAACCAGCTCTCCCGCCTCTTGTCGGTGCTGGAGCGCCTGCGCCGCGACCCGCCGCCCGCCCTGCTGGTCAGTCCCGGCGACGCCCGCGACGCCGTGCGGGCCGCCATCCTGGTCAAGGCCATGACCCCCGAGCTTCAGCAACGCGCCAAGCGCTACTCGGTGGAAGCCGCCGAAATCGCCCGCCAGCGTCGCTTGGCCGCAGTCGAGAGCGAGGCCCTGTTCACCGCGGAAAGCGCCGAGGCCGAAGGCCTGCGCGGCAAGACCCGGGTCGATGCGCACCAGCGCCTGGAGCCCGACACCGGCCTGTCGAACCTCCCGGCCACCCGCGCCCTGGCGCTGCAGGGCCTGCGGCCGCCCGGCGACGGCCGCGTGATCCACAAGTTCGGGTCCCCCCTGACCGGCGGCGGCCGCGCCCGCGGCCTGACCATCCAGACGGCGCTCGGCGCGCCGGTCCAGAGCCCGGCGAGCGCCGAAGTGCAGTACGTGGGGCCAGTGAAGGGCTGGGGCGTGATCCTGATCCTGAAGATGTCCGGCGGCTATCACCTGGTGCTGGGCGGCCTGGACCGCGCCTCGGTGGAGGCAGGACAATCCGTCGCGGCGGGCGCGCCTGTCGGATGGATGCCGGATGAGCGACAATCGGCCACCGAACTTTACTTCGAAGTGAGAGAACAGGGCGTACCTGTAGACCCGATGCGCTGGATGCGAACGCGGGCAGGATAGGGCGCAAACTTGAGCTTGATGTCGGTTCGTCGCGCGATGTGCGCTGAAGTTTTCGCCGCACATCAGAATTTTAGGGTTTCTGGTGCGCCATATGCGCCAGAAATTCGCCAAGCCTTCATGAGATGGACTGGCGAATGCTGGGATCGTCACTCTAGAGTGGCATGGGTTCGAATTCCGTGGGGCGGCCGTACCGCTAGGGAGCCTGACGTAGGCGCATGAAAAAGTATCTGTTGATTGGCGTGTCGGCCTTCGTCCTCGGGGCCGGAACCATGTCGTACCTGAGCCAGCAGGCGCTGGCCTCGTCCCAGCCCCGGGCCAAGACCTACCGCATGCTGAGCCTGTTCGGCGACGTGGTGGACATCGTCGAGCGCCAGTACGTCTCCGATGTGGACGACACCAAGCTTATCGAGGCCGGCATCGACGGCATGCTGACCTCGCTCGACCCGCACTCCGGATACCTGAACCCGGAAAGCTTCGACGACATGCGCGACCAGACGCGCGGCGAGTACGGCGGCCTCGGCATCGAGGTCACCAGCGAGGAAGGCGTCGTCAAGGTCATCTCCCCCATGGACGGGACGCCGGCGGCGCTGGCCGGCATCAAGGCGGGCGACTACATCACCGCGGTGAACGGCGAGAGCGTGCTGGGCCTGTCGGTGACCGAAGCGGTCAAGCAGATGCGCGGCAAGGCGGGCGAGGCGGTCACCCTGACCATCGCGCGCGAGAAGTCCGACCCGTTCGACGTCAAGATCGTGCGCGAGGTGATCAAGCCCAAGTCGGCGACCGCCAAGGTCGAAGGCGACTATGGCTACCTGCGCATCTCCGCCTTCAACGAGAAGACAACCGACGAGACCGAGGCGGCCTTCAACGAGCTGAAGGCCAAGAACCCCAAGATGAAGGGCCTGATCGTCGACCTGCGCAACAACCCGGGCGGGTTGCTCGACCAGGCGGTGGGCGTGGCCGACCTGTTCCTGGACGGCGGCGAGATCGTCTCCCAGCGCGGCCGCGATCCGCGCGACGTCGAGCGCTACAACGCTCGGCCCGGCGAAATCACCGGCGGGCTGCCGATGGTGGTGATCATCAATTCCGGCTCGGCCTCGGCCGCCGAGATCGTCGCGGGCGCCCTGCAGGACCGCAAGCGGGCCGAGCTGGTCGGCGTGACCAGCTTCGGCAAGGGCTCGGTGCAGACGGTGATCCCGCTGCGCGGCGGCCTCGACGGCGCCCTGAAACTGACCACGGCCAAGTACTACACGCCCTCCGGCCGCTCGATCCAGAAGACCGGGATCGATCCGGACCTGGAGGTCGCCTCGACCCGTGACGAAGCCCAGTCGATCGCCAACCGCGCCTTCCAGTTCAGCGAAGCCTCGTTCCGCAATGCGCTGAACGCCGAGGAGGGCAAGGTGCGCCGCGGCGCCCACGAGCCGGCCGAGGCGCCGCCCGAAGGGTTCGACGCCAAGACCGGCGACTTCCAGCTCAGCCGCGCCAAGGACGTCCTGCGCTACGGCTCGGTGGCCGCCACGCCGAAGCTTCCAAAGCCTGCGGCCAAGATGGCCGAGGTGGTGTCGCGGGCGAAGGTGGCCGAGGTGAAGCCGGCCACGCCGACGGCCAAATAGCCGCAAGGTCCCGGGCCGCCCTTCGGCGGGCGGCCTAAGCCCTTGTTAACCATGATCAGGCACGGTCCAGGGGCAGCTTCACCTCCTCTTGGTCCATGTTCTCCAAGAAGCAAATCCTCCCGCACCGCGTTGAGCCGGCGCCTCAGTTCAGGCCCGCCGACGTCGCGCGCGCGACCCTGGCGAACCCGTACCTCAGCGCGGGCGGCGCGGGTCTGCTGCTGCTCACCACCATCGTCGCCCTGATCGGCCTGACGGGCGACCCCCAGGCGGGCGAACCCAAGGTGCGGATCTCGCTGGCGACGGCGACCGCCGCGGCCGCCCCGCCCGGGTGGCGCGAGGCGCTGGGCGCCGAACACGCCGGCGGCCCGGTCGTGAGCGAGGGGGTGATCCAGCTCTCGGCCACGCCGATCGAAACGCCCGGCGCGGCGATCGGCCAGGCGGTGATCACGGTGGCCGGGGACCAGGCGCCCCAAGCGGGGAGCGACAGCCTGCCCCAGGCGCCGATCGCCGGCCTGTTCACGCCAGGCCCGGGCGGACCGCTGCCGGTCATCGGGGTCGACGGGCGCACGCCCTTCGAGGCCTACGCAAGACCATTCTCGTCCAACGGGCGGCCGAAGCTCGCCCTGATCATCGGCGGCCTCGGCCTCAACGCCAAGGCCACGCGGGAGGCCATCGAGAACCTTCCCGGTCCCGTCACCCTCTCCTTCGTCCCCTACGCCGAAGGGCTGCAAGGGTGGGTCGACCTGGCGCGGGCCCGCGGCCACGAGGTGCTGCTCGAGGCGCCGATGGAGCCGGTCGACTATCCGGAAAACGACCCGGGCCCCTACACCCTGCTGGCGGCGGCCTCGCCCACCGACACCGCCAAGAAGCTGGAGTGGGTGCTCTCGCGCGCCACGGGCTACTACGGCCTGACCAACTACCTGGGATCGCGCTTCCTGGCTTCCGACCCCGCGGTCGCGGCCTTCACCGGCGGCCTGCGCAGCCGCGGTCTCGCCTTCATCGACGACGGCCAGGCGGCGCGCAAGGGCGGCGGCCTGCCCCGCGCCTCGGCCGACCGCATCGTCGACAACCAGCTCTCCGAAACCGCCATCGACCAGCAGCTTTCCGCCCTGGAGGTCACCGCCTCCCAGCGCGGGCAGGCGCTGGGATCCGGTTTCGCCTATCCTGTCACCTTGACGCAGGTGGCGCGTTGGACCGAAGCAGTCGAAGCTCGGGGCTTTCAGTTAGCCCCGGCCTCGGCGCTTACGGTCAGACGATGAACGGACTCGAACTCTACCGCCCAAATGTCGGCGTCGTGCTGTTTCATCACGATGGGCGCGTGTGGCTGGGCCGCCGGGTCAACACGCCGGGTCCGCGCAACTGGCAATTCCCCCAGGGCGGCGTCGATCCGGGCGAGGAGCTGCTGGCGGCCGCAGAGCGTGAACTGTTCGAGGAAACCGGCGCGAAGACGTTCACCCTGCTTGGGCGGACCGACGGCTGGATCACCTACGATTTCCCGGCCGACCATGGCGGCTCGAAACAGGCGCGCGGCTGGAGGGGGCAACGGCAGGCCTGGTTCGCCCTGCGCTTCGACGGCGACGAATCGGAGTTCGACCTCAACGGTTTCGGACACCCGGAATTCGACACCTGGCGATGGGGCTACCTGCAGGAAGCCCCGGCCCTGGTCATTCCCTTCAAGCAGCAGGCCTATGAGCAGGTGGTCGAGGCGTTCGAGGCGTTCGCGGCCCGGCCAAGCCACGGTCACGGCCTTGGCCGCGGCGCGGCCTGAACGTTCGCCGCTTAAGAGAATCCTCCGCCTCCGACAGCGCCCCTGTGCGCAAATTCCCCTGTCCAGCACGCACATGGCCAGGGGCTGAAGCTTGAGTCGAGGACAGGGCGAAGCGCCGATCGTCATGGTCCACGGCGCCTTCTGCGGCGGCTGGGTGTTCGAGGACTTCGAAAAGCCCTTCGTCGAGGCCGGCTACGTCGTGCACCGGCCGGACCTTCCCGGCCACGCCCCGCACGAGCCGCCACAGGCGGTCGCCAACCTGTCGATGTCGCACTACGCCCGTCACGTGGCCGCCTTCTGCGCGCGGCTGCCAGAGCCGCCGATCCTGATCGGCCACTCCCTGGGCGGCCTTGTGGTCCAGCTCGTGGCCGCCCGCATGCCGGTCCGCGCGGTGGCGTTGCTGGCGCCCAGCGCGCCCTGGGGTGTGGGGGTGGCCAGCCTGGAGGAGGCGATCACCGCCTTCGGCATGCAGATGACCACGCCGTTCTGGTCGGGGGCCATCGCCCCCAGCCGCAGCCTGATGATGCACAACGGCCTGAACCGGGTCCGCAAGCCCGCCCGCGACGCCGCCGTCGCCCGGTTGCGCCACGAAAGCGGCCGGGCGTTGGCGCAGACGCTGAACTGGTGGATGGACCCGTTCATGACCACCAGCGTCGGGCCGGGCCCGCTGAAGGCCCCGGCGCTGGCGCTGGTCGGCGAGCGCGACCGCATCCATGCGCCGGCCAGCGTACGGCTGACCGCGCGGCGCATCGGCGCGGCGTTCAAGGTCGTCCCGGAGATGAATCACTGGCTGCCGGCGGAGGCCGACGCCCATCACCTGGCCGACATCATCCTCGACTGGCTGGGCGTGGTGGCCGCCTAAAGGCTCCTAGAACTTGCGTTCCTGGTAGTAGAGCCGGCCGACGTCGTAGCGCGGGTTCACCGGCGTGCCGTCCGGCTTGCGCTCGGTGGTGAAGTTGACCGCGATCGAGCTGTGGAGCTGCAGGTCTTCCCACGACTTCCGCACGCGCTTCAGGCCGTCGGCGTCGACCGCCACATAGTTGGCCTGCAGGATCAGCTCCGGGTCGTGCAGGAACGACCAGATGTTGAGCGCCTTCACGATCGCGTCTTCCTGGCCGACCGCGTAGCGCACCTCGGCCTGGCAGACATCCTTGTTGGAGCCCTGGGACTGCACGATGACCACGTAGGTCTTGTCGCCGCCCAGCGGCAGGGTCCAGGTGCCGTCGCGCTTGTTGTTCTTCAACCCGGCGCTCTTGGCCAGCGCGTCCAGCGACTGGCCGCGCACGGCCGGCACGCAGATCTTCTCCAGCACGGAGATGACCACCGCGCCGTCGCCGGTGGTGGGCACGGTGGGCGGGGGCGGAGCCGGCTCCGCCGCGGGCGCGGCCGGGGCGGCTTGGGTCGGCGCAGGCGCGGCCGGCGCGGCGGCGCCAGGGGCCGGAGTGACAGGCGCCGTGGCCGCAGGGGCAGGAGCGGTTGCAGGCGGCGCGGCCGTCGTCGCGGGCGGTGCGGCCGGCGCGGCCGCGGGCGGCTGCTGGGCCTGCGCCGCCAGGGCCGCACCCGTGGCGGCGATCAAGCTGGCAAGTGCGATACGCATCCGTTTCCCCTTAAGTCTGTCGCCGCATCACACTCGACGTCGGCGGCCCGGGCAAGCCCCTCGAAATCCTCGTCGCCGGTCGCCCGACGTGGTCTAGGCGGCGGCTTCCACGGCGTGCTCGGCGAGGATGGTCAATCCCTCCGGGGTCACGTCCGCAAACCCGCCCCGCACCTCGAACACCGTCAGTCGTCCACCGTCATGGACCGTCACCCGTCCTTCTTTCAGAGCGGTCATGAATGGAGCATGACCGGCCAGGACGCCGAAGTCGCCCTCCGACCCCGGCGCGTCGACCTGGTCGACCTCGCCGGAGAACAGCTCGCGTTCCGGCGACACCAGCGAAAAGTGCAGCTTGTCGGCCATCAGGCGTCCGCCGCCATCTGCTCGGCCTTGCGGACCGCATCCTCGATCGTGCCGACGTTGTAGAAGGCCTGTTCCGGCAGGTGGTCGTAGTCGCCGTCGCACACCGCCTTGAACGAGCGGATGGTGTCTTCCAGCGGCACGAAGATGCCGGGCATGTTGGTGAACTGCTCGGCCACGTGGAACGGCTGCGACAGGAAGCGGCTGATCTTGCGCGCGCGGGCGACGATCAGCTTGTCGTCTTCCGACAGCTCGTCCATCCCGAGGATGGCGATGATGTCCTTCAGGGCCTTGTACTGCTGCAGGATCTCCTGCACCCGGCGGGCGACGTTGTAGTGCTCTTCGCCGATCACCAGCGGGTCCATGATCCGCGAGGTGGAGTCCAGCGGGTCCACCGCCGGGAAGATGGCCTGGGCGGCGATGTCGCGCGACAGCACGGTGGTGGCGTCCAGGTGGGCGAAGGACGTGGCCGGCGCCGGGTCGGTCAGGTCGTCGGCGGGCACGTAGATCGCCTGCACCGAGGTGATCGAGCCCTTGGAGGTGGAGGTGATCCGCTCCTGCAGGTTGCCCATCTCCGTGGCCAGGGTCGGCTGATAGCCCACCGCCGAGGGGATGCGGCCCAAGAGCGCGGACACTTCCGACCCGGCCTGGGTGAAGCGGAAGATGTTGTCGATGAACAGGAGCACGTCCTTGCCCTCTTCATCGCGGAAGTACTCGGCCTGGGCGAGGCCCGTGAGCGCCACGCGGGCCCGGGCGCCGGGCGGCTCGTTCATCTGGCCGTAGACCAGGGTGCACTTCGAGCCCTCGGTCGAGCCGTTGATCTTCGGGTCCACGTTCACGTTGGACTCGATCATCTCGTGGTAGAGGTCGTTGCCCTCGCGGGTGCGCTCGCCCACGCCCGCCAGCACCGAGTAGCCGCCGTAGGCCTTGGCGATGTTGTTGATCAGCTCCTGCATGGTCACGGTCTTGCCGACGCCCGCACCGCCGAACAGGCCGATCTTGCCGCCCTTGGTGTAGGGGCAGAGCAGGTCCACCACCTTGATGCCGGTAACCAGCACCTCGGCCGAGGTCGCCTGCTCGGCGAAGGAGGGCGCTTCGCGGTGGATGGAGGCGGTGAAGGTCGTGGCGATCGGGCCGGCTTCGTCGATGGGGTCGCCGACCACGTTCATGATCCGGCCCAGAGTCGCGGGCCCCACCGGCACGGTGATGGAACGCCCGGTGTCGATCACCGGCTGGCCGCGGGTCAGGCCCTCGGAGGTGTCCATGGCGATGGTGCGCACGGTGTTCTCGCCGAGGTGTTGCGCGACCTCCAGCACCAGGCGGAAGGGCTGGCCGGTCCGCTGGTCGGTGTTGGTGGTCTCGAGCGCGTTCATGATCGCCGGCAGGTGGCCGGAGAACTCGACGTCGACGACGGCGCCGATGACCTGGACGATGCGCCCCTCGGCGACGCCGGCGGCGGCGGACGTGGCGGCGGCCGCGGCCTTGGCAGGGGTCTTCTTGGCGGCGGGCTTCTTGGCGGTCGGCGTCTCGGTGGTGGCCATTTGATCCAACTCTCTTCGGTCTATAGCGCTTCGGCGCCGGAGATGATCTCGATCAGCTCCTTGGTGATCTGCGCCTGGCGTGTGCGGTTATATTTCAG
>Ga0068859_100008127_pt1 | contig 10638 bp, 4 predicted proteins | sample KBSSwiS22_FD_66585 | JGI IMG/M metagenome (GOLD analysis project Ga0068859, IMG submission 66585) | Switchgrass rhizosphere microbial communities from Kellogg Biological Station, Michigan, USA - KBS Switchgrass S2-2 | ecosystem: Host-associated > Plants > Roots > Rhizosphere > Soil ... | reverse complement strand
GGCGACAGCCCAAGCTCGTCCTTCCAGTCGTCGAACATCTGGCGGGCGCAAAGTGCAGGCTTGTTCAGCTGCACGAACGTCTTCTTGAACATGATGCCCGCGGCGCTGAACAGATCGCCTTCCTTGACGAATGCCGCATGCGCGGCCTCGGGCGTGGCGACCACGGTCGGACACGCGTGGCTGGCCTGCACACCGTGGAGAAACGTCGGAAACTGGTCGATCATCGGGAAGAAGATGTGCGTCAACGGCCGCTTGGCGTGCTGTGTGAACAGAAGATCGTGGACGTGCGGAATGCCCACCTTGCTCGGGAAGCAGGGGTCGATCGAACCCCGCTTGGCGCCGCGTTTGTACAGCTCCTCGGACGTATAGTCCGAAAACACCAGATGGCCGGGCGGAATGCCGAGCGACTGGAACCAGCCCATGAAAAAGGGCGCAAGGCTGTACATGTTCAGCACGCGCGGCATGCCGATGCGCAGCTGAGCTCGCCGCTCGACCAGACCGCGCCGCCGCGCGATGGCCTCCTTCGCGGATCGCAGCATCCAGAACGACGGCTCAACCGGGAGATCGGCCGCGCTCTCGACCGCGACCGGGACGAACGCCTCGCGCGCCGCCGCTTGCACAAGATTCGGGTTGGCCTGCTTCACCGCGTCAAGGCCGTGTTTGATGTCCCGCATCTCGTTGACGTCTTCGACCGTGCCTTTCTCGCACGTCGCCACGATCAGCCGCTGCTCGCCGATCTCAATCGGCACACGTGTCTTGCCTTTCGACACGAGCCGCAGCGCTTGAACAGGTGCGGGTTCGGTAACCTTCACATCGATGAATGTCCGCAGACATTTGTTCTTGCAGAAGTAGCAGCGCGTTCGCTCGTCGCGCGTGGTCCGAAAGCGGATCTGCCGGACGTGCTCCATGCCGATGAAGCTCGTCTCGTGGCCCCGCTCGTACAGCCGGTGCGCTTCAAGCGCGCAACCGATTGCCCCCGACTCGCCGCAGTGCCGGTGCACAACGATGTCCGGCGTTATACCGGTGCCCGCGAAGCGCGACTCGATGAAGTCAACTTGCGACTTCACAGCCGCGAGGTTGTGCTGGGTGCCGCCCTGAAGCACGAACTTACTGCCGAGCTTGGCCAGGTTCGGCACCTGAGCCACATACAGCCAGATGTTCTTTGGTAAGACCGCCGCCAGCCCCGCAAGGATCTCGACCGCCGACCATCCCTGTCTCTGAAAGTCGACGATGTCGGACTGCATGAAGACGGCGCAGCCGTAGCCGAATTGCGGCATGGCATCGGCGCTGAACGCGAGGTCGGCGTACTCGCGGACGTCAAACCCGAAGCCGCTCGCAGTTGACTGCAGAAAATAACCGTTCCCGGCGGAGCACTGCGTGTTGAGCTTGAAGTCCTTCACGCGTCCGTCCTTGAGGATAATCAGCTTGATGTCCTGACCGCCGACATCGACGATGACATCTGTTCCAGGGTAGAAGTGCAATCCGCTCTCCGCGTGCGCCACAGTCTCGACCAGCGCCACGTCGGCGCGGATCACGTCTTTCAGGATGTCCTTGGCATACCCTGTCGTGCCGACGCCGAGGACGCGCAGCGATGCGCCCTGCGAAGTGACCTGCGATTCGAGCGCCGTGAAAATGTCGATCGTGTCTTCGATCGGATTGCCTTTGGAGAGCTGATACGCCTTGGCAAGGATGCGCCGGTTGGCGTCGATCAGCACCGCTTTCGTGCTGGTCGAACCGCCGTCGAGACCGATGAATCCTTCGACGATCGATCCCGGCGCGAAGACGGGAGACGTCCAGGGATCGGAACGGAAGCGCTCCTTGAACCGGTGGAGGTCGGCGGAATCGCGCACGAGACCGCCCGTACCCGCCGCCCGCTTCTCCTGGAGGCGGCCGACGTCGATGTACCACTTCAGCGAAGACGCGCCGGCGTAGACGCCCTGATCGGGAACGTCCTCGGTCTCGATGCGCGCAAACTCGACAGCGCCGATCGCGGCAAAGTACTGCGCGTTGTCCGGCACAACAATCATGTCCTCCGGAGTGACGCCCTCGGCCAATGCCACATGGCGTTCGGTCCAGAGGTTTGCGATGTTGTGCCGCCAGCATTCCTGCATGCCGCGGATGTAGCAGTTGGGGCCTCCGAGCAGCAGAACCTTTGGCTGCAGCGTGTGACCGCGCGTCAGTACCGCGAGGTTCTGCAGGACGATCGACTCGAAGAGCGACGCCATCAGCTCGTCGGGTGGCACGCCCTGCTTCTGCAGGCTGTTGATGTCGGTTTCCGCGAAGACGCCGCACTTGCCCGCGACCGGATGCAGGCGCAAGCCGGAATACCCCATCCTGCTCAACTGCTCGCTCGGAATCCGCAGCTTCGCGTTGATCTTGTCGATGACCGCCCCCGTGCCGCCGGCGCACTTGTCGTTCATCGACGGAATCTTGCGCTTCTTCGCCGGAGCGCCCGGCTGCACCCGCTCGTCTGGCTTGAAGACGATGATCTTGGCGTCCTGTCCGCCAAGCTCGATCACTGCGTTCACGTCGGGGTAGAGCTTCTCGACGGCCAGCGTGACGGCATTCACTTCTTGAACGAATTTCGCCCCGATGCGGCGCGCTATTCCCGCTCCGCCCGACCCGGTCGCGAAAATTCGAAACGCTTCGTGCGGGATGTTCGCGAAGCGCGCCTCGATCGCACTCAGCATCTCCAGGCACTTCTCGGGCTGCTTGGTCTCATGGCGCTGGTAATCGCAGAGCAGGATCGCGTCGGTGACGGGATCGACGACGACGAACTTCACGGTGGTGGAGCCGACGTCCAGGCCGACAAACAAGCCGTTCGGGTGCTCGGCCGTCCCGCAAAAGGGCAGGTGCTCCGGCTCGGAGCGCGAGTAATCGGCTCGTCGGCCGATCTGGATGAGCGGCGGGCTGGTGGCGCAGGTCACGCGAGCCTTTGAATCAGGCCACGTGTGGCTGGCCGGCCCGCTGGACCTGCGGGCGTCGGTCCATCAGCGATCCGACGTGGAGGCAGAAGGTGGCGGCAGTGCCAACGGTGCCGGACTGATGAGGAATGTGCTGCAACGGGCGGCGCAACTCGGGGTGCTGGCCGATAAACGCGCGAATTTCATCGAGACTGTGGCCGGTGCTCGCCACGACACGGCGGAATTCGTCCTTGCACTTCACCTTAGCCTCGCCGAGTGCCATCTGCACCCGGCTGTACGCGTTGATGTCGCCTTCGCCGGAGGTCTCGATCGGCAGGAACAACAGATCGGGATAATGCGCCACCACCGCCGCGTGCGCGGCATCGGACTGGGTGCTCGGCATACAGCCGAACGGCTTCAGGCTTAGCACCATGTGACAGAGGTCCTTACTGCAGTAGTAGATGCTCTTGGCGACCTCGAGATGTCCTTCGCCGCCGCCTGTTCGGCTGTTGTAATAGGGATGGGCGATGCGCTGCAGGGCGACCTGATTGACGAGCTGGTGGCAGGTGCCGCCCAGCGCCGTACGAAGGCGATCGAACTCGCGCGTGAGGATTCGTTCGGCGAGCGAGAGCATCAGCGTCTGCCGTCGATACGACGTCGCGGCTTTGATCCGTTCCGTCACCGTCGTCGCGCGGCGTCCGTCCACGAGGCCCCGTTCATCTTCACACTGCGTGCGCACCTGGTTGAGCAGGTAACCCACCCAGGTGGCGATCGGCTCGACGAGGACTTCGGCCCCTTCGCGCTCGAGAAACGAGAACATCCGGAAGTTGCCGTCGCCCTCTGTCGTCTGCGCCCAGAACTCGCCGGTGATTTTGACAATCGGTCGCGGTCGCAGGTAGTCGACCTCGATCTCGCGGCGGATCAGCTCTGCGCACTCGGCGAGAATCGACGTGTAGTAGTTGGATTGCAGTTGATCGATGAACGCCGCGATCAGATTTGCGTGAGCGTCGCCGGCGGCCAGCCGCACCAGCCGGGCGGCAGCGCCGCGGCCGATCTCGCCCCGCGCCTTCGTGCTCAGCCGCTCGCCGCAGAGCGTCACGCATTTGGCGAGGACCGCGTCGGTTTGCCCGGGGACGACCTCGTATGGGCGAATCTGATACGCAACCTCATTCAGCAGATCGCCGATGAAAACGGCGTTCAGGAAACTGAGCGCGAAGTGCGCGTTAATTTCGAATCCGTCGTCGCTCGTCGATTGATTCAGCCCTCCTTCCTGCTGAAACAGCAGCACGCGGAATCCCCCGAAGCCGCTATTCTGCAAGGCGAGGCGGTATTCCGATTCATACATGCCGAAGCGACACGGGCCGCATGCGCCGGCAGTGACGAACACGTAGTCTTCCTGGATGCGCTCGACAGGCACGCCGGCCTCGTCGCGGAGTTTTTTCAGGTAATTGACGAGCGATCCGACTGTGAAATACGTGGGATTGCACTGGCCGTTGTTCCCGTATTCCTTGCCCGCCTGAAAGTCCGCCTTGCACGGCGTCGGAATGAGCGCGACACGGTACCCGAGCCCCCGCAGTGCCGCAAGGAGCAGCGACTCGTGCCGCATTGACAGGCCGCCAAACAAAAGCGTGACGCGATCACGTTCGGCTCGAGTGAAAGGACGCTCCTCCGGGCGGCGGAAATGCGAAGTCGGTTTCGTTGATTGGGAAAGACTCGATGCGCCAGACGCACCGCGGGCAGTCGGTTGGATGACCGGGATAAAAACAGGTGAGGCTCCAGCGCTGTTTCGGCCATCGGAATGCGCGTCCATGGCGGGATCTCCTCTGATCGACAAGGCTCGGTGGTTAAAGGCGTCAGAGTTAAACACAGCGATATGGGCCTGTCAAGAACTCCTTCTCTGATTTTCTTTTCACCATCCAGCGACGTCACCGTCGCGGCAACCGGAGCACGGTTACGACGACGTCCTCAGGCATCGTCAATACGCTGGCGGTATCAATTACCGACCGGCGTCGTGAACTTGGCATACTTAACACGAGTAGCACGCCGGATGAAGCTTACAGCGCGCCTGTGCGCCCCCGACGCTCGACGCCAAGGCCTGCTCGCCACGTGGCTGCCTGCCGATGCCGTTCCCACCAGCGCGCGGTTTCCCGTCGACACCGACGATCCGGTGTTCGCGCGGATACTCGCGGCGGCAGATGACGAGGCACTTGCGTTCCAGGTGAGTGGTGAGACCGTCTTCACGCCGGCGGAACTCGCGGGCATCGGCCATTTCGAGCTCGTCTGCCGCGCAATCGCCCGGGAGTCCCCCGCGGATTTCTCGGCGAATGATGCCGTCAGAGCGCGGACACCGCTCGTCGACGCGGGCGGCGCGGCACCAATCCGCCTCGTGTCGGGGCTGTCGCTCACGCGCATTACACTGAAGCCCAACATGGTGGCGTCGATCGGCGACTGGACGCAGGAGTACGTCCTCGCGGCCGGCGTCGTCAAGACATTCATCGACGCGCACCTGTCCGGCGCATCCTTTCTGCCGTTGATGAAGATGAATGCGAAGGCACACGTCGCGCGGACGGACTTCGTGCAGCTTTTCAGCGACGCCATCCTGAGACCCGCAATCGTCGATGCGAGCGTCGAACGAATCACGAGCCGCCTTCCAGAAGAGAATGGCCATCTGCGTCATCTCGGATGCCTGGCGTACGCGGATTCGGCGCTACAGGACCGTCCAGACTTCAATCGAACTGCCGAGCCCTGGGGCGGTTGGCACGGATGGCCGTCATGGGTCGTGAGCGCGCGCGTCAGAGACGCGTTCGTGGCCGCGAAGTTGCGCGGCTGGCACTTTCGGCCTGTCCTCGTCGCAAAGACGGCGCTGTACGCGGAGTACGTCGAAAAATGGTCCGCACTGCGCGCGGCGGTCGCGGACAGCCGAAGCAAGATGGACGGCGGCCGGTGGTAAATTACGTATCGTCCTCGCCAGATTCCGGGAGGGTTTATCAACATGAAGGTTCGAACGTTCGCCGTCTTTAGTGTGGTGATGTGTTGTGTCTTGGGATCGCTCGCATCGGCTCAAACTGCCGTCGTCGATGACGCTGCGTTGCGAAATGGCGGCGCCGCAAGCGGCGAGTGGCTAAGCGTCGGGCTCAACCTCGCGGAAACGCGATACAGCCCGTTGAACCAAATCACCGCGGACAATGTCGCCCGGCTTGGATTGGCGTGGTCGTACGAGCTGGGGTCCTCGGGCGGTGCTCAGCTGGCAACGCCCCTGATCTGGAACGGAACGCTTTACGGCATGACCAACTGGAGCATCGTGTTCGCGGTGGATGCCCGAACCGGAAAGGAGCGTTGGCGCTGGGATCCGGAGGTAAACCAGACGGCCGTGCGTCCGAAAGTGTGCTGCGGCGTGGTGAATCGCGGCCTCGCTCTCTACAAGAACATGGTGATCGTCCCCGTCATCGACGGGCGGCTCGAAGCGCTCGATGCGGAAACCGGGAAGGTTTTATGGGAAACGCGAGTCGCCTTTCCTCAAAACGACTACACGCTCACGATGGCGCCGCGTATCGTCAAAGGAAAAGTGATTATCGGCGCCAGCGGCGGAGAGTACGCCGTTCGCGGGTTCTTTGATGCGTATGACGCCATGACCGGGCGGCGCGTCTGGCGGTTCTACACCGTGCCGGGCGATCCCAAGAAACCGTTCGAAAATCCAGCGCTGAAGAAAGCCGCTGCCACCTGGAACGGTGAGTGGTGGAAGGCTGGCGGCGGAGCGACGGTGTGGGATGGACTGGCCTACGATCCGGACGCGGACCTTATTTATGTGGGCACGGGTAACGGTGCGCCCTGGCCGCAACCGCTTCGCTCGCCCGGTGAAAAAAAGGACAACCTTTACGTGTGCTCGATTCTGGCGGTCCGGCCCGACACCGGAGAGTTGGCGTGGTACTTCCAGCCGGTGCCCGGAGATTCGTGGGATTTCGACAGCGTGCAGCAGATGACGCTGGCAAACCTTGTGATTAATGGCAAGCCGCGCAAGGTGCTCATGCAAGCCAGCAAGAATGGCTTTTTTTATGTGCTCGACCGAGTCACTGGCGCCTTCATTTCAGGTCAAGCCTACGCCAGGGTCAATTGGGCAAAGGGCCTGGATCCTGTCACTGGGCGCCCGATTCTGAATCCCGAAGCCGACTACGAGGGGCGGCAAGCCGTCGAGTTGTTTCCCAACGCGGTCGGAGCGCACGCGTCGAGCACGATGTCGTTCAATCCGATCACGGGCCTCGTCTACTTTCCTGCCACGATCGACGGCGGTTCCATTTTTGCGGTGAATCCCGATTTCACCTATCAACCCGGCAAACATAATGAGGGCGTTGCCCGCGGCGCGATGGCGACGAACCCAAAGCCACCCGCGATCGGACCGCCAGTCGTGGAGGGCCAGCGAACTGTCATGATGGCATGGGATCCCGTTACGCAAACCGAGCGGTGGCGCGCGCCGGTCGGAGGCGCACGCTTCGGCGGTACGATTACAACCGCAGGGAATCTGGTATTCCAGGTTGTCCCGGACGGACGGCTCCTCGCCTACAACGCGGAAACCGGAAAAAAACTTCTGGAAATTCAATTGGAGACAAAAACCGGAATGGGGCCTCCAATAACCTACCTGCTTGATGGCAAGCAATATGTGGCATTGATGGGCGGTACGGGTCCGGTCGTCGGGGGGCGCGGTGCCGCTCCTCCGACAGCATCGACCGCGCCTTTACCTTCGCCAAAGTTATTCATTTTCGCGTTGGATGCCAACGGATCGCAGCCCAAATGAGACATTGACATTGGGCTGGCAGAGGCATCAGGCTACGGTCCCCGTTCCAGAAAAAGGATATAAGCCATGACCTCTTTCACCGCTATCTTCGCCCGAATTCGTCTACTGGCATTGGTCGTCACACTCATGGCGGCTTCAGTCGCCATCGCGTACGCGCAGGCGCCAAAAGCTGCTCCGCCGGCGCCAAAAAAAGCCGCGGCACCTGCCAAACCTCCAGCGAAGAAGCCTGCAACGACTCCCGCGCCCGCTGCAGCGGCTGCGAAGCCGGCGGCGGCGAGCGATGTTCACTTCACCACGAAATACACCACCGGCGATCAGGTTACCGAGAGCGTCACGTACATCAAGGGTGCGCGCGAGCGTTACGAGATGTCGGACATGATTCTGCTTCGGCAGCACGATCAAAAACGCACGGTGCAGATCAGCCGCTCGGCGAATACATATCTCGTCATGCCGGAAAATGTTGCAGCTGCTCAGCCGGCGGCGGCGCCGAATCCGGCTTCCGCGACGAAAGCTCCGGGCGTCGTGATGATGTCGACCTCGATCGTCGACACAGGCGAACGGAAGACGATGTTCGGACAGCAGGCACGTCATGTAAAGACGATGATCGACCGGCAGCCGCAGCCTGGCGCGTGCGATCAAGCGAAGCGGCGGATCGAGACGGACGGTTGGTATATCGATCTTCCGGCTGGAATGGCCACCATCCAGGACGCCGACGATACGACGGCGGCGCCGGCGAACTGTCAGGACCAAATCACTGCCACGCAAAACGGCGACCCCAAGGTCCTCGGCCTGCCTGTGTCGTACACGACAACCTTTCTCGAACAGAACGGCGCGCCAATCGTAGTGTCGATGGAAGTGACCGCGTTCGAAATCACGACGCTCGACAACGCACTCTTCGAAATTCCGTCTGGGATGACCGCCGCGATGAACCCGCAGGAGTTGTCGAAGGCGGTGAGCAACGCGAACGAAACGAAGCTCGCGGCGGGTGGATCAGTACCTGGAGTTGCAGTCGAGAAGAAACCAGGCATGATTCGGATCGCGGTGCCCGAGGTCGCCAACAAGACCACGCAAGAGGTCGACACACGCGCGCTCCGCACGCGTCTGATCGCCGAACTGACCGACGCGAAGTACGACGCGGTGCCGATGGCCGCCGCTCCTCCGGCGCAGCTCGAAGCGCGGGCCAAAGAGCTCGGCGCCGACTATTTGATGATCGCTGAGATTACAGAGCTCAAGGCATCGAAGCCTGGAGGCCTTAGCAGGATGGTGAAGGCCACCGCCGGCGACAGCAACGCAGGCAAAGACATCACAGAAGCGAAGCTGAACGTGCAGCTCGTGCCTCCGGGCGGCAAGCCGCGCCTTTCGACCAACACGAGCGGCAAAGAGGGTGGCGTCGGTGTGAAGACCGGCCTCGGCCTGGCGCGCGTGGCGGGGACGATGTACTTGAGGCTGATGATGGGCGGGATGTACGGCAGCCCGCTCAGCGCGTTCAATGCGGCGAGCATGATGAACATTGGCGGGATGGGCGCGCTTGGCAATCCCGCGTTGATGAGCGGCATGAGTGGATTGAGGATGGGCGTGGGCCTCGACCGCAGCGCCGGAGCGGCAACGTTCCTGATGCAGCAGGCGATGATGGGCGCTTCTCCGTCGGGCATCTCTCAGGGCCCGTCGTTCGATGCGCCGCTCGGCGATGCGCTCGAGGATGCAGCGAAACGTGTCGCGGAGAGCTTGAAGAAAAAATAGTTCCTAATCCTCAGGCGGCTCGCCGCTCGGCGCCATCTTCACCAGCCTGGGCTCGAACCGCGCCAGCGGTTCGACCAGGTCGCTTTGGGCAGCCATCACCGCGTCAATGTCCTTGTAGGCCATCGGAACTTCATCAAGGCCCGCCGAAAGCAGTGTGACGTTGCGCTGGCGGAGAAAGTCCTGGACTGCGTCCCACGAAAACAGTTCCTTCGCCTTCTTCCGGCTCATCCGCCGCCCAGCGCCGTGTGAAGCCGAATTCAGGGACGCGGCTACGCCCTTGCCGCGCACAACGTAACCAGGTGTGCCCATCGATCCGGGAATAATTCCCAGCACGCCCACACCAGCGGGCGTCGCGCCTTTGCGATGGACGATGAGCTCGTCCTCTGAGCCGTCGGGCAACACGTGGCGCTCACGCCAGGCGAAGTTGTGGTGGTTCTCGATGTCCAGCATGACATTCACACCGAGCGCGCGGGCGACGTGCCGGTGGATGACGGCGTGGTTGGCGGCCGCATATCGACCCATCAACTCCATCGCCGCCCAGTATTTCTGGCCAGGCTCAGTTGACAGATCCAGCCACGCCAGATGTGACAACTCCCGCGGCAGCTCGGGGTGCAGCTCCCGCGCGAGCTTGCTGTAGTGATCCGCGACCTGCGCGCCGGTGCCCCGGCTACCCGAGTGGCTGAGAAGCGCGACGTATCGCCCCGGCTCGATCCCGACCCCGGCGTCGGTCACGACCAACTCTCCGAACTCGACGAAGTGGTTGCCGCTTCCGCTGGTTCCGAGCTGTGACCACGCCCGGTCCTTCATCTTCGCCGTCACGGCCGTGACGGTCCAATCCTCGTCCATGACGTCGTGCTGTCGGGGCGATCGAAAGCTCGCGCCAACTCCGAACTGCGTCTCACGCTCGAGCGCCCTCGTCAACCGGCCCTGGTCATCCGACAGCGTGGAGAGCGGCAGATCGAGCACTGACATCTTCATCCGGCAGGCGATGTCCACTCCTACGGCGTACGGAATGACCGCATTCTTCGTCGCCAGGACTCCGCCGATCGGAAGGCCATAGCCGACATGGGCGTCAGGCATGAGTGCGCCGGACACGGCCACCGGCAACCTGCAGGCATTCCGCATCTGCGTCAGGGCTTCCGATTCGAGATTCTCGCCCCAGATTCGGTACGGCGCGTCGCTCGCTCGAGCCTGGAAGCGACCTTG
>Ga0068859_100008126_pt1 | contig 10639 bp, 9 predicted proteins | sample KBSSwiS22_FD_66585 | JGI IMG/M metagenome (GOLD analysis project Ga0068859, IMG submission 66585) | Switchgrass rhizosphere microbial communities from Kellogg Biological Station, Michigan, USA - KBS Switchgrass S2-2 | ecosystem: Host-associated > Plants > Roots > Rhizosphere > Soil ... | reverse complement strand
GCGGGGGTCCGCAAGCGACCGCCTATCGTATCCAGGTGTCGGAGGAGAGAGGCGCATGGCGGGGATTCTCGCGGGCCTGAGGGTTCTCGAACTGACCAGCGGCATCGCCGGACCGGTGGCGGCCCTGTTGCTGGCGGAGTCGGGCGCCGAGGTCATCAAGGTCGAGCCGCCGGGCGGCGACGAGGACCAGGATAGCGCCGGTTTCGCCGTCTGGAACCGCAGCAAGCGGCGCGTCGCGCTGGACCTGCAAGCGGACCGCACCCGCCTCGAGGAGCTGATCGCCGGCGCGGACGTGCTGCTGCTGGATTTCACGCCGAAGGAAGCGCGCCGCCTCGGCCTCGAAGACCAGGCGTTGGCGGCCCGATATCCACGCCTGATCGTCTGCAGGATCACCGGCTATCCCGTGGGCCATGCGCTGGAGGACGTCCCGCCGCGCGGCACGCTCGTCCTGGCGCACCTCGGCCTGCTCGACGAGCAGCTTGGCCGCCATCGCGAGGGGCCGATCCACCTGCGTTTCCCCCTCGGTGACTGGTGCGCCGCATACCTCGCGGCCGATGCAGTGATGGCGCGGCTGGTCGCGCGGCAGACCACCGGCCGGGGCGGCGTGGCGCGCACGAGCCTGGCGCAAGGCGCCCTGGTGCCGATGGCGATGCACTGGTACCGCGTCGAGCGGCCATCGCCGGGGTTGGCGACAGGCATGCCCAAGGGCCGGCCGCCGGGCCTGTTCGAATGCGGCGACGGCGTCTGGATCCACATCATGCGCTGCCCGGACGAGACGCCGCTGATGAAGCGCGAACTGGCGGCGATGCCGCAGGCGCAGAAGGCGGACCTGGCGGCGCAAAATCCGCCGACGTTCATGTTCCCCAACTATGCGGCGAACGTCGCGGTCATGCTCAAGCATTCCAGCGCCACCTGGCTGCAGGAGTTCTGGGGCAACGACATTCCGGCTCAGCCGGCGCTGGACATGGGTCTGCTCTACCGCGACCCCGAATGTGTCGTGAACGGCTATGTCGTCGAGGTCGCCGACCCGAAGTTCGGCCGCACGCTGCAACCCGGCCATCCCCTGCGGATCGACCCGCCGATGCAGGTTCGGAGCGGCGCCGGACCGCTGGAAGCTTCGGTCGCCTGGCAGGGCGCGCCGCTGGCGGCCGAACCCACCGGCGCGGTCCTGAGCGCGCCCATGGCGGGCTTGAAGGTGATCGACTTCGGCTCGCACCTGGCCGGGCCGCTGGCCCCGATGCTGATGGCCGACCTGGGCGCCGACGTGGTCAAGGTCGAGCAGCCGAAGGGCGAGCAGATGCGCCCGCAAGCGGAAGGCGCCTTCATGGGCTGCCAGCGCAACAAGCGCGACCTGGCGTTGGAGATGAAGCATCCGGCGGCCCAGGAGGTGGTGCGCCGGATGGTGGGCCAGGCCGACATCGTCCACCACAACATGCGCATGCCCGCGGCCCACAAACTCGGCCTCGACTTCGAGCGTTTGCGGGCCATCAAGCCCGACCTCGTCTATTCCCACGTCAGCACCTACGGCCCCGCGGGCGCCCGCAAGGACTGGCCTGGCATGGACCAGATGTCCCAGGCCATGACCGGCTGGGAAAAGGCCGGGGCCGGGGAGGGCAACCCTCCGCACTGGCACCGCTTCGGATTCATGGACCACCTGGCGGCGATGGGATCGGTGATGGCCACCCTGCTGGCGCTCTATCACCGCAACCGGACGGGGGAGGGGCAGGCCGTAGCCGCCTCCCTGCTCGGCGCGGGGCTCCTGACGGTGGGCGAGGTCATCGAGGCCGAGGGAAGGCTGACGCCGTTTCAGCCGCTGAACAACGAGCAGACCGGCGCTTCGCCGGAACACGGGATCTACGAGTGCTCGGACGGCTGGATCGCCGTCGCCGCCCTGCGTAAGGCCGAGGCCGCGAGCCTGCATGCCGTGGCGGGCGGGGACAGCCGGGCGCGGATCGCCGCCTTCCTCGCGGCTCTGCCCAGGGGAACAGCGCTAGGCAAACTCGCCGAAGCGGGCGTTCCCTGCGCGCCGGTGCGGATGAACCAGCGCGAGACGTTCCTGTCCGATCCGGAGAGCCTCAAGACCCGGATCGCCGTCGCCTACGAGAACACCCGCTACGGCCGCTTCGAGCACGTCGGCGCCTTCTGGTGGTTCGACGACGCCGAGATCCGCCTTGACACCATCGGTCCCGCGATCGGCGAACACAGCGACGAGGTGCTGGCGGACTTCGGTTTCAGCCGCGAGGAGCGCGAGCGGCTTATGGATATAGGCGCCGTGGTGTGATCCAGCGGCGCCCCGGGAGGAGAACAACCCCATGACCGTTCAGGACCTGGCGCCCGCGACGCTCGACGTCGGGGCGCTCTGCGTGGCCGCGCAGCGCAACACCGGCCTCACCGACTGGGGCGGCGACCGGTCGTTCCTCACGGGCCTCGGCAAGCTGGTGGAGTCGGTCGAGGAGATGGGTTGCGCCGATCGGCTGCGCGGGAGCGTCGCCGCCCAGGCGATCTCGCTGTTGGAGACGCGCCTGAGGCTGGAGGAAGACGCCCGCCTGAACCCGCAGATCCTGCTGGGACCTATCGAGCGGCCGCTGATCGTCACCGGCCTGCCGCGCACGGGCACCACCTGGCTGTTCGAACTGCTCGCCCTGGACCCTGTGGTCCGCGCGCCGCTGGACTGGGAGGTTCAGTCGCCGTGGCCGGCGCCGGACTCCGCGACCTGGGAGACCGATCCGCGGATCGCCGCGGCCCAGGCCGGCTACGAGGCCATGCTCGCCGCCGCGCCGGAACTGGCCACCATGCACCACTTCGACGCCCGTGGGCCTCAGGAGTGCAATGCGATCACCCAGTACCATTTCGCCAGCTCGAACTTCTGGGCGTCGTACGCCGTGCCGAAGTACATCAACTGGCTCACGGCCGAGCGGCCGGAGGGCGTGTTCAACACCCACCGCCGCATCCTGCAGCAGCTTCAGTGGAAGGGGCCGCGAGGGCGCTGGACGCTGAAGTCGCCGCCCCACCTGCTGATGATCCACGAACTGCTGGAGGCCTATCCCGACGCGTGCATCATCCATACGCATCGGGAGCCCGCGAAGATGGTGGCGTCGCTGGCCAACATGGTCCGCGCCCTGCGCCAGGTGCGGTTTGCGGACGTGCCGGAACTGACCGAGCCGAAGGCCATCGCCCGTTCCGTCCTCCATCACTTCGGCACGGCGCTGGAGCGCGCCACCGAGGCGCGCACCGACCCGGCCATCGATCGGCGGTTCGTCGACGTCGCCTACCGCGACACCTTGGCCAATCCCATCGGCACCGTCCGGCGCATCTACGACGCCTTCGACCTGCCCTGGACCGCCGTCTACGAACAGCGGCTGCATGACCACATCGGGGCGCAGCACGCGGCGGGACACGGCAAGCACCGCTACGACCCGGAGGAGTTCGGCATCCGCGAACTCGCGCTGCCGGAACAGTTGCCGCACTACCGCGCCCGGTTCGGCGACCTGCTCTCGGACACTTGAGCCGCCGGAGCATGTTTGGTTCAGCTTGAACCAAATATGCTCCATAAGTCTTTGAAATTAGAGCGTGACGGGCGCCGAAACCGCACACACTTTCGGCTGTCACGCTCTAGTTGCGGGGAACCGACTCCAGGAAGGCGCGTCCCTCCGGGAAGGCCCAGATGACCTCCAGGTGGTGACCCACCGCGTCGCGGCCGTCGGCGTAAACCAGTTCGAGCATCGTCCCGGATTTTGTGTGTGACACCACGGGCAGACGCTGTTCCTCGAGCCAGGCCAGCGCCTCACGCCAGCCGGCCTCGTCGTCGACGAGGTAACCCATGTGATGCAACTGGATGCCGAAGCCGTTCTGCGGCATCGCGCAGGCGTAGAGGGGATGGTCGCCGGCCGCCTCAATCAGCTCGATCATCACGTCGCCGGTCCAGGCCAGGCCGACCTTCACATGGTGCTCGGCGTCGGGGTTCATGTCGCGGGTATTGAAGGTCATGAACTTGTCGACGCCGAAGCGCGTCTTGTAGACCTCCAGCGCTTTCTCAAGGTCGGAAGTCACATATCCGAGCTGGAAAAAGCCGTTCATGAAGCGGGGCGGCATCGGGGCGTTCCTTATGAAGGCGTTTCCATCAACAGCGGGCGCAGGCCGTCTGGGTCGGCGCACATCATGAACCGTCCGGGCCCGGCCGCCATCCTCGTCTGGCGTTCCAACAGCGTCTTGAACGCGGCGTCGGGTTCGGCGGCGTGGAGACGCTCGAAGCCCAAGGCGGCGTAGAAATGCTCGGCGCGCGCCAAATCGGAAACGACGATGGTGACGTGGGAGAAGGCGAATCCGGCGGTCATGCCGACCCGCCTTCGAACTCCACCATCACCTTGGCGCAGTCGCCGCCGCGCGCCACTTCGAACGCGTCGAAAAACCGATCGAACGGGAAGCGGTGGCTGGTCAGGATTTCGGCCTCCCGGCCCAATTCCCTCAGATCGGCCAGCACCTCCGGCAGCTCGGTGGGATAGCCGATGGACGTCGTGATGCTGAGCTCGCTGCGCAGCATGCGCGACAGGTCGAGCGAAACCGGCCCATGGTGCACGGCGACGACGACCAGGCGGGAATGCAGCTTCGACATCGCCACGACCTGGCCCATGATCTGCGGAGCGCCGGCCGCGTCGATGTAGAGATCCACATCGACCGCCGGCCCGCCCAGCACGGCCGCGGCCCCGCAGATCTCCGTCAACTGCGCTGCCAGGTCGCCCTGGCCGGCCACCACCACGTCCGTCGCGCCCAGGGCCCGCGCCCGCTCAAGCCGGCCGGCGTTCAGGTCCACCACCACCAGCCGTTCCACGCCGCGCCGCTTCAGCCAGACGACGGCGCCCAGGCCGATCGGACCGGCCCCGAACACCACCACCTTCTCGCCGGGCTTGGGCGCGCCGCGGTTCACCGCATGGCGGGCTACCGACAAGGGCTCGACCAGGGCCGCCACGGTGTCGGGCATGCCGGCGGGGATCTCGAACAGGCTGCGGCCCAGTTCCGCCTCGCGCACCAGCAGCATGTCGGCGAAGGCGCCTTCCGGGCCGCCGTTGCCGATCACCGCCTCGGTGGACATGGGATTGATCACCACGCGCTGTCCCGCGCGCGCACCCTTCACCTCCGCGCCAACCTGCGTGATCACGCCCGCCGCCTCGTGGCCAAGCGGCATCGGCGAGATGCGTCCCATGCCGCCGCTGCGGGCGAAGCCGAGGTCGGTGCCGCAGATGCCGCAGGCGGTGATCTTCACCACCACGTCCCGCGGGCCGGGGGAGGGGACCGGCGCCTCGTCCATGCGCACGTCGTCGACGCCGTGGATGTTGATCTGGCGCATGGTCCTATCCCTCCCGCTCGATGTCGTAGTTCGACAGGTAGTCGGCGAAGAGCGGGGCCAGCGCTTCGGTCGAAAGGCCCCACTGCTCCAGCTTATAGGCGTGCTTGCCCCACTTGCCCTGCGGGTTGTCTGTCAGCCACTGGCGCATCGCCGCTTCAGTCTGCGGCGTGTAGTCGTCGCCCAGCCAGGCGTAGAGGCGGCGCATCGCTCCGATCGGGTCGCGGGTCATGTCGGCGTAGTGCAGGTCGTAGACCCGCTCGGCGCCCACTTCGCGTTTCAGCGTCATGGCCCGGTTGGCGTGTTCCGCCGCCTGTTTCGGATAGAACTCGGCGATCCAGGCGTCGTCCGCCTTGTCCTGAAACCGCAGGTGGGAATTGGCGATCAGGCTGCAGAGCGAACCGACGGCGGTATAGGGGTCGCGATGCGTCCAGATCATGCGCGCGTCGGGATAGGCTTTCAGCAGACCCCGCCAGTGCATGGTGTGCGACGGCATCTTCAGGTTCCAGGAAGCGGGGGCGCCGTTCTGCAGCACCTGGAGGAAGCGGCGGTGGTGGTCGTAGGCCGACGTCATGTCTGCGCTCCAGATCCACTCGCTGTAGGCCGGCAGACGGCCCATGGCTTCCAGGGAGAGCGCCTTGAAGTCCTGCGCCTGGACGAAGATGCATTCGGTCGGGAACACCGCCGAGGCCATGTAGAAGCGCCCCGCCGACGGGTTCTCCGCCCGCATCTGTCGTTCGATCTCCAGCGCCGCCAGCGCCCGCGGGTCGGTGCGGGCCTGGTCCGCCGCCGGCGGCGGCACGGGAGAGCCCACCATCCAGGTGAGCAGGGATCGCCGGGCCGGGTCCACCGCCAGGAGGTTGCTGGTCAGCGTCGTCCCAGTGCGCGGGATCCCCATGACGATCACGGGGGCCTTGACCGGGGCCTGCAGCACCTCGGGGTGCTTGCGGATGTAGTCGTCAATCTTCAGCCGCACGCCGAGCCCCTGGGCCGCAGTCTGCTCGTAGGCCTCCAGCCCGCGCTCAGGCCAACCGGCACGGTTGACGTCGGCGGTCAGGATCTCCAGGCCTTCCCAGAAGCTGTCGCTGTCGAAGCGGTCCAGGCCGCTTTCCTTCTGAGCCCGCTCGACGATCTGGGCCGCATTCACTTGACGCATAGGGTCATCCCAACTTGGCGAGCGCGGCCTAGGCCGCCTCGATTCCGGATTTGAGCTCGCTTACGGTCATGCGCCGCCGGCCTCAGTAGACGTTCACGAGGTAGCCGCCGTCGATCACGATGACGTCGCCCGTGTGGAAGGCCGCGCCGTCGCTGGCGAGGTAGGCGGTCACCGCCTCGAAGTCCGCAGGGTATCCCACGCGCGGCACGGGCGTGTGCTCGATGAAGTGCTTGTCCTGCGGCGACTGCTCGCGGTCGCGGCCGAGGTCGGTCTTGATGTAGCCGGGCGCCACCATGTTCACCCGGATGCCGAACTGCCCGAGCTCCACGGCCATAGTGCGCATGATCGAGGCCACGCCGCCCTTGGCGGCCGCATAGTGGGACATGCCAGGCACCCCCAGGTACACCGACAGGCTGCCGCAGACGATGATCGAGCCGCCTGGATCGCCGGCCTTGGCCCGGGTCACCATGTGCCGGGCCGCCTCGCGCAGGGTGTAGAAGACCCCGTGCAGGTTGATGTTGAGGAGCTGGTGGTAGGTCTCGGAGTCCAGCTCAAGGATCGAGGGTTTGTGGCTGGCGATGCCCGCATTGGCGACCACGCAGTCGAGCCGGCCGAAGGTCTCGACGGCCTCGTTCATCTGGCGCACGACCGCTTCCTCGGAGGCGACGTCGATCGAGCGGCTGAGCACCTGACCGCCGTACTGGCGCAGGTCTTCCTCGGCGGCGCGGTTCTTTTCCTCGCTGCGCGCCCATAGCATCAGGTCGGCGCCCTGCTTGGCCAGCCCGCGGGCGAAGCCCAGGCCCAAGCCGCTGTTGCCCCCGGTGACCAGCGCCTTCTTGCCGGTCAGGTCGAATAGGTCGTGAGCCGTCGAACGCGCCACGGATTCCTCGCCTTGCTTGTCGTTGCCGACACTCTCGGGAGGACGGACCGTCTGCGCCAGCCATCGGACATCGAATTCCGGACGAAATTCGATGATCGGCGCGCCGATGACGCCCGGCCGCCCGCGTGCAAAGATGGCGGCGGAGGAGGCGTCGCCACGTCAAACATGTCCGCAGACCAGATTATCATCCGGACGCTCGCGCCCGACCAGGACGCCGCCGTCACCATCCACCAGGCGCTGCAGACGCCGCGCGTGGGCGTGCAGTTGCGCGCCTACCAGTGGGACGAGCCGTCCGACGAGAGTGGTTTCATCCTTTCGCACTGCTATCTCGACCTGAGCCTCACCGCGCGGCCGGGGGACGCCAGGGGCTGGTACCAGGGCCGCTGGCGGCGCGGCCGGTCCGAGCCCATCGGCGACGTGCTGTTCCTGCCGCCGTCGCTCGAGTTCCGCGGATCGCACGGCCCCGGACGGCAGACCTCGCTCACTCTATTGCTCGCGCCGGAGCTATTCGCGGTGGAGCTGGCCGACCTGCACGACGCCGTGCTGGCCGAAGGCCTGCACCTGAGCGACGACGCCCTGCGGCGCGCGCTCTGGCGTCTCGCCGCCGATGTGCGCCGCCCAGGGCTCGCCAGCCCGCTCGCCATGGAGACGGCGGCGATCCTGATCGCGGGGCGCCTGGAGCGACATCTCTTGAGGACGGCGGCCAACGACGGTTTGAAGCGCGGCGGCCTGCCGCCGGCGCGGCTCGCCCTGATCGAGGACCGCATCCGCGCGGACTTGCCGGCGCCCAGCATCGCCGAACTCGCGCAACTGTGCAGCTTCAGTCCCCGGCACCTGGCGCGCGCCTTTCGGGAAGAGACCGGCCAGAGCCTGGGCCGACGGGTCGCCATCGCCAATCTCCAGCGGGCCTGGCGCCTGCTCACCGAGACCACGCGCTCGGTCAAGGACATCGCCGGCGACCTGGGGTTCTGCAGCAGCGCGAGCTTCTGCGCCGCATTTCGATCCGCCACGGGGCTGCGGCCTTCCGACGTGCGCCTTGATGAAGCGCGGCCCGCCTGAGCGCGGAGCGGAGGCGTCGACGGGCGATGCGCGCCTAAAGCTACGATCGATAGATTTAAAGCGAAGACATGATTGGGACCGCCTGATGGACTGGAACTGGAGCGCCGAGGAGATCCGGTTCCGCGAGGAGGTGAGGGACTTTCTCGCCGAGGCGCTGACGCCCGACCTGCGCGGGAGCGGCCGCCGGATGACCAGCGTCTACGGGGACCCGCAAACGAGTCTCGCCTGGCAGCGAGTCCTGCACGCCAAGGGGTGGGTCGCGCCTGCCTGGCCGAAGGCGTACGGCGGCTGCGAATGGTCGGTGACCGAGCGTTACATCTTCGCCAGCGAACTCGCCGACGCCGGCGCGCCGCCGCTGTCGCCCATGGGGCTTGGCATGTGCGGGCCGATGCTGATCGCCCACGGCACGGAAGACCAGAAGGCGCGCTTCCTGCCGCCGATGCTCAGCGGCGACGACTTCTGGTGCCAAGGCTATTCCGAACCGGAGGCGGGCTCGGACCTCGCCGCCCTGCAGATGTCGGCCCGGGACGACGGCGACAGCTTCGTCTGCAGTGGGACGAAGATCTGGACCACCCATGCCCACGCGGCGAACTGGATGTTCTGTCTTGTCCGCACCTCGACCGAAGCGATCCGGCAGGTGGGCATCACCTTCCTGCTCATCGACATGTGCAGCCCGGGCGTCGAGGTGCGCCCGATCACCTTCGTGAGCGGCGAGCACATCCAGAACCAAGTCTATTTCACCGACGTCCGCGTTCCGAAGACCCAGGTTGTGGGCCGTGTCGGGGACGGGTGGACGGTGGCCAAGCATCTCATGCAGTTCGAACGTGGCGGCTCGCCCACCTCGCCGGGGCTGAAAGTCCGGCTGCGGCGGACGGTCGAGGCGCTGGGGGCCCTGGAGCCGGACGCCGAGACCGCCGCGCTGCGGTCGACCGCGGCGCGACTGGCCGTCGAAGTGTCGGCGCTGGAGACCATCGAGCTTCGGGTGATGTCCGGCCTGTCGCGCGGCGAGGCGCCCGGGCCGGAGTCCTCACTCTTGAAGACGCTGAGCACCGAGCTCAGCCAAAAGCTCACAGAACTCGCCTTGGCGACCGGCGGCGGTTACGCCCAGGTGTGGCAGCCGCACGCCTGCTCGCCGGGCGGCGATACGCCGAACTTCCGGGCGCCCAATGACCCGACGCCCATTGGTCCGGAGGACGCCTGGACGGCTGCCCCGCGTTATTTCAACGACCGCGCCGGCACGATCTATGCCGGCACCAGCGAGGTTCAGCGCAACATCATGGCGAAGGCGGTGCTGCGCCTCTAGGCGGCGTGGAGCCCTTCGCCGACGGCGCGCTCAGGCCGCGGCGTCGCGCGCAGTCGTCGCTTCCTTGGGCTCCAGCGCGGCTTCGACCGCTTCGTCGACCTTCTCCAGCCAGACGAACTCCAGCTTGGCGCGCGCCTCTTCGGGAATGTCGTCGTAGTCGCGCCGGTTGCGGGCCGGCAGCATCACCCGCGTCAGACCGGCGGCGGCCGCGGCGACCACCTTCTCCTTGATGCCTCCCACCGGAAGCACCAGGCCGCGCAGGCTGATCTCGCCGGTCATCGCTGTGTCGCTGCGCACGCTGCGGTTCGTGAACAGAGACGCCAACGCGATGAACATCGCCACCCCGGCGCTCGGCCCGTCCTTTGGGGTCGCGCCGGCGGGAACGTGGACGTGGATGTCGGTCCGCTCGAACTGGGCGGAATCGACGCCCAGGTGGGCCGCCTCGGTCTTGACCAGGCTCAAGGCCGCCTGGGCGCTTTCCTTCATGACGTCGCCGAGCTGGCCGGTCAGGATCAGTCGCCCGCCGCCCGGGGTCTTGGCCGCCTCGATGAACAGGATGTCGCCGCCGACAGGGGTCCAGGCCAGGCCCGTCGCCACACCGGGAACGCTCGTGCGCATCGCGACTTCGTACTCGAAGCGCGTCGGCCCGAGGATCTCCGTGAGATCGTCGGCGGTCATGGCGACGCTCGTGGCCGAGCCTTCGGCGATCACCACGGCGGCGTGGCGCAACATCCGGCCGATCTCGCGCTCCAGGTTCCGGACGCCCGCCTCGCGCGTGTAGTCGCCGATGATCCTCATCAGGACCGCGTCGTCGATCTCGACCTGCTCGGCTTTCAGGCCGTTCGCCTCCATTTGCCGGCGCATGAGGTAGCGCTTGGCGATCTCCAGCTTCTCGCCGGC
>Ga0068859_100008125_pt1 | contig 10640 bp, 7 predicted proteins | sample KBSSwiS22_FD_66585 | JGI IMG/M metagenome (GOLD analysis project Ga0068859, IMG submission 66585) | Switchgrass rhizosphere microbial communities from Kellogg Biological Station, Michigan, USA - KBS Switchgrass S2-2 | ecosystem: Host-associated > Plants > Roots > Rhizosphere > Soil ... | reverse complement strand
CATGGATTTCTCCTTCTCAGATGAGGCTTTTCGCGGTCAGCATGCGCGTTTCCCAGGGCTGAAGTCAAGACCGAATTCTAGGCAACGACGGTATACTCCGGCGCCAGGCCCGGTCACCCGCCTCATGAGCTCATGAAGATGAAGAAAACGAAGAAGGCGAGGTCGTCGCCAAAGCCGCTGACTGGACGTGTCGCGCTTGTCGCCGGGGCGACACGGGGAGCCGGCCGCGGCATCGCACGTGCCTTGAGCGAAGCCGGTGCGACGGTCTATTGCACCGGCCGCAGCGTGAAGGGAAAGCCATCACCGTATGGCCGGCCCGAGACGATCGACGAAACCGCGGCGATGATTACGGCGGCCGGCGGCAAGGCCATCGCCATTCGCGTCGATCACACGAACGAGGCGGAGGTCAAAGCGCTGTTCCGGCGCATCCTGCGCGCTCACAAGCGCATCGACATCGTCGTCGACAGCGTGGCGGGCGAAGACCCGCTGATGGGCGCATACGGCTTCCTCTGGGAGGCCGATCTCCAGGCGGCGGATGCGATCTTCCGGCAGTGCCTGACATCACGGATCATCACGGCCAAGCATGCCGCACTGGCGATGATGCCCGCCAAGCGCGGCCTGATTGTGGAAGTGACCGAAAACGACATGATCGGCGGCGGCGGCAATCCGATGTCGCAGGCCGTCAAGATGGCGCAGAAGGTGCTGCCGCTGCACTGGGCCGCGGAGCTCGCGCCGCATGGCATCACCGTCATGGCCGTCACGCCTGGGTTCCTGCGATCGGAATCGATGCTGCAGCACCTCGGCGTCACCGAAGAGAACTGGCGCGAGGCGGGCAAGAACGATCCGAACTTCCTGCAGTCGGAATCACCTTTGTTCGTCGGACGCGCGATCGCCGCGCTCGCCGCCGACCCGAAGGTGCGTGCGCGCACCGGCATGCTCTTCGGGTCCTGGGATCTGGGACGCGACTACGGATTGTCCGACTACGATGGCCGGCGTCCCGACTGGGGCCGTCACAAGATCGACTTCTCCGTCCTCCCGCCAACATGGATCGATTTGTTCCGCACGGGCGCTGACCTGGAGCTCGCGTGGCTGACGACGCTCGCGGCCAGGACGAGAACGTTCAGGACAAAGATCCCGAATCATTAGAGCTGTGAAAGCGCGGTGGACGCGCCGGAACCCGGCGGCGCTTGACTGTAACAGTCGTTTCATGTAACAGTTGTTTCATGAGCGAACGCCGGCGCGAACTCGTCGAACGGTCCCTCGACTATCTGCTCGATCATGGCGTCGCGGACCTGTCGCTCCGGCCGCTGGCGGCGGAGGTGGGAACCAGCGCGCGCCTGCTCGTCTATCACTTCGGCTCGAAAGAGGGGTTGCTCATTGCGGCGATGGATGAGCTGCGAGCCCGGGTGCAAGCGTCTTTTCGCGCGGTGACGGCGAGTGCGGGTGCCCGCCACTCCAGTCCGCTCGACGCCTTCTGGAAATGGGCCACGCGCCGCGAGCACCTCCGCTATCTCAGTCTTCTCTTTGAAGTGCAAGTACTCGCCCTGCACCAGCCCGCACACTACGCGCGGTACCTGGAACACACATCTTCAAGCTGGCTGGAGCTCATCGAGGGGGCACTGCCGGCATCACGACGGAGCCCCGCCCTGGCTACGCTGTGCGGTGCAGTGATCGACGGCCTGCTCCTCGAGCTTCTCAGCACCGGCGATCGGCGCCGGACGACCGACGCAATCAGGCTCTTCGGCGTGCTGCTCCACAAACGATAGGACATGGAACATCACATGAACGACACGCTCATCGCGTCTCGAAAGCACGCGACGCTAGCGCTGCTGATCGTGGCGGCAGTCACGCTGCTCGGCATTCAACAGGCGTCTTCTCTCGAGGCGGTGCGCCCAGGGGCCTCCCGGGTCATTCCTTACCTCTCGCTGATCGGCCTGCAGCTTCTCTGGGTGCGATTCATTCATGCTGGGCTGAAGGCGCACGGGCACTCGCTTTCCGAGTTGACCGGCGGGCGCTGGACCTCCGCTCGCGACGTGTTCATGGATCTTCTCTTTGGAGCGATCGGGTTCGTCGCCGCGGCCACCGCCGCGGAGGCGCTCACGAGGGCGCTTGGAGGCGCCCCCGCGAACACGGCCTTCTTGCTCCCGCACGGTGTTCCGGAGTCCGTGTTGTGGGTGTTGGTATCGGTCACTGCGGGCCTGTGTGAGGAAATTGTGTTCCGCGGCTACCTGCAGCGTCAGCTCGCGGCGCTGACCGGCAGCGTGACGGCGGGCATCCTGCTTCAGGCCATCGCCTTCGGAATCTCACACGGTTACCAGGGATTTGCGCCGATGGCGATCACCGGATCGTACGGGCTCGTGCTGGGCATCTTGGCATGGTGGCGCGGGAATATCCGAGCGAGCGCGTTGGCTCATGCCGCGACCGACATCGTCGGAGGATTGACGCGATTCTAGCCGTCCGGCACTAAAACGACTTTCCCGATGTTCTTCCGGTCTTGAATGTAGTGGTGCGCTTCGGCCGCCCGCGCCAGAGGAAATTCCTTGCCGACGGTTGGATGGATTTTCCCTTCGGCGTACCAGCGAAAAATCTGTTCGCTCCAGTCGCGCACCATGTCGCCACAGTGCCACAGATGCCCGAGATTGACGCCCAGCACGCCTTTGTTTTCGCTGATCAGCGTGAGCGGGTTGATTTTCAACCACGGGACGCGGAGCAGATTCCCAAGCGCGGCTAACCGACTTGGTTTTTTTCCAACGGCGGCGGAAGAAAACCCGAACGCAATGAGGCGCCCCGTGGGCGCAAGACACCGCAAGCTTGTCGCCCAGGACTCGCCGCCGATCGGATCGAGAACGATCTGCACGCCCTTCCCGCCGGTGATCCGCAGGACTTCCGTTTCGACGTCCTGGGTTCGGTAATCGATCACATGACGCACACCGCGGTCGCGGAGGATCGCATGTTTCGAAGCGGACGCCGTCCCGATGATTTCGGCGCCGGCGATATTGCACAGGTCGATCGCCGCAAAGCCGATGCCCCCTGCCGTCGAATGCACCAGTACCTTGTCTCCCTTCTTCACGCCGCCCATCACGAAGAGCATTTGATAGACAGTGAGGTAACTTACCGGGACCACGGCGCCCTGGGAGAAACTCATGCCGTTCGGCAGCGGGAAGACGTGCTCAACCGGAATGCAGACAGTATCGGCGTAGCCTCCAAAGCGGCAGATCCCGATCACCGCATCGCGTTCTTTGAAGCTCGTCACGCCGGCGCCGAGCGCGTCGACGACTCCGCACACCTCGTAGCCCACGACGGCGGGAAGCCTGGGCGCGTCCGGATAAATACCGAGACGGGTCATGATATCGGCGAAGTTGATGCCGCTCGCTTTCACTCGAATGCGCGCCTCGCCGGGCAGCGGCGAGGGATCGGGGGCTTCGCGCATTTCGAGAACTTCCGGCGGACCCGTTCTGGTGGTCCACACTTGCCGCATCATGGCCTCCGGCCGGTCTAATTCGACTTCCCAGCCTCGCGCGCCAGCCCGGATGCGACGGCGGCCCTTGCGGGTGTGGACGGCACGAGCCGCTCCTGCTGCAGGAACCGGACGACAGCGCCCGCGACCTGGTCGAGTTCCGGCTCCGGCATCGCCGCCGCCGAAAGCGACCGCGCAAATCGATAGCAATCGCTGGAGTAGCGCTTGTCGCGCATGGCGTCAATCCGCCGGAAATTGTGATTGAAGAACGCCATCAATGGATAGATCGGATCGTCACGGCGGCAATGGCGGTTGAGGTGGTCGACCAAGCGTTCCAGGTTCATGTACTCGAATTCGTAGCCGAATTGCCTGGCGATGGATTCGCAAAACGATTGCATCGAGTAGTACCGGTCGGCCGTCAGATGAAAGGTGGCGCCGCCGGGCGCGTCGAGTAATGAGAGCGCCGCGATATTGTTGGCGCAGACATCGACAGGGAGGCAACTGAGTTGATTGGCCGAGTCAGGCGCCACCTGCCGCCGGATCATGTAAGTGAAGATCCGCGCTAACAGATCGCGGCGGATGTAGCGGCCCTGGCGGGAAGCGGTGACGAAAGCGGGCCGGTAAACGCGTGTCTCCACGCCACGGCGCGCCGCCTCGTGCACGAGTTGCTCGGCCACCCATTTGGTCTGGGTGTACCCGAAATTCAGCCCGGCCATTTCGGCGTTGACGTCGCTTTCGTAGCAGATGTGGCGAGCGGTGAAACCGAACACGAAAGTCGTGGAAACATAGTTGACGATTTTCCGCGAACCGGTCGTGGCCAGACGCAGCGTTTCGAGCATGCTCGAGACATTCGAATCCCGCAACGCGGCGTACGGTTTGACATAATCCACTTCCGCGCCGCAATGGTAAATGCTCGCAAGCTCGCCCGACAGCCTGTCCCAATCGGTGCGGTCCAAGCCGAGCATTGGCTGCGCGATATCTCCGGGTAGCGCCTGCACACGGAGCGCTGTGGCGCGCCGCAGGTCGTCGCGCCAGAGCCCGGTGCGCTGCAGCGCCGACTCCACGCGCCTCTGCGCATGCGCCGCGTCCTCGGCGCGGACCACCGCGACAATGGGGCGATCGGTCTGGCGAAGCAGCGCCTCCAGCAGGAACGATCCGAGAAACCCCGTGGCCCCCGTTAACAGAATGCTGGCGCCGGCGGCGTCCTGGCGGCCATTCGCCTGGATCTGCCCCGGCAGCCGGGCGTCGCTGCGCATGAGAGCCGTCTCTTCGCTTTCGATGGCGCGTACGCGTCTGCGATAGGCGAGCCGCGCCGAAAGCGGCGCAATGACCGGCGCCGGCGTGAGAAACCCGCGGATTTCGCGGACCGTCACGGACTGGAGGACGCGCAGGTCCGAGAATTCCATGCCTTTCAGGCCGCGAGTGCCGGCGATGGTTTTCAAATGCAGGCTCATCTCAACGAGCGCCAGCGAATCGGCCCCCAAATCCGCGAGCGTCGCCGTGTCCGGCGCGCCGGCGACGAGCCGCTCGAAAAACTCGACGGCCGACTCCTTCGTTCCGGTCCCCGGCGAGGTCCGGTCGCGACGCGCCAGTGGCCGGACGCGGCCCTGCCGCCACTGGCGCCGGCATTCCTGGCGCGCGATTTTGCCCGACGACGTTCGGACGATCGTGCCGTGCGGCACAACCGCGAGAACGTCCACCTCGAGCTGACATCGTCTGCGCAGTTCCCGCGCGACGATCTCGAGGTCTGGAAGATCATTTGCGCCTCTCGCCTCAATCAAGACAACGACGCCTTCCTGTTCCGCTCCGTCGATGGCAAAGGCCGCGACGCAGCCCTGCCGGACCTTCTCAGAGACGCCCTCGACGACAGCTTCGATGTCGTTCGCGTAGAAGTTCCGCCCTCCCACGATGATCACGTCTTTGAGACGGCCACAAACGAACAATTCGCCTTCATGTATGAACGCGAGGTCGCCCGTCTTCAAAAACAGCTGGCCGTCTTCGGCCGCGGCTTCGAACACAGCCTGAGTTAGCGCCGGCTTCTTCCAATAGCCTTGGGCCTTGCTCGCGCCGGCAACCCACACTTCACCGATCAGATCCTCCCCCAACGCGGCGCCGGTGGCGATGTCCACGACGCGGACATCGATGCCGGGAAGAGGACGGCCACAACTGACCAGGCGCGTCTGATCCGAGATCCCGCCCTCCCGTTTCGGAGGCTCCAGGCGAACCTGTCTCTGCTCGAGAAGCTGGGTGTTGACATGGACGCGCACCCGCCCGCCGCCCGTTACCGAGAGCGTGTTCTCGGCCAAGCCGTAATACACAACGAACGCCTTCCGCGATAAGCCGCACGGCTCGAATCGCGCGAGGAAGCGCTCATACGTGCTTGCGCGGACGGGCTCCGAAGCGTTCATCAGACAAAGCAGCGAGCGCAGATCCAGATCGCCTAGCGTATCGCGGGGAATCTTGTCTTCACGCAGGCAATAGTCGAACGCGACATTCGGCGCGCTGGCGGCCGTCGCCCGATAGCGGGAGATCGCTTCGAGCCAAAGACGCGGCCGTCTCAGGAAATGCGCGTTGGAAAACGCGCGCGCCGAGCCGCCCATCAAGAGCGGAAACAAGTAATAACCAATGAGGCCCATGTCGTGATAGTGCGGCAGCCACGTCACGGTAATGGGGCGGTTGTCCAACGTCGCCCGGCCGTTGTCAACGACGTTGGCGTGAGACACCATCACGCCGCGCGGCGCCTGAGTGGACCCGGAGGTGTACTGAAGAAAGAGCAACGGTCCGAGCTGGACATCCAAGCCGGTGCATTCGCCCTGGATTTCGTCAGTGGCTCGCCAATCGAGCGATCCCAGGAGCCCCTGCGAAACCCGCCGGGCTGGCCCCGCGCTGCACCCAGTGGCGCGACGTATGTGTTCGATGTGCTCGCGCGTAGTCAGCGCGACCGTGGCGCCGCAATCCTGCGCAATTGCGGCGAGCCTCTCGCAGGCTCCCGCAGACGCCGAGGCATCCAGCGGTGGGGCCGGTACCGGCAACGCCCCCAGTTTCACGCACGCAAAAAAGGCGACGATGAATTCGAGACCTGGCGGATAGACGAGCAGCGCCGGCTCCCCATAGCGGATGGCGCCGGTCCGCCGCAACACGTCGGCCATATAGTTGCTGCGCGTATGAAAGCGCCGATAGGTATAGGAGTCGGCGACTTCGCCGGCGCCATCGAGGAAGGCATAGACCAGCGCGTCGGGCTGCAACCCCGCATAGTTCTCGAGGCTATGGATGACGCTTTCCATATGATTTCGTCCGCTTCCTGCCGACGACGCTAGCGGCTGGCGGAAACCGCGGCCGTTTCCTCGTCCGTGATGACCTCATCCAGCACATCGTCGGGCGTTGCCGACGCGAGATAGGTCTTGAGCTGATTTGAAACGTATGCCACGTGTTCCCTCAGCCGGTAAAAATGATAGGAGTCGTAAGCGAACGCCCTTAAAGCCTGCGGATTGCGCCGGAGCACCTGGAATAAGGCGTGCCAAAAGCGGAGGCGACCGCCTCGCACTTTGATACCGAGGTGATAGCACAGCCGCAGCAGGATTGGATATTGTTCTCGAACTTGCGCCCACAGCAAGCCGCGATGCACGTTGTCGAGGGCGAGAAGCGCGGGCAGGATCCTGGCAAAAAAGTTTTCCGGGGTGTACAGGTGCTCCACCAGCCGGCAGTAACCCTCCAGATACTCGCGTCTCGTCATTTCTCCTTTGGGAATGAAATTCATGCCCTCGAGGGTCACGCCCACGCGGACGTACACGTTTTCCAAAAGACGCCCTTCCCGTTCCAGGCGCCGGGACAGTTGCGTGTGGGGAATGGCCTGGAGCAGCCCGACCATGGCGACGCCGATACCGGAGGCCTCGATAAACGACCGTTGCACCTCGAACACGTCGCGGGTTTCGCCATCGAAGCCGAGGATAAAACCGGCGGACATGTGAATGCCGTGACCGCGAATCCGGCGCAGCTTTTCCAGCGGATCTCCAGGAATGTTCTGATTCTTCAGCGTCGTTTTGAGCAATCGAGGGTCGGGCGTCTCGATGCCGATGAAGACGTTCAGCAGCCGCGCGCGCGACATCGCCCGCAGCAATTCTTCGTCGTCGGCCATGTTGATCGAAGCCTCGGTCGAAAACGCGAACGGATAGCCGTTGTCACGATTCCAATCCGCCAGTTCTCCCAGTAGAACTTTGGCCTTCCTCTTGTTGCCGATAAAATTGTCGTCCACCAGGAAGACGAATCCGCGAAAACCGAGCGCCTTCAGAGCCGAGAGCTCATCCAGCACCTGGACCGGTGTCTTGGTCCGCGGCACGCGGCCGTATATTTCAATGATGTCGCAGAACTCGCATCGGAACGGGCAGCCGCGTGAGAACTGAACCGCCATGACCAGGTAGTCGTTGATGTTCGGGATCAGATCGAATCGCGGAAGCCGGACCGACTCCATATTCGTCTGGTTGCCGCCCTGATACTGTCTGCCGCGCCTGCCCGCGCGCAAATCAGCGACGAAGTCGTCCATGATGGATTCCGCTTCGCCAAAGCACACCCAGTCGGCGTCGGCGAGAGCCAGTTCGGGCAGGGCATGAGTGAGAGGGCCGCCGACAGCAAATGGCTTCCGGTGCGCAAGCGCGTTGCGCACACACACCTGAAAGTCGTCAATCTGAATCAGCATCACGCTGAAGAAGATGACATCCGCCCATTCCCAATCGCCCTCGGATTCTTCCGCTATGTTGCGATCCGCTATCCGTACCTCGAAATCGGGCGGAAGATAGCTGGCGATGGTGAGGAAGCCCAAAGGAGGCATCACCGCGGCCCGGTGAGCGAAGAGCTTCACAACCGGTTTGGTGTTCCAGAAGTTCTCTTCTGGGAACTGCGGGTAGATCATCAGGACTTTCATGCGCGCAGTCTACGACCGCCGGACGACAAATCCAACACTATCTGATCAAAAAAACGCGGTTCGCCTGCATGGTAGACTGCGGCCGGCGCCCAGCGAAACCGGGGCGGGGAGTAACGACGTGAGACCACCGATCGATGGCGGGGTGGTGGTGGTGACTGGCGCTTCTTCGGGCATCGGCCGGGAGATTGCCCGACAGCTCGCCTCGCGTGTGCGCACCATGATTATTGTCGCGCGGCGCCGGGAGCGTCTGGACCGGCTGGCCGATGAACTCCGCAGCCGGCGAACGGACCTCACCCTCGAGGTCCAGGTGTGCGACCTCACCGACCGCGCGGCCCTGGCAGCACTCGCCGACGATATTCTCAGCCGTTACGACGTGGACATTCTGGTGAATTGCGCCGGCCTGGGTGACGTGAGTCTGTTCGACCTCGCATCCTGGAAAAAGCTCGAAAACATGCTCGAGCTCAACGTGCGGGCGCTCACCTACCTCACCTATCGGTTCGTCGGTCCGATGGTGGCGCGGCGGCGCGGCGGCATCCTGATGGTCAGTTCGGGTTTCGGCTTGAGCATCATGCCCGGGTTTGCCGCCTATGTCGCCACCAAGCATTGCGTCAGCAGTCTCACGGAGTGTCTGCGCATCGAGCTTCGCAAGGTCGGGGTCGTCCTCACGCACGTCTGCCCCGGCCCGGTCGCGACCGAGTTCGAGGAGCGAGCCGGCAATCCGACCGGCATGCGGCCGCAGAAATTCATGGAAATTACCGCATCGCGATGCGCGCGTTCCGCTCTCGCCGGCTTCTCCCGCGGCAAGGCTCTCGTGCTGCCCGGCATCCTCTATCGCCTGATCATTTCGCTCCGCGTCGTCACCCCCAACTGGATTCTGCGCTGGATGTACGTTCCCTTGGCGAACTGGCTCCGCCGTTGTCAGCTCGAGGGGAGTCCCTCTCGTGAATAGCGCTTTGCCCTCTCCCGCCCTCGGCGGGGTTTCGCGATTCCGGTCGCTGATCGACTCGCGCCACATGGCGAACAACCTGATCCATGTGTTCAACAAATACACGGCGACGCTCGGCGATACGTTCCTCTTTCACTTCGGAGGCGTCAAAACCGCCATCGTCTCCAGCGATCCTGCCGTCATGCAGCACGTGCTGAAGACCAACTACGAAAACTATCGGAAATCGCCGATCCAGACGAAACGGATGCGCCACTTCATCGGGCCGGGACTACTCACGCTTCATGGGCAGGAATGGCACACCCAGCGCCGGTTGATTCACCGGGGTGGTTTCAGCGCCACACGGCTGGCGTCCATGGCGGCGACGATGCAGAGCAGCGTCGACGATTCCCTGGAATACTTCGACGGCCGCGCGCGCAACGGCGCGGTTGATATCTATCCCGAAATCATGCAGATGACCTTTCGCATGGTCAGCCGCTCGCTGTTCAGCGCCAGCATCAAAGACGAGGACATCGATTATCTCAGCCGCTCGATCTCGGCAGTACAGGCTTTCCTGGTGCGTCAGGTCGTTCAGCCCTACCTTGATCCGTGGTTCGCGATATCGGGCGAACTGGGCCGCCACGACGCGATGCGCGATCGATGCTACGAAATCGTGCGCGAACTAATCCGGGAGCGTCGCCGCCAGCCGGAGCGGCACGATGACCTCCTGCAAGCGTTGATGGACGTCGTCTACGGCGATACGGGCAAGGGCATGAGCGACGAATCGATCATGCACGAAAGTCTGCAGCTTCTCGTGGCCGGTCACGAAACCTCATCCAACGCGCTGTGCTGGACGCTGTATTTGCTGGCGACGCATCCGGCGTACATCGATAAGGTCCGGGCGGAATATGATCGCGCGATCGGAGATTCCGCTCTGCAATATTCCGATTTGCCGAAGCTGGAGTCCGCCACGGAGGTGGTGGAGGAATCGCTTCGCCTTTATCCGCCCTTCTGGATGGTGGATCGGGTTGCCATCGACAGCGATCGGATCGGCGATCTCCTGGTGCCGCAGGGCGCCACCGTCGTCGCGTTTATCTACGGCGCTCACCACTCGCCCAAATACTGGGACAATCCCGAGCGCTTCATGCCCGAGCGCTTCGACAAAGAGACGAAGAAGAACCACACACCATTTGCGTACCTTCCGTTCGGTGGTGGCCCACGAGGATGCGTCGGAGGCAACTACGCCATGATGCAAATGCTCATGATTCTTGGCCGGCTGCTCCGCCGTTACGATTGCGAACTGGCGCCCGATCAGAAGGTTGCGGCGCGGCCGGAGGTGGTCT
>Ga0068859_100008122_pt1 | contig 10643 bp, 9 predicted proteins | sample KBSSwiS22_FD_66585 | JGI IMG/M metagenome (GOLD analysis project Ga0068859, IMG submission 66585) | Switchgrass rhizosphere microbial communities from Kellogg Biological Station, Michigan, USA - KBS Switchgrass S2-2 | ecosystem: Host-associated > Plants > Roots > Rhizosphere > Soil ... | reverse complement strand
CGCCCGCGCCCGTGGTTCGGCGGTCCCCGGCTCCCCGGCTGGTGATCGAAGGGACCGAGCCTCCCAAGCGCGGGGCGAGCACCGCGTCGCGGAGCCCCGCGGCTCCCCTGCCGCCGCAGGCCAACCGCGCCGGCTCCTACAGCCTGGCCCGCCAGCTCGGCCTGGGGGCGCGGCGGATCGTCATCGACGCCGGCCACGGCGGCCACGACCCCGGCACCATCGGCCGCGGCGGCCTCCAGGAGAAGGACCTGGTGCTGGACGTCGCGCTGCGGGTGCAGCGGCTGGTGCGCGAGGAGCTGGGGGCCGAGGTGGTGATGACGAGGTCCACCGACGTCTTCGTGCCCCTGGAGGAGCGCACGGCCATCGCCAACTCGCGCGAGGCCGACCTCTTCCTCTCCATCCACGCCAACAGCAGCCGCAACCCGAAGGCCAAGGGGATCGAGACGTACTTCCTGAACTTCGCCGCCGACCCGCACGCCGAGAGCGTGGCCGCGCGCGAGAACGCCATCTCCGCCGCCACCCTGAAGGACCTTCAGAACCTGGTGAAGGCCATCACGCTCAACACCAAGATCGACGAGAGCCGCGACTTCGCCGCCTCGGTGCAGGAGGCGATGGTGGAGAACATGAGGGCCAGCGACCCCGAGATCCAGGACCGCGGCGTCCACACCGCGCCGTTCTACGTCCTGATCGGGGCCAACATGCCCAGCGTGCTGGCCGAGATCGCCTTCGTGAGCCACCCCGACGAGGAGCGCCTGCTCAAGAGCGGCGAGCAGCGCGAGCGCATCGCCTGGGGCCTGCTCGAGGGCGTGCGGACCTACCTGGAGGCGCTCAACCGCACCCAGACCCGCAAGTTGACCGAGGCGTCACGGGGGTCTACAGTGGCTTCGGGAGAGGCCCACCGATGATCGCGCCGCTTTTGGCCCAGACGACGCCTCCTAACGTGATCTGGGTCCCCGTCCAGAAGCCGACCTTCGACCTGGTGGGCGTGGTCCTGTCGTCGTTCGGGATCGCCGGGATCTGCGTCGGGGTCGCCCTGGTCCTGGGCATCGCCCTGGGCATCGTCTTCATCCAGCGCGCGCGCCGGCACTCCGATCCGCTCGAGGGACGCACCACCCTCCGCCTGGCCGAATCGCCCCAACACTGAGCCGGGCTTCCCTCCCGCATGCTGGCCAGGCGACGGAAAAAGTCCGCACTTCCGCGGGCGGCCGTCACACGCGTCCACCGAAACCGGCCAGGATAGAGAGAACGAGCACGAAGAGGAGGAAGCGATGAAGGCCAAGACCATGAAGAAGAAGGCGCGCCGGGCGGGGGCCACGGTGCGCAAGGCCGCGCAGCGGCAGGGCCGGACGGTGGGGGCGGCGACGGGCGCGGCGGCGGGCAGCGCGGGCGAGGTCCTGCGCGACACCTGGCACTCCACGCTGGTCACGCTCACTGCCGCCGAGCAGGAGGTGGCCAAGCAGGTGCGGCTGCTCCTGAAGAGGAACCGCATCCAGGCCAAGGACGCGGCCGGCATGCTGCGCGAGCTGGGATCGCGCGCCGAGGTGGAGCGGCGGAAGGCGGTGAAGGACCTGGAGGGGCGGCTCTCCATGCTGCAGTCCCGGATGCAGAAGGAGCGCAAGGTCGTGGGCGAGGCGATGGGCGAAGCGGTGACGGGCGCCCTGGCCCGCCTCAACATCCCGAGCCGCCACGAGGTCAAGGAGCTCACCAAGAAGGTCGACCAGCTGGGGGCGAAGATCGACGACTTCCGGAAGCGGGCGGCCCGCCGGGTCAGGGGATAGGGCACGGCCCGCCGCGGGCGAGGGCGGAGCCGCATCGCGCTGGTGTGCGCCGGCGGCGGCGTCACCGGCGCGGTCTACGAGATCGGCTGCCTGCGGGCGCTCCAGGACCTGCTGGACCGCAGCGTGCTCGACCTCGACCTCTACGTGGGGGTGAGCGGCGGGGCCTTCGTGGCCTCGCTCTTGGCCAACGGCGTCACGCCCGCGGACATGTACGACGAGGTGGTGGGCGGCCCGCGGCGCCCGCTGGGTGTGGGCGGCGCGCCGCTGTTCCGGCTCGGCGTGGGCGAGCTGCTGCGCCGCTCGGCCCGCCTGCCGCGCTTCGCGCGCGGCGTCTTGGCCGCGCTCTGGAGCGGCGAGCGGCGCGGCGTGGCGGACCTCGCGCTGTCCATCTTCGAGCTGCTGCCCGCCGGCCTGCTCGACAACTCGGGCGTGCGCGACCTGCTGGCCCGCCTCTTCGCCATGCCCGGGCGCACCGACTCCTTCGCCGCCCTGCGCCGCGAGCTCTACATCGTGGCCGTGGACCTCGACCGCGGGACCGCGGTGGCGTTCGGCGAGAAGGGGCGGCGCCAGGCGCCGATCTCCCAGACCGTCCAGGCCTCCACCGCGCTGCCCGGCCTCTACCGTCCCGTCCGCATCGCCGGCCGTGACTACGTCGACGGCGGCGTGAAGAAGACGGCCCACGTCAACCTGGCCATCCGGCACGGCGCCGACTTGGTCATCTGCATCAATCCCCTGGTCCCCATCCGGAACGAGGCTGTGAAAGGCCCGCTGCACGGGCCGTTGAGCGACAAGGGGGTGACGTACGTCCTGGACCAGGCCCTGCGGCTCATGCTGCACGGCCGCATGCAGTACGGGATGGAGCGCTACAAGGCCGAGCATCCCGAGGTCGACATCCTGCTCGTGGAGCCGGCCGCCCACGACCTGCGGATGTTCTCGTACAACATCATGCGCTACAGCGCCCGCCGCGAACTGGCGGAGCACGGCTACCGCTCCGTGCTGGCCACGTTCGCGAAGCGCCGCCGCGACTATGCCCGGGTCCTCGCCCGGCACGGCATCGGCCTGCGCGCCGCGCCGCCGGCGCGCCCGCACGGGCCACGGCACCACGGATCCGCGGTGGCCCGATCGCTGGCCGCGGAGCTGGACCGGCTGGGATCCCTGCTCGGGGACACTGCCCGATGAGCGCGGCCCGGGTCGAGCGCCGCCAGCCGGCTCCCGAGCCGCGCCCGCTGAAAGGGCCGCGGCACCGGGCGCGCAACGCGGTCCTGGCCGTACTGCTGGCCCTCGTGCTGGCGTCCTCGGGCACGGCCGGCCTGTACTGGCGATGGTCGCGCGCCGCCCTGCCCAAGCTGGACGGCCACGCGCAGCTGCCCGGCCTCGCGGGCCCCGCCACCATCCGCCGCGACGCGCTCGGCATTCCGCACATACAGGCCGGGTCCACCCCCGACGCCATCCGCGCGCAGGGCTACGCCACCGCGCAGGACCGCCTGTGGCAGATGGACCTGCTCCGCCGCCGCGCGCAGGGCGAGCTGGCCGCGGCCTTCGGCGAGGGCGCGCTGCGTGCCGATCGCGACGCCCGCACCCTCGGCCTCGGTGCCGCGGCGGCGTCGTCGCTGGCCGTGCTCGACCCCGACTCCCGCGCCCTGCTCGAGGCCTACGCCGCGGGCGTCAACGCCTACCTGGCGTCCCACCGCGACGCGCTGCCGCTGGAGTTCCGGATGCTGCGCTACGAGCCGCGGCCGTGGACGGCGGCGGACACCGTCGCCGTGGGCAAGCTGCTGGCCCTCGACCTCGCGCAGGGCTGGGAGGCCGAGGCCTTCCGCGCGAGCGTCGGCGATGCGCTGCCGCCGGAGGTCCAGGACCTATTGTTCCCGAGCGCCTTCCCGGACGATCGGATCCTGTTCGGCGCGGACACCCGGCCGGCGCAGCCCGCCAGCGGCGACGAGGCCGCGCGCGGCAGCAACAACTGGGTCGTCTCCGGCGCCCACACCGCCACCGGCAAGCCGCTGCTGGCCAACGACCCGCACCTCGGCCTGACCGTGCCGTCCATCTGGACGGCGGTCCACCTGACGACACCGGACCTGGACGTTGCGGGGGTGACGCTGCCCGGCGCGCCCGGCGTGATCCTGGGCCGCAACCGCCGTGTGGCCTGGGGCTGCACCAACGTCCACGACGACAGCGCGGACCTCTACGTCGAGGAGTTCGACGGCTACGACCGCTACAAGGTCCCCGGCGGCTGGGAGACGGCGGCCATCCGCGAGGAGCGGATCGAGGTGCGCGACGGGCCGCTCTCCGCCACGACCCACACCGTCGTCCATCCGGTGCGGGTGACGCGCCACGGCCCGCTGGTGGAGATCCGCGGCCGCCTGTATGCGCTGCGTTGGACATCGCTCGACGACACGCCGGAGCTGACCGCGTTCCTCCAGATGGACCGCGCCTCGAACTGGGAGGAGTTCCAGGAGGCCCTGCGCCGCTTCCCCGGGCCCTCGCAGAACTTCGTCTACGCGGACGTGGACGGCCGCATCGCGTGGTACTCGGCGGGCCGCCTGCCCATCCGCCGATCCGGCGACGGCGCGCGTCCCTATCCCGGCGCCACCGACGCGGGCGACTGGACCGGGTTCGTCCCGTTCGAGGCGCTGCCCCACCTGGTGGACCCGCCATCGGGACGGATCGTGACCGCCAACAACAGGCTCGTCGGCTCCGACTATCCGTACGTCGTCACGCGCGGCGGCATCGGCCCCTGGCGCGCGGCCGCCCTGTTCCGCGCCCTCGAGTCGCGCGAAGGCTGGACGGCGGACGACATGGTCCGCCTCCAGGGCGAGCGCCTGTCGCTGCCCCACCTGGACCTGGCCCGCGCCCTCCTGGACGCCGCCGCACGCCACCGCGGCGATCCGCTCTGGGACGAGGTGGCCCGCGAGATGACGGGCTGGGACGGCCGGATGCAGGCCGACAGCCGCGCCGCGGCCCTGGCCATGGCCACCTTCCGCAGCCTGGGCGACCGCGTCATCGGCCCGCGCGTGGATCGAGTCGACGCGGCCGAGGCCCTGCGCCGCCGGAGCGTGGCCATCCATCGCTTGATCCGCGAGCGCCCGCCGGCGTTCATTCCGTCCGGCGATGCCGCCTGGGACGGCGCCCTGCGCGGCGCGTGGCAGGACGCCGTCGCGGAGCTGGCCCGCGCGCTGGGCACCGACCGCGCGCGGTGGCGCTGGGGGGCGATGAACCGCATGGCCGTCCATCACCCGCTCTCACGGGCGCTCCCGCGGCTCGCGCTCCTCCTCGATCCGCCCGTCACGGAGATGGGCGGGTCGAGCACGTCCCCGAACGTGCTCTACATCTCGCCGTCGGGAACGATCGAGGCGCCGTCGATGCGGTTCGTGGCCGACCTGGCCGACCCCGACAGCATCCATCTCGGGAACTTCATGGGCCAATCCGGGCACGCGGCGAGCCCGCACTACGGCGATCAGTTCCAGCCGTGGGTCAAGGTCGAGTCGCCGCGGCTGGCCTTCAGCCCCGCGGCCGTGGCGCGCGAGACGCAGCACACGCTGACGCTCGTTCCCTAGGCCGGCGCGGGCTTCACGTACCGCTGTCATCCGCCCCGGGACGGATACGAAACGCGTAACCGCTAGAGGTGCCTCTTGACCCGACACGGATTCCCGGCAGCAACGACTCCGGCGGGCAGGTCCCGGATGACGACGCTGCCGGCCCCCACCACGGTGCCCTCTCCAATTGTGACTCCGGGGCAGACGATGACGCCTCCGCCCAGCCAGGCGCGCGCGCCGATCCGGATGGGCCGGGCTGACTCCGGCCCGGCCGCACGGACGTCGGCCTCGCGCGGGTGGTCTGCAGTCAGCAGCTGGACGGCGGGACCCAGTTGGGCCTCATCGCCGATATGGATCGGCGCCGGGTCCAGGAACACGGCACCGAAATTCACGAACACGCCCTCGCCGATCACGATGTTCCAGCCGTAGTCGCAATGGAACGGAGCCTCGACGAGCGAGCGGGCGCCGATCGCGCCCAACAGCTCGGTCAACAGCGCCCGCCGGCCAGCCTCGTCTCCCGGCTCAGCGCCGTTGAACCGGGCCCAGAGGCGCCGTGCCCGCAATCGGGCATTCACCAGCTCGGGATCGCTCGCCAGGTACGGCTGGCCCGCGATCATCTTCTCTCGGTCGGAGGGCGCCACATCTGCTCCTGACGTTTGGCTTCGAGTCGTCCCTCTATCCGAGCCAGATCGATCGTCGCTGGGCAAGACGGGCGTCGATCATGCCCTGGATGGTCCCGCGGACCCTCTCCGCGAGCCGATTGACGAGCATCGGGTCGTCGGCCGCGTCGGGCCCATAGGCGTCCATCGGTATCGGCTCCGCCATCTCGATCGACCACCGGGTCGGCAGGGGCACGAGGCCCAGCGGACCGAGGAGCGGAAACGTCGGCGTGATGGGGACGTAGGGCAGGCCGAGGGGCTTGCCCAGCCAGTTCATCTTCGCCAGGGCCGGGTGGATCTCCTCCGCGCCGACGACCGCGCACGGGATGATGGGCGCGCCCGTGCGCAGCGCGATGCGGATGAAGCCGCCGCGGCCGAACCGGGCGAGCTGGTAGCGGTCCTTGAAGCGCTTGCCCACGCCCTTCACGCCTTCGGGGAAAACGCCGACCAGCTCCCCTTTCCGCAGCATCCGCTCCGCGTTCTCAGGGTTGGCCCGGACCGCGCCGCTCTGCGCGAGCAGAGGGGCCAGGAACGGCAGCAGAGCGAACATGTCGAGGGCCAGCATGCGGCAGGCGCGGCGCGCCGGGTGCTCGTGGCGGACGGCCAGGTTGATCATGACGCCGTCCCACGGAAGGACGCCCGAGTGATTGGACACGATGAGGGCAGGCCCCTTGCGCGGGACGTTCTCGACCCCAAGGGCGTCGACCCGCCACCAGACCGTGTACAGGAACTCGAAGAACGGAAGCACGGTCTCCGTGAACTTCGGGTCGTAGCCGAACTCGTCGACCTCGTCCGAGTGCCAGGCAAAGTAGAAGCGGCTCCAGAGGCGTGCCAGCGACTCCAGATCCAGGCCGGGTGCGGCCGCCGCGCCGCGTCGCGCGTTCGGCCTCCGCCGTCGCGCGCGTCGAGGCTGTCCCTGCGGCCGAAAGGGCACGACCTTCGCCGCGCTGGTCACGCGCGCGCCTCGGCCTTCGATGCGGCGAGACGGGGCTTCCGGTACGCGATCCAGGCCAGGACGGCGTCCCGGCTCGAGTATCGGGGCGCGAACCCCAGCTCACGCTGCGCCTTCTCGCCGTCGGCCACGAAGCCGAACCTCGCGTAGTGCGCGAAGGCCCCGGGCGCGGGCCCGAGGCCGGTGGTCCACAGGAGATCGCCGAGCAGGTACGCCATCGGGTGCGGCACCGGGGCCGGGATCTTCTCCGCGAGGTGAACGGCGGTCAGCAGCGGTATCGGCGTCTTCGGCACCACGTTGATCGCCCCGCGCGGCGCTCTCTCGAGCGCGGCCTCGGCCGCGGCGAGCGCGTCGTCCGGATGCAGGAGCTGGAGCAGCGGGTCGTAGCCCATCACGACCGGGACGATGCGGCGGTCGAAGATCGCGGTGTAGAAGTTCTGCACCTTGGGGCCGAACAGGGGCGCGAGGCGGAGAACCGTCACCCTCAGGTCGGGGTAGCGCCGGGCGAACGAAACGGCGTGCTGCTCGGCCTCGAGCTTGTCCCTGGCCCAGGCCAGCGAAGGGTCGGGGTGGAGCGGACGGTCCTCGGTCAGGAAGGCGGGGTTCTGACCGCTCGCCCCGTATAGAGCGGTGAAGGACCTCAGCACGACGTGGCCGACGCCCGCGGCGGCGGCGGCGGCGAAGAGGTTCAGGGTGCCGATGGACTCGAGCTCGTGGGCGAGCCCGGTATCTCGGCGCGGGTTGGTGAAGAAGGCGGCGTGGAAGACGGCGCCGACGTCCTCTTCCCGGAAGGCATCCAGCAGCTCCTGGTCCGATCCGGGCCGGGTGAGATCGATCTCGCGGTGACGGACGCCGAGGTTGCGGGCCGGAGCGGCCACATCCACGGCCACAACCTGCGCGGGGCCCTGCTTCTCGGCGAGCCGCCGCAGGAGCCGCGAGCCGAGAAAGGACGAGGTGCCGGTGACCGCGACCCGGCGCGGCCTCACTTCGTGCGGGATCTCCCGGCGGTGCGGCGCGCGGCGCGCTCGGTGGCGGCGGCCATCTTGGCCGCGTTGGCGGCCCGCTGCGTGCGCTTGCGGTCGCGGACCTGCACCTGCCGCTCCAGGGCCTCGATGCGGTCCAGCGCCCGCTTGAACTCGGTGCGCGTGGGGATGTTCATCGTGTTGAGGGCCTCGGCCACGGCCTCGTCGAGCTTCTCCTTGCCTGCCACGGCGGCCTGCATCGCCGCCACGAACTGCGGGTTCTTCATCAGCTCGGCCGAGACGTCCTTGAAGAACTCCTCGCCGCGCGCGCGGATCCGGCCCAGGATGCTGTTTTCGTCGTACACGCGAAGCCCTCCTCTTGTCCATCAAGCATAGGTTAGGGGTCCGGGCCCTTCAACGAACCTCCCGCAGATCGTAGAGGGCGCCCCACCTGTCCCTGGTGACGGCGATGACGGGCGCTTCCCCCTCCCAGGGCCGCCGCGATCCCGGGAACTCCCCCGCCTCGCGCGGGCCCCAGAAGAGGTAGCGCGCGCCCAGGTCCTTCGCCCTCTGCCGCCAGTCGGGCTCGCCCATCATCAGGCCGTGAAGGCGCTCGTCCACGGCGCCGTACTGGATCCCGTGGCTCCAGAGATGACCGCCGTAGCCCTCGACCAGGGCCTGGCCGCAGAGAGCGACCGGGTGGTTGAAGGTCGGCGTGGTGGCCACTCGCTCGTCTGCGGGCAGACCGGCCAAGGCGAGGCAGACCGCGTCGCGCTCCGGGGCGCGGACGACCTCGAAGCCGCGGCCACGCAGGCTGGCGGCCACGCAGACCATGCCCGAGAAGAACAGGACCAGCCAGGCCACGGCCTTCAGGGCCGGCCGCAAAGGCTCCAGGACCAGCTCCGACAGCGCGGGCAGCATCAGGAGGTAGCACCAGACCATCAGCTTGGTGTTGTCCCATTCCGCCGGCGCCAGCATCACGAAGAAGAGCAGCGCGAACGATCCCAGGGCCGGGACGAGCAACAGCAGGTGCTCGCGGCTCTTGCGCTGGATGGCCACCACCAGGGTCCAGACCGCCAGAGCCAGGAAGAGACCGAAGTTCACGGCGAGGAAGACGAGCGCGTTGTGCTTTCCGATCATCCAGCCGGGCTTCAGCCAGACGAACGAGGCCGCCCTGCCCGCGCTGGTGAGCCGGGCCACGCACCAGGTGGCCGGTATCACGGCCCAAAGGAACGCCGGCAGCGCGGCCTTGAAGGCACGCTGGGCGCCGACCCAGATCGCGAACGTCACCGAGACGAACAGGAACGAGTGGATGTGGAAGAGCGGCATCGTTCCCCAGAGCAGTCCCTCCACGACTGCCGGCAGGCCGCTCTCCCCTCGGAGGAGCCTGCGCCTCCAGCTCCACAGGAGCAGCAGGCCCGCGGGAAGGGCGTAGAGGAAGCCGCGCTGAGGGACGAAGAGGGTCAGGAACAGGTTCTTCCAGGCCAGCTCCGCTTGATAGTCCTTGAGGACGCCCGTCCACAGGAGCTCGAAGCCGGCGAGGCCGCCCGAGAAAAGGAAGGCGGCGACCGCGAAGCCACGGCCCCAGGCGAAGAGCGCGATGGCCGCGGCGGCGGCGCCGGCGAGACCGAGGACCGGCAGGACGATGCCGATCGGCGCGCCGAGCTTGACCAGCACCGCGGTGAAGAGGTCGACGCCGAACGGGTAATGAAGGGACTCGCCGGTGAAGATCGGGTTGGCCGGCCAGAAGCGCGCGCCCTTCACGAAGTACGCGATGTAGGTCAGGTGCAGCGGCAGGTCGCCGTAGTTGTTCGGGCTCAGCGTGCGGATGATCCCGTCGCGTTCGACGTAGAGAAACCCGAAGTGACGGACGGAAGCGACGGCGAACGCGACCAGGGCGAGGACGTCGAGGATGGTTGGACGGCGGAGGGAAGGCTTTGAAGAGGACCGGCGGGATCGCCACGACAAGAATGCGACAACGACACCGAAAACAACAGACAGCGCTGCTGCGTCGCCGGTCAGGGAACCGCGCAGCAGCGCTAGAACTGCCGCAGCCAGGGTGCCACTGCCAACACAAACCAGGATGCAGGCGAGGACGGCCACGCGGGATTCTAGCGCGCAGCGTCTGGAGCAACGCGCGTAAGATGGATCATGGGCGTAGCGCTCGTCCTCGTGGCCCTGCTGATCGTCGTCCCGGTTGCGCCCGACTATTCGGCCATGGCGCAGAGCGACTTCGCCCGGGGACAGGCGGCCATGGCCACCCACGACTGGGAGACCGCGATGCGGCACTTCGCGGCGGCCGTCGAGGCCGAGCCCACGTTCTGGGAGGCCCACAAGGCCCTGGGCGAGTGCTTCCTGAGGCTCAACAAGCCGACCGAGGCGCGCAAGCACCTCGAAGAAGCGTCGCGGCTGAGCCCCGCCGATGCGGGAGTCCAGGACACCTTGCGCCGAGCGATCGACCTCGAGAAGGCCCACGCCGCGGACGACGACCTGGCGGACCGGCTCCGGGCGCAGCTTCGACCGAAGTCCTCACAGACAACACCGCTCGCAGACGTGACCGCCATGCGGCAAAGAGCGGGTTCCATCTTCCGGCCGAGGATGACGGCGGTGGCCGCAGCGGCAAAGGCCTACCGGAGCGCGGCCCGGCGCTACCAGGAGGCCTCGTGCCGCTATCCGCCCGGCGCCTTCGAGGTAGGCCGATATAACTCGGAGGCGGATTGGACCCGGCGGGTGAAAGGCGATGCGGCAAACGCCCG
>Ga0068859_100008120_pt1 | contig 10644 bp, 10 predicted proteins | sample KBSSwiS22_FD_66585 | JGI IMG/M metagenome (GOLD analysis project Ga0068859, IMG submission 66585) | Switchgrass rhizosphere microbial communities from Kellogg Biological Station, Michigan, USA - KBS Switchgrass S2-2 | ecosystem: Host-associated > Plants > Roots > Rhizosphere > Soil ... | reverse complement strand
CGATTCTTCTCGGAATCTATCTTGCCCTATGGCTTCGGATGTCTCGAGAGGAAGCTGTGCTGCAGTGCAGCGATGATTACCATGAATACCGAAAACAAGTTCCTTGGCGAATCCTTCCTTACGTCTTCTGAGTATTGACACGTCAATTTTCCGACAGGTCGCCCATGGGAATTCTTTCAGTAAATGAAGAGAGAGAAATGAATCGAAACGAATCGGCACCTTCGTCTCACCGTGAGCTACACCATCGGGCAATACGCAGTACTAGGTGCCCGATACTAATATGCGTCTCGTCGGGGCTGGTGGGTTAAACCCACAGAGGCAAGATGCCGATAGATCCAGAGATGGTAACTGTGGCTGTCAGGACGAGTGAAACCGGCAACCCTTTGCAGGACAGGATGGAACAGAGGGAAGCTACCGTCGGTCGCGATTGCTGTACTGGCACTGACAAAACTCTTTCTGGAATGACTGTAACGATTACAAAACATAACCAAGGAGACGAAAGTATGGAGTCCATTCAGGTCAAGACCGATGCCAAGAAAAAGCAGCAAAAAGGTGTTACGACGGTTGAATACGCCGTGATGCTCGTTCTGGTCGCGATTGCGGTGTTGGCGTTCGGTAAGGGTATTGCCAATTCCGTGACGAACGTGTTCTCAACACTGGCTTCGAGTCTCGGATAACGATGTCTGGGGGGTCGGTTTATTCTGCCCCCCCGCCATTTTCCGGGCCGAGTATGTACGTTCGCCAGCAGACTCACAAGAGAGCGAGAGAGCGCGGTGTAACGGTGGTTGAAGGCGCGGTCATTTTGATCGCGTTCTTCATGCTGATCCTGGGGGTCATTGAGTTGGGCCGCTTTCTGAGCATGCGCCAGGTCCTCACGAATGCCGCGCGTGAAGGTGCAAGATTTGCAGTCGCGCCGCTGTCACAGACCAACACATTGCCGGCTGAGAGCGAAGTTGTAGCGAGGGTTAATGTTTTCCTCAATGCAGCATCGGTCACAGGGGCCACGGTAGTCACGACGTGTCCTCTGACGGCGCCGGAAGTGTGCACGAACAAGAATGCCGCGATGTCGGTCGTCACAGGCCCTGTGACAACCGAGTACACGAAAGTAACTGTAAGCAAGCCGTATTCCGTCATAACGGCTCCTGGTTTCTTTAACGCGCTTAGCGTGACCCTGACGGGCGAGGCAATGATGCGACGTGAAACGAGTGAATGATTCTTCTCAGGTGCAGGGGAATACACAGGCGCGAGAGAGGGGAGTTGCCGCAGTTGAACTAGCGATCATCCTTCCTTTGTTTGGGATTCTCCTGCTCGGAATCATCGAGATCGGCGGACTCGCGCGGGATCATCAGGTCCTGCAGAACGCCGCACGCGAAGGAGCGCGGTTTTCTTCACTGCCTTCCAATCGCATGTCGGAGAGCACGGATCCGGCAACGGTGGAGACGAGAATCAAGAACCGCATCATCGCCTATCTCGTCAACGAAAAGATCACAGTGACGGCCGGCGACATTACCGTGAATCAGGATTACACCATGCCGCTGGGCGGTACGAACGTGCCCGCTTCAGAAATCACGATCGTCTACAACCGGCCGGTGTTGTTTCCGGGAATTGCCAGATGGTTAGCAATCTCTACCACCGTTCAGGGGAAGGCCATCTTTCGAAACTTCTATTGAAATGTCTAGCCGCAGCGGATTGCGCTGGAGGTTGAAATGAATCGTTCCCGAATGTTTCTATTGGCTGCTATCGCGTTCCTGGTCGCGATTGGAGTTGCAGCCTTCACCTATCAGGCGCTGAACAACCGGTTAAAGCCGGTCGAAGACACCACGCAGATCGTGGTGGCCGCTCTTCCCGTTTCGGTCGGAGCAAAGCTTTCGGACGCTGATGTACGTATCGCATCGTGGCCGAAGTCCAGTCCCATCGAGGGAAGCTTTCACAGCATTTCTGAAGTTGTCGGTCGTGGCGTCCTTGTGCCGATGATCCCCAATGAACCGATTCTGGCAACGAAGCTGGCTGCAGAAGGATCCGGCGCAGGCTTGATGTCGACGATACCGGATGGCATGAGAGCGGTCGGCGTCAAAGTGAATGACGTAATTGGCGTGGCGGGTTTTGTCGTTCCCGGAAGCCGCGTCGATGTAATCCTTAGCGGTTCCCCCACCTCCGGGAATATCGAGATGGCCAAGGTCTTTCTCGAAAATATCCAAGTTCTGGCAGCGGGCCAAAACGTGGCCAACGACGACAATGGCAGACCAATGAATGTTCAAGTCGTGACGCTGCTGGTTAATCCTGAACAAAGCGAAAAACTTGCTCTGGCTTCGACGGACGGAAGAATTCAGCTTGCACTACGGAATCCGCTCGATCTGGAAGAAACGAAGCCCAGCGCCATCCGGCGAGAGCATCTTTTCGCGGGCGGATCCGTTGCGCCACCCCCGATACCGGCTGCAACAGCCAAACCCGCTCCACGCGTAGCAAAGAAAGTTGAGACGCCTGTCGTCGCACCACCGGTGGCGCCACCGCCGCCGCCCCCTCCTACACCTGTTGTCGTCGCGCCTGCAAAGAGGGAGATCCAGGTGATCTCTGGAAACAAAATCGAAAAACTCACGTTCGAGGGCAAGAAGGAGGAGACGCCGGCACCGTAACGAAGTCAGGGGACTCCACGCCCAAACTTTGACTTCAGAGGCACTGAATTTATGAAGCTGAAATTTGCATTGGCAATGCTTGCAACTTTGCTTGTTGTGCGTTTGGAAACACCGGCAGCACCTCCTTATCGGCAGGCGGCACAGGTGAGCCTTCCCCAGCAGGGCCCCACCGAACTGCGTGTTCAACTTGGAAAGTCTCTTCTGATCCAGTCGCAGGAAGAGCTCCAACGTGTATCCGTGACCGATCCGACGGTCGCGTCGGCCGTGGTGATTTCTCCAACACAGGTTCTTATAAACGGACTCAAGGCAGGATCGGGAACCTTGATCCTCTGGGATAGCCAGGATCGTCCCCGCAGTTTCCTTATCACAGTCGAACTGGATGTGAATACCTTGCGTGAATCCCTCCGTCAGATTCTTCCCGGAGAAACGATTCAAGCTAACCAGTCGGGCGGAACTCTTGTTCTGACAGGTAACGCCTCTTCAAAGGCTGTCTCAGATCAGGCAGCTGCTCTCGCTGGAACGCTGAGCCCGGCTGTGGTCAACCTGATCACAACCACGGAAGGCCGCCAGGTGGTTCTTCTGCAAGTAAAGTTTGCCGAAATCGACCGCACCGCCCTTTCTCAGTTCGGAGTTGCCATTTTCAGCACAGGCGCGGGCAACACTCTGGGCATCATCGGAACGCACCAGTTTGATTCTGCAGCCGGAAATCTGGGCGCTACTCCAAGTGGCAGTGGCGGCGGCGCGGGGGGCAGCAACGTCGTTTCGGGAGGTATCGGAAGGACGAATGGTAATACTCCGGCAGCGTTTGGTTTTTCGGATGTGCTGAACATATTTCTCTTCAGGCCCGATCTGAACCTCGGAACGACGATCCGGGCGCTGCAGCAGCGGAACGTTCTTCAGATCCTCGCCGAGCCCAATGTGATGGCGGTGAACGGGACCGAATCGAGTTTCCTCGCCGGCGGCGAATTTCCTTATCCCGTCGTTCAGGGTGGCGCAAACAATTCGGTTACGGTTCAGTTCAAAGAGTTCGGAATTCGTCTGAACTTTACGCCCCACGTCATGCCTAATGGCACGATCCGATTGAAGGTTGCACCCGAAGTCAGTGCACTCGATTTTGCAAATGGCCTCACGGTTTCCGGCTTCCTTGTTCCCGCTCTGACGAGCCGTAAAGCAAGCACAGAAGTAGATTTGCGTGACGGACAGAGCTTTGCAATCGCCGGATTGATGGACAACCGAACGACGGAAGTCGCATCAAAGATTCCGGTGCTCGCGGACATCCCGGTTCTGGGACAGTTGTTCCGCAGCCGCGCGACGAACAAGACCAATACCGAGTTGCTCGTTATGGTGACCCCGAAAGTTGTGGAAGCGCTGCCCGCGGGACAGACACCCGCGCTGCCTGAGTTTCCGAAGCCGTTCATCGACACGGACAAGTTCGATGGAAAAACGGGAGAGTCGCCAACCCGCAAATGAATGCTGAGGTGAGCGTTATGAAAGAATCAACTCCAGATAAACAAAAAGGATATGTACTCGTCGTTGTTGCGATCACCCTGATCATACTGGTTGGGTTTGTTGCCCTCGGCGTCGATACAGGAGCTCTCTACAGCGCGAGGACATCCGCACAGGAAGTCGCGGATGCCGCTGCTCTCGCTGGAGCCTTTACCTACATTAAGGATCCGGAGAATGCCAGTCCTGCAACCCTCGCGACCAACGACGCGCTTGAAGTTGCCCTGAACAACACGATTATGGGCAGAGCGATAGCTGCGGCAGACGTCACGATAACACCGGACGTCGCGAACCGAAGGGTGACCGTTGACGTAACGTCCTCGCAACCCACTTACTTTGCAAAGGCGATCTGGGGTAATAACGCGACGATCAACGTTACGGCAACCGCCGAGGCGGCTAAAAATTCCACAGGATCCGGGTGCGTGCGGCCCTGGTTTATCCCGAACACGCTCTTTGCGACTAGCGGCGCTTGCGCTGCGTGCAGTGCCAAAACAGAACTTCTGGTCGATGCCGCAACAGGAACGATAACGGACTTTGCCAAGCAGAAAGTTAAGGCAACAGGCGACGCGGCCAAGTTCACGCTGAAACCGCAAAGCCCGCAAAACGCGATCGCCCCGGGGCAATTCTATGCGATCGACATTCCGAACGACCTGACCGGCGACGACTACGAAAACAACATCTCGACCTGCACGAACGGCCTCATTCGGTGCCATCACACTTACTCTGTGCTGACCGGAAATAAGGTAGGACCAACGAAACATGGTGTGGAGGACCTGATCGGCGACCCTCCCCTTTTTAGCTGGGACTCGCCGGGAAAGTATCTGAGGGAATCCGACGGAAAGTATTTTGACATCGCACCAAACGTGATCATCGCACCAATCTGGGATCCCTGTGCATTGACTGGGTTTTGTCCTGACGCCGACTTTCCAAGCGGCACCATGGTCGAGCTGAAGGTCGTTGGTTTTGCGATTATTTTTCTCGATGGAATACAGGGCGGCGACGTCACGGCGCACCTCCTCAGCGTTTCAGCCTGCGGGGTGGAAGGCGGTGGCACAGGTGATGACGACGATGTCGGCGGAACGGTACTTTCCATTCCACTGCGGTTAGTCCGCGTGCCTTAATGTAGCGGGGGTAAGTTCTTTGAAGAAGATTACAGTTGCGACGATTGCAATACAGAAGGAGCGCGGCAACGAGTTGCGGGATCACGTCATGCAGACGGGTGTCGCCACCGTTGCAGTCGAAATAGGCGACTTCTGCAGTTCCACGACCGATTGGTCTACAAGACAGCTGGTCGATACGGATCCGGAAATTATCGTCATCGACATTGGAGAGTCGGCGGCGGCTCTGCAAACCCTCCAGGTTATCCACACGGCGCTTCCCAACGCGCGACTTCTGGTGACCTCGATGGCCAGCGATCCCCAGCTGATTATCGAACTGATGCGAGCCGGTGTGCGCGAATTCCTGCCCAGTCCTCTTACTCAGGACTCGATGCTTCAAGCATTCAACCGATATATCGCCGAGAAGGTTAGAACCCACCGCCACACTCAGACACGCGCCAAGCGCGGAAAAATCTACTGCATTATGTCGGCGAAACATGGTTCCGGAGCCACGACGGTGGCGGTAAACCTCGCGGGAATTATCGCTGCGCGTTCGAGCCAGCGCACAGCCCTGATCGACCTGGATCGTCCTCTGGGAGATGCCGGCGCATACCTGAACGTTAAACCGAATTTCACTGTTTCGGACGCATTGGCCGCCGGGCCCCGCCTGGATTCCGTGCTGCTCGAAAGCTATATGCAATCGAGCAACGGCTTTCAACTTCTTCCGGGATTCCGAGAGCATGCCGCGGACGCGTCGCTTTCGACCGACAAACTCTCTCATCTTCTCGAAGTGGCGCAGACCACCTTTGATCACACGATCGTCGATCTGCCAACAAATCTTGACGAAGAACAGGTAAAGATCATTACGCGGCACACCGCGACGATCCTTGTCGTACTCACCCCGGAACTGCCTTCGATCTGGCGAACGGAGCGTCTTCTCAGCTATCTCACAGGCCTCCATGCAGCGGAAAAGGTTCGCATTATCCTGAATCGTTCGACTCGTTCCGACGAGATTCCCGACGCCGATATCGAGCGACTGTTGCGGATGCCGCTCTACTGCAAGCTTCCAAATGAATATGTCGCCTGTATCAAGGCGATAAATTCGGGAACGCTGCTCGACGCCGCCAACACCAAGAACCTCGGCAAGTCGCTTACCTCACTTGCAGCAGACGTTGCCGGTTTGCCCGGTGTTGAAGCCCGCCGCGGATTATTCGGAATGCTTTTGAAACCGTCCATGGGAGGCACCAATGCCTGAGGTACCCTTGACATTTACCGACTACCGGGAAATGAAGGCAAAGATTCATTCCCAGATCCTGCAGGAAATCGATCTCGAGAGTCTTAACAAACTCCAGGAAAAGATCGCGAGAACCCGTGTAGGCGACGCGATTCGAGAACTCCTGCACCGGGATCGCACTCCTCTCGCTCTCTCTGAACGCGAGCGCATGGTTAACGAAATAGTCGACGAACTGTTCGGACTGGGACCGATCGAGCCACTGCTCGCAGATGCCGCAGTATCCGACATTCTCGTGAACGGACCTGACCGCATTTATATTGAACGGGGCGGCGTTCTCGAAAAGACGGACCTCTTCTTTAACGACTCGAACCACCTCATGCGTATCATCGACCGCATCGTTTCCCGCGTCGGACGCCGCGTTGATGAATCATCGCCAATGGTCGATGCCAGGCTGCCCGACGGCTCGCGCGTCAACGCTGTCATTCCGCCCCTCGCACTGGACGGCCCGTCGCTGTCCATTCGCCGATTCGGCGGCCATAAGATGTCGGTTCAGGGATACGTGGACAACGGCACGCTCACCAAGCAGATGATCGATCTCCTGGCAGACTGCGTGAAAGGCAAGCTCAACGTCATGGTTTCCGGCGGAACAGGCGCCGGCAAGACGACGCTGTTGAATATCCTTTCCTCATTTATTCCGGATAACGAGCGAGTCGTGACCATTGAAGATGCGGCAGAGTTGCGGTTGAAGCAGCATCACGTCGTGCGTCTTGAAACCCGGCCACCAAACATCGAAGGAAAGGGCGCGATCCGGCAGAGACATCTCGTCACCAATGCCCTTCGTATGAGACCCGATCGCATCATCGTCGGCGAAGTCCGCGGCGAAGAAGCTGTCGACATGCTTCAGGCGATGAATACCGGTCACGAAGGATCGCTGACGACGATCCACGCGAATTCACCTCGTGATGCGCTGTCTCGTCTGGAAACGATGATCGCGATGGCGGAACTGAATCTTCCGGAACGCGCAGTTCGCCAGCAGATTGCTTCGGCAATCAACCTCATTGTCCAGGTCTCCCGCCTCCCAGACGGCTCGCGAAGAGTGACGAACATCAGCGAGGTCACCGGTATGGAAGGGCCGGTCATTACAACGCAGGATCTCTTTGTTTTCGATCGCGCCGGTTACGACGAAAAGAACCGTGTGCGTGGATCGTTCCGGCCGGTTGGCATCCGCCCCAAGTTCACCGAGAAACTCGAATCGTACGGAATTCGGTTCGACCTCGACATGTTCTTCAGAGACGCCGGGAAGGGAGTTCGCTGACGCATGTTTTTGCCTGTTATTGCCATCCTCGCGTTCATCATTACCTTTGCGCTGGCCACAAGTTTCTTTTTCTTCTTCGTTGAAACTCCGCTGGCGCGCAGGAAGATGATGACGCGGCTTTCTGCTCTGCAGGAAGTCGCTGCTCGCGGCGAAGACCTGCCGGATGTGCTGCGCAAGGAAATGCTCAGCGACATGCCGTTCCTGAACAATCTCCTCGCCAATGCGCCCGGGATCAGAAACCTTAAATTGTTTCTCGATCAAGCCGCAATAGAGATGCAGATCGGAACGTTCGTGTTGATTTGCATTGGGCTCATGGTGCTTGGCCTTACTGTCACTCTTTTCATCAGCCTTCCCATTTACCTATGTGTGGCTGTAGGTGCACTCGGCGTGGCGCTGCCTTTCTTAGTTGCGAGCGTGATGCGCCAGAGAAGATTTGACAAGTTTGAGGAGCAGTTCCCCGAAGCGATGGACTTGCTCGGACGCGCAGTGCGTGCCGGACACGCGTTCACAACGGGATTCGAGTTGATCGGCAAAGAACTTCCGGATCCGGTCGGTCAGGAATTCAGGGTCGCCTTTCAACAACAGAGCCTGGGCTTGCCACTGAAAGATGCACTTGGAAACCTGGCGGTGCGTATGCCTCTTCCCGATATTCGGATCTTCGTCTCTTCACTTCAGATTCAGCGGGAATCAGGCGGAAACCTGGGCGAAGTCCTCGACACGATGTCCCAGATCGTAAGGGAGCGATTCAAATTGCGTCGGCAGATTCGAATCTTCACCGCTGAGGGCCGTCTGTCGATGTATTTCCTCACGGCTATCCCGATCGTCGCTTTTTTGGGTCTTATGATATTTCAACCGGACTATCTGGCGCCGATGCTTACCGACCACCGCGGGCATGTCGGGTTGGCCGCGGCAGTCGTACTGCAGATTATCGGTTATATCGTCATCAGTCGAATCATCAAGATAAAGGTTTGAAAACTCCATGTTAGCGCTACAAATCTCCATTGCAGTTGGACTGCTGATCTTTGTGGGCGGACTCCTCGCGCTGCTCGGAATCGCCAAGAAGCGCCTTAACCTCGGTCAGCGCCTGAATCGAGAGGCGCCCGCAGAGGAAGAGGGTGCTATAGCAGGCGTAACCAAGCAGGTGGAGCGCGCCCTCGTCTCGATGGGAGAGAAACTTCCGAGATCCACTACGGAGATGTCGCGGCAGGAACGCCGCCTGGTCCAGGCCGGGTACCGGCGAAAAGATGCCGTGCTGCTGCTTAACGGTTGTCACATTGCGGTTCTCCTGCTGCTTTTGCTCGGCTTCGCCGCAAGCGGATACCTCTATCGCAATACCGTTGTCTGCTTCGTGGGTTCTGTGTTTTTAGGAGCCGCGCTGCCCGATTTGTGGCTCAGGAGAGCGATTCGGCGACGCCAGGAAGACATTCAATTTGCGCTTCCTGATGCAATGGATCTTGCTGTCATCGCTGTGGAAGCAGGGTTGGGGCTCGACCAGGCCTTATTACGTGTGGGCGATGAGATCAGTGTTGCCCATCCTGCACTGGCCGATGAGCTGCGCCTCCGTAACCTGGAAGTCAATATGGGTCGCAGCCGCAGCGAGGCGCTGCGAAACCTGGCGGAGCGCACGGGAGTCGAGGATCTGAAGGCGCTCATAGCCATCCTGATTCAGACCGACAAGTTCGGAACCAGCGTTGGCCAGGCACTCCGCACTTTTTCGGAGTCTCTTAGAATAAAGCGCAGACAACGAGCGGAAGAACAGGCCGCCAAACTGGCAATCAAGATGGTCATCCCCATGGTTGTCTTCATCTTCCCGGGCGTCTTCATTGTTATTCTCGGACCCGCCTTCATTGCCATCGTTCGCGATCTTCTCCCGACGCTCAGTGGCTCTAATTAGCAACGCCAGTTCATGAGGAGATCATGAATCGTCTGAAGAAACAATTCCTGACCGGTGGCTTGATGTTGTTGTTGATCGGAGGTTGCGTCACCCGCACCACCCGCACAGCGCAAATCACGCCACAAGCGTCACCGCCGCCCAAGACCGTCAAGCCTTCGTCCCTGTCGGACTATATTCGCGGAGTTTACAAACTCTCCGCGGAGGCAAGCCAGCAATTGGAGCAACGTTCAGCTCTCCTTGCCGACGCACCGGAACTGGAAGACCTGATTAAATACCTGCAACAGAATCCTGAAGATTCGGAAGCACGCTCGCGTCTTGTCGCAGAGTACATGTCGCGGAAGCTTTATTGGGGAGCTTACGAAGCTCTAACGAATGGTCTGCCCGGAAACCTCAACGATCCCGAGACAAACCTGAATCTTGCTGACATCTGGGATGCCTGGGGACAGTACGACCTTGCCTGGCAATTCGCAGAACACGCCATCGCGAACGGCGCCGGCTCGGCACACGCCTACGAGATTGCCGGACGAATCGAGCTCCACCGGCAACATCCGACTGAAGCTCTCGTCTGGTACAGCCGCTCGCTCGAAGGCGCTCGCACCGCCCCTGTTCTTGCGAACGTCGGCTTCGCTCAAATGCTGAAATCGGAGTGGGAGAGTGCCAAAGCCAGCCTTGAGGAGGCCACGCAGCTTGACGATACGCTGGCAGAAGCCCACAACAACCTGGCGATTGTGTTGTCGAAGACCGGAGATCAAAACGCTGCGTTGACGAACCTACTCCGGGCAGCACGACCTGCAGTTGCATTCAACAATATGGGCGTTCTTTATCTGCAGTCGAAGCAGCTCCGTGACGCTCAGAAGTATTTCGAGAAAGCCTTAACACTGGAACCTGATTACGAAGTTGCCAGGCGCAATCTGACTGAAGTGGAAGCTCTGCTTCCTGCGCTGCCGGTCGAATCCGCCGTTGTAAGT